>Ga0181520_10008854_pt1 | contig 14130 bp, 13 predicted proteins | sample PEATcosm2014_Bin_29_FD_132451 | JGI IMG/M metagenome (GOLD analysis project Ga0181520, IMG submission 132451) | Peatland microbial communities from MTU Mesocosm Facility, Houghton, MI, USA - PEATcosm2014_Bin02_30_metaG | ecosystem: Environmental > Terrestrial > Soil > Wetlands > Peat | place... | reverse complement strand
GAACCGCGCACCATTCAACGCAGTGAAGGCAAAGCAAAACGCGTCATCGATCGGCGGCAATCATGAAAATTACCCAGCTTTCGATCTTCGCAGAAAATGCTCCCGGCCACATTCTTGCCCCCTGCCGCGTCCTGTCCGACGCAGGCGTGAACATCCGCGCCCTCTGCATGGCCGACGCGCAGGAGTTCGGCATCCTCCGCCTCATCGTCTCTGACTGGCAGCGTGGCGCAAAGGTCTTGCAGGAAGCAGGCTTTTCGGTCAAAGCCACCGAGGTGGTCGCCGTCCGCGTGCCGGACTCACCCGGCGGAATGGCCCTTGTCTTGGAGGCTCTGCAAGGCGCGTCCGTGAACATCGAGTACATGTATGCCTTCCCCTTTGCCAGAGGCGAAAAGGCAATCCTGATCTTCCGCTTCGACTCCCCCGCACTTGCCATCGCCAAACTGGAGGCCGCCGGAATCAGCTTCATCGGCAATCAGGACATCGACGGAGCGCTGGAATAGCCCAGCGCCTCACCGGATCTCGATCTTCGGATTCAGACTTGGTTCGGTCATGGTTGTGTTGCGCCTGTTTGCACCAGGCGGACTTCTACGGGAATTGTTGGCGCGGGGCAGCAGTCAAGAGGACAGATGTCATGGCTGGGGCCATAGCAGCCCAGCGCGCAACGCTGCGGCGCGGCGCTCATGCGCTCGACGATCAGTTCGCGAATCATGCGGACAAAGCGCGGATGGGTGCCGGCGGTGTGCCCGCGCTGATAGGAGAGTCCGAGCGCAAGACAATGCTCGCGGGCCTGAGTGTCGAGATCGAAGATGATTTCCATGTGGTCGGAGACGAAGCCGACCGGAACCACCACGATGTCCTTTGCGCCAGAGGCGCGTTCCTCATCAATTGCTTCGAGGATATCTGGGCCGAGCCAGGGCTGCGAGGGCGATCCGCTGCGGCTTTGATAGACCAGACGATGATTGGCATGGGCGAGGGCCTCGCTCACAAGGCGCGAGGCTTCTTCCAACTGCTCGACGTAGCGCGAGGTGCTGGCCATGGTCATGGGAATGCTGTGGGCGGTAAAGAGCAAACGCGCATTTGCACGGCGTTCGGCGGGAACCTGCGCCAGAGCTTCGGAGGCATGCGCGGCCACGGTTTCAATGTAGCCGGGGTGGTTATAGAAGGCGCGGATCTTATCGACCTGCGGCGCGCCTTCGCCAACTATCTGCTGCGCGGCGGCAATATTTTCACGGTACTGGCGGCATCCGGAGTAGGAGCTGTAAGCCGAGGTGAAAAACGCCAGGGCGCGCTGAATGCCATCGCGCTTCATCTGGCCGAGAGTGTCGGCAAGCATGGGATGCCAATTGCGATTTCCCCAATAGATCGGCAAGTCGATGTCGTGGGCGCGCAGCTCGCTTTCGAGTGCGGCGATGAGGGCGCGATTCTGGTCGTTGATCGGACTTCGCCCGCCGAAGTGATCGTAGTGCTCGGCGACCTGGAGAAGGCGCTCGCGCGGAACGGACTTGCCTCGCAATACGTTCTCAAGAAAGGGAAGCACATCATCGGGTTTTTCCGGCCCACCGAAAGAGACAAGCAGAATGGCGTCATACATAGGTTTGCTAGGTAGGAGATGCGGGTTCGCGAGTGGAAGATGCGCTGTGGTGGCGAGAAATTCAGAATTGGCGAGGAAAATGTATCTACAGGAAATAGAAGCGGAGACATTCTCGCTCCAGTAAAATGCCCCCATGGCAATCGGCGTAATCAGTGACACCCATGGCTTGCTCAGGACCGAGGTCAAGAACGCGCTGCAAGGCAGTGACTTGATCCTGCATGCCGGGGATGTGGGATCGGCGGAAGTGCTGCGCGACTTGAGGTGCATTGCGCCAGTGGTAGTTGTCCGCGGCAACGTGGATACTGCGCCGTGGGCAAGGAGCTTGCGCCTCCAGGAAATTGCAGATTTCGATAAGAAAACGACCTCCTACATCCTGCACCGCATCGCCGATCTTGACCTTAAACCGAAGATTGCAGGCTTTGATGCGGTGATCTTCGGACACTCTCACCAGCCGACGATTGAGTGGCGCGACGGCGTCCTGTTCTTTAATCCCGGCAGCGCGGGGCCCGCGGCGATTTTCACTGCCGGTGACCGTAGGTAGGGTGGAGATCGTGGACGGCGAGCTCCGTCCCGAAATTATCTATCTCGTGTAGCGGCTACCAGATTCCCTTATCGCTGCCAGTGAGCTTGTAGCTGATGGCGGCGGCCGAGGCCAGGTAAGGGAGCAACGAAAGACGCAGTGTTCCCGCAACATCTCCACGGAGCGCGGCAGTGGTGACCTGCGCGGTGTAAAGCTCAGCTCCCTGGGGCACGATGGGCACACGCAGGAAGCGCGACTTGACGTACACCTTCTCAGCGCCGAAGGGCGCGTCGGCAAGCACCTCCGAGGGCAGAACGACGGGCGTGCCGCGGTATTCGAGCATCGAGTCACTGACGATGCGGAGCAGGGAACAGACGCCCTTCCAGATGCCTCCGAGCGAGGCGGCGCGATGCAACTCGATAAAGTCCACAGTGCCGGATTCGACCAGCGCAGCGATGTTGGCGATGTCGCAGATGCGGATATAAAAATGCCGGTACATACGCTGTAGAGTGGCGACGATAATGCGCTCTTCGGGTGCTGGCACTTTGAATTCGAGGCCGAGTACGGACTTCTTTACCCGCCGGGAGACGAAGCGCTGCGCCAGGGCAATGTGCTCGCCGGTTTGTCCGAGGCGCTGGGCATGCACCTCGACGGATTCGGGCAGGCCTGCGACGGTGAAATTCCACTTATTTGCCAGGCGGTCGCCCCAGCTTCGCGGCTCTATTCGGGCTCGGAAGCGCGTGGTCATGACGCGACAGATCTGCTGCCCGCTGGCCGTGGTGTAAAGGTCAAGGTCGTTACCGAGATCGGGCCAATGATCGAGAGACTTCATGACCGTGGTGGGACAGCCTGCATTCTCAAGCGCTCCGGCAATCAGAAAGAGATGCTGCACCGCGTTGCTGATGCGCAGGCGTTCCTGTAGTACCCAGGACTGGCAACGGGCGACAAGCGAGGCGTTGCCGAACTGCGCAGCGACACTCTGCAGCGGATCGAGCGAACGCAGCACTACGTGGTTAGAGCTGGCGAGCGAAGTGAGCTCGGCGAATTCCGGATCGCTGAGAGCAGAGAACAGGGGATAAATCTCTCCGGCGCGGGCAGGAGCCAACGTGAGCGCCGCGAGCGCATGGAAGAACGATGTTTCTTGAGTGCTGGAAATTGGCATGCTTAAGCGACCTGTCCTACAAATGTGAGATGAACAGGACTGGCGGGAAGTTGGCAGGAGCGAACGCGGCCACGTACAACGGGATTAGTGGGTTTTGTGAGTCGCGGCTGGGCGCGAGGCGGACGCGCCCAGTTTGTGCAGGCGCTCGCGCGCCTGGGTGGCTTCAATGGTGCGGGGATAACGCTGGATCAGGGCATTCAACTCACGAATGCCCGCGTCCTTGCGGCCGAGTTCGAGGAGTGAGTAGCCCTTCTTGAGTTGCGCGGCCGCCGCCTTATTGCCGCCGGGAAACTGCTCCAGAACCTTGTCGTAGTCGGTGACGGCAGCCTCAAAGTTTCCGGAACGGTACTCGACGTCGGCAATGTAGAACTGCGCGTTGCCAGCCAGATCCGTGGTGGGATAGTACTTGATGTAATCCTGAAACTGAGAGAGCGCCAGATCGTAGCGGGCAGAGTTGTAATCGCGTAACGCATTGTTGTAGAGAACGTCGGCGGGAGGCGCCTGGATAGCTGCACCGGTGGGTGCGCCAGGCGTTGTGGGTGCGCCGGCAGGCCCGGGTTGCGCGGGTTGCGTCAGGTTCTGCTGCTGGCCCTGGATGTCATCGAGCTGCTTGCTGGTCTTGGCTAGGCGCGCCTTAAGTTCGTCGATCGAGTCGTTGAGGGTCTGGATTTGCCCGGAGACTTGGTCGATCTTGGCCTGAGAGTCAGCGTTTTGTTGCTGCAGGCCCTTCTGCATTGTCTGCACCGACTCGGAGAGCTTGTTCACATTGTCGGTGCTCTGCTCTACCAGGCTGCGCATGATACCCATGCGCTCATCGAATGACTGCTGCATGTGAGCCATGCGGTCAGACAGATCCTGAACCTGGGTTTGGAGCTGAATGATTTCCTTGGAGACAGCGAAGGCTGGTGTAACAGGTGCTGCCACCATCATGGTTAGAACCGCGATTGCGGTAAGTTTTCTCAGATTCATCTTTATCCCCGGGCGCCGTAACGCCGGACTCCGTTCGCCATGGACAACGCAACAGGATTGAGTTTAATACAACTGACTTACATTGTCCCGCAAGTTATCTTCGGCAAAAATGCCGAAATACGGCGGGGCGCCCTTGAGACGCCCCGCCGGTTTAGATGCAGACTGGAATGTTATTGGCCATAAACGAAGTGATCGCGACGATTCTGCTGCCAGCAGGATTCGGCGCTTTCCGTGCAAAACGGCTTTTCCTTACCGAAGCTGATGACCTTGATCTGGCTCGTTGCGACGCCGGCCTTAACCAGGGCATTGCGAGCGGCGTTGGCGCGGTTATCACCCAACGCCAGGTTGTAGTCGGTTGAGCCCCGTTCGTCGCAGTGTCCCTCGATGGTGAAGCGGATCGACGGATGGGCCTTGAGGAAGGCGGCGTTGGCATCGACGATGGCCTGATCAGCGGGGCGCAGGTCGTAGCGATCGTAGTCGAAGTAGATGTCCTTGATGGAGGAAGCAAACAACTCACCTTCACTCGCCTCAGGCGCTGCGGCTTGCACTGGTGGCGGAGGCGGAGGCTCGACTACAGTGAGGCGGGCGGTGGCATCGGTAGAGCCGCCAGGACCTTGCGCGGTAAGGCGATAGGTGGTGGAGGCGCTGGGTGAAACCGCTTGCGAACCGCTGGGCTGGACGCCTCCGATGCCATCGATGGTGACGGTGGTCGCATCCTGGGTAGACCAGGTGAGGGTTGCGGTGCCTCCGCGATTGATGCTTTCAGGACTGATGCTAAGAGTCGCCTTGGGCTGCGGCGGGGGCGGCGCAGCGGGCGGGGCCGGCGGAACCTGTTTCTTCTTGCAGCCACCGACGACAACGATGGCCGCCAAGGCTAACACCATAAAAGTCCATTTCATCTTGTTGTGTTTCAATTCGTCCTCCAGGCGAGAAAGCTCGCATGAGCCGGCGTAAAAAGCTCGCCGAACTGGTTATAGGTTACATCCTAAAAATTCGACGACTGCTTGCGCACTACCTTCTATTTCCAACTCCAGTTAGGTTGCGAGTTGGAACCGCTGAAAGTCAACTGGCTCTGCTGGCTGCCATCGGCCAGCATGGACCATATCTGTTCATTGCCGCTTCGGGTGGACTGGTAAACAATATGGCGTCCATCCGGAGACCAGGAAGGAAAATCGTTGCGTCCGCCGTCGTGGGTGAGCTGCACCCATTGATGACTGGCTACGTCCATGATGTAAATGTCGGATGCACCTGGAGCTCCGGGGCCATAGTGACGGACCCAGGCAAAGGCCAGGAACTGCCCATTGGGAGACCACGAGGGCGAGACCGCATAACCCTGATCGGTGACACGCTGTACGTTGGTTCCGTCGCTGTCCATGATATAGATCTGCGGCAGGCCCGTGCGTCCGCTGACCCAGGCTATCTGCGCGTTGGTCTTCGGATTCCACACTGGCGAGACATCTGGTCCATGATACGCCGTCAGGCGTTTCAGATTGTTTCCGTTTTGATCGCAGATGTAGATCTCCGGATCGCCGGAGCGCGAGGAAGAGAAGGCGACGTGGGTTCCGTCGGAGCTCCAGGCAGGCGAAAGCGTCGTGCCCCCGAAAGTGGGGAAACTAAGCAGACGTCCGAGTTCCAGCGACCAGATCATGATGTTGGGCCCGCCCTTGAAGAATGAGGCGAAAGCGATGCGCGAATTATCCGGCGACACCCGCGGTGCCAGCGAGATGGAGCCGAGGCGGGTAACCGCGTGCTGTGCCGCGCCGTCGTAGTCCATGGCCCAGACTTCCTTGTGCCCGGTGCGGCCGCTTACGAAGTAGAGCTTGGTCTCAGCGATGCCGGTGATCCCCCCGCCCAGCCGGAAGATGATCTCATCGGCAAACCGGTGAGCGAGCAGACGGGCGTTGTCATCGGTCGCAGCCTCGCGATACTGTTTGGCGAGCACTTGCGGGTTCTGCGTGTTCTTCACGTCGAAGAGCCAACCCTGCACTTGCAATGTTCCGGCGCTAACTCCGAGGCTGCCGAACGCAAGCATCGCCGCTTTCGGCGGCGGCGCGGCCCACACATCCAGATGCGCGTCGCCGGGACCGCCGATGGACTCGAGCGGATAGAAGCTCTTGGATACCACGTCAAAAATCCCGGACTGGTAGAGATCGTTGAACAGGACCGTGTTGAAGGTTTTGTCGAGCGGCGCCGACTGCGGGTCGGCGCTTGCGAGCTTGAAGTCCGGTACGGCGATGCGGATCTTTTCACCGCCGACGCCGGTACCCGTGCGGATCCAGTCCTGCGAAAGGGCGGGAAGCACCAGCGCCAGCAGAACGGCGGACAGGGCTGCGAATCGCTTCATTCAACTCTCCATAAAACTGTGTAGGCGCGGTACTCAACGCCGGTAATCAAACCAGAACTCCACGGATACATAACTGCCGCTATATCCCTGCGGCAGCGGACCGAAGGTGTCAATGCGCTGCAACGCACGCACCGCTGAAAGATCGAGCGAGGGAATGCCGGACGACTGTTCGATGCGAACGTTGGATGGCGATCCACCCCGGGAGATGTCAAAAAGTATATAAACCCGCTTTGCTGAAGAAATATTCGGATTGACTTCGCCCTGCCAGGCTTCGTGAACCTTTCTCGCCACTACGTCGGTGTACCAGCCAAAACGGCTGCCGAAGCTGCCACTGCCGCCTTCACCGAACTTCAGTCCACCGGCAGTGGCGCCGTTCTGGAAAGCGGTATAGGGTCCTGCAACGGGGCCGCCCGCGCCAAAGGGAACCGTGTTGTCGGCCTTCGCAAGCTGGCGGGGTTGCTCGTGGGTCGGAGTTGCGAGCAACGGCTTCTGTTTGGGAAGTTCGCGCGCCGGTGACGACGTGACCGCAACCTTTTCCTTCGCGGGCTTGACCTTGGTCTGCTTGTCGGGAATGGCGATGGCGTGATCGTCTTCTTTGGCGGCTGGAGCCGGAATCGACTGGGACAGTCCCTTGCTCTCATGAGCCAGCACGTTTTCCGGCTTGGCCTGCGGGTTGGGCGGCAAGGGGATTCCACTGACCAAGTGGGCGCTCATGGCCTCGCCGGAGGCGCCGCCGTTACCGTTGTTGCCCCAGTCACTGCCGCTGGAGGAGAGCACCGCGGGGAGCAAGATAGCACACGCTATCAGCGCAACGTGTAGCGCGGTGGAAGCGGCCAGCGACGGCGCCATGGCTTCCTTATGATCGTAAATGTCAGCGTCCAGCGGCATTGGCTTTCGTAGTCAGAGGTTGGGTAACGATGCTGACGTTGGTGATGCCGGTCTGCTTCACGGCGTCCATGACAGTGGCGAAGGCTCCGAAGGGCACATTCTCGTCCGAGCGGATGAAGATGCTCTGGCCTTGCGGGTCGCGGATCTTCTCATGCAACCGGTCGGAGATTTCGTTGATATTGATGGGATCGTTGCCGAGAAAGACGCGCTGATCTTTGTCAATCGTGATGACCAGCCGCTCCTCGGAGATTTCTTTCACCGTCTTTGTCTTCGGCACCTCCACCTCAATGCCGGACTGAAGGATCGGGGCGGTGACCATGAACATCACCAACAGGACGAGGACGACATCCACAAACGGAGTGATGTTGATATCCGAAAGTGAGGATTGGGTGCGTCCCTTGTTGTTTGTAAACGCCACCGCAGTCTCCTATCGCGCGTCGCCGTTGCGGTCAATGATGTTGAGCAATTCGAGGCTGAAGTCGTCCATACGCGCGCCGAACTCACGAATCTGCTGCAGAAAATAATTGTAGGCGACTACGGCGGGGATGGCGGCAAAGAGTCCGGCGGCGGTGGTAATCAGCGCCTCGGAGATGCCCGGCGCGACCGCGCGCAGGGTAGCCGCGCCAGCGGTGCCGAGCCCGTGGAAGGCGTCGATGATGCCCCACACGGTACCGAAGAGTCCAACGAAGGGAGCGATGGAACCCGTGGTCGCCAGCCAGGTAAGGCGGCTCTCCAGGCGCGTGAGTTCTTCGGAAGCCGCGATCTGGGTGGCACGCTGCACCGAGAGCGTACGCGGATTTGCACCGCAGCGCTTCAACTCCTCGACCGCGCCTTCAAAGACGGCAACCAGCGGCGAGGGCTTGAACTGTTCGGCGATGGCGGCGAGTTCTTGCAGGCGATTGGCGCGCCGGAAGACACGCACGAAGCGTCCGCTTTGCGCTGCGGCGCGCCGGAACAGGCCGTACTTGGAGAGGATAATTGCCCAGGACAGCAGACTGAAGGCAAGTAGAATCAAGAGCACGAGCTTGGCGACCAACCCGGTATTGGAAACCATGTCCCATACCTCGCCGCCAAGTGCGAACGCTAACAAATTTGGAATTGGCATCCTTTTCTCATTGGAGCGGGCGCTGAAAACGCAACACCGCTAAACACAAGTGAGTGGTGATGTTGCGAAGTCAATTTCATTATAGTCAGCTCTCTAGGCCTTTGTGCGCGAGGTTTGCACAGAAGTCCACATTATCGGGCAAACCGGAATATAAGAAATTACCGGATAAGAATTTTGCCAGACACTTTCAGAGTGCAATGCGGGCCACGGGCCACGACAAGGCGCTTGGGCGGTGTAACTCCGTTGGGTCCGGTGCAGGCACCGAACTTTTGAATGGCGCGAGGATAGCCCTGGCGTGGTATCCTCGCCGGGAAAACTCCAACGAACGGGTGACTCTGTGCTCAGGGAATTACGCGTTGAGAACTACGCCGTCATCGACAACGTGGTAGTTGAGTTTGGAGCTGGGCTGAACCTGCTGACCGGCGAAACCGGGGCCGGAAAGTCCATCCTCATTGATGCCCTGGCTCTGTTGCTGGGCGAAAAGGCCTACATCGACGTGGTGCGCCACGGCGCAGAAAAGGCCACGGTCGCCGCCGTTTATGAAAGCGACGATCCGGCCATTGCCGAGGTGCTGGAGGAAAACGGCATCGACGGCGCGGGTTCGGAAATCATCTTGCGCCGCGATATCGCGGTCAACGGCAAGGGGCGCGTCTTCATCAATAACCAGCCCGCAACCGTCGCCGTGCTCCGGGCGCTGGCTCCCCGGCTCGCCATCGTTCATGCCCAGAACCAAGCGATCCTCATGTTTGATCCTCCGGAGCGCCTGGCCTTGCTGGATGCGGCTGCCGGCGTGAATCTGGGCGGAGTCGCCGAGGCCTACGCAAGGTGGAAAGAGGTTGCGCACCGGATTGCGGAGCTGGAAAAAGGCGAGCAGGAAAAGCTCCGGCTGGTCGATCTGTGGAAGTTCCAGCTCAAGGAAATCCGTGAGGCCAATCCCGTCGCCGGAGAGGATCAGAAGCTCGAAGCCGAGAAGCGGGTACTGGCAAATTCCGAACGCGTGTACGGTGCGGCAATCGGCGCCTTCGACGTTCTCTATGAAGTAGAGGAGTCGGCAATTGCGCGCCTGCGAGCCGCCACCAAGCACCTGGAAGAGCTGTCGCGCTTCGATGAGTCGTTCAAGGAAGCCCTGGGCCAACTGGAGAGTGCGCGCATTACGGTGGAAGACGTCGCCACCACCCTGCGCGACTTTGCCGACGGTATCGACGCCTCGCCCGAACGGCTGGCGGAGGTGGAGGATCGTCTGGCGATTCTCGACAAGTTGCGCCGGAAGTACGGTAAGAGTCTGGACGATGTGCTGGCCTTTCAGCAGGAGATTGCGGGCAAGCTCAACGACATTGAAAACAAGGATGAACTGCTTGCGGCCTTACGCAAGGACCTGGCGGTAGCGGCGGCAAAGTACCTGGACGAGGCCTGCGGACTGAGCAAGCGCCGATATGAGATGGCCCGCAAGCTGGAGAAGACGGTCGAGGGCGAGATTAACGACCTGGCAATGAAGGCCAAGTTCAAGATCGAGGTCTCCGGCTCCGACGAGGAAGGCAATTGGACCGTTTCGGGCTTTGACCACGTGGCCTACTTGATCTCGACGAATCCTGGCGAACCGATGGGGCCGATCGAGGAGATCGCCTCCGGCGGTGAACTCTCGCGCGTGATGCTGGCGCTGAAGGCCAGCGTGGAGGCTGGACGCCTGCACAGCAAGGGCTCGGACGCACAGCGTTCGCTGGTCTTTGACGAGATCGATACCGGCATCGGCGGCCGGGCGGCGGACGCCGTGGGCAAAAAACTGAAGGCGCTCTCGCGGACGAAGCAGGTCCTCTGTATTACCCACCTCCCGCAGATCGCATCGTTTGCGGACCAGCATTTCCTGATCGAGAAGCATGAAAGCGCCGGGCGCACAAAGACGACGGTTCGGGCGCTTTCGGCCGAGGAGCGGCGCAGCGAGATTGCCCGCATGCTGAGCGGGGCCAAGGTGACGGAGGCCAGCCTGCAGAATGCGGATCAGTTGCTAAGGGCAAACGCCTAAGATGTTGATTACATCTACCGAAAGGGCGACTTCCGCTATATTTGCAGGATTCACCTGCTAAGATGTGAGATCAGGAGCGTAGCTTCCGAGGCGGTGTGAAGTCGGCGATAGGTTGCTATTCGCCTTCCGTTTTGGGCTGCTGGATGCCGGTTTCCGCACTTCTATGGGTTGGAATGGCCGGAAAATGAGCTGGACGTTAGACTTATAGCAACAGGGTGGGCCGCCGGTGCGCTTGTATCCAAGCCGGCCGCAACTGAATCTAAAATCGAATGACTGAAACGACCGAAGCGAAAACTCTCCTTCTTTTGAAGCCCCGTGGCTTCTGTGCTGGCGTTGTGCGCGCCATCGACATTGTGCGCATCGCCCTGGAAACCTTCGGTCCACCCATCTACGTCCGCAAGGAAATCGTACACAACAAGTATGTGGTCGAGGACCTGAAGGGCAAGGGCGCCATTTTTGTGGATGACGTGGAAGAGGTTCCCAACGGCGAACGCGTCATCTACAGCGCGCACGGCGTTGCTCCATCGGTGCGGGAAGCTTCCAAACTCAGGTTGCTGCGAGTCATTGACGCCACCTGTCCGCTGGTTACGAAGGTCCATGTGGAAGCGATCCGTTTTGCCAAGGATGGCTATTCGCTGATTCTCATTGGGCACTTGAACCATGACGAGATCGTCGGCACGCTGGGCGAGGCGCCAGAGGTGACGCAGGTGGTCAGCAACGCCGAGCAGGTGGCCAGCATCTCGGTGCAGGATCCCAATCGAGTCGCGTATCTCACACAAACCACGCTCTCGTTGGACGAAGCGAAGGACATTATCGAGGCCCTGAAGGCCAAGTTTCCCAACATTCGCGGCCCGCAGGCGCAGGACATCTGCTATGCCACGGAGAACCGCCAGGTAGCGGTGAAGAACGTTGCCGAGCAGGCCGACCTCGTCCTGGTGGTCGGCTCGCCGAATAGCTCCAACTCGAACCGTCTTGTCGAGGTTGCTGGAAATCTGGGCACCCATTCATTTCTTATTGACACCTGTCAGGACATCGACGAGAAATGGTTGGAGGGTGTGCGGACAGTAGCCCTCACGGCGGGTGCCTCCGCACCGGAAATCCTGGTTCAGGAAGTAATTGCGTTGCTTGGGAAAAAGGGATTCTCCAATGTGCGGGAGGTTGAAGTGATGCCGGAACATGTCCGTTTCGCACTGCCTCCAGAGATCGTGGCCGCAATCGGTGCTGCTCCTGAAGCGCCGGCGGTGGAGTAGGAATTCATGGAAGCAAGTTCAGCGCAATCGACCGCGATTCGCTTTGGCAAGATCTCAGGCCTGGGTGTGCGGCTGAAGAACTCCATCCAGTCAGCGCAGAAGTTTCTCTTTTCCCGGCAGCATGAAGAGGGCTGGTGGTGTGGCGAATTGGGAGCCGACACGACCCTCGAGTCCGACTACATTTTTTTGCATACCGTACTCGGCACGCGCGATGAACGGCGCTTCCAGCAGTGCGCTGACGAAATATTGCGCCATCAGAGCGAGGACGGCGGTTGGCCGATCTACCAGGGTGGCCCGTCGAACGTAACTGCCAGCGTGAAAGCCTACTTTGCGCTGAAGATGTGTGGGTATTTGCCTGACGATCCGCGCATGAGCAACGCACGCGAGCGCATTCTTGCGATGGGCGGCGTGCCCGCCTGCAACACCTTCAGCAAAATCTATCTGTGCGCACTCGGACAATACGATTACGATGCCGTTCCGGCCATCCCGCCGGAGATTGTGCTGTTCCCTAACTGGTTCTGGTTCAACATTTACGAGATCTCCTCGTGGTCGCGCGCGATTCTGATTCCGCTCTCCATCTGTTATGCGAAAAAGCCGTTCAAGAAGATTCCGGACGAATGGAATATCGACGAGCTGTTTCCGCATGGTCGGCATGGCAGTTCGCTGCGGCTCAAGTGGGATAGCAAACTCATCGGTTGGCGGAATTTCTTTCTTGTGCTCGACCGCATGATCCACGGCTTTGAGCGCGTGCATGTGCGCCCGCTGCGGTCAATTGCCTTGAAAGCGGCTGAAAAATGGATGCTCGAGCGCTTTGAGTTAAGCGACGGACTGGGCGCGATTTACCCTTCGATCCTCAATTCCATTATCGCCTTGCGCTGCCTGGGCTACTCGCTCGACGATCCGCAGGTGATTCGCGCCCTGGACGAGTTTGAGAAGCTGGGTATTGAAGAGGGTGACACCTTCCGCATGCAGCCTTGCGTTTCGCCGGTGTGGGACACCGCCTACGCCCTCTTTGCTCTGGGTGAGAGCGGCGTCGATCCGGCAGACCCGCGCATGGTGAAGGCTGCCGAATGGATGCTCAAGAAGCAGAATCGCCGCAAGGGAGACTGGGCGGTCAAGGTCCCCAACGCTGAGCCCGGGGGATGGTACTTCGAGCATAACAACGAGTTCTATCCCGACGTGGATGACACTGCGCAGGTATTGCTGGCACTGAACCACATTGAGACGAACGACGCGCGTTTCCAGAGCGAGTCTGTCCAGCGTGGCATCAACTGGGAACTGGCCATGCAGTGCAAGAATGGCGGCTGGGCTTCCTTCGACAAAGACAACAATCGCATGGTCTTCCAGTACGTTCCCTTTGCCGACCATAACGCCATGCTCGATCCGGCGACGGTGGATATCACGGGACGGGTGCTGGAGTGCCTGGCTGCACATGGCTTTACCCTGAATGACAAGCCGGTGCGGCGGGCCATCGAGTTCATCCGCAAGCAGCAGGAGTCCGACGGCTCATGGTTCGGACGGTGGGGTGTCAACTACATTTATGGCACTATGTGCGTGCTCCGCGGACTTGAAGCCATCGGCTTTGACAATCACGATGCCATGGTTCAGCAGGCGACCGAGTGGCTACGCATGATGCAGAATCCTGATGGCGGCTGGGGCGAGACCATTGGCTCCTATGACGATGTGAACCAGAAGGGCATGGGTGCTAGCACCGCTTCGCAGACCGCCTGGGCGGCACTTGGACTGATGGCGGGCGGAGATTTCCGTTCAGAGTCGCTGGCGCGCGGCATTGCTTATCTCCTCGATCATCAGCAAGACAGTGGCGGCTGGAGCGAGGTGCCTTACACTGGAACCGGCTTCCCCAGTGTCTTCTATCTGAAATATCACTCGTATCCGTGGTATTTCCCTTTGCTGGCGCTGGCAAGATACTCACGCGGCCAGGGAACTTAGCGCGCGCGGCGGAGAGTTTCGCAGGGTTCATGAGCGCAGCCTGGAAAGGCTGCGTTCATGTTTACGGAGAATCGGATTTGAGAGCCTTTGTAACTGGAGCGACGGGATTTGTGGGCAGTCACGTGGCACGCCTCCTGGCGGAGCAGGGTGCCGATCTGCGTCTGCTGGTGCGGACTGGCAGCCGCCGCGATAACCTTGCGGGGCTGAACGCGGATCTCGTCATCGGTGACCTGACCGATGCGGCCTCGTTGCGCAAAGGCATGGAAGGTTGTGAAGCTGTCTTTCACGTCGCTGCCGACTACCGCCTGTGGATTCGTGATCCCAAGCCGAT
>Ga0181520_10008853_pt1 | contig 14135 bp, 5 predicted proteins | sample PEATcosm2014_Bin_29_FD_132451 | JGI IMG/M metagenome (GOLD analysis project Ga0181520, IMG submission 132451) | Peatland microbial communities from MTU Mesocosm Facility, Houghton, MI, USA - PEATcosm2014_Bin02_30_metaG | ecosystem: Environmental > Terrestrial > Soil > Wetlands > Peat | place... | reverse complement strand
TTACAAACGCCCGCGTCCCTACGTTACCGATCCAAGCCTGATCAACGGCAAGCTGGAAAAAAGTTACAGCTATCCCAGCGGCCATTCCACCGAATCCATGGTGCTGGCGCTCGTGCTCGCTGATTTGTTTCCCGACAAGCACGACGCCATCATTGCCGAGGCCCGCGCCATCGGCTGGCATCGCGTTGAAATTGCCCGGCATTATCCTACCGACATTTACGCCGGTCGCGTGCTGGCACAGGCCATTGTCAAGCAGATGCAGAAAAGTGATGCGTTTCAGAAGGATTTTGACGAAGCGAAGGCCGAAATCGCCGCCGCGCAAAAATAATTTCGATGATGGCGACAGGGAGTGATTTCCCAGCGAAGCCGGTGAAGGCGAGGATGTGACGTTGCGCCGGCAGCAAACAATTCCAATTGAATCCCGAATTCAATTCCGCATCCGGCCACGATCTCTACATGGACCAATTGAATCAATGCTGTCGATAAAATCCTGCCACACGCTGCGGAACACTTCGCCGTCATAATCCGGGTCAACGCTCCAATACTCCACCAGTGCCAGCGGATCGCGGTTCACCACCGCTTGCAGCCGTTCCTTGTCCTTTGCTTCCAAATTCAGCGCGTCCGGCGAAAGCAAAACATAATTTTCCAGTTCCACCGTCAGCATTTCGCCGCTGGCAATCGTCTTGCGTTCAATCGGTTTCACCGTGACATATTGTAGCGATGAAGAGCGGATGCGTTGCGCGTCGAAATCCGCTTTCAATTTTTCGTAACCGCCGCTCTTTTTCAGACGGTCAAACAAGTCCGGCGGAATCACCAGCACTTCCAATTTTGCATCGTTCAAGCTGGTTATGACATGGCCTATGTCTGCCGTGAAATTCCAGCCCAGCATCAGGACTTTTTCCCAGCCGCCCAGATGCGAAGCCCGCAATCCCTGCGCTTTTTTGAGTATCGCCAGGCCGGTGAGCTTTTGCGGCGAATCCATCATGACCAAAGTTTTCTTTGCAGGAGACGACGTGAGGAGTCTCTGACTTTCCGGGGAGGAGGCTCTGCCTTTTCGGGGAATCAGTTTGAGCCTCGTTACCTCGGCTGCTACGGGATGGATTGAGTGCGGCCATTGCGTAGCGCAGCACGGAAACGGAATAAAATAGGCGCGAACTCAACGCCCACTCGTCCGAGGCACTGCGAAGCGCCTGTGCGAAATGAACGCCAAGCCGCGCCCGGTCGGGCGCGTGCTCGGTCGGTCTTCGCACAAGGAAAATTCGCAGTTTTCGGACAATACCGTAGCCTAGCCACGCAAATTGATTATTGTGTGTTTTCTGGTCTTTGATTTTAGCTGACGGTGACTATTGAAACAAACGGCGGCTGGCAAAGCAAGAATTGCCGACGTGGGGTAGTGTCCTAAATTAGTTGTAGGGCACGACGCAAGGAGTGCGGGCGCAAACAACTCGTTACATCGTCTCCTACAAATTAGGACATTATCGGGATTCCGCACAGGGTTGACAATACAACAGATGCACCATATTTTCACCGGAAGATGAAAAAAAGCCCCCCAAAGCCGTGTCTGATTGTCTGCTGGCATTAGCAATAAGAAATGCAAGAAGTTTGGAAATTAAACTGGCAGCCTGAAATTTGAGCGCAAAATGAAAACCTCTCTGTTCCAATCAAGAATCCACAATCGCGTTGAACAAAATCCGGCCGGGAAAAATTGGATGCGGCACCCGCTACTCGCGTTGATCATCGTCATTGGGTTGGCCGCCGCGCCTGCCATGCGCGCACAGGTCACCCAGATCAAAGCTGCCAACGCAATCGCGCTGACAACCGGAAGTTCCTGGGTTTCCGTCACCATTCCCACCTCGACCGGCATTGCCGAATGGAACAACGTGGCGACGTCAACGGGCGACACCATCACGTCACTGGGCGGGGCCTTTTCCGTTGGGGAAATCCAGTTATTCAATAACGTTGCCGGCGCGGTGAGTATCACCGACGCAACGGCGGCGGATATTTTAACCCTCAACGGCGCCTCTGGCACTGGCGTGGGCATTGACATGTCCATAGCCAACCAGAATCTCACCCTCGGCACTCCATTGACCATCGGCGCCAGCCAGACTTGGAAAATCAACACCGGGAGAACTTTGAATCTTACCGGAGGGAACTGGCCGCAGTTTGGCGCGAACATTGTGACCATCTCGGGTGGCGGCACTGTTTTCTACGAGCCAACCACTCCGTTTACAACCGGCCCTTCCTCGATTGGTGGTGCCGGTCTGGTTATCAACGGCAGCACGCTTTCAGTGGACATACAGGAAACCGCCAGCAGTGGTGTGGCCAATTATTTGGGCGCCAGCACGGCCTTGACCATGACGCCGAGCGGCACGACTTACAGCACATTCAACCTAGGCGAGGCTGCCGACAGCGGCAATCACACGCAAACGTTCACCAGCCTTACCTTGAATCAGGGAACCAGCCTATTTGGACAATATACGGGACGCGGAAGCAACTCCGGCAACTCCGTTGGGTTTCTTGCGGTAAATCGCAACGGGGGTTCGATGGCAGATTTTTATGGCGGTGGTGAAGTTTCCGGAAGGGCTTGGGGAGGATCCGTAAACACCTACGGTCTCCCTGGATCAGCGGTTCCCGGTTATGCAACGATTAGCGCCAATGACTGGGCCCTGCCGAAAGGGGCGACGACAGTCCTCGGAACTGCCACCTACGTCAACGACACCTGGGCAAGTGGCAATGATACAACCGTAACCCAGAACGATGCGCCGGCTTCCGGATCCACGGTTCATTCCCTGCGATTCGGCGCGGCAGGCGCATATACCGTGACGTTGTCAGGCCTCAATACGATTACGACCGGTGGCATTTTGATGAACAGCACGGTTGGGGCCAACACCGCTATGATCACCGGCGGCACACTGACCTCCGGCAATGCCAATGCGGACGGCTCGTCTGATCTGATTATCATCAACAACACCGCCTCCAGCGGTAACATCATCATTAACTCCGTCATTGCAGACAACGGCGTCAACTCGGTTGGTTTGACGGTGGGCACCACTTCGGCGATCACTCCGACCGGCTCGGTTGAGTTGGGTGCCGCCAACACCTTCAGCGGCACGACCTATATTACCGGAGGCACCCTCCTGTTGACCAGCCCGCTGGCGCTCCAGAACAGCATGTTCAACACAACGCTTCCTGGAACCTTGATCTTCGGCACGTTGACCAGCGCCACTCTGGGGGGTGTGACGGGCACGGGCACTCTGGCGTTGCCGGCCAATTTTAATTTGATCGTTGGCAATAACAACGCGAGTTCGACCTTGAACGGAACCATAAGCGGTGTCGGCGGGATGGTGACGAAAACTGGAACTGGCACCCTGACACTCAACGGAACCAACACCTACACCGGTTCGACGGCCATCAGCAACGGTACACTGCTGGTCAGCGGCAGCATCGGCTCTGGTTCCGTCATTTTTGCGAATGGCACACTGGGTGGTTCCGGAACCATCAATGGTCCGGTCACGAATCAAGCTGGCGGGACGCTGCAACCGGGGGCAAGCACCAACACGGCGGGGACGGTGTTGACCATAAACAACAGCCTGACGTTGTCCTCCGGCAGCACCAATATCATGCAGGTGTCAAACAATTATCAGAACAGTGACCAGGTCGTTTGCAGCGGCATAATTACATATGGCGGCACACTTACAGTGGTGACTAATGCAGGGGATACTCCGATTGCCAATGGCGACAGTTTCATGCTGTTCGATTCCACCATTGCCAGCTACAGTGGCAGTTTCACCGCGCTCAATCTGCCGGCGTTGGGGCCGGGACTGTTTTGGACCAATTTACTTTCGATCAACGGCACAATCGGGGTGCTCTCAACATTGCCGCCCACCAATTCGGTGGTCACCAACCTGCCCGCGAGCTTTGTTCTCACGACCTCCGCGAATCTTAATGGCCAGGTGCTTTCCACCGGCGGCCAGGTTCCGGCGGTCACGGTCTATTACGGGACGAATAATGGCGGGACGAATCCGGCGGCGTGGGCGAATCAAATTTCACTGGGCGCAAAGGCAGGAACCTTCACCGCGCTGGCTTCGGGTCTGACGACGAACACGATTTATTATTTCACCGCCTCCGCCTCAAACTCCGCCGGTGTCGCGTGGGCTGTGCCTTCGGGAAGTTTTACCACGCTGGTCACTTTGCCTTTTGTGTCGCAGGACATCGGCAGTCCGGCCATTGCCTCGACCGACACCGTCACGACCATCGGGGTGAACATGACCGGCGCCGGCTATTACATTGGCGGCACCAACGATCAATTTAATTTTGAATATCAACTCCAGACCGGCAATTTCGACGTCGCGGTTTGTCTGGCCGGACTGGGATTGTCCGACCTGTGGGCGCAGGCGGGCTTGATGGCCCGCGCCAGTCTGGCTGCGGGCAGCCCGTTTGCCGCCTCGCTGGCCACGCCGGGCGTTGTCGGTGATTTCTTCGCCGATCGCACGGCTACCAATGCCGCCGCCGTCACTTCGGGAAGTTTTCCGGTCAATTATCCCAACACCTGGCTGCGATTGAATCGCATCGGGAATGTGTTCACGGGCTTCGGCAGTTATGACGGAATCAACTGGACGCAATTGGGCGCGGCGACGATTGCGATGCCCGCGCAGATTTATCTCGGCCTAGCCGCCGCCAGTCACAACACCAACGAACTGACCACGACGCAATTTCTGGATTATGAAAGCACGCCGACCAATGCGGTGGTGGCCACGATCGTCAACCCACATGAACCGCTGGGGCCGTCCACCCGCAAGACCGGCATTGTCATTTCCGAAATCATGTGGAAGCCCGCGCCGCGCGCCGACACCAACAACGTGGAGTTTTTAGAAATTTACAATTCCAATCCGTTTTTCCAGGACATCAGCAGCTATCAAGTGACGTGCGCGGACATGAATTACACCTTCCCCACAAACACCTTGATCCCCGGCGGCGCTTTCTTCGTGCTGGCCGCTTCGCCGCAGAGCATCGCCAATGTTTATGACCTCACCACCAACGTCTTTGGGCCATACACTGGCAGCCTCAAGCATTCCGAGACTCTGCAATTGCTGGATGAGCAGACCAATGTGCTGCTCACAGTGCCCTATTCCGATGCTTACCCGTGGCCGGTGGCGACGGATGGCACCGGCCATTCCTTGGTGCTGGCCAATCCGACCTATGGCGAAGGCGATCCGCGCGCGTGGGACATCAGCGATGTCGTGGGGGGGTCGCCCGGACAAATGGACGGGTTCACCCCAAGCCCGCTGCGCAACGTTGTCATCAACGAAATCCTGCCGCACTCGGAAAATCCCGCCGTGCCGCAGTTCATCGAACTCTACAATCACAGCACAAACAACGTGAACGTTTCCGGTTGCATTTTGACGGATGATCCGACGACCAACAAATTCGTCATTCCGTCTGGCACCGTGATCGGCCCGGCGGGTTTTGTTTCCTTCACGCAGCCGCAATTCGGCTTCACCTTGAACGGCCAGGGCGAAACGCTCTACTTCATCAAGCCGGACGGCACCCGCGTTTTGGACGCCGTGCAGTTCGGCGCGCAGGCCAATGGTGTTTCCTATGGCCGCTGGCCGGATGGCGCGAATGATTTTTACGCCTTCACCACCAGCACGCCCGGCACGAACAACAGTTCCATTGTCATCGGCGACATCGTCATCAACGAATTGATGTATGACCCGATCAGCGGCAACGACGACGACCAATACATCGAGCTTTACAACAAGGGGACAAACACCATCAATCTGGCCGGCTGGCAGTTCACCTCCGGCGTCACGTTCACTTTTCCCGCGAACACGCTCATTGCGTCGAATGGCTATGTGGTGGTGGGCAAGAACATCACCAATTTATTTGCCCATTACACCAATCTTAACTCCGGCAATACTTACGGCAACTATAGTGGAAAGTTGTCGCATAATGGCGAACTGGTCGTCTTGTCCCAGCCCGAGTCCTATTTTGGAACCAATACCATTTATGTTGAGGAAGACGAAGTGACCTACGGCACGGGCGGGCGCTGGGGAGAATGGTCCGGCGGCGGCGGCAGCAGCCTGGAACTGATTGATCCCCATTCCAACCATCGTCTGGCGGCCAACTGGGCGGACAGCAATGACACTTCCAAGTCGGTCTGGACGAACATCACCTGCACCGGGGTGCTCGACAACGGCACAAATTATGAGCGGGGCTTCTTGCATGCGCAAATTGGCCTGCTGGACGATGGAGAATGTCTGGTGGACAACATCCAGGTCAATTACAACGGCACCAACTACGTTTCCAACGGCACCTTTGAAGGCGGTTCGGGCCTAACCAACTGGTCACTTGAGGGCTGTATGGTGCGTTCCAGCTTGGAAAGCACCGGTTATCAAAGCAGTTATTCCCTGCACATCCGGTCCAGTGACAAGATCTGGCCGGGGGACAATTCCTGCGAGGTGGCATTAATTACCAACGGGCTGGCGGCGGGCCAGACCGTCACCCTGAGCTATGAAGCGCGCTGGTTGCATGGCTGGCAGGAACCGCTGTTCCGTTTGAATGGCAACTGGCTGGAGGCGACGGGAGACCTGCCGGTGCCGGCCAACTTGGGCAGCCCAGGAATGCCCAACAGCACCTACATCACCAACGCGGGGCCGGCAATCTATAACGTGACGCATACGCAATCGTTGCCGGCGGCCGGCCAGCCTGCGGTGGTGACGGCCAATGTCAGCGACCCGGACGGCGTGCAAAGTCTCACGCTTTATTACCGCCTGGATCCGGCTACGAACTACACCGCGGTGCCGATGAAGGACGACGGCACGGGAGGCGATGCGGTTCCGGGTGACGGCGTATTCAGCGCGACCATTCCGGGACAAGCGGCCAATCAAATCGTCGCGTTTTACATTTCCGCCACGGACAGCCTGGGGGCGGCGACACGCTTTCCGGCCATTCGCCCCAATGACAATGAACCGGTGCGCGAATGTGTGGTCATGTTCGGCGACGGCAATCCGGGCGGCAGTTTCGGCGCGTATCATTTGTGGCTCACGCAGGCCAACACCAACCGCTGGTCCAATCTGGCCGCTTTGAGCAACGAAAGGATTGATTGCACCTTCGTCAACGACACCCGCGTGATCTACAACATGGGGGCACGGTGGGCTGGTAGTCCCTACATTCAGGATTTTACCACGCCCAACGGGAAACTCTGCCATTACGATTTCACATTTAACGATGATGACATGTTTCTGGGCACGACGGATTTCGACAAGATTCATCAGCCGGGCAATAGTCCGGGGGATGACGCCAGCCTCCAGCGGGAGCAGTTGGCCAACACCTTCCTGCGTGCGCTGGGAGTGCCGTGGCTTTACAAACGCTACGTGGCGGTTTATGTCAACGGCAACCGTCGTAACGGCAATTTAATGGAAGATACCCAACTGCCTAACGGCGATGTCGTGAAAGAACACTTTCCGAATGATGATGGCGGCTTTCTCTACAAAATGCAGCCTTGGTTCGAGATGGGGCCAATCCCCATAGGTGACTCCATCGGCTTCAGCAACAACGCCTGGTGCAACCTGATTCCTTACACGACCACCGGCGGCATAAAAAAGACCGCACGCTACCGATGGAATTTTGAGATTCGCCGCACGCCCGATTCATACAGTGACTACACCGATGTGTTTTCGCTGATTGACGCGGCTAATTCGTCCAGCTCACCAAATTATGTCGCGAGCATGGAGGGCATAGCCGACATGGAAAACTGGATGCGGGTGTTTGCGGCCAATCACGCGGCTGGAAACTGGGATTCTTTTGGCGCGCAAAACGCCCAGAATCTTTACGGCTACATTGGCACTCAAGGCACAAAGTATTCCCTGTTGATGTGGGATTATAACATCGTGATTGGCAACAGCGGTTCCTGGGGGCCGGGACAAAATTTGTTCAGCCTGAATCCGCAAGATTCCAACATGACCAACATCTACAACAACCCGACCTTCCGGCGCATGTATTGGCGCGCGTTGTCGGAACTGGTCAGCGGCCCCCTCAATGTCGCCAACAGCGGCCCCTTGCTCATTGCAAAATACAACGCCTTCACCGACAACGGCCTCAGCGTCGAAAACCCCGCCGATGCTACTGCTCCCGGAGGAAGCTACCCTGGCATCGAAGCGTGGCTTTCCCAAGCGCAGAGCAGCATCGCTTCGCAACTGGCCGTGGTGAATGCCACCAACTTTGCGGTCAACAGCACCATAACGGCCAGCAATAATGTGGCCTATGTGACCGGCACGGCTCCTGTGAATGTGGACACCGTCTGGATCAACGGCGTGGCGTATCCGCTGACATGGACAACTCTGACCAACTGGGTCGTCGCTTTGCCATTGGTCAACGGAACCAATAACTTGAACGTGGTGGGCGTGGACCGGAGCAGTCAGCCAATTACCGGAGACAGCAACAGCGTGAGTGTTGTCTATAACGGGACCAATGCCTCGCCGATCGGTCAGGTGGTCATCAACGAAATCATGTACGCCCCGGCGGTGGCCAACGCGCAGTTTGTGGAGCTGTATAACAACTCGACCAACACAACCTATGATTTGTCGGGCTGGCAATTGCAAGGTGCGTCCTACACTTTCCCGAATGGCTCAATCATCGCGCCAACCAGTTATTTGGTTTTGGCTGCGAATAACGCGGCTTTCGCCGGAGCTTACGGCGCGACCAATCCGGTTTTCGACATCTTCGATGGCACTTTGCCTGCGAGCGGAATTCTCGCGTTGAATTCTTCCGGCAATGTGACGGTTACTGAGGTGGAATACGAAAACCAGCTGCCGTGGCCGACGAATGCCAATGGCACTGGCGCGTCGCTGCAACTGATTGACCCGCATCAGGACAACTGGCGCGTCGGCAACTGGTCATTCACACCGTTTTCCGCCACACCAAGCACGCTTAACAGCGTCGCGGCTTCCTTGACGCCCTTCCCGTCTCTGTGGATCAACGAATTGCAGGCCGACAACCTGAACGGCATCACCAACCGCGCGGGTCAACACACGGGCTGGTTGGAACTTTACAACCCCGGCACCAATGTCATTCCGCTGAATGGACTTTATCTGGCCAACAATTACACCAATCTTTTGCAGTGGGCGTTTCCGAGCAACGCGAGCATCAACGCCGGCCAGTTCAAGGTGATCTTTGCCGACGCACTCACGAACCTCTCCACGACCAATGAATTGCACACCAGTTTCATTCTGCCCAGCGGCACGGGTTCGGCGGCCCTGACCCGCCTTGCCACCAACGGCCAGCAACAGGTGCTCGACTATGTGGATTACCGGAACATAACTCCCAACGATTCCTACGGTTCGTTCCCTGACGGACAAAGTTTCAATCGCCAGGAATTTTTCCAGGCAACGCCCGGCGCGCCCAATAACGGAACCGCCGTGCCGCCGCCTTCGTTCATTGATTATGCGGCGGCGGGTTCGGTTTATTCCCAAACCTTTGATTCCCTGCCCGATCCGGGAGCGACTTCAGTGAATAGCGCGAACACGGTGACGATCAACGGCGTGACTTATTCGCTGGCCAATCCCTATGACTTCGCCTACCCGGTCATTGCCAGCGGCAGCAGCGGCGGGTTGGGCATCTCCGCCTTGGCCGGCTGGTATGGCACCAGCGCTTTGCTTTCCAGATTCGGCGCAACGGATGGCGACCAGACCACGGGCGGACAGATCAGCTTCGGGTTGCCCAGCAGTTCAAATCGCTCGCTCGGTTTGCTCGCCACCAGCACGACGGGCGGCACCGCGTTTGGCGTCCGGTTCATCAATGGAACCGGCATCACCTTGAACCGCATGAATCTTCAATTCACCGGCGAAGTCTGGCGGCAATCCAATCTGTCCAAGACATTGCAATTTTATTATTTCATTGATCCCACCGGCGACGCCGCTTTCCCAACCAGCGCGACGGCATTTCTACCCGCCTTGAATGTGAGCTTCCCCACAATCGCGGCGGACACGGGCGGCGTGGCGGTGGACGGCACCTCACCGCTCAACCAGACCAGCTTGAGTGTGCTGGATCAGGCCATCACCAATTGGCCGCCCGATGCGGCCTTGTGGCTGGTGTGGCAAATGACGGACTCAACCGGCAAGGCGCAGGGACTGGGCATTGACAACTTGAGTTTTTCGGCCAGCGTGCCGCTGTCGGTGCCGCTGAGCTTTCAGGCTTCCGGCACCAATCTTTTCCTGAACTGGCCGGCTGTAGCGGGGCAAATTTACCAGCTTGAATACAAAACCAATCTCACCGACCCGTCTTGGATACCGCTGGGCAATCCTGTGACTGGAACGGGTGGAACGCTGACGCTAACCAATAACATTGGCGCTTCGTCACAACGATTTTTCCGGCTGTGGCTGGTGAATTAGAATAATACAAAGCGGTTGAAAATTATTTTTGCAGCGCAACCGCCATCGTCACCACCGTGGCGCAATGCATGACCACCAACATGGCCTTTCGCGGCATTGATTTTACCCCCGAAACGGGAACGGTCAGCGCCTCCAAACCCTAGCATCAATCGGGGATGATGGTGGGTGCATCCCTGCAAAGCCGGACAAGTCATCCAGCGAACGGGACGAGGGTTTCTGGTCCCGAATCCTCTTTCACCAGACGGCACGCACAGGATGAACCAACCTGCGCGTGTTTTATTTTTTGGGTGAATTGGGAAGCCGAACTTCGGCCGTCTCCACCCAACGCGCGAACAGCCACAGCAAATCGCTCAAACGGTTGAGATAAATGATGATCTCCGGGTTCACCGGACTGCCGGATTCCTTCAACGCGCACACGCGTCGCTCCGCCCGGCGGCAGACCGTCCGCGCCACGTCCAGCGCGGCGGAATGAATTGACGCGCCCGGCGTCGCCCAACCCTTGAAAGTCACATTCCGCGACTCGACTTCCTTCACCAGCGCGTCCAGCGTTGCCGTCATTGCCGGCGTGACGGGCGAGTAACCACCTTTGACGTAGCGCGGCAAATCCTCTGGCAACACGCCGAGTTCGCCCATCAGCACAATCAAATCCTCTTGGATGGCCGGCAGATTGCGCGCGACAAACTCGTCCGTGGCTGTGGCGCGGGCCAGCCCCAGCGCGGCGTTCAACTCATCCACCGCGCCGCACGCCTCCACGCGCGGATGATTTTTCGGAACGCGCCGGTTATACATCAAGGCCGTCGTTCCCGAATCCCCGGTTTTGGTGACAATGCTCATTGGGAAAATCACTAATGACTAAATCCTAATCACGAAAGAATGTCCAAGCGCAAATGTCAAATACTTGTCGAGCCGTTTATTTCGGGATCTGGTCATTAGGAATTATTGAGTCATTATGGTTTGGAAATTGGTCATTTGCCGTTCACCGTCGCAACTTTGTCCGCCTTTGCCAAGCAGAATGGATGCCGACGGCTTGGTTTGGCCGTAAATTGCGGGATTATGAATTTGACAAACCACCTAGGAGCGCTGGCGTTCCGCCGGCCAGTTTTTCGAGCAACACGCCAACGCATTGGTTTGTTTGTCAAAGGCAAAATCCGAGTAAATTGCCGCAAAACCAGTTTTTCTATTTGGAAAACAGCATGGATATCCGTCCTTTTGTTTTCGGCATCAAATCCATGTCGTTCGCGCCAGGCGTTTGCCAATTGAGGTGAAATCAGACATCTTTGAGATTGATGCAAAGCCGGCGCTTCGTTAGCATCCGGTTGTCCCTGTATTCTGATTGCGCACACTATCAATATGAATCCAATCTCCATTGCCCGCACCGCTTCAAAAGCGAACGCCTGTCTTCTGCCGGTCATTCTGTTATTCGCCGGACAGGCGCAGGCCGTTGATCCAAACACGATGGTCCTGATCCATTCCAAGGATCAAACATTCTCGATGGGCCAGGTGCTGGGTGGCCGGGTATGGACCCAGACGACTCCGGTGCATGATGTGCGGTTCACCTACGATTTTCTAATGCGGGCGACGCAATTGTCCCAAGGCCAGTTCATGGCGGTCGGCAACCGGAGCAATCCAAGCAAACACCAGATACCCGGAGATCTCAATCTCCCCGTTGATCAGGTATCGTGGAACGAGGCCATTGCCTATTGCAATGATTTGAGCAAGCAAGAAGGATTGACGCCCGCCTATTCGGCGTCGGGGGACCTTGACATCACCAAGAACGGCTATCGTCTGCTCACCTCCGCGGAAAATGAATTTGTCACGCGGGAAAGGACAACCACGCTCCTTTTTTACGGCGATGAATACACCACCAATGGGTTGTTGTATTCATGGAGCGATGGTTCGGGGAACCGGAATTCCGCCACCGGCAACAGTCATGGGGAAACCCACGACGTGGGAACCTTGCGGCCGAATTCCTACGGGGTTTATGACATGACCGGAAATTTATGGATGTGGTGCAATGACCGCTATGACAGCGCCACCAGCAATAATTATCCGGCGACCCTGCAAATTGATCAGACCGGGCCCGCGACGGGCGGTGAGCGCATCGCCAAAGGCGGCGCATTTTGGAATGACGGCGGACATCACGAAATGTCGGCCAACCACTGGCAGTGGGGTCCCAATACCAAAAGTGAAGAAATTGGTTTTCGGATTTGCCGCACGGTGCTGCCCGCTGAAAACCTGGTGTTTTCAAATGTGATAACGGCTCCGGCCAGCGGGACGACAGCATCGGGCACAATCCCCTGCTCGGCCACTGTTCACTGTGGCGGCGGAATCGGCGTGGCGGGCGTTCAGTTCCGGGTGGATGGCGCGGACATAGGTTCCGAAATGCAAAGTCCTCCGTATTCAATCAAATGGGACACGACAACTGTGGCCAACGGACCCCACACACTCTCCGTGGTTGCGCGGGACGCCACAGGCATCCTGACCTCCGAGTTTGAGACGGTGAAGGTCAACAACTGAACCCGAATCCCGAAGTTGAATCAGCATTAACCGATGTAGCGGCGGGCCTCCTGACCTGCCGTGGAGCCGGGCTTCCAGCCTGGCGGACAAAAACCTCCCGCCTTCATTTGATGGTTGAAAAATGTGCAAGCCGCTAACAAATTCGCCCGTTTTTTCCCGGCAGCAGGATGATGCCCTCTACGTCAGGCCGGAGGCCTGACGCTACCCGGCTTCGGAGTTCGGGCTAAATTGGCTTGCAGGGCACGACGTAGCGCTGGCCCAATGACTCGTTACCTCGTCGCCTACAAATCGCGCCATGCAAGAGGCTTGACATCATATCAGACACGCCTAGATTTCAAGCGTGAATGGAAAAGAAAGTCGGACTTCACGGCACGATTCCATCCGGGGGTTTACGTTGATTGAACTGCTGGTGGTGATCGCCATCATCGCCATTCTGGCGGCGCTGTTGCTGCCGGTTTTGAGCAGGGCGAAGCTTTCCTCTCAAAAGACCAAATGTTTATCCAACATGAAGCAGTTGACTGACGCGGCGATCATGTTTCAGCAGGAAAACGGGCCAATCGCTTATGACGGAACCACCGGATTATGGCTGACAACACTCATCAATAACTATTCCAAAGTGAATGCGCTGCGGCTTTGTCCGGTGGCGCAGCAACCGGCGGACCTCACCAGCGCGGGGACGCAGCAAGGAACGGCGGCGAATGCCTGGGTTTGGGGGGCGGTGGCCAGTCCGGACCCGACCAATATGGGAAGCTACGCCGTCAATGGCTGGCTTTATGACACACATGGCCCCCTCCCGCCAACGCGATGGGTGGCTGACAATCCCGCAGGCTCCTATTTTCAAAAGGACACAGCCATCAAGTTTCCAATCACCACTCCCGAATTTGTGGATGCGGTCTGGCCGGACCTGTGGCCGAACTCAACCGACACGCCCGACGATCCGGCTGATTTATATGATGGCATCGGCAACATCAGCGGGGGTGAGCCGATGATGGGGCGGGCTTGCGTTGCGCGGCATGGTTCAAGGCCGCCGCAATCCGCGCCAACGGCGGCTCCGCTCAATCAGCCGTTTCCCGGACTGCTCAACATCAGCCTGGCCGACGGCCACGTGGAAAGCGCCAAACTGGACAGTCTCTGGTCCTACACCTGGAGCGGAACATTTGTGCCGACCAAGCGTCCGGGTTTGCCTTGAGCCAGCAATCAGTCCGTGGGCAAGACGGTGCAACTGGT
>Ga0181520_10008851_pt1 | contig 14137 bp, 12 predicted proteins | sample PEATcosm2014_Bin_29_FD_132451 | JGI IMG/M metagenome (GOLD analysis project Ga0181520, IMG submission 132451) | Peatland microbial communities from MTU Mesocosm Facility, Houghton, MI, USA - PEATcosm2014_Bin02_30_metaG | ecosystem: Environmental > Terrestrial > Soil > Wetlands > Peat | place... | reverse complement strand
TTTCGGTCGCCGTCTTGAATCCCTTCATGGAGACGGTCACCGAATATTTGCCCAGCGGGAGTGAGGTGGCCACATAGTAGCCGGCCTTGTTGGTCGTCAGGGTGCGCTCGACGTAGGCCCGGTCGGTGTTCGTCAGGGTCACAGTGGCGCCGCTCACGGCCGCTCCGGCTGCATCCACGACCGTCCCGCTGATGTTCCCCGAGACCTCTTGCGCACGGGCCAGAATCGAACCCGTCATCAACAGTACAACCCACACCGCACCGCGAACCCAGCGTCTTGACAGCGTCATCATCATCTCCTGAAGAACTTACCCTACGTACATCCCGACGGGCTTTGCCGGCCTTGTTACCTGCGTTTAGCTTCAGCTCGCCGGCCCCCGGTACACAGAAATGCCGAAGGGCGGTCATGCCGTGAATGTAGCCCGCGATGACGTTTTAACTTCTCAACGCGCGGTTACAAACAATTTCAATCGAGGAAACAGTAAATTACCTGGACGGGCCATTGTCAACCCAAGAATTCAGACCCGCCCAAACCAGGGGTGCCGGAAGCAACCGGCGATGGGTTGCCAGCCTCCACCCGCACCAACCTGCCAGCGCCAGGGCGACTGCCAGCAGTCCCACCCCCACCCGCTTCAGCCCGACGCGGCGGCGCGGGCCGCCCCGATTATTCTTGACATTTTCCGCAAATGTGACCCACTCCATTTCAGCCGGATCGCGCATGCCGCTTTCCCGGCAACTCTCTTCAAAACGCCGCATCCACGCGCTTTCCTCCAGCCCCAGCACGTCCAGGTAGCTGCGCACAAAACCGCGCCGGAAGACCCCTCCCGGCAACTCGGCCAAGGCCCCGGCCTCCAACGCGCGAATATGCTTGGCTGGCACCTTGGTGGCGGCGCAGATGGTTTCCACGGCCATACCGCGCTCTTCCCGCGCCCGCCGCAACTCCTCGCCGAATGCAGCCACTCCGCCCTCTTGCGCCATAGTTCGCTGGTCGCTACCCGCCCATACCATAAGCGATTCCAGGTGCCAAATCAAAGGAATTTGACCATTCCTGCGGCCCTGGAACCTGACTAGGCCCCTCCCCGGGAGTTGCATTTCCCACCCATCGCGCACCCGTTTGCTCCCAACCCTGCCTGCTACACTGGGCCAAACGTGTGCGTATCCCTTTCCCAGAACGCGTCCCCATCGACCGCGTCGCCCTGTTTGCCGTAGCTCTCTTCGTGATTCAGAGGGTGGAGGGGACGGCCCTTTATTTCGCCACCGGCTGTGCGGTCTTCATCCTGATCGCGGCCTTCGCCTTCAATGCCGCCGGCGGGCTCACCCGGGCTTCGGGCGCGTATGTCTTCTTCTATTCCATCCTGGTCGTCATCGTCGGTGTCTGCTACAAGGCCTACCTCGGAGAGCCGGGACAGTCCAATCTCAGCGACCCGCACACCACCATCGAAGTCTATGTCGGCGGCATGAGCGCCATGTTCGCCGCGGTGATCGTCAGCCGCCGCTTCTCGCGCAGGTCCGGTATGCTGCAGAACCTGCTGCCGGACGCGCGCATGTATCGCGCTTCGATTGGGTGCATCGTCTTCGGGATTGCCGGCGGATTCATCATCACGCTGCTTTTCCAGGGGACGGCCTGGGTCAACAGCGCCTTCACCCAGCTCAATCAACTTATTCCGCTCGGCATCATCATCGGGGTCATGTACGAAATCCGCCGCAGCGGCGGCACTCGCAGCATCAACCTGCCTATTCTGCTTGGCGCCCTCTACTGTTTCCTGCTGGGCGTGCTCAGCTTCTCCAAACAGGGAATGCTGCTGCCCCTGGTCTGCTGGTTCTTTCCCGTCTGCGCGCTGCGCTTTCGCCTTTCGGCGGTCCAGGTATTGTCAGGCTTGGCCTTCGTCTTCGTCATTTTTCACTACCTCGTCCCCTACGCGCAGTATGGGCGGCGGTACAACGAAGACCTGCACACCATGAGCGAGAGGATCCGGGTCTCCGCCGATCTGCTGGGACATCCCAACAAAACCCGGCAAGACTACGAAGACTTCACGCAGACCGGCGGCCTGAACGCGTACTACAACACCGCCCAGGGCTTCTGGGAACGCCTGCAATTCGTCTCCGCCGACGACGCCCTGATCAACGTCACCGATCAAGGCAAGGTCTTCGGCCTGGCCCCGATCAAGGCGGAGTTTCTCAATGCCATCCCGCATGTCTTCTGGCCGGACAAGCCGGACATCAATTTCGGGAACCTCTACGCCCACGAGATCGGCGGCATGTCGGACGAAGACACCTCAACCGGCATCTCCTTCAGCCCCACCGCCGAGGCCTATCACATGGAGCGATGGGTTGGCGTCCTGGTGGTGGCTCCGCTGGTCTGGTTCCTGCTGTTCGTCGTATACGACTCGCTGCTCGGCGACCTGCGGGCGACGCCCTGGGGACTACTCGTCGTCGCCTTGTTCAGCCACACTGCGCCGGAAGGCGCCCTCACCGGCGTCATCGCGGTACTGACCTTCGGCACGGAGGCCCTGATCTTCTCGGCCTTCTTCGCTGCCTGGGTGGCGCCGTATTTCGCCATCCCGGTACTCGGCCCCGACCGCCGAACGGTCACACCTCAGCCCACATTCCAGCCAGCGCGCATTCCGCATTGATTCACGCCGACCCACGACTGTCCCCAGGAACGCAGTAAGGGACCTGCAGGGCGCTACTCGTCTGCATTAATCGGATTTGGTTCGAGCGTACATCAGACAGCGGAGCTAAGCGCTACGAATCAGTCATGCCCCCAATGGATACCAACCGCCGCATCGCGCACACGCAGGTCAGGGGAACCAGCGCCACCGCGTACGGCAGAAAGATGCGCACCTCTTCCATGCGGCCCACCGCCAGCCACATGCAAAGGTAGATCGCGGAGCCCGCAACCAACGCCAGCCCCGGCGCATCCGCCTGCGAACGCCCCCGCGCAAGCACCGTCATCAGCCAGCCCCACGGAAGCAGGAATAATACAAACGGGACCAGTTCCAAAGGATGCATGAGGTTCAACTTCAACTCGAAGACCGGCGTCGCCCCATAGCTCGCATGGGGATACACCACGTGCATCAGCCTGTACTGGATGCCACCGGCAATCAATAAAGCCAGCACGCTGGTCGCCGCCTGCACCCCGCGCGGAAGCGAAAACCCGTCGCCCACCCGCGTCAGGCATACCAGCAGTATCCCCAGATGAAAAACGAAGATGACGTCAGCTCGAACGAATCCCTGTATTGCCGCCAGGGCCAGCATCGCCGCCGAGGTCATGACGATGGATACGGTCTTCGGAAGCGGCAAGGGAACGCTCAGCAGCCATAGCGTTGCCACCATCCCCGCCAGGGTGGCCATGGTCTCCGGCTTCTGATACCAGGTGATCCAGGCGAAGTAGTACTGCACGAGAAACAAAAATGCGGCCGCCCCAAACCAGCGTTCGGCCGGGCCCGCCGCGCGGTACGCCCGCGTCCGCTCCAGCAGCGAGAACAGCAGATACACCGCAATGGCAGCGCAAAACAGATCGATCAAGGTGAATGCATGGCGGAGCCCCATGTGTCCATGCCGTCGCATCCCGTCCGCTACCAGCATCACGCCGATGCGATACTGCTGCGGCGCGTCCGCTGTACCGTGGATGACGTCCATCCAAATGTTTGGATTGCCGTGATACTGGCGGCTGTACTCCCAGTAGTCGGCGAAGATCGTCGAGCAGACGACAAACGCCAGGAGCAATCTCGCTACCTTGTGCGGGCTTCGCATCGACTCAGGTTGCGTCCTTTCGTGGGAGGCCGTCGTGGCCACTATGCTCTCCGCGGGTTCGACGCACCGCCTGCACTGCCTGTGATTACCGCTTCAAGTCTAACCGGATCATACAGGACTGAAGTCCTCCGGAATCTTCCTGCGGTTGGGGATATATCGTTTGAGGCGCAGGAAACGCTGCTCAAAGAGGTGGTAGCTCAACACCGCCGCGACCACTGAGATCGCTCCAACCATCGCACCCACGCCCAGAATCGCCGCGGCCCGCGAAACGCCGTGCGCCTCCAGCGCCGCCCGGGCGGGCATGGTCAGCGTGGCTGCAATGCTGTAGTGGTAAACGTACAGTCCATAGCTGTAACGCCCGAAGAATCGCAGAACGCTGTTGCTGCAGATTGCCTGCGTGATCGACCCGGCACGCAGCGACGCGGCAACCAGGCCGGTCGCCCCCAGCGAGATCACCGTCATCCCGATGGTGGTGAGATAGGTGCTGGTCCCCCACTCAAAATCCCGGTGGGTGAGCGCCTCCGCCAGCGTGAGCGCCGCCGCGCACAGGAACAATGGCGCGCCCCATCGCAGCACCCGCTCCCGGTAACCAGACCTCACCAGCAGCGCCAGGGCCCCGCCCAGCAGCAGTGCGTCCATGCATCCGGGCAGGGTGTGGTTCATGGGGGTGGACCCACTGAGTTCAACCGCGGTGCGAAAGGCCAGCGACAGCGCGGCTCCGGTCAACGCAGCCGTGAAGACCGCGCGCCAGCTGCGCAGCCAGAAGAGGACCACCGGCCAGATCAGATAGAACTGCTCCTCCACCGCCAGCGACCAGAAATGCCGCAGGTTGATGAACAGCGCCGGATTGTCCACCCACTCCCGGGTAAAGGGTATGTTGGTGGTGTAGGTCAGCAGCCGGTACGCTTGTCCGTGCCAATCCAGGTGCAGGGGCCGCGTCAGCAGCAGGAGCGCTCCCAGAAAGCCGTAGTAGAGCGGAAAGATGCGCAGCGCCCGGCGTCCGTAAAAGGTGCGAAAATACGTCTCCGATCCCTGCGTGTCGAAGAGGATCCCGGTAATCAGAAATCCCGAGAGGACGAAAAACAGCGTGACCCCCACCCACAGCAGGTCGCGCACATTCAGCAGCATCTGCACCAGGCGCGACGACGCCACGTTGTTGGACACAAACAGATGGAACACCAGGATGGCCAGAATCGCCAGGCCGCGTACCCCGTCCAACGCGGGAACGTGGCGCGGTTCAGACCCTTCTGCCCTGCTGTTTGACCCCGCCGCCGGCGAACTCACGATGGATTAAACACTACCACCCGGCACACCGCAGACCTGACCGGCGAAGCGCCTGCTCGCGCGCCCCGTCCCGCTGGAACATACTGGTAGTGAGCACACATGCAATGACCACGCCTTCCCCCGCTGACACTCCGCCGCGGTTCCATCAATCCGTCGCAATCAAGCTGCTGCTCGCGGCGGCTGGGCTATGGTGCCTCTACTGGTTTGTCCACGCGTGGCCGTACTGGGAAGACGACGCGTACATTCATCTCGAGTTCGCCCGCAGTCTCGCAGCCGGACAGGGATTCGCATTCAACGGCAGGATTGTCGCCGGCGACACTGCGCCGCTCTGGGTGTTTCTTCTGGCCGGTCTCCACACCCTCATCCCCGACTGGATGGTTGCGGGCAAGGTCCTCACCGTCCTCGGCGCCGGCCTCGGCCTCAGCGGGTTCTACGCCTTTGCCCGCAGCCTGGTGTGGTCGCGGACCCAGCCGCCGGGCGCAGCCATCTTCCCCGCCGCCATGGTGCTGCTCATCGTGGTCAATCCGTATTTCTGCTACTGGGCCTTCTCCGGCATGGAGCCGGTCGCCGCGGGGGGTCTTGCCTGCTGGGCGGTGCTCTTCGCCACCCACCCGCGGCCGTCCACCGGGACCTTCCTCACCGGCTGCCTGCTGGCTGGAATCGCTCCGCTGCTGCGGCCCGAAATGATCTTCCTCTCCGCGCTGCTGGTTCTGCCATTGTTTAGACAGTGGCGCCGACCCTTCTCTCCAACCGGCTCGCCCGCACGGTCGGGCATCGCCGCCGCGGGAGCTCTGCTGCTTGCATTGCCGCAGACGCTCTGGTCGCTCTACTCCCTGCACGCCTTCGGGCATCTGCTGCCCAACACCAACGCCGCCAAGCGCGCCGCTCCCTCCGACTCCGTCGTCCACCGCTTGCTGGCCGTTTACGCCTCGGCCTTTCCTCTCATCCTGTGCGGGCTGCTCGCCGGGATCGTCTATCTCGCGCTGCGCCCGTCCGCCGTGCGCGACTCGCTGCGCGCCGCCGTCAATTCCGCGCTCGGCCGCACTCCTGATGACTCCCACAGTCCCGGCAGCTCTTCCCTCGCAGGATGGATCTTCCTCCTCTGGGCCGCCATCACCACCGTCTTCTATATCGCGAATCACACCTACGTGCAGACACGCTACATCCTGGTCACCGCTCCCGGTCTCACCATCGTCGTCATGCTGCTGGCGCTGCGGGCCTCTCGGCGCACCGGCCGCGTCCTGTATGTCGCCGCGCTTCTCGCGGGCGCCGTCATCAGCGTGGTCACGGTCCGGCCATTCCTGCGCAACAAGGGAATCGATTGCCAGCTCAGCCGCGACCTGGCCCTCTTTATGCGCGACCACATCCCGCCCAGCGCACCGGTCGCCGTATACGCCATCGGCGAGATCGCCTTCGTCTCTCAGCACCCCATCGTCGATACCGGAGGCATCACTCGCCCCGGAGCCATTCCCTACCTCAACGATCCGGACAACGCCCGCATGGTGCAGTGGGCGCGCTCGCAGGGCGCGGAATACTACATTGCGGGGAGTGAGCCCGAGCCCGGCGCCCAAGCCGTCTACACCATCGACCAGAGATTCGTTGGCTGGACCATCCACACCTCGCTCTACTCCACCGCGGGCGCGATCTCTCTGTGGAAGCTCCCTTCCGCGCAGCAGTTGGACGCGCAGCGGATGGTACGCTAAAGCCGTGCGCCCAACGCCCCAGTCTTGCAATCCGGGACCGGCTGCCAACCTTGCGGGGCGTGCCGCCGCAGATGGGTCCCACCGCGAAGGCCGGCTGGCCGCAGTCTTCATCCTGTTCTCTTCGCTCTCCTACTTCCTCATTCAATACGATCGCGCCCGCGCCATGGGATCGGGTCTCGACGGGTGGATTCGGGGCATCCTCGCCGGCACCGACGCCGCCCCCAACCAGTACCGCATCGCCCTGCCTTACCTGGCACAATTCCTCGAACTGCACGCCCACCTCCGATTCAACCAGTCGCTTCCGCTGATCGAAGCCACGTCCTATGCCGCCGCTCTGGCGTTGCTCTATCTGCTCTTCCGCAGCTCCCCCCGCGTCGAGAACGCCAGCCCGTCCCATCGATTGGTTCTACTCGGCCTGTTCTTCGCGGCGGCACAGTTCCCCGTGCTTTGGATCTTTCCCTGGGCGCGGCCGGAGACCTTGCCCACCACTTTCTACCTCGCCGCAGCCGTTCTCCTGGTTGTGCGCCGCAGCCGCATGCCCTTCGCCGTCGTCTGTCTGCTCACCCTGCTCCTCAGCCTCTTGCAGGCGCTGGAACGAGCGGACGTGCCGGTCGCGCTGGGGGCTGCCGTCCTCTTGTCCGCGGCATTGGCCGTCCCGCTGCCGCGCCCACGCGCTCAGACTGCCATCCTCGGGCTGCTGGCGGGCGCGGCTGGAGCCGCCACGCAACTGTTTCTGGCGGGAATCGCCTACCCAACCGCCGCGTACCCGTCAAACTTTTCCAAGATCCAGTTGTTCACCAACCTGAATCCCCTGGTCGCGCCGCTGCATATCCCCACCTTCCTTACGGCGCTGTTTCCCCTTATCGTCAGCGTCGTCCTGCTGCGCCGTCATCGTCTCCCGCTCGAAGCCTCGGATGCGCTGGTCCTGCTCGCCTGCCTTGTCTATCTTCCTCTCTGGCTCATCACTGGACTCATGATCGAAGTGCGCATCTTCGTTCCGTTCCTCTTCCTGGCGTCTCCCACCATCGCCAAACTGTGGGGAGCCTACCTGCTCGATCAGGACAACTCGCCCTCGCCTGAAACGGCGCTCTAGCCGCGCTCGCACCGCCGCCCGCAGTTCCATGAACATTGCGGAGTGTCGCGCACCCGCTTCCGGCTGGAAGATACTGGAATGAGAGCCCACGCCATGTCCAACCCACACTACCCCAACGCGCCGCACCAGCCCGGCCAGGAGATCGCGGAAACGCTGCCTGACCCGCCGAGCCAGCCGCTTGCCCCGGTGCCCAGCGTCTTTCCCGGCCGCCAGTGGCAGCAGGTGCTCGCGCGCGATGCAAGCGCCGACGGCCAGTTCTTTTACGCCGTCAAATCGACCCACATCTATTGCCGCCCCAGCTGCCCGAGCCGCCGCCCGGCGCGGAAGAATGTCACCTTCTTTCCCAGCGCCGCCGCCGCGGAGAAAGCCGGCTACCACGCCTGCAAACGCTGCGAGCCCGCCCTCGCGACGCCGCGGCCCGACCCCCAGGCCGCCGCCATCGCCGCCGCCACCGAGTACATCACCCGCCACGCCTCCGAGCGCACCCGCCTGGCCGACGTGGCCAAGGCCACCGGCGTCGGCCGCCTCACCCTGCTGCGCGGCTTTCGCCGGGTGCTCGGCGTCTCACCCGGAGAATTCGCCCGTGCCCAGCGCGTCAGCCGCTTCAAGGATGTGCTGCGCCCGGCGGACGCTGCATCGGAACCGCGCCGCAAGGTCTCGCCCGCGCCCGCCGCTCCGCGCATCACCGACGCCATCTACGAAGCCGGCTTCGGCTCCTCCAGCCGCCTCTATGAATCCAGCAACGACACCCTCGGCATGACTCCGCGCACCATGCGCGCGGGCGGCGCCGGCCTGCTGATCCGTTACACCACCGCCGCCAGCCCGCTGGGCCGCATGCTGGTCGCTGCCACGCCCACCGGGGTCTGCGCCATCGCCTTCGGCCGCGACGACGCCGAGCTGATCGCCGATCTGCGCAAACGCTTCGATCAGGCCCAACTGGTGCCCGCCAAAGGCAACACCGGCTGGCTCGCCGACGCGGTCGCCTTCATCGCCAGCCAGACCAGCGAGCATCCTCTCGCCGCAACCTTCCCGCTCGACGTCCGCGCCACTGCCTTCCAGCAGCGCGTGTGGAAGGCGTTGCAACAGATTCCCCGCGGCCAGACGCGCAGCTACTCCGAGCTGGCCCGCGCGCTCGGCCAACCCACCGCGACCCGCGCCGTCGCCGCAGCCTGTGGCGCCAATCCTGTCGCCGTCGCCGTCCCCTGCCACCGCGTGGTCGGCAAGAATGGCAGCCTCACCGGCTACCGCTGGGGCGTCGAGCGCAAACGCAAGCTGCTCGCCGCCGAATCCGCCCCAAGATAAGGCGTCGTCATTCTGACTCGAAGAGTCAGAATCTCCGTAGTTGCCCTTCGGAGTAGCAGCGCCCAGCCGGCGGAAAGCCAGCACCACTATAAAAGGGATTTCAGGCCTGGGCTCGCCTCACTTTGCGCCCCACGCATCCACCGTCACATACTTCAGCGCGGTTGCGTTTGCCGCCGTCAGCCATCGGTCCACGGCCCGCACTGTGTCCATGCGTTCCCAGCTCATGCCGCGATGGCTGCCATCGTGCAGCAGCAGGTTGGACGAGCGGCCCAGCTTGCGATTGCGCGCCAGACCCGCGTCCAGGTTCTTCAGGATTCCCTCGGCGCCGATCGGATTCCAGTCGTACCCGGTCACGTTCCACAGCACCGGCGTCAGCCCCAGCTCCCGCGCAATGCGCAGGACCGCGGGCCGGCGCTTCCCGAACGGCGGCCGGAAGAAACGCACCGCTACTCCCGCGATGTCCTCCAACCGCGCGTTGCAGTCTGCCAGCTCCTGGCGCACCCGTGCCGCCCGCTGTACGGACAGGTTGGGATGGCTCATGGTGTGATTGCCCAGCAGATGTCCCGCCGCAATCACCTGCCGCACCAGTTCCGGTCGCTGCCGCGCATAGCCGCCGATGGCAAAAAACGTGGCCCGCACCGAGTGCCGCGCCAGCACCTCCAGCAGCTCCGGCGTCGCCGCATCATTGGGCCCGTCGTCGAAGGTCAGTGCAATCTGGTCGGGATCGCTGCCCGCAATCAGCGTTCGTCCGAAGATCTGCGATGTAGGCCACGCTGACGCATACAGCAGCCCTCCAGCTACGAGACCCAGTCCCGCCGCACCAGCCGCTGCGTCCGCTAGCATTCCCGGCACGTCACTTCTTCCCGGTCGCGCTGCTCGCTTTCAGCAGCGCAAACACTTCCTCCGCGTGGCCCTCGGGCGTCACCTTCGGAAACACGTGCAGCAGCCGCTGCCCGGTCCCCTTGTCCGGTCCAATCACGAACGTGGTCCGCTCCACTCCCGTCACCGGCTTGCCATACATGGTCTTGTTCTTCACCAGGCCGAAGCGCTTGATCAGCACCATATCCGGGTCGGCCAGCAGGTCGTACGGCAGGCCGTACTTGTCCTTGAACTTCTTCTGGTCTTTCACCGTGTCGCGCGATATCCCCAGCACGACGATGCCCGCCTTCTGGAACTTCTCGAACGCATCGCGGAACCCGCATGACTCGATGGTGCAGCCGGGTGTGTCCGCGCGCGGATAAAAGAACAGAACTACCGGAGAGTTCTTGTAATCGCTCAGGTGGACTGTCTTGCCATCCTGATTCTGCAGTGTAAATTCCTCGACAACTTCGTATACCTGCATTGGCATTCTCCTCAGCATCAAGTCTAACCGTCCACTACTCAGGGCGCGCTTGCATCCCGATCCGTCAGTTGGCCGGCGATGGCTCCGCCGGAACAATGGCTGCTACCTTCGCCCTCGCCATCCAATCTCAGCTGCCGCCCAGCCCCGCCAGCGTCTTCTCCAATGACGCCGAATCTTCCACATGCAGCACCGGCACGGCCGCATCCTTGCCCAGAATCTGCTTCAACAGCCCGCCCAGCACCTTGCCCGGCCCCACTTCGACAAAGTGGGTCGCGCCCTCGCTCACCAGCAGGTGAATGCACTCCACCCAGCGCACCGCTCCGGTCACCTGCGCCACCAGCGCCCTGCGTGCATCGTCGCCGGTCCTCACCAGCGTTGCACTCACGTTCGCAGCCACCGGGAACGCGGGGTCGCGAAACTCCAGCCCCGCCAGGTCCCGCGCCAGCGCGTCCTGCGCCGGCTGCATCAGCGCGCAATGGAAGGGCGCGCTTACCGGCAGCATCACGGTGCGCTTCGCGCCCGCTTCCTTGCACAGCGCCGCGGCCTTCTCCACCGCGCCGGTTGCGCCCGAGATCACCGTCTGCCCGGGCGAGTTCAAATTCGCCGCCGACACCGCCGCCAGCTTCGCATCGAACCCCGCGGCTTCCGCAGTCGTCGGCAGCGGCGTCATCTGGTCCGCCACCTGTTCGCAGATGGTCGCAATCAAGTGCGCGTCCAGCCCCAGGATCGCCGCCATCGCTCCCTGTCCCGCCGGCACTGCTTCCTGCATGTAGCGTCCGCGCAGCCGCACCGCGCGCACCGCGTCCGCGAAACTCAGCGTTCCCGCCGCCACATGCGCCGAGTACTCGCCCAGCGAATGTCCCGCCGCCATCGCGGGTGCAATGCCCTTCGGCGCCAGCGCATCCATCAGCACCCGCCCCGCTGCCATAGACACCGTCAGTATCGCCGGCTGCGTATGTTCCGTCAGCTTCAGCGTCTCCTCCGGCCCGGAAAAGATGAGCTGCGACAACGCAAAGCCCAGGGCTTCGTCAGCCTCGTCGAAGACTGAGCGTGCGGCGGGGAATTTGTCGTAAAGGTCGCGGCCCATGCCCACGTACTGCGAGCCCTGGCCAGGAAACAGAAAGGCTGGTTTGATCACGTACTCAATCGTAAATCAGTCAGGACGCGCAGCGGGCTGGCAGCCCAGGGCTGTGGTCCACGGTCTCAAGCGGTAATCGAGTCAGGATAGAACCGGCTTTGGCCCCGCACCGGAGACCTAGATGCCGACGCCGCAGTCCACATCCGGCAGCTCATCGCCCGAATGCGAGTACAGATCGTACGGGGTTCGCCGATTGAACTTGTACCGCTGGCGGATCTCGCGCCCCACAATCACGCCCAGCGCCACCGCGCCCAGCGCCGCCGAAACCCAGCCAACCGTCCTCAGCAAGTGGGACTCCTCTTCCTGCATCGCCTCGCCGGGCGCGCTTGCGTCCGCAACCACACTCCCGGCTTCTTTGTCTTCAGAATTTCTGGACGACCCTTCGCAACACCCGAACATGGGGAGGAACCTCATGCCAAGCATGATATCGCAGGTCCTGTGGATCGTGAGTGAAATTCATTTCCCGCGTCTACCACTTAAGAACGACCGGGCCGCTCCTATGGGTTAGGTCACGTCCACGTGCTCGAAGCCCAGCGCATACAGCAATGCCGTCACGGTAACCCGGGCATTCTTGCTGGCCGCGTCCAGTATGCCGTCGGCCAGCGCTGCATGCTGCAACTGGTCCTGCGCTTTGGCACGGGGATCCGCCTCGAGATCCTGATTAGCGGGGACCAGCAAACCCGTTGACCGCACATACACCCGGGTGTGCTGACCATCTACCGTGGTGGCAAAAAGCTGCGAGGCCGGTAACGTGACAGAAATGCTGCGCGTGGCCGAATCGATGCGCACGTCCTCCGGCTTCAGTTGCCCAAGGTCGATGCCGGCGGTGCTCTCACCGTGGACCACCAGCAGGATGCGGTCCCAGCCGGGCGCGTCCGGCAGGCTGGCCGACGGCCGGCTGGCTTCAACCACCGTGTCCACCGAGTACGCAGCCGTCTCCGTCCGCCCCAGCCGCTGAATCTTTTCCACTACCGCGGGCACCGAAGGTTCGACCGTCGTCGCCCTCCCGGCAATCCGCGCGGTCATCCGCCCCAGCCGGCCGCCCGGCGCGTGGCGCAGAAGCAAGGCGAACCCCGCCGCGCCCAGTAAGAGCGCCAGTAGAAAGACAACCAATCTTCCCAGGTAATTCGGACCCGAATAGTATTGCGTCGTCATCGCCTCTCCGGTCCTTATCATAGTCCGACCCGGCGGCCTCAACCCGGCGGCGCGTGCCTGCCACGGGCACAGGCCGCAGTCTCGCACTTAAAACTCCAGCCGCAGCCCGAACTGCACCTGCCGCTCTCGAGCCTGGTTCGTCCCCGCCGCCGTGTACGCGCCGAACGGCAACACGTTCAGCCCTTCCGTCGCCACTGTCGCCGCGTCCTGGAACACCAGCGGCGTTACCTCCGGCCCGGAAGTCCCGCTCAGCGGCACCGGCGTGCTCGCCAGGTACGCCCGTTGCGTCACGCCCGAGATGTTGACGTGGTTCGTCACATTGAACCCCTCCACCGACCCGCGCAACCGCAGCGTCTCGCCCAGCCGGAAGCTGCGGCTCAGCCGCACATCCAGGTTGGCCGAGTCCGGCAGTCGCAGCGTATTCCGTCCCACCGTGGGCAACACCGTCGACCCGCCCGACCCGTTGATGCTCTCGCGCCCTCCAGTCAGCCGCGAGCCTCCGAAGACCTCGTAGCTGTAGCCGCGCCCGCTCGCCTCGGAGAAGATGGCCGCCAGCGACCATCCATCCATCAGCCGCCACACCGCGCGCTCCGCCGTCGCCGACATGTCTGACCCTGCGCCGTTCACCCGGGGCGACCACACCGCCGTCGCCACCACGCGGTGCGGATAGTCGAGCGCCGACAAGCCCTTGTCGTAGCGCACATCGAACGGATCGAACTGCCCGTTGGCCCGCGGCACCGCGCCGGCGTTCTGCCCGTAGTCGATCGCCTTCGACCAGGTCCACGCCGCGCGGAACTCCAACCCGCGCCCCACCCCGCCCATCCCAGCGCGTCCGCCCAGCCCGCGCCGCGCCTCCAGCGTCAGGCCGTTGTAACTCGCATTCGCGTTCGACACCACATCGGTCACCGGCCCGAAGCTCGTGCTCACCCGCTGTGTGTACACGGGGACGGCAAAGGTCTCGCCATCCTGCGCGCCCACCGCGCCGGTCCCTCCCTGCAACTGAAACTCCTGCTCCGTGGTCGCGGGCGCAATGTTGATGTCGACCGAATTCGGCAGTTGCCGGTCGAGATTCAACTCGTACCGCGCGCCGCCGGTCACGCCCCAGCCAACCTCATGCTCCAGCGAAAACGTCCCCTGCTGCACCATCGGCAGGCGAAATCTGCGGTCGAACACCATCGCCGCGGTAGTCGCCGCCACTGCGCCGGCCGGCTCCGTAACGTACGCGCACGCATAACCGAAGCCGACTTCGGTGTTCTGCGGACAAACCGTCTCCGTCGCCGGCGTGATCCGCACCCGCGACACCGAGCTTGCCAGCGCCGTATCCAGCAAAGCCGCGCGCACCGTCGCGCCGGGCAGCTTGCCGAA
>Ga0181520_10008850_pt1 | contig 14138 bp, 11 predicted proteins | sample PEATcosm2014_Bin_29_FD_132451 | JGI IMG/M metagenome (GOLD analysis project Ga0181520, IMG submission 132451) | Peatland microbial communities from MTU Mesocosm Facility, Houghton, MI, USA - PEATcosm2014_Bin02_30_metaG | ecosystem: Environmental > Terrestrial > Soil > Wetlands > Peat | place... | reverse complement strand
CTGATGCTGAAAATCGGTATACGGATTAGCAAGGCATACTGCAGCAGCAAAACCATGGTGCCGATGTCGTAGTGACCTTCGGCGGTTTCAACAAAAATAAAGACAAAGACGCCCAAAAAGACAAAGTTAAGCACTAGCCGGCGGAAGATATCTTGGCGGTGCCAATAGCGGCTTTGCGGCCGAGTAGTTCGGATAACCTGATTAAACATCTGCCGGAAGAAACTGAGTTCCCTGGCCTCCTGCAGATAACTTTTGACAACCCTAACTTGACCAATCGATTCGGCGAAGCGACCGCTGGCCACATCCAGATCTTCATTGATGTCCTTTTGCCACTTCTGCCATTTATTGCTAGTTATGCTGGTGAGAAATATAAAGATCGGGTAAATAGCAAACAGCATTAGGCCGACCTGCCAGCTGAAGTAAATGACAATCAGCAGCGAAAAGATGGTGCTAAAAATAAACTGCAGGAAGTTGTTGCTGAGCATTTGCACGAAAGTGGTGATCTGGGTAATACCACGGCTCATGCGGTTGATGATCTTGCCGCTCAGTTCGGAATCAAAATAGGTCTGCGGCAAACTCAGCAGGTGGGCGTAGTAGCGTTCGCTCATGGTTTTCTGCAAGCGGGCGGCCAACATATCTCCCAGATAACCGCCGACGTTACTCAGCAGCGTTTGGCCGACATCAGTCACAAACATCAAGACCGCAAACAGGGCGACCAGTTTAACATCGGCATGTGCGCCTTTGGCTAAGTTAGTAATTTGGTCAATGGCCCCTTTGGTTAGCAGCGGCTGCAGCTGACTCATGACCGATAACAAAATAGTAAAGAGCGATATCCCTAAGTAATAGGGCCACAGTTCGCCCGTAAAACGGAATATCCGCAGTATGCTTTTCATTCCTAACACTATACCGTGTCAGGTTGTTTTATTTCAAAGGCGTTCGGCTCGGAGGGCGGTTTTGGCCGCTTCGGCGACTTTATCCAGTAAGCCGTTGACTTCTGTATCGGTCAGGGTGCGGTCGTAACTAGCCAGACTCAACCGGAGCGTAATCTGCTTATGTTCCTGGTCGTCGAGCCGTTGATAGATATCAACCGGCACCAAGTGGGCCACGCTATGGTCTGGTTTGAGCGCTGACAACTGTTGCCAGACAAAGTCGAAAACCTGTTGATAGCTGGTTGCCGATGGCACCTTTAGGCAGATGTCTTGATCAACCTTGGGAAAATGCGACAAACTGGTATACGACCGCGATTGGCTGGCCACCGATAGCGACAATAGAACATCAATATTCAGCTCAAAACCGGCACAGTCGGTTGGCAGCTTAAGGATTTGTCGCACCGCCAAGTTATATTCACCGAGTATACCCAAGATTATTTGATTAACCTGAACCAAGCTGGAGCGGGCCGGCTCAAACGGGCGCACCGCTTGACGGTCAATGGCCTCAGTCGGCTCTTGATATGGCAGAAACTTAATGTCACTTAAGCCCAGACTGGTTAGTAACTCAAGCAAATATTTCTGGGCCTCATAGTAGCCGCTGGCGAATGATCGTTTGGCTGTCTTGTCCCGGTGGACATATACCAAAGCCAAACGATTAAATTCGGACAGCAGGGCGGCTTCCCCGGCGGCGGCCGTTTTGATATGAACTTTGCCAGTTTCAAAAATAGCAAACTCATCGTAGCCGGCTTTTAAGTTGGGATAGATCTTATCCAGTAAGCTGGGCGTTAAACTCAATCGGTAATACTGCAGTTCCGGGCTGAGAGCATTGGCAATTTGCAAAGCTTGGTCACGGTCCTGATGGACTTTATCTAAAAGATTACCGTGTACAAAACTGTAGGTTAAGACTTCATTGGCCCCGAATTTGCTGAGCTGCTGACTAAGACTGGCTTTTAACTCCAACAAGGGATCCCGGGCAGCTGGCGTTAAGTCGCGCTGCGGTAAAACTAATGGTAGTTTATCGTAACCATTCAGCCGGCCGACTTCTTCAACAACGTCTTCCCGCAGCTCAAGATCGGTCCGCCAAAACGGTGCCGTCACGGTTAGGGTACCGTTATCGATCACTACCGTGCACTCGACATTTTCCAGCAGTTGTTTAATAGCCTCAGCTGATAGCTGAAGGCCTAAACGGCTATTGATAAACTCGGCCGTGACTGGTACTGGCGGATGAATCCATTGCCTTTGGCCGACGTGGTTGTCGTCAAGCAGCTGACTGGCCTGCTTAGCCCCGGCGTGTTCACCGAGTAGGCGCAACGTTTCGGCCACCACGCGGTCGTTTTGGAGTGGCGACTGACCTTTGGTATATCTGGTGACGGCGTCAGTAAACAAACCGCTGGCCATAGCGGTTCGGCGGATGGAATACATATCAAAGGTGGCACATTCTAACAGGACATTCTTGGTCTGTTCATCAACTTCCGTCTCGGCGCCGCCCATCACGCCGCCTAGCCCAATAGCTTGATGATCGGTGGCAATCATAATGGCTTCGGGCCGTGGTTCAATAACCTTGTTGCCCAGCAGTGTTAGTTTCTCGCCCGGCTTGGGGTAGCGCACGACTAGCGTCGTTTCGTTACCGCTAAGGGCTTTTACTTTATCGTAATCATAAGCGTGCATCGGTTGGCCGGTCAGCAGCATCATGTAATTAGTTAGATCGACAACATTGTTAACCGGTCGGACACCGACCCGCATTAAGTAGGTCTGAAGCTCAATCGGCAATGGCTTAATAGTAACGTCGCTTAGCACGACGGCCACAAAGCGCGGTACTAGCTCAGGCAATTCATTACGTAGTACCAGTGGCAGTTTTTGGTCGCTAACCGCTATCGGATCGGTCAGCGGTGTTTTATACCAGACCGGTGAAACAAATGGATGACCCAAAATACCAGCCAGTTCGCGGGCAATGCCGAGCTGACCGAAGCAGTCCGGTCGGTGGGTAAACATCTTGTTTTCGAGCTCAACAATTTGGTCGTTCAGCTTCAGGGCATCGGCCAAACTATCACCGGGCTTGGCTTCAACCGTTACTTCCAAAAGGCCTTCGTGATTATCGCCGAGCAGTAGTTCCCTGGGCGAAGCCAGCATACCGTAGCTCTTGTGGCCGCGGATCTCCCGGATTTCTAGTACTAGCGGTTCTTTGCCGACCGATTCCGGCACCGTTGTGCCGGGGGGTAGCCAAGCTGCTAGCATGTTGTCGTGGACATTGGGAGCGCCGCAAACAACTTGAATATAACCGTCCGAATCGCGCTCGACAGCTTGGGTTCGGCCACCATCATCAATCCGACAAACGTGCAGCCGATCGGCGGTGGGATGGTCCTTAACTTCAATCACTTTAGCCACCAAGATGCCCTGATAGAGCTTGCCCAAATCTGTAACTTGCTCGACCGCCCCCAGCTGCGAGCCGATCTTTTCCACTAGCTCGTCTAGACCGAGATCAAGATCGGTGTACTTCTTAAGCCAATTCAGACTGACTTTCATGAAAATTGCCTCAGGAAATCTAGTTTAGCGGCTTCAAAATGCCGAATGTCTTCAATGTCGTATTTCATCATAACTAGCCGGTCGATTCCGCCGCCCCAGGCGAAGCCGGTGTAAACTTCCGGGTCAATCCCCGCTTCACGCAGCACATTGGGATGGATCATGCCACAACCGAGTAGCTCGATCCAACCGCTCTGCGAACAGACCGGGCAACCTTTCTTCTGACAAAACGGACAGGACAGCGCAAATTCAAATGACGGTTCGGTAAACGGGAAATAGAACGGCTGGGTTTTAACCTCCAGCTCTTGGCCGTAATAGGTCTGCAGAAAGGTTTTTAGAGTGGCAATCAAATGGCCGGTATTAATGCCTTGGCCAACATAAACACCCTCTAACTGGTAAAAGGTATGCTCGTGCCGGGCATCGAGATCTTCATTGCGAAACACCCGGCCGGGAATAACTACAGCGATGGAACCGCCGGCCTCTAAATTGCCCTTGAACTGTTTGAGCACCCGGTTCTGCATGGTGCTGGTGTGAGCCGGCGCAATCAGCGGTTTGCCGCCAGCGTCGGTTTGGGTGGTCATGAAAGTATCGTAATCATCACGCGCCGGGTGGCCTTCCGGAAAGTTTAGGCTGGTAAACATATGATAGTCGTCGTCGACTTCACGGCTCTCGACGGCCGTAAAACCCATCCGGTTGAAGATGCTGAGGACTTTGTAAAGCTCGGTCATCAGCGGGTGTCGGCTACCTAACTCGGCCGGTAAGGTCTTGGGGCGCTGGTCAACCGGAACGTTGATATCAAAGGGGGCGGTGATATCAATTGGCGCCAGAGTCACGGCTTGGCCTTGGTGCTCCACCACCATTTGTTCCAATTCGGCCCGCAGTTGATTGGCCTCTTTGCCAAAATCAGCTCGTTCAGCCGGTGGTAGAGTCTTTAGCTCATCAAATAAAGCCCTCAGTTCAACGGCTTTTAAAATATCGGCCTTATGGTCAAGTTCCTTAAACTGTTGCTTCAAATGCTCGGCAGCCTCAGCCAGATGGGGATTTTGATAGGTCATACTTGCTTACGATTATAGCCTACTGCCCGCCAATCAAGTAAGTCAATCTGCTGACCTAGGTCAGTGTTCTGATATACAATTGTTCTAGCCATGACACAGCATTCCGATGCCCCTAACCCAAAAAGCCGGCGCAAACGGTCGCTTATACGGCAAGGTTTGCTGGCTCTGATAATTCTAGCCGTGGTCGTTGGTCTGGTAACGACGCATTTGTTTGACGATAGTCAGGCCAATTCTTCGGCGCCAGTTTCACAATCAACCAAAGCGCCGCTAACGAGCTCCAACCAGACGAACGAACTGCAGCAGCTACTAGATAATTGGGTAGCTACGCAGCCGGCCCAGTACGCTGTTTCAATTAGACAGCTCAGTGGTGATAAACTGACGGCTAATTACCGATCGACCGATCAAATGACGACTGCCAGCACCTATAAACTGTTCGTGGCCTACGCTATCTTAAACGGTATTGAACACGGTGCCTATTCGATGTCACAGGTGACGGTCGCCGGCGAACCAACCGATACCGTTTCCTACTGTCTGCAGCAAATGATCTTGGTCTCGGACAACGATTGTTCCTATGACCTGATGGCGCTGTACGGCTTTACTCAGCTAACGGCCTTTATCCAGGCCAACGGTTTTACTTCGACCGATATTGATAACTACGACGCCTCGGGCAATCTAACCGATGCCAACAAGTTGTCCACGGCAGCCGACGAAGCCAACTTTATGTATCGTTTGCAAGCTGGCCAACTATTAAATACCCAAGACACTAACTACCTGTTGAACTTACTTAAAAACCAAGAGCTGCGCGAGAGTATCCCCTCAGGCGTACCAGCCGGTATAGCCGTCGCCGATAAACCCGGTTGGTTGTCCAATGTTGAAACCGATGCAGCCATCGTTTACGGCAGTCACAGCACTTACATACTAGTTATCATGTCCAATGGCAGTACCACTCAGCCGTTGGCTAATTTATCGAAGATCGTCTACGACTACATAGAAAATGCCGTGGTTGACCCACTTAATACCCAGGCTGACGATGATTAATAATGCTGCTGCTTGCACATTTACAAGCAGTGGTCAATAATTTTGAGTCATATAAATATTAGAGAGCACCGTTCAGTCCAGCCCACGGGAGATTTCACTGGCACCGGCAGAGCTAAAACTGAAACACATATAGAGATAGAGTTAACTGCCGTTTCGCCAGAACAGCTTAAACTACTTAAAACTGCAGCTGGGGTTCTTCTTAATTATCTTAGGACCAGAGATTTGATTGATCCTTCTGTACCGGCATCGTATGCAGACAGTCAACCGGCAACAAGGGATGTTGCTCAGTTATTAGAAGAATTACAAATAACACCCGAAGTTATCAATCACGAAATTCAGCCAGATTTTCAAATATAGCTCCTGTTATACTGGAAATTATGAGTGGGCAGGATAACTTATTCGAGCACGCCAAAGCCGTACTAGCCGAGAACGATTGTGGTGATTTCACTCGGCCGGCGCCTGATCTTTATCCTCATCAGTGGTTGTGGGACAGTTGTTTTATCGCCATCGGTCTGCGCCACCTGGACAGCGACCGGGCCCAAAAAGAAATCTTAAGCCTGTTCCGTGGCCAGTGGGCTAACGGTCTGCTACCGCATATGGTTTTTACGTCGAGCAATAAGCCGATGACTCACCAGGACGTCTGGCAAAGCTGGCTCAATCCGCTGTCGCCTGACGATGTCAATACCAGCGGCATTACCCAACCGCCGCTGCTAGCCGAGGCGATCGTCCAAATCGGCGAAAAACTACCGCTCACCGAACGCCGCACCTGGTATCGCCAGGTTTGGCCGAATCTTTTAAAGTACCACCAGTGGCTATATAGCGAACGCGATCCCCACGACGAGGGTTTGGTTTTATTAATTCATCCTTGGGAAGGCGGTCTAGATATAACGCCGCCCTGGATGCAAGAGCTAAACCAGCACTTGCCTTGGTGGATTAGGTTACTTCATAAAACTCATCTGGATAGTCTGATTAGGCCATTACGGTCCGATACTAAGCACGTACCAGCTGAGCAGCGGGCCTTAAACGTCGAAGTGCTAGCCCTAGGCCATAGTATGCTGCAGCTGCGCCGCAAAGGTTATGACATCAACAAAATATTAAAGCGGGGCCTGCCGGCGATTGAGGACTTGAGCTTTAATGCCATCTTGATTCGAGCGAACGCTCACCTCAAAGAAATTGCCAAAACGCTGCGCCAGGAGTTACCCGAAGAATTAGTCGAACGGATGGCACTGGCCGAGCAAGCCCTAGAAGAACTCTGGGATACTTATACCGAACAGTACTACTCACGGAACTTTGCCACCCTCAAGTTACTCAAAGAACCATCAGTTGCTACCCTGCTGCCCCTCTACGCCGGCAGTATCAGTCAGGAAAGGGCGGCCAAGTTAGTATCTAAACTTGAAAACGACCACGTTTTCGGCACGGCTTTTCCGGTACCCAGCGTACCGCAAGATTCCAGCTGGTTTGACCCGCTGCGCTACTGGCAAGGTCCTAGTTGGGTCAACATTAACTGGCTAATTATTGACGGCTTGAAGCGTTACGGTTTTGCTGATCATGCCGCTGCCCTGCGCGATAGTACTCTGGAAATGGTTGACCGCAGCGGTTTTTTTGAATATTTCAATCCACTGACCGGGGCTGGACTCGGCGCCGTCAATTTCTCTTGGACGGCCGCCCTAATCATTGACCTGCTAAAAACTAAGTAGTCCTTAACTGTTCTTCTTCGTCAAGCGGTTCATCGAGCAGCTGCTTTTTAACTGACGTGCCGGATTTGGCGGTTTTATCGGCTAGAGTTTGGACAGCTCCCAGGCGGCTTTCAATCGTCCGGGATTTTCGAGACGCCGAATCAATCGTGGTAGTGGCTTGAACCAGCTTCTCGCGGGTTTTATCGAGCAGATCACCGAATTTACTAAACTCGCCGGTAATACCGGTTAGTAGCTCCCAAACCTTGGAGGATTGCTCGGCGATAGCCAAGGTACGGAAGCCCAGCTGGTAACTAGATAAAATCGCCGCGATAGTGGTCGGTCCGGCAACTGTTACCCGGTAGGAACTTTGCAGATCCTCAAATAGACCGGGGACTCTTAGTATCTCGGCATAGAGACCTTCGGTCGGCACGTAGAGTACCGCGAAGTCGGTGGTGGCCGGCGGCAAGATGTATTTTTCCTTAATCGACTTAGCCTCCAGCTTAATCCGCACTACCAGGGCCTTAATGGCCTGCTCGACTTGGGTAGAGTCACCTTTTTCCTGGGCAGCGACTAAGCGCTGGTAGTCTTCCAGCGGGAATTTGGCGTCAATTGGCAAGTAGATAAAACCTTTGTCGGAGCTTTTATCGGGCAATTTGATGGCAAAATCTACGACGTCATGGCTATCCGGGCTGAGCATGACCTGCTTTTCGTAGTGATCCTTAATGAAGACTTGCTCTAACAAATTCTCGAGCTGGACTTCACCCCAGGTACCACGGGTTTTAACATTAGTTAGGACCCGTTTGAAATCGCTGACGTCGGTGGCCAGACCCTGCATTTCGCCCAAGCCCCGTTGGACTTGTTCGAGCCGTTCGGAAACCTGCTTGAAGCTTTGACTGATGCGCTTTTCCAAGGTGCTCTGCAGCTTCTCGTCGACCGTTAGACGCATCTTCTCCAGCTTGTCGGCGTTATCTTTTTGTAAGCTCTCCAGCCGGCCTTCGACGGTTTTACGGATCAGTTCCAGCTTTTCGTCGTTTTTATCACGCAGCTGCTCGACCCGCTTATCGATGCTCTCCCGGGTAGTGTTCAAGTTGGTGCCCAGCTCTTGACGCAGGGTTTTAAGCGCCTCGTTCATTTCTTTGCGGCTTTGGGCAAATTCCTGGCGCAGCGGGGCGTCCAGATCGGCTTTCTGGCGCGAAACAATTAGATAAAGCACGCCCAGGCCGTCCAAGACTCCCAAAATAATGACCACAGTCAGCATAATCTTTATTGTAGACTAAACTTACTTAAATCCGCAGTTTAGCCCTCAACCGTCACAGTCGTACCGATCGAAGACCAATCGTACAGCCACTTGGCAGTCGCCAGCGGCAGCTCGACACAGCCGTGGGAACCGTGCTCGGTGTCCGTATAGGGGTTATAGATATTGATATTGCCGAAATCGGTGGGTAATCGCCAGGTTGCGTCGTGAAAGCCGTATTCGCCGTACTGGTTATCTAAAAACGGCATCCAATAGCTGACTGGATCACTCCAGCTGCCAGTGCTGTCATGCCCCGACAGAACCTGATCGGTTTCCTTGGCGTAAACATGATAGACGCCGGTCGGCGTTAAATCGGCCGGATAATTTTCCATACCGGTGATGACGGCTGAATCATAAACCGAGTGAGTGCCCGAGCAGGCCCAGAGGTGCTGGACGCTGATACTGACAATAATATTTTGCACCAGCGTATTGTTGGCGCAATAGTTCGCCGCCACTTTAGTGACGACTTGGGGCTGGGATTTGACCGAGATCTGGCCTGAGTTAGCTGACTCGGTGTGCCACCAGAGGAAACCGACGACCACAAAGACCGCTAGCAGTATGACGAAGAACTTCCGCGGCCGTGACGATTGATTAGTCGGAGCTGGTGGTCTCATGTTATCCATTATATAAAACGTGTGACGATAAACATAAAGGCCGCGCCGGCCACGGTCAAACCAATCGTGCCGTAGGACGAGTGTTTACTATGGGCCTGGGGCAAGATTTCACTGGTGCCGATATAGAGCAAAAAGCCGGCAAAGACACCCAGATAAAGCACTAGAGCGTCCTCAGACAAATGCAAGAAGAAAGTGCTTATCACCCCCAATAGCGGCGTGGTGGCGTCAACCAGCAGCAGCATCATAGCCCGGCGCGAGCGGTTGTGGTTCATCAGCATCAGATTCACGGTATTGAGACCGTCGGTGAAATCATGGGCAATTACGGCAATGGCTACGGCGATACCGACACCACTGCCAACCTGAAAACCCAAGCCGATACCGACCCCGTCCAAAAAGCTGTGGCCGGATAGGGCGATGGCTGAAGCCACGCCGACATCGGGATGGTGATGGACCTCGTATTCGCTTTCGTTAGAGTGGTGGATCAGGATGCTTTTTTCGATGATATGGAAGATTAGGAAGCCGCAAACCAGGGCGATCATGGCATAGGTCGGGTTATCGTGCTGAGCAGTTAAAATTTTAAAGATTTCCGGCAGCAGGTCAAACGCCACGACGCCTAGCAAAACGCCGGCCGTATAACCCAGCAAACGATGCAGATGGTCTTGATTTTTTAGACCAGTTAAACCGCCAAAAAGCGTCGAGAAAAAAGTACAAATAGTCAGTAGAACAGCTAGCATGACGGGGTCCTGTTTATGGGCTTAATAATCGTCTGATTGTACCTTATGAGTGGCCCTAAAAACAAATCCTTTAAAACCATAGAACCCGGGGGTTCCCCGGGTTCATTAGGAAGCCTCACACTTCCTATAACTAGCTTATGTTTATCGGGTCTTAATTTCAAGACTGGCGGGATGGCTAAATTGTTATAAATTGAGCATTTCTTTAGGTGGTTTTAACTGGACTCGGCGTAGCTCTGGGCAAAGCAATAATTAACGCTCCGGCCAGGGTCAGGGCGACCCCGGCGACCACTAGACCCCATGCCCCGCTTTTGGGACTGTCGCCTAAAAAGGCAATACCGATGGCCATCGGCACGACCGTTTCAAAAGTAATCATTGAGGCATTGACCACACTGGCCCGGTGCCGTTGCAGAGCAATCGTAAACAGCAAAATAGCAATTAGTCCGTAGGCTAGCAGTGCCCAAACTAGTGGATTCGTGATTAGGTGCCAATAAGGCTGCGTAAAGCGCAGCATCCGGCAAACCAGCGCCGTACCGCCAAAGGCCACACCGCTTAAAGCCCCCAGCATGATCGTGGCCGAGTGGCGGTTGCTTCTAGTCACCAAAGCACCGACGGCAGCAATCAGCAGTGGGAAGAAGATGATAGTCCAACGGACTACCGCAACCACGCTGTGAGCTCTTTCCGAGGTCGCTGTCAGGGTCAGTAGTGATAATCCAACCACGATGCAGAGAATCGCTGTCCAGGTTAACCGGCCTAATTTATGACGCAGAATAAAACACTCAATCAGAGCTGTTACGGCTACACTGGAAGCGACAATCGGTTGAACCACGAAGAGCGGCAGCGTATGGACGGCAATCAGAGTTAGGACAAAGGCCAGAAAGTCTAGCAGTATACCTAAGATGTAGACCCAGTTACTCAGTAAACGCCACAGTAGCGTCACCTGCATGGTAGCCACAGTAGCCTGTTTATCAGCCCCAGATTTTTCCAGGATAGCAGCCAAGCCATTGCAAACGGCACAACCGAAAGCCGCTGACAAGGCTAACCAGAAAAGCATAAATCTACTCTATCAGACAATGGGAATCGGCGATACTTAAGCTATTTGGCTTTGTCGCGGGCAGCGGCCTGGCTCATCCAGCCGTGGGCTAGAAGTAAGGCCATGATTAGAAAACCTAACATGAAAAGCGAGGCGGCGCGGAATTCATGGGCTCTAGGATGCGCAAAGTGCAGCAAAACCCCAGCTACCACAAAGTTGGCCCAACCCCAGGCCACATTGACCAGGGCTGATGACGAGCGACCAAACGGTGTCTGAAACTTTTGACCAGTGATACCTTTGATAAAATGAGGCACGCCGTCGGCAGCAAACAGCCCGGCTAGGAAGCTGTAGATATATAGTGCGACCATAGATGCTTATCCTTGTTTAGTTATCACTATTGTATAACTAAGAGGCCCCAATCTGTCAATCCAAGGCTTTCCGCCCGTTACATTTTGTAACTTTTATAGTCACAATACCTATCTACTGCACTGATAATAACCATTTCTGCTCAATGAGTCTTTTTTGGCAAAGGAAACAATATAAGTTAGGCTGGGACGTATAATTGAGTTATGGAGTCAAGACCGTTAGCCGATCGGATGCGGCCGGAGAAGTTAAACGGTGTGGTTGGGCAGAGGCACTTGGTAGGACCAGGCCAGATTATCCGTGAAATTATCACCAAGAAGCAGCCCACCTCGATGATTTTCTGGGGCCCGCCGGGTAGTGGCAAAACCACCTTAGCTAGAATAATCGCCCGCGAGACGGGTGCTGAGTTTGTCGAGATTAGTGCTGTTTCGGCTGGTAAGGCCGACGTCGTCAAAGTCATTGAAAGGGCTAAGCAAAATCAACGGCTGGGTATGCAAACTATCCTATTCGTCGATGAGATTCACCGCTTCAACAAAGCCCAGCAGGATGCTTTTTTACCCCACGTTGAAGACGGTACTATAGTACTAATTGGCGCTACTACCGAAAACCCCAGTTTTGAAGTTATTAATCCTCTGTTATCGCGTTCCCGTGTCCTGGTACTTGAACCACTGGCCAAAAAGGATATCGTAGCCATCCTTCGTAAGACCGCCAAAACCGAGAAAATATCGGCTCAAAAACTACCTGCCAAAAGTATTGATTTATTAGCTGAATTATCCGGCGGAGATGCCCGGATAGCCTTAAACGATTTAGAGCTAGCCACCCAACTAGCTAAGGATGTCGTAACACCAGAGATTATCACCACGGCGGCTCAAAAACGAGTCCCGCTTTATGACAAGGGCGGCGAAGAACACTACAACATTATCAGTGCTTTTATTAAGAGTTTGCGTGGTTCGGATGCTAGTGCCGCCATGTATTACTTAGCCCGAATGCTGCAAGCTGGTGAAGACCCTAAGTTCATTGCCCGCCGGATGGTGATTTTTGCTTCTGAAGACATCGGAATGGCCGCCCCGGCCGCTCTTAATCTGGCCGTTTCAACCTTTCTGGCGGTTGAGAGAATTGGCCTGCCGGAATGCCAATTCAGCCTTTTTCACTGTGCCGCAGTATTAGCCAAAACCAATAAATCTCGGGTGGTGGCTAGCGCCATGCAAGCTGCCGTCACGGCGGCTCGTGACTACCCTGACCTGCCCGTACCGTTACATCTGCGTAATGCCCCGACTAAGCTGATGAAAGACCTGGGTTATCTAAAAGGCTACCAGTGGGAAGCCAATTTCCAGCACGAAAAAGGCTTTTTGCCGCCGGAGCTGAAGGGCCTCGATCTCTTTAAGGAGTAATTATTTTAGCTGACCTAAAGTCTGGCCTAGTTCTAGCCGGAAGTTTTAGGTTTGGTAGTTAACCAAATTAGATTTGTTTAAACGTTTTGATGACCGCCGTGGCCCCGGCGATAATAAAGACCCCGGCGACTAACATGCCGAATTGATTACCGTCTAGTTTAAAACCGATCATGGTCAGGCGATTAATTGAGGTTGACAGCGCTCCAATACTGATCGCCCCGACCCCCAGGCCGATACTGAATAGCGATTCAATGCCGCCCATAACTGTGCCCCGGTTATGGTCTTCGGCCGATTCTTGGGCCAGCGTCATAGCTAGGGTGAGAGCCAGGGCAAAGGCAGCCCCAAACGGCACGGCTAGGGCAAAAGCCAGGACCGTAATCGGCACTAGAGCCATGCTGATAATAATTCCGCCGATAACGACGATGGCCGCCGAAAAGACATAAGCTCGCCCCCGGCGGTGCACCAGTTGTTGGACGGCCAGTAAACCGATGCCCATCCCAGCTCCCCAAAGCGATATTAACCAGCCGAAGCTGGTTGGTGAAGCGCCTAGGGTTTTGGTGATATAGCCAATACCGACCGCGAATAAGACACCGCCGCCAAACATGGCAGCTGTAATGCCGTAGGCCAGACCGCGGATGGTGCGATTGCGCCAGACGGCCTGGATGCCTTTGAGAAAGTCTTCATGAAAACTCATATTCCGGTGCTGAGCCATGTGCTTGACACTGGTTCGAAAGACCATCGTCGAGATCAGGATAGCCGAGATAATGAACGTTACTGAGTCGGCAAAAAAGGCCAAAGCTTCGGGATGAACATCAATCCGATGGGCGAACGGCAAAAAGTGCGGGTATAGACCGCCGGCGCCGTGCAGTAAGCCGAACAGCGCCCCAGCTACCGGTAGCATGCCGTAAGAAGTGGCCAGTATCAGGCCATTGGCTGTTTCAAGCGTCCCTTTGGGAGCAAATTGCGGAATGGAGGCATCACGGGCCGGCACAAAGAACAGCGAGATAAATTCATGGGTAAAAGCAATCGAATAAACCAGCCAGAGATTAGTAAACGGTACCAGGCAGATGATACCAGCCCGCAGCAGATCGGTTGTAATCATGATGGTTTTACGCGGCAGACGGTCGGCCAGAACGCCCCCAATGGGTGCCGCAAACATCGGCGGAACCAGCCGCAGAATAAGAATAAAGGCCACGCTGGTAGCTTGACCGGTCAGAGCGTAGACGAAAGCTATAAAGGCGAACGTGGCCAGCCAATCGCCCAGGCCAGAAATCAGCTGTCCGGCAAAGAGCTTACGGAAATTACTGGTTTGAAATAGGGTTTTGGCAACGTTAGCCACAATAGATCTCCATAATGTTGTTAGGCGAAATCCTAGATGACAAAACTTCCCTTTTTACCCACTATAGCGTACTCTCTGGTCAAACTTCGAACGCTTTTGTATAATCTTCTCGACTAATTGCGTACTATTAGTACTGGGCCATCAATTCAATGGGG
>Ga0181520_10008849_pt1 | contig 14140 bp, 13 predicted proteins | sample PEATcosm2014_Bin_29_FD_132451 | JGI IMG/M metagenome (GOLD analysis project Ga0181520, IMG submission 132451) | Peatland microbial communities from MTU Mesocosm Facility, Houghton, MI, USA - PEATcosm2014_Bin02_30_metaG | ecosystem: Environmental > Terrestrial > Soil > Wetlands > Peat | place... | reverse complement strand
TGGTCACGCTCCTCAGGCAGGAAATGGCGCAAAACCCCGAATTACTCCGCCCGGCTGGCCTAAACACCTCTTCGCACAGTCTCGTTGCCGCAGCTGCAGCCTAAAAAATGTAGAAACTCCAGTGCCGATCCACTTTGTGGATCGGCCCTGTCGGCAGCTTGGCGGCGAGGCGCGCGGCTAAAGCGGCGCTCCCAGCACAAGCAGGCTGGCAGCTAAGAGCTGGAAGCTGAAAGCTGCCTTACGTGTTCTGCACGCACGTCGATGGCGGTGAACAGGCAGAGAAAAGGTGCGCCCTGCGCTGCGGCCTCGACGGCAGGGCGGCCGTTGGCCTCCTGCCGCTCGACGATGCAGACCACCGCGGCGACGGTCATGTTCGCCGATCGGGCGGCCTCGATGGCGTTGATGGTCGAGGCGCCGGTGGTGCAAACGTCGTCCACGATCACCACACGAGCGCCCTCGCGGCAAAAGCCTTCAATACGGCGGCCGGTGCCGTGGGCCTTCTCCGCCTTACGCACAAGAAAGCCGTGCCAAAGAGGCGCCGCGGGGTTGGATTGCGCGCGCCAGGCGCTGGCGGTGGCCACGTTGCAGACGATGGGGTCGGCGCCCATGGTGAGCCCGCCCACGGCATCCGCTTCAATGCCGTACTCTTCGAGCAGCTCAAGAATGGCGTGGCCCGTAAGCCGGCCGCCTTCCGCGTGCAGGGTGGTGGTTCGGCAGTCGATGTAGTAGTCGCTGGTGCCGCCGGAGGAGAGCGTGAACTGACCGAGACGGAAGCTGGTGCGGGCCAGAAGAGAGAGCAATTGATGGGCGTGCGTCGGGGTGGTCATCACTGTCGATTGTAAACAGAGATCAGAGATCAGAGATCAGAGATCGCGGGTCAGGGGACTAGGGACTAGAAAGCCGATTACCAGCTATGCAGCCACTCGTCGTCGTGCCCGATACGGACCGGGACATTGAACAGCTCGCTCAGCCTGGGTGCGGTCAACAACTCTTCCCGCGGACCGTCGGCCAGGATGCGGCCATCGCGCATGAGGATAATTCGCTCGATCTCGGGCAGAATGTCGCCCAGGTGGTGGGTCACCATCACCAGTCCGGTGCCTTCCTGGGCCAGACGGCGCAGGGTATCGCGCAGTTCGCGCTGGGCGGCCAGATCCAGGGCGTTCGAGGGCTCGTCGAGCAGCAGTTGGCGGGGGCGGTGGACCAGTGCGCGGGCAATCAGGATGCGACGTTTCTCTCCGGCTGACATTTCGCCCACCATCTGCCCGGCCAGGTGCAGGGCCTCGATGCGCTCGAGGGCTTCAACGGCACGATTGCGCATCTCCTCGGTTACATGCAGGTTGGGCCACAGCGTCGAGGCCGAGAAGAACCCGGCAATCACTGCATCCAGGCCGCTGGTGACGGCAGTGCGCTCGCCGGGCAACTCCGATCCCATCAGCCCGGCGCCCACCACGCCGAAATGCTTGCGCAACTGGGTCAGATCCCAGCGCTCGCGGCCAAAGATGCTCACCCGCATCTCCTGCGTAAAGATGGGGTAAATCTGGCAGGTCATGGTAAGAATCAGAGTGGACTTTCCGCAGCCGTTTGGCCCCAGAATGGCAACGTGCTCTCCGGTGCGGATGGTCAGGTTCACATCGTGCAGCACCACCCGCTCGCCGCGCGCCACATTCACAGCGCGCAATTCCAAAAACCTTTGCTGTTCAACCAACTCCGCGCCACCCATCTCCCGCTCTGTCATCAAGCCCTCACCTGCTAGATTAAATGGCATACGAGCCATGAATGACACCTCCCAGTTCCTCATCCCAAAAGGCTTTCGCTTTGCCGCCGGCAAGGCTGGGCTAAAGGCCAGCGGGCGCACCGACTTTGCCCTCATTGTGGCCGATGCGCCGGCCAGCGCCGCCGCTGCATTTACCGCAAACCGCGTGATTGCCGCGCCTCTCATCGTGGACAAGGAGCACCTGCGGGCCACCGGGGGCAAGCTGCGCGTGGTCGCCATCAATGCCGGCAACGCCAACTGCGCCGCCGGCCAAGCCGGCCTGGACGCCGCCCGGGCCACTTGCTCTGCCGCCGCGCAAATCTTCGCCTGCCGGCCCGAGGAGGTCTTTCCTTCCTCGACTGGAATCATCGGGGTACCGCTGCCGGCCGAAAAACTGATCGCTGCAATGCCTGCGCTAGCCGCGCGGCTGGGTGGCGAATTCGATCATTTCCAGGAGGTTGCCCAAGCGATTTTGACCACCGATACGGTGGAGAAGACCGCATTCGCACGCCTTGAGATCGACGGCCGCGAGGTGCGCATTGCGGCGGCCTGCAAGGGCGCGGGGATGATTCATCCGCAACTTGTGCCCCACGCCACCATGCTGGTCTACGTGCTCACCGACGCCGCGGTCGAGCCGGTGGTGCTGGATGGGTACTTGCGGAAGGCAATCGAGGTCAGCTTCAACCGCATCTCGGTGGATGGCGATACCTCCACCAACGATACCGTTCTGCTGTTGGCATCAGGAGCCAGCGGCGCGGCGCTTGCGGCGGAGAATGAAGAGTTTGCCGCCGCATTGACGCAGGTCTGCACGTCTCTGGCCCGGCAGATCGTGGGCGACGGCGAGGGTATCGGCCACGTCGTGGAGCTTCGCATCGGCGGAGCAGCCAGCGACGCCGACGCGCTGCGGATCGCCAAGGCCATCGCTCATTCCCCGCTGGTGAAGACCGCGTGGGCGGGCAGCGATCCGAATTGGGGACGCCTGGTGGCGGCAATCGGCTATTCTGGCGCGGAGATCGACCCAGGGCGCATCGACATCTGGTTCGGCGAACTGCGCATCTGCCGGGATGGAGGCCGCGCCGAGGAGTTCGACGAAGCCGCGGCCCACGCTTACATCGCGCAACCCGAGTTTTCCATCGCCATCCAGCTGCATCGGGGTTCCGGCTCGTGCGTTTTCTGGACCACCGACCTGACCGCCGAATACATCCATATCAACGCGGACTACTCGACATAGCCGACGCTCGAGGGCGCACGGTCCAGACCCCGGAAGGCCGCAGGATGGTACTGCCGGCTTGGATTTGCGGCTCAGGACTTCATTCGTTGCTCGTCTGGCTCTACAATGGGTGCGTTCCTAGTTCTCGATTGTTTGGCGTTCCGGGGTTGCTGGGGGCCTCATCGCGCGCGTGTCTTTGCGTCCGGCGTGGGAGCCTTCAAATTCGACGGCGGCTGCCGCTAGGATCTCAATTGGCCACCTGGGATACACCAGAGAGAAAGAGATGACGGGCACATGAAGACCTGTCCACTGTGCGACACCGCATATCCGAACCACCAGTCCAACTGCACCACCGACGGCGCTCTGCTGATCGAGTCGAGGGAGTTGGAGCCGGGCACCCTCATTCGCGGTAAATACCGCATCGTGCGCCTTTTGGGACGCGGTGGCATGGGGACGGTATATCTGGCCGACCACATTCTGCTGGGCCGTCAGCGTGCGCTCAAGTTCATCTCCAGCGAGTTGAGCCAGGACCCGCGCTTTCTGAAGCGCTTCCGCCACGAGGCGCAGGCGGCCAGCGAGTTGCGTCAGGCCAACGTGGTAGAGGTTGTCGATCTGGACCAGGCGGAGGACGGCTCGCCCTACATCGCCATGGAATTCGTGGATGGCACCGACTTGCGCCACGCGCTTGGGGCCGGGGCCTTCCCGGTGGAGCGGGCGCTGGCCATTGCCCGGGGAATCGCGCAGGGTCTGAGCGCCGCTCATGCCAAGGGAATCGTCCACCGCGACGTGAAGCCGGAGAACATCCTGCTGGCTCGCGGAGCCGGCGCCTATGAGACGCCCAAGCTGCTGGATTTCGGCATCGCCGCGATGAAGGAGAGCGCCACCGCCGTCAGCCGCACCCGCGGTCTGATGCTGACGCCGGAGTACGCCTCGCCAGAGCAATGGAGGGGAATGCCCAGCGAGGAGTTGGACTGCCGCGCGGACCTCTATGCGCTGGGCGGCGTTCTTTACGAGATGCTGACCGGCCAGACCGCCTTCCATGCTCACAATACCGAGGGCTGGATGTACCAGCATCTGCATGAGGAGCCGCAGCCGCCCAGCCGGCTGCGCCCCGAATTGAAGAAATGGCCGGCCCTGGATGCACTGGTGCTGCGCTTGCTGGCCAAGGACCGGGATCTGCGTTTTCCCACGGCGGCCGCTGTGCTGGAGGCGCTTTCTCTGAAAGAGCCTGTGGTTCGTCCGCCGACGATCGTGGAAGATCGCCCAAAGCCCGTTCCGGAATTCATCCCCGAAGAGCGGCCATCCGGCAACTTGAAGTGGGCGGTCGCGGCAGCAGTGGTGGTTGTCGGCCTCGGAATCTGGCTGGTCACGCATTTCATGCTTCCCGCTTCGGCTACGGCGGTTCCGGTCCTCACGCCGGGCGGCGGCACCTACGCCGCGGCACAACCGGTGACGATCTCCGATGCAACTCCGAACGCCGTCATCCACTACACCGTGGACGGAAGTTCGCCCACGGAGACCTCTGCTATCTACAGAGAGCCTGTCACCTCGCTGCCCAGCGGCGCCGTGGTTCGCGCCATGGCCAAGGCCGAGGGCTACGGGCCCAGCTCCGATGTCACCGCGGTCTATATCTGGTCGGGAGCCGGCACCGACGGCGCCACAAAGTTCACAGGTGGCACCGCCTTCGAACAGGGAAAATCCGCCTATGACCACAAGCAATACGCCCAGGCGCGGACGCTCTTTGGACCTCTCTGCGCCGATGGCGACCAGAAGTCCTGCAACTATCTCGGCTATCTCTACGCCCAGGGCTTGGGCGGAGTGCGCGATCAGGCCAAGGCGCGCACGATTTGGGCGAGCGCCTGCGAGCGGGAAAACATGCTCAGTTGCGCCAACCTCGGCTCGCTCTACCAGGACGGAGGAAACAACGCCGATGCGCGCAAGTACTTCCAAAAAGCTTGCGACGGCAAGTTGACCGCAGGCTGTGACCTGCTGCGCGGCGTGGAGTAAGCCGGAAACTGCGAAGTGGATTGAAGAACCCGAAGGGGGCGCCTTCGGAAAGGCCGAAAGGCTGGAAGGAGTCCCTTGCGAAGTTGCTTTCACAGGCTGGCGGGTGTCGGGTGCCCCTGGTCTCGCTTCTGAGACCAGGGAGAGCAGGACGCTCGACCAGGGGATCATAGGGAGGGGCAAGGGCTTGTCAAAAATCGCTTGCTTTGTAACCGGATACGACTTTCGTCGCTCCGTAAATCGCTGGTAACAAAGTCGAGCTTTAGCCCTTGCGGCCCTGGATTCCCGACCCCAGCTCGATGTTCAACAAGCTCCTAGGAGGCAAGCGGTGCTTAGAGGCGGATTCACAGGATGCTTTATCGCCGCATTCCTCGCGGTGGCGGCCTTGCAGGCGATAGCTCAGCAGGACGACGGCCCGATTCTGCGCCCCAAAACCAGCCCCAAGCCGGCGGTCAAGTCGGCATCGCCCGCCACGCTGCTCGTCATCTGCGACTTGGCTTGCACCTGGAAGCTGGACGGCAAGCCGCAAGGCCGCATTGCGCCGGGCGACCCGGTCATCGCCCCTGTCTCCATGGGCCAGCACCTGGTGGACGCGGCGACGGCGGACGGTCTGGACAAGGTGGAGAACGAGATCGACATCAAAGCCCAAGGGCAGACCATTGTGCGCTTGGTACTCCAGCCCGTGCGCGATGCACGGCTCAAAGCCGCACAGGAAGCAGAAGACAACGCCGCACAAGAGCTGAAAGAGAAGCAGCAGCAGGATTTGAAGGCCCTGGCCGGGCAGTGCTACACGGAGGGGCTGGCTCTTTACGACCAGCAGCGCTATCCGCAGGCGAAGGTGCTCTTCGATAAGGCATGCTCAGGAGGGTCTGGAGACGCTTGTCTGAAACTGGGTCAGATCGAATCGGCCTGGCAGCCCCGGATTGGCGGACTGCTCAGTGCGGCAGATTATGCGCGGGTGGCCGGGCTTTACAAAAATGCTTGCGACGACGGGAGTCTGGCGGGGTGCGATGCGCTCGCCCGGCATTATTTTGAAGGGCACGGAGGAGGAACCCAGGATTACCGGCAGGCGCGTGTTTTCTCGCAGCGCGCCTGCGACGGGGGGATGGCCTCGGCGTGCGAGTTCCTGGCAGGTCTTTACTACGACGGCCATGGGGGCGCCAAAGACAGCGTGCAAGCGCACAGCCTCTACCAGAAGGCATGCTCCGCAGGCTTAAAGCGCGCCTGCGATGAGTTAGGCTGGTTCTTCTGAGACACTGAAGAGCGCGCTTGACGTGCAGTTCCAATGACTGATTCATAGCCTCGAAGGGAGGCTGCAGCGTGAAGGCTCAATGGTGGACGGCGTGGGTGCTGGCGGGAATAGGCATATTCTCACTGCGTCCGCAAATGGCCGTAGCGCAGCAGGATGACGGGCCGATCCTGCGTCCGAGGGTAAACCCGAAGCCGGTTCAACCCCTTGCGGCCACCCTGCTGGTGATCTGCGACCTGGACTGCACCTGGAAGCTGGATGGAGTTGCGATGGGCCCCATTGCGGCCGGAAGCTCGGCCAAGGCGAAGATCGAATTAGGCGAGCATCTGGTTGTGGCTTTCTCCCGCGATGGCCTGGATACGGCGGAAGTAGACCGCACCGTGAAAGAGACGGGCCAGTCCATTGTCCAGATCAAATTGAGACCGGTGCGCGAGGCGCGCCTCAAGGCAGAGGAACTCCGCCAAAGCGCCGACCGGGAGAAGGCGGAGAGAGCGGCGAATGAGCGGGCAGAGAGGGAACGTGAGGCAAGCCTTGCCGCCGAAAAAGCCAAGCAACGGCCGGTAGCCAACCCGGATGTGTGGATCGACCCATCCACCAGCCTGGAATGGACAAAGAAGAACAACGGGCGCTTCACCGATCTTGGCCAGGCGCAAAAATATTGCCAGACGATGCAATTGGCGGGCCGCTCCGATTGGCGTTTGCCTACCAAGAGCGAACTCCAGGGGATCTTCGACCCAGCGGTTCAAGGGAATGTGCGTATAAATGGCAATCTTCAATTGTCCTTGCCCGTCGTTTGGGCCACCATCAACGACCCCGCTGCTTCCACAACGGGTCCGTATTTCGAGTTCTTTCTTGGGGGCGACGGTTCTGAAATCCTCTACGCCACACCGGGCTTCTCCGCAATCTGCGTGCGCCGTTCCGGCCAATGATGTGCGGCCATGCAGTGCATTTGTTCGTTCCATCGAGTGTTCTGAGTCCATAGTTCGCTAACCAGGTTACGCTGTCATTTTGAGCGAACGGGCCTCGAACCCATTTCAGTTCCTGGGTGGTGAGCGAATAACCTGTTTTTCTCCCGCCCCGATTTCTGATGCGAACTTCAGACTCCGGACGCTGGTCTGGAGGGGATTTGGTTTGGCTTCGCAACCGTTTGGAGCACTTTGTCTGGGGAGTGTGCAATGAACGCAAGATGGTGGCTGCCAGTGTGCTTCGTAGGCGTGGCGCTTGCGGTGAGCGCGGCTGTGGCCCAACAGGACGAGGGTCCGATTCTGCGCCCGAAAGCGAATCCCAAGCCGGGCGCCAAACCGGCGGCGACCACGCTGCTGGTTGCCTGCGACTTGGCTTGCGACTGGAAGCTGGATGGCGAAGCAATGGGCCGCATCGAGGCGGAAGGCTCGGCCAAAGCGGCGGTCTCACCGGGCCAGCATATCGTGGTGGCCACGGCTGCCGATGGCGCTGACCGGGTGCAGAAGATCCCCGAAGCCAAGGCAGGCGCCCAGGTGGTGGTGAGCATCGAGCTTCAGCCGGTGCGCGATGCGCGGCGTAAGGCCGAGTTGGAAGCGCATGAGAAGGCCGTCCGGGAGGCGTCAGAGACGTCCAAGCGAGAAGCAACTCCTCCAGCGCAGGATCGGCGCGTACAGGTGGGCAGCCAATACGAGCAAGGCGTGTCGCTCTATAGCGAGCATCGCTACGCGGAGGCCAAGCCGTTCTTCGAGGAGGCCTGCGACGCCGGGAACATGGCCGGTTGCTGGAGTCTGGGCAGACTCTACGGCAGAGCCGAGGGCGTAGCGCAGGATTTTCCCCGGGCCCGCGCCCTCTTTCAAAAAGCCTGCGACGCTGGTGAGATGCGAGGGTGCAGCGGGCTCGGTGTCCTCTACAGTGAAGGCTTCGGCGTGGCCGTGGATTATTCCCGCGCCCTCACGCTTCAACAGCGCGCTTGCGATGGCGGGGCCAGCATGGGCTGCTCCAACCTCGGAGTTCTCTACGACAAGGGCCAAGGCGTGACCCAGGACCATGCCCAGGCGCGCGCGCTTTACAAGAAAGCCTGCGATGGCGGATATGTTCACGGGTGCCGGAATTTGGCCATTCTCTATAAAGGTGGACTTGGCGTTTCCCAGGATCCTGCCATGGCCCGCTCACTCTTCAAGACGGCCTGCGACGGAGGAGACTCGGATGCCTGCAACGACTTGCGCGGCCTGCCCTGAGCCACGCGGCATGCCGGGGTGGGGGTGGATTGTGGACAGCAATGACGGTTTGAGCTCAGAGAGGATTGACGGCGTGAAGACGCGAAGCAAGAGGGCGTGGTTGCTGGTTGGGGCCTGTGTATTGGGGTTGGGTGGGTGCGTGGTTGCGGCGCAGCAGGACGAAGGGCCGATTCTTCGCCCGAAAGCGAACCCGAAGCCGGTCGTCAAGCCGGCAGCGGGCGCGACGCTGCTGGTGATCTGCGATCTGGCCTGCAACTGGAAGCTGGATGGCAAGCCGCAAGGGCGCATCGCGGCGGCAAGCTCAGTCACAGTGACGGTTTCCCCTGGCCAACATTTGGTGGTGGCCACGACTAACGATGGTCTCGACCGAGTGCAGAAGATTCCTGAAACCAGGGCTGGTGCGCAGGCTGTGGCAAGCATCGAACTCCAGCCGGTGCGCGATGCGCGTCTCAAGGCCGAGCAGGAGGCACGAGAGCAGGCAGAGCGGGCGGCAACTGAGAAGGCTGCGCAAGAGGCGCGAGACAAGGCTGCGCGCGAGCAGCAGGAGAAGGAACGAGTAGAGCGGGAGATAGACGCGCGGGATGAGGTGGCAGGATTCTGGACAGACCCGGCCACGGGGCTGATTTGGACGAAGAAGGATAACGCGAAAGATACGACCAGGCAGGAGGCGGTAGATTATTGCCGGAATCTCAGCCTGGGTGGTCACTCAGATTGGCGCCTGCCGACGATCAAAGAGCTGACAGAGATCCTCGACCGGAGCGTCGATGTGCTGGGTCAGTGCTGTAGTGGATTGCAGGTGATTGTGCATGTGAAGGGCCGCTTGCATATCTCCGGGGAGGAGTGGAGCGAGTCTCTGGAAGGGGAGGATTCCGGGAGGGCGAGCTTCTTTTCCTTCCACGATGGTTCCCCGAATGTGGACCCTGTCAGTTTCGGTGGAAGCAAACGCGCCCTTTGTGTGCGCCGTTCCGGAGAGTGATGCGACTCCAAGGCATCGTGCTTTTTCTTCAACGCCTGCGAGTCCTTTGGCCCGGTTTCGGGTTAGAGCAATTTTGGCTGGCGGTTGGGGGCGCTAGGCTCCGAGAATAGTCACAGGGATGACGGCATGGCAGTTCTGCCGATAAGGAACCTACGGGAGGGCACGATGAAATTGGGGAGAATGGCGGCCTGGGCGCTGGCTGCGGCTCTTGCGGTTACGATTGTGCCGATTTTTGCGCAGGAGGACAATGGGCCGATTCTGCTCCCGCAGCCAAAGCCCAAACCGCCGACCAGCGCGATGCTGACGGTGACCTGCGACCTAGCCTGCAACTGGAATCTGGATGACGGGTCCGATGGCCACCTCGATGCCGGGGGCTCGGCCAAGGTGAATGCCGCTTTCGGACGGCACAAGGTGATCGCCACTACCGAAGATGCTCTCGACAAGGCGGAGATCGAGGTCGACGTCCGGCCCGTGGGCCACACCGCCGCGCATATTGCGCTTCAGCCGGTTCGCGACGCCCGGCTCAAGGCCGAGCAGGAGGCGCGCGAGAAGAAAGAGCAGGAGGCAAGGGCGAAGGCCGAGCAAGAGGCGCGTGAAAAAGCTGCCCTGGAAGCGCAAGCCAAGGCTGCTCAAGAAGCAAGGGACAAGGCCGCACGCGAGCAGCAGGAGAAGGAGCGGGCGCGGCAGGCAAAGTCCGCGCAGGCGGCCGGCACGCCCCCGCAGGGCCTTAGGCCGGGCGCTCCCCGAGTGGAACAGAGGGCCATGGAGCTTTACCAGCAAGGGCGCTATCTTCAGGCGAGCCAGCTTTTCGAGCAGGCCTGCAATGCCGGCAACGGGGAAGGCTGCGACCACTTGGGGCAGATGTACGGCTACGGAACCGGTGTTGCCAAAAATACTGGCAGATCGTTCGCGTTTTACTCAATGGCTTGCGACAGAGGAAACGCCGATGGCTGCATCAGCGTGGGCGCGTTCTACGAGGATGGAGTGGCGGTTGGGCGGGACTTGCCTCGGGCGGCCGGAATCTATGCGAAATTCTGCGTTGCGGGCAGCCCGGTGGCTTGCACCGATCTGGGCCTGATGGTGAAGGACGGACGCGGCGTTGCCCAGGACTCAACGCGCGCCGCGGGCCTGTTTGCCAAGGCATGCAATGCGGGCGACGCCCTGGGTTGCGCCAATCTCGGGGTCAGCTACCGCGAGGGCATTGGAGTGGGCCGGGATAAGAAGATGGCCCAGCAGCTTTTCTACAAGAGCTGCTCCATGCAGAACCAGTGGGGCTGCGACCAGCTTCAGCGCATGCGGTGAGACTGCCCTCTTCCGAGCAGTGATTCAAGTCGTCCGTTTACAATCTCTCCAGCCGGTGAGGACGAGGCGACAATGACAGTTCAAGACAAAGAGGCGGGCGCCGCAGTGGAGGCGCAGCCGGCCAAGAATGGCTTCTCGCTGATTCCCGGCGAGAAACTCCAGCAGCTCTATATCACCATGTTGAAGTGCCGGATTCTGGAGGAGCGGGTACAGTCGCTCGTCAAGCAAGGCACACTGCACGGCAGCTATGCGTCTTTGCCCGGCCGGGAGGCAGCGGTGGCCGGTATCGTCGGCGATCTGACGCCCGAGGACGCCCTCGGCCTTTCCGACCGCGATTTGGCGGCGAGTTTCGTCAAGGGTGTCCCCCTGGAAGAGCTGATCCGGCGGATTTTTGGCCACGGCGCGAATGCGGAGATGGAATCGGCCTCCACGGGCCAGGTCGGTTTTGCTTCAATGAATATGCTTGCCCCGGTTAACGCTCTGAGTTCCCGGCTTGGCTTGTCCATCAAGCTTGCCCAAGCCAACAAGCTAGACAGAAACGGCAAGGTCGCCGTCGTCTTCTGCGGGGACGAGCCTGCCGCTCAGGATTCCTGGCATGAGGCGTTGAAGATAGCGAGCAGGCAGGAACTGCCAATCATCTTCGTCTTCCATAGCAATTTCGGAGGCAAAACGGAGAGCCCCGAGCCACCGGCCAAATCTGGCGACAACAACACGAGAGCACCGGGAGACGAAATCCCCCTAATTCCCGTGGACGGCAGCGACGTGGTGGCGGTCTATCGAGTGGCCAGCGAGTCGATCACCCGCGCCCGCAAGGGCTCAGGCCCCACCATCGTCGAGTGCGTTTCGTTCGGATTGGAAGGCAAGACGGCGGTCAGCCACGCCAAGCAGCGGCTTGGCCAAGAATTGAGTTGGAGGAAGGCCGGAGATCCGATCGCGAAGATGGAGGGATACCTGACCCGCAAGGGATTGTTCAGCGCCGGCTTGAGCACGCAAGTTTGCCTCGAATTCAATAAAGAACTGGATGCGGCCATCGTTCTAGCAGAGAAGCTGCAACGTCGGTAAGGCGTGTAAGTGTTGCGAGAGCGGTTATTTACTCTCTTGTCTGCGAGCCAGGCCTGAGCGCTTTCGGGGAGCGGCCGGGGTGAGCAACAGAAGTGATACGTTTCCGGCGAACCATGGAAATCCTGGCTCTGCTGGCGGTGTGAGCTGCCGTTGGCCTACTCTTCGCTCTTCGCGGCGGTTCGGGAGTAGCGGATGACTTCCACCGTCGAGGTTGCGACCAGGCCTTCCTCAACCATGGCGTCCAGGCAGGGGATCAGTCGCGCAATCCGCTCCTCGGTGTCGACGATGCTCAGCTGGATGGGAGCGTCCTTCGTTAGCGGCCAATGGCTGGAGTGACGGATGCGGCTGCCCGAGCCGTAGCCTTCAATGCCGCGGAAGACGATGGCTTCGGCGATACCCAATTCCATGCATTTGGCCAGGATGGCTTCGTGCAAGGGCTTTCCGTGCCAACGGTCGTCCTCGCCGAAATGGATGCGCACCATGCGCGCCGGGAATTGCTCCTTCATGACCGTGCCTCCAGTTCCAGAGCGCGATAGGCGTACTTGACGATGTCCACGCTGGAGAAGACGACCATACCTTCGGCCACCATCTGGTCGACGATGGGTAGAAATGCACGCAGTTTTTCTTCCTCGTCGATGGCCGATAGCATGATGGATCCGTGATGGGCGGCTTGCAGTGGCTTCTCCTTGTGAGCCCTGCGGTGCGCGCCGTAGCCCAGGATACCGCGATAGACGGTGACTCCGGCTATGTCGTTGGCGCGCATGGCCGCCACCAGGGCTTCGTGGAGCGGCTTGTCCTTCCAGCGGTCCTCTTCGTTCACATAGATGCGCATCATCTGCGCCTTGCCTTCGATTTTGAGGTGGACCGGAGGCACAGCCTGCTTGGGCTTGGAGATCTGGGCAGGCTTAACCACGATGGTTTCCTGCATATCAATCAAACCGGTCCCGGCGAGTTCTTCCAGTTTGCCCAGGATGGCGTCGATCTTCTCGCGGGTTTCGATGAATTCAATCTTGATGGGCAGCCGGTCGGAGATCTCCACCATGTTGGCCGAGTGCATGTGGTGGTCGGCGCCGAAGCCCGCAACCCCCTTGCTAACCGTGGCGCCGGCCACGCCGCGATAGAAAAGAAAATCAAGAATGCTGGAGTAGACCGGTACTCCATGACGGGTGGCTCCATCGCTGAGATAGATTGAGACCTTCATTGCCTTACCCGCGTTCAGCATGTTTCCTCCGACAGAGATACGGGCGGCGCAGGGAAGCGCTACCGGGCTACGGGAGGATTGAAGCATTGTTTGGGGAGAAGTGGCAAGAGGCGTAGAAAATCGCTGTAGGGAATCGGGATGGGAGAGGGTTCTTGTCTCCGATACTCAATCAGTATCCCACCGAAAAGCTGTCATCGCGATGGATGCACGCCAACGGCTCGGCGCTGGGGGCGCATCTGGCTTACGAGAGCGCTTCGGCCAGCACCGATCCGGCCCACACGGAGGCCAGGCCCAGGATGAAACTGCCACCGGCGTAGAGGGCGGCCAGCGCGAACGCTCCCGAGCGCAGTGTGGAGAGCGTCTCCCACTCGTAGGTGGAAAAGGTGCTGTACGCGCCGATGAAGCCAATGGGGATAAGGTATCGCCAGGCAGGGTTCAGGCCCGCGCGCCGGCCCAGGTAGGTGAGCGAGAATCCGATCACGATGCAGGCGGTAACATTCACCACCAGCGTGCCATAGGGAAAGCGGATGCCCATGCGGCCAGAGATGGTGGAGCCGACCCAGTAGCGGGCAATCGAGCCGAGCGCGCCGCCGATGGCGATGAGCAGGTATTTCTGCAAGAACTTTCCCCCCTCGATCAGGTTACAACGCGAGCGGCGTCACGGCATAAAGCGCTGGATTGGAGCGGGGAGCCGCAAGAATTGCCTCCAGCCCTTCGTCGTACATGTTGTATTCGGGGATCGCGCCGGGACATAACTCCGCGACAGGCGCCCCTGTCAGGAGTCATCATCTGTCCGGACAATCGGGAGGGACAGCGGTTAAGGGTGAACTCCTTCACCACAACCAACAAGTTAATTACACGCCTGACTGTGTTTGGATGTCAAACCGCTGCCACGGTTCGAGCGCATTGAGATTCCGAGCGCAGGGAATTGGGCTTTGAAAGGGCACGACTTCAGTCGTGCCGCCGGTAGGCCAAAAGAACTCAGGGCTTTAGCCCCTGAGGCATGATTTCAAATCGTCAAGAACATCCCCCAGGGGCTAAAGCCCGGCTAATTTGGAAGATGTACGGCACGGCTGAAGCCGTGCCCTTTCAAAACCTCGAATCCAGCGCGGAATCTCCATGCGATGATCCGCCCTGGAACTGGCGCCGATATCAGGTGCCAGGGTGCATCTGGATCGAGAT
>Ga0181520_10008848_pt1 | contig 14141 bp, 16 predicted proteins | sample PEATcosm2014_Bin_29_FD_132451 | JGI IMG/M metagenome (GOLD analysis project Ga0181520, IMG submission 132451) | Peatland microbial communities from MTU Mesocosm Facility, Houghton, MI, USA - PEATcosm2014_Bin02_30_metaG | ecosystem: Environmental > Terrestrial > Soil > Wetlands > Peat | place... | reverse complement strand
GAACATTCAAAATGAATTTGTTAATGCTTCTTTTGATGTAAAAAAGGATTTGCAGCAGCTTATTTATGTCCAGGGAAATTACAAGAATATAAATAATGCAAGGCTTGAAAATGAAGTTGAAGCAATTAAAAAAGAGCTTGATCAATTAGGGCTTACTGAAAAAGATTTGGGGATTGACCTTAATTTACAGAAAGATGAGTCAGGTGCGCTTTATAATGAGCATCTTAGCCCCATGATGCTTAACGGGGAAACTGCCGATTCTAATGTGATTGGTTTTTTCGGGCAATTCCCCATTCTTAAGGAGAATAAATTAAGAGAGAAGTTCTTATATGCCAACAACATTAAAATCCTTAATCTTTTAGCCGGTAAGCGGGTACAAGACTCGCACAAGGAAACCGAACGGCTAAAGGACAGCAACCTGAACACATTAGGAGGCTCACGTTCTTCCGGCGCGCCGGGCGATGCATTAACGCTCGATAAGATCAATTCTTTGACCGATGAAGGCGCTTTGAAAAAAGAAAAAGCGCGGTTAGAGGATATTTTAAGTAAAGGATAACTCCCGGGAATCCGTCCCCGTGGGAGTAGAACTACTGATAAACTAAAAATTTACGGAGGATATAATGGGTCTTTTAAATGATAGTCTTAAGGCATACCGTGCCTTATTGAAAAAAGAAATGGCAGCCGCACAGTGGTATCAAATACCTGTATGGGCTCCTATGATCGGACATATTGGAGGAACGGACGGTAAATACCCCCGCAGCGTTCCTTTCGGCGCAACTAAAGCCCGCACGTTGAAGCCTACAACTAAAGCTATTGAAGTTCTTACGGACTTCTATCATGGCGGCGGCTGGACGATGGATATACCAATTGCGTACCCGCTTACTGAGGATCCTATCTACGGTGATAATCCTGCATTGGGTAATGAGGAACATCGTAAATGGGCTTATAACCAGGCAATAATCAATCAGCTTAGAAAACCGGTTCTTACCCGCGATGGTATGATGGGTGAACTTGCATTAACTCCTAAGATGGTCGCACAGATCATGGAAAATGCAAAAGATGAGCTTATTGATTTTAATAAAAGATGGCAGGCATACGCTCCTTATGATGCTTTAACCCGCGGTTATTCTCAAAACATCTTAGCCCCTCAATCAGCCGGTGGGTTTGGGAATATACTGTTACAGAAATCGCACCCGAATATGTTTGTTGCCGGATACGGTCAGGTTCCGTGGACTAATACTCCCGCAGCTTATGAGGCTAACGTAGTGACTGCGGTTAATACTCTTGCTAATAACGATACAGACAGATTCTCGACGAAAGTAATTAAGAATGCAAAGGTTTACGCTTCTCAATTAAGAATTCAGCCTACACAGGTGGGACCCTATACCTGCCATGTAATGATAATCCATGAAGCGCAGGCGGTTCAGCTTTTTGATGATGAGGAATTTAAGCATACAATGACTTCACTCATAACAAAGGACGGGCAGGGATCGCCTTTGTTTACCGGAGTTGTTGGCGCTTATCTTTATCTCGGAGTGTTAATTCTTGTTGATTCAAACGCACCCGGTATCTGGACTTCCGGGGATACTTCTTACAATTCCGCTTACGGAACTGTAAACTACGGCAATCCTCACCCTGCAGCTAATCCTTTAATGAACTCCGACAGAAAGATTGCATTCTTAATCGGTCAATCCGCAGTTATGTGCGGAATGGCAAGAGCTCTTAGTTTTGCCAGTGAGACATGGGATTACGAAAATAAGAAATCCGAAGCGAGCAATACAACAGTAGGCTTTAACCGTTCGGATATTACTGATAATGACGGACTTTTTGGCACGGCAGGCTTATTCAAAGAGAACACAAGCTCTTTAGAGGTAGTCACTTATTCGCCGAATAGTCCTTCTTGGTAATGTTAGCAAAGCGCATAGTGCAAAGAGAAGGGTCAGCTTAGCAAGCTGACCTGCATTTTAATTGATAATAATAATTGTTGGAGAATACAATGGGTACACAAACAGTGACAACTCTCGGACAGGCTGGTCTTAAGTCAAGATGGGCACGGGAAGTTGACGTAAACAATCCTGAAGATATATTTGGAATTACTAATGCACAGGCATCGGTATTTTCAGTTATTCACGGATTAGCAGTAGAAGATAACGGCGGCAATAAAATCATTAAAGTTGATGCGATTGCAACATCCGGATTCAATTTAACCGATTACGGAGCTTTCCCTGTAGGAAGTACAATTCTGCGGATGGGAGCTGCACCCGCACTATATGTGAAGGTTTTAAGTTCAGCAACACCGGCAGATTCGGATTGGTTCTATGCCACACTTACAGTATGCTCAAGCAACACAGTAAGCTAATTCTATTTAAAAATGTTTTTTGAAATTTTGTTTGACGTGTTGAAATACACACGGGATAGTGCAAAAAATAACCTGCATGCCTGCAGGTAATTAGAAAAGAGGGAGGCTGTCTACGTCTTTTTGTTAGAGCAGGGCGTGCCCCTTCTTTTTTAAGAAAGTTGTTGCAAAGAACTTTCATTACCTTATTTATGAACCAAAGCGATTACCTTTATAAGACTTTTTTTTGCTTTCTCTAAAAGAATTATTAAATTATATTACAATTGAAATAAAAAAAGGTTGCTATGATTTTTAGATTTGGCGAATTGTTCTGTGGTCCAGGTGGTCTAGGTTTGGCAGCAAAACTCGCCAATTCTAATAACTCAATTGATAACTTTGAAATCGAACACGTTTGGTCAACAGATTACGATAAAGATTCTTGCAATACTTATAGAAGGAACATTTGTCCAGAAAATGCAAAATCAGTTATTCACAAAGATATTCGGAAATTGGATTATGAGATTCTCAAAAATATATCTGAAATTGATGCTCTTGCTTTTGGTTTTCCATGTAATGATTTTAGCGTCGTTGGTGAACAAAAAGGCATAGATGGCGTATATGGTCCCCTGTATTCTTTTGGTGTTAAAGCATTAAAGATATTCCAGCCAATGTGGTTCCTTGCTGAAAATGTGGGAGGCCTGCGAAACGCTAACGAAGGAAAAACATTCAATAATATACTACAAGACTTATTTGATACTGGATATTCAGTTTATCCACATCTATATAAATTTGATAATTATGGTGTTCCTCAAGCAAGACAAAGAATAATCATTATTGGAATACGAAAAGATTTAGAATTTGTTTACAGAGTTCCTTCTTCTGTTCCTTATAAAGATTTAGATATAAGTGTAAAAAATGCATTGGAAAACCCGCCAATTCTTAAAAACGCTGCTAATAACGAATTAACAAAGCAGTCAACTCAAGTAATTCAAAGACTTAAATACATCAAACCAGGCGAGAATGCTTTTACTGCAAATTTGCCTGAAGAGCTTCAATTAAATGTAAAAGGTGCAAAAATTAGCCAAATTTATAAGCGTCTCGAATCAAATAAACCTTCTTACACGATTACTGGCAGTGGCGGCGGCGGAACTCACGTTTATCATTGGGAAGAAAACAGAGCATTGACAAACAGAGAAAGAGCAAGATTACAAACTTTCCCTGATAACTTCGAGTTCTGTGGTTCAAAAGAAAGTGTAAGAAAACAAATAGGTATGGCTGTTCCGCCAATGGGTGTTAAAATTATTTTTGAAGCTTTGTTAAATACTTTTGCAAAAATCGAATATGATTCTATTGATTGCAATATAAACCCCTTAATTCATTATCAACATCAAGAAATTTATAATGTTTCTTCCAATAAAGAACAATTTTCCATTTTTGAAAAAAATAATATTATTTATCAATAATCAGCAGGTGAAATTTGATGATTACGGATAATCTTTTCCATCGTATTCTCATTGACCCTATTCGGGAAGACATTAATAAACTTTTAATTGTGTCTGGATATGCAACATCAGCTATGGCATTTCATCACTTAACAGAATTAAATAATATAGGAAGAACAGATATTGAAATTAGGTTAATTATTGGAATGAGTTCATCAGAAGGTATTTCTGTTAGTAATCACAATGGATTCATGCAAATAATGAATGATTTTGGTGGACAATTTCAATGTAGTTACAGAATTGCCACTCCACCAACTCATTCAAAAATGTATCTTTGGTTAGCAGACGACGAGCCCCGTGTTGGTTTTCTGGGTTCAGCAAATTATACCCAGACTGCTTTTAATGAAAGACAGCAAAGAGAAGCTTTGACAGAATGTAATAATAGTGATGCCCTAGCATATTTCGAAAGTATGGTTGATGATTCGATTTATTGTAATCACCCGGATTCAGAAAATTTGGTACAGATTTTTAATGACAGAGCTTATAGAAGAATGCCAAGGGAATTAGTGGAAGTACCTCCTGAAGAAACCGTTCCAATATTTCAGCCCAATTTCACGACATTAGAAAGTGTAACAGTTTCTTTATTAGACAGAAATGGAAACATCCATAATAGAGGTGGATTGAATTGGGGACAGCGAAATGGAAGAGAACCCAATCAAGCTTATATTCAACTTAATCCAGAGGTTTATAGGAGTGATTTTTTTCCGATTAGGTCAACACATTTTACTGTCCTAACTGATGATAATATAACTCTTATTTGCACAAGAGCACAAAAAAATACGATGGGTGCAGCTATTGAAACCCCTCAAAACAATAGTCTTCTTGGTGAATATTTCAGGAATCGTTTGGGTTTAGCAAATGGGGTATTTATTAATATAGAAGATTTAGAACATTATGGTAGAACAGATGTTACCTTCTATAAAGTAGATGATGAAAATTACTATATGGATTTTTCTGTTCACTAATGGATAATTTAACACCCGAACAAAGAAAAAAGAATATGCAAAATATTCGCTCGAAGGGTACTCTTCCTGAAAGGATAGTAATGAGCGAATTAAGGAAAGCTGGAATATACTTCTCAACCTATGCTAATAATATTATTGGTAAACCGGATATAGTTTTTAGAAGAAAAAAGATTGCTGTTTTCATCGATTCAGATTTCTGGCATAAACATCCCACTAGATTTATTCTTCCACAATCAAATACGAACTATTGGATTAATAAAATAAACCGGAATCAACTAAGGGATAAAACAGTTTCTAAAGAATTGAGAAAAACCGGTTGGCGTGTTATTAGAATTTGGGAGTATGATGTTAAAAAATCAACTAACAAGTGTGTAAAAAGAATTTTAAAAGAATACAATAAATAAAATAAAACTGGACACCCGTTCAACATTTACAGCATTTTTCTTGGGCGACTACGGTTATATTGGAAGTAAAATATAATATGTTAGAAAAAGAATTAAAATTATAGCGCAATTAAATTATCGCACTTATACTCCCAATATTTCCAAAAATAGTATTTATGGAAATTTAGGGAAACTTTGTTCTGATAAAGAAATACCTGAAGGTTCTATACCAGCTTTGAGCTTTGATACAGTATAATTTGTTGATGTAATATGGTTTGATGAAGAAGGTTATCCAGCACACGCTTTTGAAGTTGAGCGTTCAACTGATATTACAAAAGGTTTATTACGTCTATATCAAATACATAAACTTAGAATAAAAATGTTTGTCGTATCCAAAGAATTTTCTCATGATAAATTTAATAGAGAAGTCATGAAGAATCCTTTTGTAAAGATTAAAAATGAATTTATTTTCAAGAACTATGATGGACTTGATTCTTTTTCCCAATCAGTAAAGCAGTTCAATAAAATGCAAGAAATGTTTTTAAATAAGGTAATATCATGAAAAGTGAAAAAATAAATTTAATTGAAAATGATTCATTGTTTACCATAGGAGCATTTATCAAACCGTTTAAAGTTATTATCAATAATAAGGAACAGTGGAGATGGATAGTAACATCCTTTGAAGACCTAACCTTTTTAGACGGAAATGAAATTGAAGTATATGATTATGCAGATAATTTAGGAGATTTAATTCCTTCCGAGTAAATAATGGCATTTTATTATTGATATTCTTCATGTTCCGTGTTTTCATCGGCTTCATCCCAATCTTCTATATTGTTTCGTAATTCTATAAAGTTTGATTCGAGTTCTTTTGTTTTATTCTATGCTTCTTCTTCGGAATTAGCTTCTATCTCAAATGTAACGAAACTTGAGTAATATCTTTTTACTTCATATTTCATATATCCTCCAAAATTAAAATCTAAAATCTTTTCCAATCAGTTATACGACACTCTCGTTAGTCAGGTTGGCAATCTAACTACATTTGCACTATCCGGAGTCAAACTTGCCTATCGGCAGGCAGGCAGCAAAGAATTTTTAATAGCAAATAAAATTAACAATTATTTAACAACTAATTTATGAGGATTATATGGCTAAGCAACAGCCAGTTAAGCCGGCAGTAGAGCCGGAAAGCCCAAAAGAAATGTATCTTGTCTCTAAAGTCAACAGGAAACTGGTTATCCCTAAAGGGAAAAGATGTTTTCCTAATAAGGAAACATTAGAATTTACTTTTAAAGCGGGAATCCGCCTGAAAGTTCCTGCTTATGTGGCTAAAGCATACTCGGAAAGTTATCCGCATGTTTATAGTATTGTGAGCAATGAGGCTGCAGAAGCTGTCAACGCTAAAACTCCGATTGTACCGCAGGCTTCACGGGAATCCGTATCTTTCCCGAAGGGTCAGCTGCCTTCGGCTGAAGCGGCGGAATTACCTGTTTTTAACGCAGTGGAATTTCTGAATAATAATCATCCTTTAACAAAGGATAAGCTGCTCTCTTTGAGCGATAAAGATGTATTCTTGGTCGCAGGTACGCTGGCTTTAAATCCCGATCCTAATACGCCAAAAATGAAGTTAATCGAACAGGTATTCACGGAAGTGGAAGTCAGGAATAAATAATACATGCCGGACCGTTCTCTGATAATTAAGAGCCGTGTTTTAAGAAATTTAACAAGACGCGGCTTATCTTTGCAGTCCGTTCAGGATGAAGAAATTTATTCGGAATTGACTGAGGCGCAGAATAATATCCTTGACGATATTACTCCGAACTATAATATGAGGTTCCCCAAAACTTCTGCGCCTGCTGTAATTAATGCTGATACAGACCCTGTAATTCCTGTTGCATGGGATAAGGCGCTGGAGTATAAAGCTGCGTCTGAATTTTTATCTGGTAAAGATCAGGAGTACTTTCTTGCCCGGTTTGAACAGCAGTTAAAACAATTAAGAGCCTCGGCGCAGCGCTCCGCTAAACATGAACCCCTTAACAGGCAACCCGGAATCAGTGAAGAAGGACGGGAATGGGAACTGCCGGGCAGGGGAGGCTGGTGGTAAATGACTCCAAAATTGGATTCAATTGCAATTGAATTTATTAAACGCATTCCAACAACTTTTAAAACTGCATTTACCGCGGGCAGCGGTGTAATGCCCGATACTTATTTTATGCCTGCCCTTAATGTTATAGACTATATCAATAGAGGTATGAAAAAGTTATTTAATGATTCATGGCAGTCCGCAAAAGGCGATCCCTTGGCGTTCTCAAGATTATTTCCTGAATTGGTAAGATTTACTCCTGCAATTACAGTAACGAATGGCATTTATACAATTGAGAACCCATATCTTGATTTTAAAAGGATAACCGGCGGAATTGTAGTAAACGGAAATATTTTCATAAAGATTTGGGATGATACAAAATTAACTTTGGCTCTTACAGGGCTTTATTCGGAATACGTTACAACATCAGGTATGGCTGCTATGATACAGATGAATAATCAGATCTTCCTTTTCCCGGATGCATTGTCTATCGGGACAAATACTATAAAGCTTCATTATATAGGTCTGCCCGTTGACCCTGCAACAGGTTCGGCGCTGATGCAAAATGGGAATTATGACTGTCCCTTCAGCAGTGAGTGGAATTCCGTGATTGCGGATTATGCGGAAGAATTGTTCTTACAGGATACTTATCAAACAATATAACGAAACCTTCGGGGTTTTCCGAAACCCCAAGGTTTAATTAATAAACACTTTAGGAGTTTAAGATGCCGAATACATATCCAAGCCCGGTAAATCCATTAGCCGTTATTTATACTGCGGGAATGGTTGCAGGCACTATTGGGCAATGGCTGAATAAAGAGAACATGCAGCAATTGGACCCCGAATTTATTAAAAGCCTTATGAATCTTGCAATATTAAATGTAGCCGAGACTATATCCGGAGCGGGCGGCGATGATTATGGCAGGACTGCCCTGTTGTCTGATTCATCTTCAAGTGTAACCTCGGCTATTGGCACGGATGCAGCCTGGAATGAATCTGCAAATACTGTCACTAAAACAGCGCATGGACTCACTGCCAATAACGCAGGACAGCTAATAGCTCTTTGGAGCGCCGCTCCATCCGCAATGATTGCGCAGATAGTGAGCATTACCGATGCAGATAATTTTGTCATTACGCCATGCAATACAAGCTATACCGGACCTTATAGTTATGCTGTATTTACAGCTTTGCCGGGTTCGCCTTTGAATATTTCGGGTTATCCTATTCTGAATATTATTAAGATAGTCGATTCGATAAATTACGAATGTATTGAAGTAGGCTCAAAGAATTTTGATAATCTGTACAGGTTTCCGGAAAAGCAAAACAAAACTTACTGGTATAAAAACGGGCAGTATCTTTATTTCTATATCGGCGCAAACGTTGCGTCTGTCGGAACACGAACAATGAGTTATAACAGCTATCCCCAGAGGGTTATGAATGATAACGACTTTCTTGACATTAGAGACGCCTACGTCCCTTTGGTTATTGACTTTACAAAGAGTTATTGCATTGAGCATTTAGGCGGGCAGGCTTCAGGTGATCTCACAGCTTCAATAGCCGCTAAAGTCGCTGCTGTTAGACAGAATATTCTTCTGAGGCAGCAATTAGTTGCTAAACAATCGGAAAATAATCAATAAGAATCGGTAACTATAAATATCACTAAGAGAGAAGAATAAAAAGTAATTTGTCAGCTCAGAGCTTGCTCACTTGTTGCCCCATAATATAGGTAACCTGACAACCTTTTTCCAAACCTCTTTCGGTTACCATATTTATGAACCAATGCGGCAAAACATTTAGGATCATTTCTTTTCATATCATCCCTTACGATTTGTATATTAGCAGGAAAAATTTTGATAAAATTGTATGAAGACTAATCATAAATTAATTTTCGGAAATTGTATGGATATGAGCGAAATAAGCGATGATAGTATTCATTTAGTTGTTACATCTCCGCCATATTTTAATGCTCCTTTTGATTATGATGGTCTTTTTGCCAATTATGATCAATACTTGGGTGTATTATATCATTTCGCAAGAGAATCCTTTCGTGTATTGTGTGAAGGACGAATATGTGTATTAAATATTGATGATATGCTAGTCAATGGTATTAAATATCCTATTGTCGCTGATGCTATAAAAATATTTCAAAATGCTGGATTTCGTTACCGTATGGGTTTCTCCCAAAAGGACAAGATCATATCCTTTTGAAAGAGTTTATAATTCTTTAAATGTACCTAAAAGGATTACAGTAATTCCAATTATTAAAGATGAAGGAGCAAAAGGAGACAGAGACTTTATACAATGGGATACCGTTTCATTAATGAGTCTATTAGATGTGTATGTTATTCTTGCTTATTATAATAAAGCAGTTATTCATTCCTCAAGAAAAAATAAAATTACGGACCAAGAGTTTGATAATGATTATGTTAAACGTAAAATAGTAGAAATAAGCAATTATAAAAGTTCAGCTTTACACTGGAATTTAAAGGAAATAAATGAGACTCTCTCTTCACTCATAGATATTGTTAATGAGTCTTATTGTCGTTTGCAGAATGAATTAAACGTTGCATTTCATAATTCATGGGGATTACAAAAATTTAAAAATCAATTCCAAAAAGGTGTTGCTGATTTTATGGAAACATCAAGAAATAAAGCTAAAGAAGCTCAAAAGAGAGAAAAGCACACCTTACAGCCAAAAGAATTTCTTTCAACTTCTTCAAAAGCGACTATTACGATACGGAATTATCTCGGCGGCTTATATTATTTTACAACAGATGAAATTGCAGTTATAGGAAATAACATATACTTGATCGAAGGAAAACATTCAGTTAATTCTAAATTGCCTGGTATAGGTGATATTAAGGATGGCCTTTTAAAAATGGTTTTGTATTGCAATTTGACTGATATGAAAGTAAACGATATTAACTATACTCCAAAACCTGTTTTAAAATTAACTTCTACAAATGTTTCCGGGAAAATAACATCAAGAAGTATGTCTTCAGAAATTGAAAAATTTAAAACTTCTAACGGATTAAATGGGAATCATAGCGTTATTATTAACAAACTTTTTACTGAAGCGCAAAAAAACAATTTTGAAGTTATAATTGAAGGCGTATGAAGAATGATTAAAAGTCCTTTGAGATATCCTGGTGGTAAAAGTAAAGCAATAAAAACAATTTCGAAATTAATACCGGAGTTTGAAGAATATAGAGAACCATTCGTTGGCGGGGGTTCTATTTTTGTTTATTTGAAACAAAAATATCCTGCAAAATTTTTTTGGATAAATGATTTATATATAAATCTCTATCATTTTTGGAGTGAAAGTAAAGAAAATCCAAACAAACTTATTGAATCAATTCTTGAATTCCGGGATAAATATTTGGATGGCAAAGAATTACATAAATTTTTACTGAACAATATTGATCATTTTGATAGTCTTAAAAAGGCAGCGGCATTTTTTGTCTTTAATAGGATCACATTTTCCGGTACAACTGAAAGCGGGGGCTTTTCAAATGCTGCTTTCCAAAAAAGGTTTACTAAGTCGAGTATTGAAAGAGTTGAATCACTATCAAAGATTTTATCAAATACTAAAATAACTAACTATGATTATGAAAAAGTAATTTCTGCTAATGGTAAAGATGTATTTATATTCCTCGATCCCCCTTATTACTCTGCAACAAAATCCGCATTGTATGGCAAAAATGGAACACTTCACAAAACATTTGACCACGAAAGATTTGCAAATGTCATGAAGCAATCCAAACATAAATGGTTGATTACTTATGATGATAGTGATTACATAAGAGACCTTTTCTCCTTTGCAAAAATAAAAACTTGGGACTTAACTTATGGCATGCGTAACGTCAATAAAAAATCGGATCAGGTTGGAAAAGAATTATTTATTTCTAATTATTCGCTTAAAGAAGATGTTACGAATCAACTTGATTTTTTCTCTTTCTCAAATTTAATTGTAAACGTTGTTCAATAATAAATTGCACATAACAAAATGCTCAACTTTAAAGGGCCGATTTAGAGAGATAGATTTTAATTAATTCTCATAATTGAAAAAATACCTGTCAATTTTACTCTCTTTAGAAGCTAAAATCTAGGAAATTTGAAATTACATTGATTTCATTTCCATTAATTTATTGAAAAGTACTTGGCATAGATTTAGTATAAAATAGTAAAAAAGTGGTGTGATGTTTAAAAATATAAAATTTTAATAATTATTTAGTAACTAAAGCAAGGAGAAAAAATGGCACTTAAAATAAATGAAGAATGTATTAATTGCGGTGCTTGCGAACCTGAATGTCCAAATAATGCAATCTATGAAGGCGGTACAAGCTGGGAATTTGGCGGTCAAACTTACGGAGAAGGCGATGCTGCTCCTTCCGGTGCAGCCGGTTTCTTTTCTAATGACTATTTCTATGTAGTACCTGATAAATGTACCGAATGCAAAGGATTTCATGATTCGCCACAGTGTCAGGAAGTTTGCCCTGTCGACTGCTGTGTTTCAGATCCTGATCATGCCGAAGATGAAGCTGCTCTTCTTAAAAAGAAGGAACATTTAGACGGAATCGGCAGATAAATTTATTGGAAAAGTTTTTATTTAGGCTGTCTCAAATGACAGCCTTTTTTGTTTAAAAAAATTGATAATGACAAAACGTAGTAAAAAGGATGAGAATTCATTACTTGTAGAACTAATTCAGAATTTATTTCCCTCTTTATTTTACCCTCTTTTAATTGCAAAACTCCTTTCATAATAATTTCCCCAAATCTTCAAAACTCTGGTAAAAAAAACAGTGTTTTTGAAAAATTAAATTAAATACTATTGCATCTGACAAAATAGGTTTACAGTCAGTGGCAAAGCAGAATTGGCAGGAAGTTGAATTTGCGCAAGCGTTGGGGATGGCAACAAATATTGATTCGGCAGGTCGTAAGTTTGCCCGGCTAATTCTTAATGCACATACCCATGATAGCCCGGGTAAAATATCCTTACGTCCGGGTTATGCCTTAAAATATTCTGCGCCTTCAGACCCTACGATTTCTAATTCAAGTTTCCTGAATTTTGAAATGTTCATGGATAAGCAAGCCGTACCGGCGGGACAGGAAATTACTTGCTTAATTCAAAAAGGAACTATTACTGCCCTTACCGGCAGCGGACTTTCAAATACTCAAAATGCGCTTTGTTTCTGGATACGCCCTTATTGGAACGGCTCGGCTTGGATTGATGCCTGGCAGTGGCTTAACAGGATTATAATTACAAATGTAACTACAGGCGCTTTGTATCATAATACACAGAATATGCTTGAGGTCTACGGCAATGCAGCGCAGGGATTGGGAACCGGAGCTTTAGTCGGCTGGACTGCGTACAATGTAACGCAGAATCAATTTGCAAAAGTGATTACTTCAGTAGCCGATGGTTCAAATACAAGAATTTGCCACACGCTTTATAATAGCTTGTGGAATTTAGGCGATGTAATTATGCTGATGCAAAGTTACTATGACCTTAATAGCCTTGCTGAAATTTATAATTGTGCGGCTGATGAGATAGTATTTCATAAAGTAAATGACGATTTAAGAATAGGATTCGGGGGGAAAGCAAATAGTTCTACGGGAGCTGTCAGGACAGGTATTACAATCGGCTATAGAAATACTTCTTTATTGTTAAATAATTTTAATTTTTCCACAACACCTTCTGATTTGACAAGCGCTGCACTCACTGCTTTCGCTTCAATTAATAAAGTAATAATGGAGCCGTTTATTCCCGATACTTCAATTTATGGTCTTAATACAACCATAACAAGCGGCGCTTTAACATTACCGGTTTATTATTTTGACCTTACCGTGAAGCTGGATAATTACGAGGAAATTTTAGTAGACAGCTCTGCCGTTTATGTGCAATCCGGACAGGGGATTCAATTAAGTCCTTATATTATTCTTGGCAAAGACAGCTTAAGAGCTACAAGTCTTTGCCTTTATGTAAGTACCGATGGGATTACTTATTATAAAATATTTGAATATTATTTAAGGAATGAAGGCGAAACAGGCGGGACAAATAATACATGGCAGATAGTTAATAGCGGGGAATTGACTTTATCCCCTTCACTATCGGAACTATATACGGAAGCTGATGCCGCAAGCATTGCCCATGAAACAGATTCAATAGGAACCTGGCAGCCTTTTACACCGGGAGTTGAATCCGTAACAGTAGATACCCCCGGAGCAAGTTCTACATATTCAATAAAGGCAGCTGTTTCAAGTGGTGTCGGCGCAATATTCCCAATCTCCCTCGGCAATTATGGGCAATTTCTTATCAGCTTATACCTGAAAGCTTCCGCTGCAATCGGTATCTATGTGTCTATATTAGATGAAAATATGAACACTTTAGATGAAGGCATGTTTAATGTTACTACATCTTTCGCACAATATCAGGTAGTCTTATCGCCAAGTTTTTCAGGTACGCCTTCTTATTTTGCCATTTCTACATTTAATCAAAGTACAACTTTTTGGTTTGATTTAATCTCTATAAAAGCCAATGAATTGGCAAGCTATACGTCTTCAGTGCAAAATGGCATCGAAATGAGCGATAGTCTTGGCTATACTCCCGGCGCTTCACTCGTTATGGGATGGGATCAGGCATTAGTTTTCCACGGCAGCACTTATTTCCTTAATCCTTATGTAGGCGGTGAAAGATTAGACGGGTTTATTTATGTAAGCATTATTAACTCCGCAAATTCATTCATGTTTGATATTGCAACAGCCGATAATTACAGGGAGCTTGACACTTTTGAAAGTTATGAAGTAATAGGAATGATTTTACTGCCTACTATGGAACTCCTTATTCTTATGAATAACTGTATAACCGCCATT
>Ga0181520_10008847_pt1 | contig 14147 bp, 13 predicted proteins | sample PEATcosm2014_Bin_29_FD_132451 | JGI IMG/M metagenome (GOLD analysis project Ga0181520, IMG submission 132451) | Peatland microbial communities from MTU Mesocosm Facility, Houghton, MI, USA - PEATcosm2014_Bin02_30_metaG | ecosystem: Environmental > Terrestrial > Soil > Wetlands > Peat | place... | reverse complement strand
TCTGGTACTGAGTGAAGCCAGAGCCATGGTTGTGCGCGAATACCTGGTGGAGAATTTTGGATTTGATGACAGCCAACTCAAGACGCTGGGCACGGGCAAACAGGCGGACACGGGTTCGGATGTCGATTGGGGCTCGATCCAGATTCTTATTTTTCCGTCAGGAACTGAGATTCCAGTTGACAAACTTTCTTCTGCAAATAACTCATCCGCAATTGTCGCGGACCGGCCAGTTCAAGTTACTGCGGCAGCAACTCATCAGCCGTAGCGCGAGAAACATTAGCACTATTTCAGCGCGAAGAACGCGACAGGAGAATCAAAAATGACTGGCAGCAAGTATAACCACGAAGGAAACAGCAGTGAAAGCGGTGAGCCGGACCCCGGTCCATACTGGAGGCGCATGCATCGTGACTGGCGGTTTTGGCTGGGAGCGCTTTTTATGGCAGCGGCACTCGCTATTTATGTTCTGAGCGGAGATCTGGCTTGGGTCCCGCGCGGACGTATGCAATAGACGCAACCTAATCTTCCATGAAATGCGCGGTGTGCCTTACTCTCCATGTGCAGTGTTGCTCAGCCATTTCAATCTTGCTTTGAGAGAATGGCGTTGAAAGATGGAGAAATCAAATGCCTCTCGTCACAGTAGTCATCGCTCTCGCGGTCGTTGGCCTCTTGCTTTATCTTGTGAACCGGTACATTCCGATGCAAGGTCAGATCAAGGGCATTTTGAACGGCGTTGTGGTAATCGCCGTGGTTATCTGGCTGATGAAAATTGTCGGCCTTTTCGACAATTTGTCACAATTCCGCATCGGACAAGATATGCCATTGGTCCCTGTCGTCATTACGCTTCTGGTAGTCGGAGTTTTGATGTTCTTGGTGAATCGCTATATCCCGATGCAGGGTCAGATCAAGGGCATCTTGAACGGCGTCGTGGTTATTGTGGTCGTGCTGTGGCTCCTCAAAGTATTCGGGCTCTTCGACTACATTTATCAGTTCCGCGTCGGACACTGAGAAATCAACCTAACGAAAACTGGAATCTTGAACTTGTCAATTCAACGATAGTCCAACACAACAGGGCCGCAATATGCCCGAAGGAGGAATCTTGAAGCGCGTGATTTTGTTTGCAGTTGGAAGTGTTTTTGGTTTGTGCGCACTTGCTCATGCCGACCAATCAGAAGTGGTCATTGCAAGAAACTCGGGCTTGTCAACCTATCGAGTAATTGAAATCAACCACTCGGTTCAGGCCATCGATTATCTACACCGCGGCGGGGCATCGGATGTGGATTTTGCCGGCACGGCGCTGATGCCCGCGGCGGACGGCAAGGCTAAGGTTCGCAGCAAGCGTGGAACCATGGAAGTTGAAGCGGAGTTCGGTAACCTGCAACCCCCTACAACATTCGGCGCCGAATATCTAACCTATGTTCTTTGGGCTATCTCGCCAGAGGGACGGTCCGTCAATCTTGGGGAAGTGCTGGTGGGCGACAACAATCGCAGCAAATTGACAGCGACGACAGACTTTCAAGGATTTGCTCTTATTGTTACCGCCGAACCATATTACGCGGTTCGACAGCCCAGCAATGTTGTTGTACTTGAGAATGTAGTTCGCGCCGACACCAAGGGCACAGTTGAGGCAGTCGACGCAAAGATCGAATTGATCGAGCGCGGCGGCTACATTCCCACCGGCTACAAATTCGATCCCGTTGTTCTCAGCGCCAGTCTGCCATTAGAGTTCTACGAAGCACGGAACGCGCTGCGGATTGCTCAATCTGAAGGCGCAGAGTCCTATGCAAACGCAAGTTACCAGCACGCGGTACAATTGATGAACGCGGCCGATGCGGATGCGACCAGCGCCCACATTGACAAAAAGGCTTTGATTGCTGCCTCCCGTGAGACAGTGCAAACATCTGAAGATGCGCGCGAGATCGCAGTCAAGAGAATCAACGAAGAGCGAATTGCCAATGAACGTCAGGCATCCTCCGATGCTCAAGCGAGATCACAAGCTCAAGCGGATGATGCCACACGCTTGAAGGAGAAGGCGCAGGCCGACACAGCAAGTGCGCAGGCTGATACAGCAAACGCGCAGGCTAGCGCGGCTGACGCCGAGGCCAGTGCCACAAAGGCGCAAGCAGACTTGACGGCAAATCAGGCGGCTTCCGCAGTGGCCATCACGGCTGCGCAGGCTGATGCAACCCAAGCCCGCACAGAAGCGCAGATCGCTCAACAGGGCCAGCAACAGGCGGATACCGATAAGGCCGCTTTGCGTGCCCGGCTTTCAGAACAACTTAATCTGATTCTAGTTACTCGCGACAGCGCTCGCGGGCTCATTGTCAGCATGTCGGATGTGCTGTTCGACACAGGAAAGTATTCGTTGAAGCCTGGCGCAAGGGAAAAGCTAGCCAAGGTTGCGGGAATTCTGATCTCCTACCCTGGCCTCAACATTGAAGTCGGCGGTTACACCGACAACGTAGGCGGCGATGCGATGAACCAGACACTATCAGAAAATCGCGCGGGTGCGGTTTGCAGCTATCTCGTTGAAGAAGGTGTTACAACCAACTCAGTAAGTGCCAAGGGCTTTGGTAACACACTGCCAGTGGCCTCAAATGACAATGCAGCGGGCAGGCAAGAAAACCGCAGAGTCGAACTGGTTGTATCCGGCGAAGCAATCGGGAGTCCCGTCAACGCGACGACGGGTAGTTTGCGCTGATAGTAACTGATCTCCGCAGTCTTGAAACAAGACTGCGGAGATCAAAGCATTTCTTCTATTTGTATAAGGTGCGGCGAGGACCGGTGGTTCACGCGACAGCCGGCCAGGAGGCCAGCGCTACCTGTTCATTCAGCGAGCGGCAAACTAGAGCCGAGCGAGAAATTCACTCTATCTATTGTAACTCGGGCAAATTCGAAGACGAAAGAAGGATGAAATGATGACTCCTGAGTTGATGAATGCCGGGCAGTCGGGCAAAAGTTGCGACCAAGAAGCACTCTTGCATACAGCTTCAAAAGCGTGCAAGCTGCCGCTTCCGACGCGCATTGCGTTTATTGGAAATTATCTTCCGCGCGAGTGCGGCATAGCTACCTTCACAACAGATCTCTGCACGTCGCTCGCCGTTGAGTATGGAGAGGAGCGGTTGTTTGCGATTCCGGTCAATGATCCTGATTCGAGTTATGATTATCCAAAGCGAGTGCGTCTGGAAATTACTCAGGAAGACATTGCCTCTTATGAGCGAGCCGCTGACTTTCTGAATTTTAACGGGAATGATCTTGTTTGCTTGCAGCATGAATATGGTATCTACGGAGGAGACGCGGGCGGTTACATTCTCACTTTGCTGCGCAAACTCAAGATGCCCATTGTCACAACGCTGCATACGGTTCTTCGCGAGCCGGATTTCAATCAGAGAAACGTACTTGAAGAGATCGCCCGGATTTCAGATCGCATGGTTGTCATGAGCGAACTGGCGGCGACGCTATTGCATGAAGTGTATGCGGTTCCAGTTGAAAAGATTGATGTGATTCCCCATGGAGTTCCCGATCTTCCTTTCATGGATCCCAATTATTTCAAAGACAAGTTTGGCACGGAAGGCAAGTCTGTCTTGCTGACATTCGGGCTGCTCTCTCCGAACAAGGGAATTGAAAACGTGATTCAGGCATTGCCTGCAATTCTCGCTCAGCAGCCTAACGTTGTCTATATTGTTTCCGGCGTAACTCATCCGCATCTTCGTCGGCACGAGGGTGAGCGGTACCGCGAGGGGTTGCAAGCTCTGGCTGAAGAGCTTGGGGTTGCGGATCATCTAATACTTAACAATCGGTTTGTGAACGCGGAAGAATTGGTGGAGCACGTAGGCGCGGCGGATATCTACATTACGCCTTACAAGCATGAGGCGCAAGTGGTATCAGGAACACTTGCGATTGCGCTTGGAGCCGGGAAGGCGATCATCTCCACTCCCTACTGGCACGCCAAGGAATTGCTGGCGGAAAATCGCGGAGTAATTGTTCCATTCCAGGACTCATCGGCGATTGCTAAAGCCGTCATTGCATTGCTGGAAAACGATGCGGAGCGCCATGCGATGCGCAAGCGCGCTTATCTTTACTCGCGCGGAACAACATGGGCAAAGACGGCGCGAGCTTACATGGCCAGCTTTCAGCGGGCGCGGTTTGAACGTTCGCAGCATCCCAGAGCCGCTCAAGTTGATGATCCAGTGCTGGAGGTGATAGATGATCTTCCATTGTTGAATACCGAACAACTGATGAAGATGACCGACGACACAGGAATATTGCAGCACGCTATTTTCACGGTGCCTAACACGCGCGAGGGCTATACCACGGACGACAATGCACGGGCGCTGATCGTCGCCGTTCTTTTGGAGGAGAGCTCCGATTGTTTAGACCATGGACAATACTCAAAACTTTCTCATCGCTATTTATCCTTTTTATGGCTTGCCTTTCATTTGGATTCCGGGCGATTTAGAAATTTTATGGATTACGACCGTAAATGGCTTGAGAAGTTCGGATCAGATGATAGCCATGGCCGCGCATTGTGGTCACTGGGAATGGTGCTTGGCACATCAAGAAATGCCGGATTGAGAGGCGCGGCTGGGAGGCTTTTTGAAGCTGCAGTTCCTGCCACTCTTACATTCACCAGTCCACGAGCCTGGGCATTCAGCATTTTGGGTTTACAAGCTTATCTGGATTGGTTTCCTGGAGACAGATCCATTCAGGGAGTTCGCAACGAGCTTGCGAATCGGCTTTTGGATATTTATGAGCGCACCTATTCAGGAACGTGGAGGTGGTTTGAGAAAAGCCTCTCTTACTCCAATGCAAGGCTGTCGCAGGCACTGATCCTGGCAGGTTGGAGAAGCGACAACCATCGAATGATTGAAGTTGGAATGGACTCTTTGAAGTGGCTGGTTACGGAGCAGCACCGCGATGACAAGAATATCTTTGTTCCTATCGGCTCCAATGGATTTTTTATCGAAGGAAGTGAGAAGGCGCGTTTTGACCAGCAGCCGGTCGAGGCATGCGCAACTGTTTCAGCCTGCCTGGAGGTATACCGGTTGACGGAGGAAAACCAATGGCTGGTAGAGGCGCGCAAGGCATTCGATTGGTTCCTCGGAAGAAACGACTTGCAGGTTCCCCTGTATGATGCAACTACGGGCGGGTGCAGGGATGGCCTCCATCCTGACCGCGTAAACGAGAACCAGGGCGCTGAGTCCACACTTTCGTTTCTTATGGCGCTGCTGGAAATGCAGTCGGCCAAAGTTACAAGCGTTGAAGAACTGCATCAGGGAATGAGCATCACTCTTTGAATCCTCTCAATTCTACCGCCGCAGTAATCGCGCCCACCATTCAGAAAGAGCGGATGCCGGGAGCATGCGCTGAACACCAACTTTTTACACGCTATTCCGGTAATCCTCTACTTACCCGTGAAAACTGGCCTTATCCCATCAACAGTGTTTTGAATGCTGGCGTGGTTCAATTGCCGGATGGAGATACACTGCTGCTTTGCCGCGTCGAAGACAGAAGCGGATTATCGCATCTGTGCGCGGCGCGCTCCGCGGATGGAATCAACGACTGGCGCATTGATTCCAAACCGACTTTGTTGGCGAATCCCGATGAGTACCCGGAAGAGATTTGGGGCATTGAAGATCCGCGCATCACTTATGTCCCGGAACTCGAGCAATATGCGGTTGCCTACACTTCTTTTGCGCGAGGAGGACCTGGAGTTTCACTGGCGCTGACCAAGGACTTTAAAAGCTTTGAGCGTTACGGAGTTATCATGTCGCCGGAGGACAAGGATGCCGCGTTGCTGCCGCGCAGAATCGGCGGTCGCTGGGCGCTGATTCATCGCCCAATGACGGCGCTTGGCGCGCATATGTGGATCTCCTATTCGCCCGACTTGCGGCATTGGGGAAGCCACAAGATCATTCTAGAAGCACGGCGCGGCGGATGGTGGGATGCAAACAAGATAGGCTTATGTTCTCCTCCCATTGAGACCGCCAAAGGTTGGCTGATGATTTATCACGGAGTTCGGCAAACCGCATCGGGAAGCATCTATCGGCTCGGCGTTGCGCTGTTCGATTTGGAGAAACCTGAGGTATGTCTGCAGCGCGGGAACTCGTGGGTCTTCGGCCCGGAGGCTCCCTATGAGCGGAACGGCGATGTGAATGACGTTGTGTTTCCTTGCGGGCAAACCATTGGAGTTGACGGAGACACGATCAACTTGTACTATGGCGCGGCAGATTCCTGCATCGCTCTGGCCACGGGTAGCATTAGCCGTCTTCTCTTCTGGTTGGAATCGAATGGAAGTCAAACGGAGAGGCGCGCATTTTAGCGTGGCGGCATTCGCTCAGGAAGGATTTGGCGCATGAGTAGTTCATCTTATAGCTGGCCCGAATAGCTACTGAACCCGCTTGAGTTAAGGCGAAAATGCCCGCACTGCAACTCTGTACAATTCAAGCCGGCGGAATTGCGATTGTTCGATGTCCAGCTTTCCTATTTTTTGAAATATGGAAGATTCGTGGGCTGCGCAAGATAGACACCGCGAAGAAACTCGCGCGGCATACACGATATGCCTGTGCAGAATAATTGCGTCTGAGATGGATTTTTTAATGTTTTCCATTGGATTCACATAAATCTATTTGGAATTGTCATGATTAGTATTGCGGAGAATAATTTGGCCGGAGAGATAATCCCCGGCCAAATTTACTTTGCAGAGAAATCGAAATCGCTGCATGGTGATTTCGCTATCTGCGGCCGCCACCCGATGAGCGAGGCTGAGGTTGGCGCGATTGTAACGACTGCTGCTGGGCCGCGTGGCGTTGCGTTAACTGCTGCGTCTGTTGCTGATGCTTCTGCTCCAATTTCGGTGCGTTGGCGTTCGTCGTCCGTTGATGTTCCGCATCCTGTTTCTGCTGCAACTGCTGCCGCTCTTGGTTTTGCGTGGCAATCAACTTGTCCTGCTTTGCTTCGTACTTCTGATCCGCTTTCGCATTTCCAGAGTTGACCGGAGTCGGGCGAGCAATGGGAGCAAGATCATTGGGATGAACCACGGCGCGGGGCGCGGTTGTCTGCTGAGGCGCAGCCGCTTGGTGATCGTTAGAACCAATCGGCAATGCCTTTGATGCTGTCGATGGCTGGCCGTGGTTCATAGATGAGCGCGAGGCTGGATTGGCGCGCGCGGCTTGCGCATGACTGGTTTGAGCAGCAACAGCCGGGATATGTCTTTCTCTTGCGGATGATTCCTGTTGAGAGTTGGGACGCGCCTCAATGCCGCCCTTTCCGCCGTTGAAACTGACGCGGTTGTCACTGCTGCCGTGCTCAATATTTTCGTTGTAGACATTGCGATTGATAGTGATGTCCACGTTGTTTACGGAACGGTTATAGAAGAAGTGCCCGCCGTTCCAGCGTCCGCCTCCATACCCATCGCCCCAGTAACCGAAGCCGTAGTTGATGCCGCCATAGAAGCCGACTGTCGGTCCCCAGTAGCCATCATTGAAGAAGAATCCGCCCTCGCCCCAACCCCAGTAACCGGGCGTCCAAAGGAGGCCTTCTTCCGGCGCCAAAATCCACGCGCCGTCCACCCAGTAGTAATCAGAGATACTGTCGTCATAGGCCCAGTAGCCGGGTGTCCAGATATATCCATCTCCGGGGCAGATGGGCTGCTCTACTACTGGCAACGCGGGTGGGCCGATGGCAACTCGTATGCCTATCTGTCCGAAGACAACGGCCGGAATGGCCAATGCAAGAAATGCTATCAGAAGGCGGATGGTTTTCATAAAACTCCTCTTGCCAAACCATCCTTCGATTGCCCAGTCATGCTGACCAATTTGGGCTGCGAGGATTGAAAGGCGGCGCATACTGCGTTATAGTCAAGGCTTACATACGGACATTTCCCAGTCTGTGTACAATCGCTCACCATGCGTGAACATTGCATGAAGGAAGATCTACTTTACAAACATTGCAACGCTGGCCGCGAACATGGCTACAGTTGCAAGCGCGACGACAGTCCATCCCAGGCGGGAACTCGGCTGGCCTTGCATCAGCTTTCTGTTCGCTGCCACTATCAGGATTCCGACCAGTAGGAAGGGCGCCAGCAATCCATTAATAACGGCTGTCCAATAGAGAGCCTTTACAGGGTTTATACCAATAAAATCCAGCCCTACGCCTACCCCTGTTGAAACCAGAATCAAAGCGTAAAACCAGCGCGCCCTTCGCAGTTTCAGATTCAACCCCTGACGCCAACCCAAGGTTTCAGCGAAGGCGTATGCGGTCGATCCGGCCAGCGTGGGGATGGCGAGCAAGCCTACGCCGACAATCCCCAGCGTAAACAGTGTGGCAGCAAAGTTACCTGCAAAAGGCCGCAATGCTTCGGCTGCTTGACGCGAGGTGTTAATCTGCGTAATGCCGTGCCTGTTGAGAGTAATGGCGGTGGTCAAAATGATAAAGAACATGACCAAGTTCGAGAAGAATGCGCCGACGCCCACATCGATATTTCTGAGAGAAAGCTCCTGGGGCGTAGCGCCCCGGCGCTGCGTAAGTGTGCTTTGTCCGGCCGACTTCTCCTCTTCAACTTCCTCACTTGCCTGCCAGAAAAACAGATACGGGCTGATGGTTGTGCCGAGAATCGCAACCAGCATCGACCATTCATCTTTGCTATGCGGCAAAGAAGGAACAATCGTGGCACGCAGGACCTGACCCCAATCGGCTCCCACCACGAATGCCGTGATTGGGTATGCGAAGAGTACAAGGACCAGCCACTTGAGGACGCTTGCAATCTGGTTATAGTGAAGCCGCACTGTAGCCCAGGAGATCGAGAGCGCGAAGATAATAACAAACCAGTGGGAATTGATCCCCGACAGCATGGCAGCCGCGTCCGCCATGCCAGCCAGGTCTGCGCCTATATTAATCGTGTTCGCGGTCAATAGAGCAATGACAAAGAAGATCAAGAGCCATCGTGGAAATAGCTGCTTGAAGTTTTCCGCAAGGCCTTGCCCGGTCACCTTGCCGATGCGCGCGCACATCATTTGAACCGCAGCCATCAGAGGCCAGGTAACGAGTGCAGTCCACAAGAGGTTGGTTCCAAATTGCGCGCCGGCAACGGAATATGTGGCGACGCCGGAGGGGTCATCGTCGGCGGCCCCGGTGATGACGCCGGGGCCGATTGATTTCAACAGCGTTCGTATCCATTGAGATCGCGGAATGGAGGGCATGAAGGTTTGCTACTGTGCCGGCTGAACAACAAGGTCGTCCGCCAGTTTAAAGTGCACAATCGACTCCGACGGAATATCGACATCCCGGTTTCCAGTGAGTCCCGCAGCGGCGGTGCCCGCGCCGCCACCCACCAGGCCACCCACCACCAACCCTGTGCCGCCGCTAGCCAAGCCGCCTACCAGCATACCGAGTCCGGCGCCTCCGCCAATCAACGCAGCCGAGCGCCTGCCTTTGCCTTTTTTGCCACGAGCCGAATCTCGCGTCTCCAGCGGATATTGCGTTCCGTCCATAGTGAGCGAGGTCAACCTCAATTCTAATAACGAGCTTCCTTTAAAGTGTCCTCTGCGATGAGATACATCCACCACGCCGTCCACCAATGCGCCCTTGCGCACCAGCACCTGGCTGTCGCCGGCGAGAACCGGATCAACAATCTCTCCGGTAAATTTGTCTCCAGCGCGGCTTGACTTGACGCTGATGTGCTGATCAATCCGTATCGCCAAAGAGGTGCCGGCTGGAATCGTCACACTGACCGGCTGCGGCACCGCAGAAACAATCGGCTCTGAAGGCGCAGGAATGGGCGCTCCTGCCGCAGGCGGCGTCGCGGTTGTTGAAATAACCTCGGTTTTTTGTCCGGCCGCGGGTGGTTGCACGACGGTCGTAGTTGTGGTCCCGTTCTTGTCCACAGAAACAACCTGCTGCGCCTGCCCAGTTGTAGCGGCCTGTACTTTGGCCAACTCCAGCGCCTTGGTGAGTTTCGAAGCGCATCCGGAAAGCACGACCGACATCAGCAACAGCAGCGCAACCTGAATTCCCAGCGAAGAACTGCTGTCGGTCAGGCGGGAACCCGGCGTCCTTGCAGCACGAAACAGTGAGTTCAATTTGGTCATGATTTGATCTCTTTCACTTATGTTTTCAAGCATCGCTTCTTACTTGCATTTACTTTGCGCGGCATCCGCGACGGAAGGATTCACGCTCAGCGTCAAATGAGTTTCAAGACGCACATCCGTGTTTTCAAGAGCATCCTGCACAGCTTCTTTTGCCTTGCCCCAGGCGCCTTCAGCCTTGCCTTTTACCTGCTGTATTGCGCCTTCTGCCTGAAGTCTTTGGTTGCCGGTCAGCTCACCGGCCTTGCGTTTGGCGCATCCGGCCACTTCGTCGATGATGCCTTTCACTTGTTCCTTGTTCACAGGTCCACCTCCGTGGAATGATTGCTTGCTCGCTATTTTGCCTGAGGTGCCGACCAATTGGTCCAGCGCCTCATGCAAAGGGAAAGCCGCAATTGGTGCTGTTGTTTGCTCCAACGTGATTCAGAATAACGAATCAACTCATCCTGATCTGAGCTATTGAGACCAGGCTCAATAGACTCATTGAGGCGCGATCTGAGCAGCGTTGCGCAAAGTCAGCATTTGCTTGATCAAAGGCATACTGCTGCCGAAATCCGGATACAGCGCATTGGCATCCAAAAGCAATCGTCTTTTTCGTGGAGAGGTGGAAGAAGATGCACAATCATCAATGACGGCAAGCACCGCGCTCTGTTGGATGCAATACTGACAGACTCTCATCCGAGCCAGAAAGAACCATGGATACGGAGAGATCTCAATGTACTCAATTACCACCGCGTTGAATCGCCCGTTCTTGCGCAGCAGCGCAACTCTGAGCGCGCTGGCGATGGCTTCTTGCGAAGTAGCTCCCACACCACTTGCCTGCGCGCCCTCGGCAATTTTGATAAAGTTCCAATCCCGTGAGCAGATCTTCTTCTCCAACTGCTTCGCATTAACCGTAGATGCAAAGTTCCATCCCTCGCGGAATGAATCAGTGGCAATTTTGACGCAGGCGGGAAGGTCTATCTCTTCGCGCAGCAGTACATCCTGTTCTGAAATGGCGCGCATGATTCACACTTTCTCTGGCTGATACTTAGTTACTGGAATTAAACTCGGACAACTGATAAGGTTCCGTCTGCTCTGCTCTTTGCGGAAATGTCCGCAAAAGCGTTTGCCCGGTAGGAGGCACAATTGCGTAGTGAATTGTGCTGTAACAATGGACGCAGTCTGTCTTGCGCCGCAGGTAGCCGGTGCCGAGGGTTTGCGGAAAGGTTCGCAGGCACTCCGGACAGGTGATGATCACTTGCTCATCCGCAGCCAACTCGGGGCTGTTGGCTTGAATCCAGATTGGCGCTTCAGGACAAGATGGCTGGTAGGCAAAACGCTCCATGCGCGGAAGGCTCTCCATGATTCGCATCAGCATCAGGATGCTGCTTCCTTTTTGAAAATAGCCGTCCGCCGCTACGCCGAAAGGGACTTCATCTCCAGAAGACAAGCCGCCCATGGCAATCGTCCGTATCGCGGGAAATCGGCGACGCACTATGGCCAGTAACTCAAAGCCGGACATCCCCGGCATATTGAGATCAGACAAAAGAAAGTCGGGAAGTCTGTTGCGAATTTCGCGCAATGCAGAAAATCCATCGGTAGCCAACCGCGCGCAGTAACCCATCTCGGCGAGCGATTGCGAAAGCGAAAATCGAATGGAAGGCTCATCATCAACAATGAGCATAGTTGCTTTTGAACTTGGCATCTCTGACTCCTCCAATTGACTATGTGGGAGAATTGGAGACAGTATTTCAAAGATGAATTTGTCAATCTGTCCTATTTAGGACAATGCGTGCGTGGAAGCCGCGGACCGCATTTCTTGATTGCCGATCTGTGCTGCTATCTCCGGCTTTTCAGCATTGTCGCCCGGCATTTGATCGTGGAGAATCACATTCAGCAACGATTTATGCACGCGAATGCGGTCCTTGTACTCAATAAATCCCAGTTCCCGAAAGCGATTCATGAAGAAGCTAACGCGCGAACGCGTGGTTCCAATCATCTCCGCCAGAGTCTCCTGCGTGATGGGAGGAATCAAGGTCTCCGGCTCACCCGGCTGGCCAAACTCCGCCATCAGCAGCAGTATGCGAGCTAGTCGCTTTTCGCTGGAGTTAAAGAGCTGATCGACCAGATCGGCTTGTGTACGTATGCCGCGCATAAGTAAAAATTTCATGAACAAGTCAGAAAAATCCGGCTCCGCATGCATCACGCGGGCCATCTCATCCCGCCCTATTCGGAGCGCGCAGCATGCGGTGACAGCCGTGGCTGTGGAAAGGCGCAAACCCGGCACGGCTGCCAGCGAACCCTCACCGACAAATTCGCCGGCATTGACCAGCGTGATGGTGGCTTCCTTGCCCGCGGCCGAAACAACCGTAACTTTTGCGCGTCCTCTTTGAAGATAAAAAACAGAGTCGGCAGGATCGCCTTGGCAAAAAAAGGAGTCATGAGCTGCCAATTGAACGATTCTGCGCCCTAGGCCGGCATTGGCCAAAAATGAGACTGTATCGAAGGGAAGAGGCGTAGCTGGAATCATAGCATGGTCCCTCTTTGGATGCTGTTATTAATCGTGAATTGTGATAGGTTGCGCAACTAAGAGCGCTGCTGAATAAAGCAGTTGCGCCTACGGAATCAGTTTCATCGGCAAAAAATCAGAACCATACACAGCCGGAAAAAACTTACGCATGGGAGACAGCACAACAACAACGGCGTTCGCCCATAAGGATACCTTTTTAGATTATAGCTGGAGGCGAAATTGAAGTGTCTGTTCAATTTTGCTCACAGCTTGCCGAATTGTTATTGATTGTTATTGCGCGTTTCTTGTGATCCTCCATGCAGGACCGGGCTCGTTCCAACACGGCGAATGCCGCGTGCCCTTCGTTCAGGTGACAGAGCTCCAGTGTAAGACCCAATGCTCGCAACAGGCGCCATCCACCGATGCCGAGGACGATCTCCTGTTTCAGACGCATCTCTGCGTCCCCGCCATATAATTCACTAGTAATGCCCCGATGGGCCGCGGTGTTGGCAAAGTCGTTGGTATCGAGAAAATGCAACTTTGCTCTTCCCGCCAACACCTCCCAACAGCGAAGCCAAATCTTTGAGCCGGGAAGTTGTATTTGCAGCCGTAACCATTCGCCATTGGGTTGGCGCAACGGGCGGATTGGCAACTGCCCCGGATCATTGACCGGATAGAGTGCCTGCTGGTGGCCCTCCGAATCGAAGTCCTGTCGGAAATATCCCTGGCCGTAAAGCAAGCCGACCCCGACTACTGGAACACCGAGGTCACTGGCGGCCTTCATCTGATCGCCGGCCACGTTGCCAAGTCCTCCCGAATAGATGGACAGAGCTTCGCTCAGCATGAACTCCATGCTGAAGTAGGCGACTGTCGTCAGCGCCGTATCTGGATGCTTATGCTGGAACCTCGCGTCGGCCTGATTGGAGTCCCGATCCTGAAATGTAAATGATGTCCGCATCGTGCTCTTTGATCAGCCGGTTCAAATGAATGTAGATAAAGTTTTGTCCCGGCGAGGTTCCCCAGTGACCAAGCAATCTGGGCTTGATCTGCTCTGCTGTAAGCGGCAAGCGAAGCAGGGGATTATCAAATGAATAAATCTGGCCGATGCATAGATAGTTAATTGACGAGGGTATTTGGCGCAGTATGAACGACGAATGGTCTGCTGATGAAATGCGGCTGCGGGCAGCATTAGAACTGGCGATACACCCCAGTTCGCATTTAGATGCTTGATGCCGTAAGGAAAACTTTCGAACTTGTCCAAGATGCACATTCTAAATATCTTAATCTTGATATTTTAAAAGGACGAATTCGGAAGAACAGTACTTTCGAACTGCTCTACTGACGGCGTGAGTCTTTTTTATTCTTACAGAAAGCCCTTTGACATCCTTGTAGAAAGGGCTAAAACGAATAATGGCGGAGAGACAGGGATTCGTTTTATGCAGCTTATATGTTGTTGAATATAATGGTGTGATAATATCGTTGTCATGCAGTTGTCATACATTTGACTAGGAGGCGCGTGGAAAACAGAGCAGTCACCTTGATGATCCGGTATAGGGATTCGAACGGCACCTGGA
>Ga0181520_10008846_pt1 | contig 14148 bp, 12 predicted proteins | sample PEATcosm2014_Bin_29_FD_132451 | JGI IMG/M metagenome (GOLD analysis project Ga0181520, IMG submission 132451) | Peatland microbial communities from MTU Mesocosm Facility, Houghton, MI, USA - PEATcosm2014_Bin02_30_metaG | ecosystem: Environmental > Terrestrial > Soil > Wetlands > Peat | place... | reverse complement strand
CAGGGGTCGATCGAGAGCACGATCATAGGCACGTCCGCGAGTTCGCACCCCTTGAGCAGGGTCACTAGCGGCGGGATGTTCGTGAACGTCGGGGTCCTCACCCGGTGGCGGACAAGGTTGCGCTTGCCATTCCCCTTGATGTAGTGGACAACCTCACCCCGGGGCTGCTCTGCCCGGGCGAAGTACTCGCCGTCGGGAGCACCGGTCACCTTGACCTCGACCGGGCCCTCGGGGATCTTTTTCACGCACTGCTCGACGATATCGATCGAGGTGAAGAGCTCCTTTGCCCGGACCGCGCACCGTGCGTAGCAGTCACCGGACTGCTCCACGACCGGTTTGAAATTGATCTTCCCGAAGGCCGCATAGCCGGTCTGGCGGAGATCGATCCCGATCCCGCTTCCCCGGGCCGTAGGGCCAACTGCCCCGAGGGTATAGGCATCCCCCTTCTGGAGGATCCCGACGCCCTTAAGCCGGTGGCTCACCGAAGCGTCGTTTAAGAATACGTTCGTGAGATCGCGGATCGCAGGCTCCATGGCCCTGAGCCCTTTTACCATTTCGTCGAGTTTTTCAGGCGCAATATCCCGCCGGACACCACCGATCTTGCAGACACCCTGGATCACCCGGCCGCCCGTGGTGGCTTCAAGGTCGTCAAGGATGTGCTCGCGGAGTTTCCACGCGTTCATAAACACGCTCTCAAAGCCCATTCCGTCGGCAAAAAGCCCGAGCCAGAGGAGGTGGGAGTGCAACCGTGAATACTCCGTCCAGATGGTCCTGAGGTACTGCGCACGCTCGGGCACCTCGATCTTCATGATATGCTCGACGCACTCCGCATACGTATTGCTGTGGATATAACTGCAGATCCCGCAGATGCGTTCTGCAACATAGATGTACTCGGGGTACTCGCGCTTCTCCACCAATTTTTCAAGGCCCCGGTGCACGTACCCGATTGAAGGGATAACGTCCACCACCCGCTCGTCTTCAAGCACCAGGTCAAGGTGGATCGGCTCCGGGAGCACCGGGTGCTGGGGACCGAACGGGACGGTTATCTGTTTTGACATTACTCTTCCCCTCCTTTGGTAACGGTCACCGTGAACGGATGTTTGACCGTGGTCCGGTAGAAGTGCCCGTTAAAATCGATGTTCATGCCCATGACTGTTATACCGTAAAGGTCGTGGATCTCATTCTCGTACACGAATGCCCCGAAGAACACACCGCTCACGCTGGGGATGATTGTGTCCTGCTTTATCGTAATGCGCAGGTTGGTAAGCACAAAGTCCTTGTCGAACACGTAGTTGATCTCGAAGTCGTCGCCCACCTGCGTACAACCGATCTGCACGAGCCGGCAGCCGTCGTTTTTGAGCTGCGCGGTCCGGGCCACGAGCTCGTCGATACTGATCGGGATGGTGGTCTGTTGGTCAAGTACCATTTATGTACCTCCTGCGGGTTGTTTCTCCGCGGCCACAGCGGAAGCCGGAACCTTGGCCGGCGCTCCGGTAGCCATCGCGGCCTTCTTTGCTTCAAGAACCCCAAGCGCTTTTACAATCCCGTCGATGATCGACTCGGGCCGGGCTGCGCAGCCGGGCACATATACGTCCACCGGGATAATCGTATCGATCCCGCCGGCCACATTGTAGCACTCCCGGAAGATCCCGCCCGAGGTGGCGCAGATCCCGATCGCCACGACCACTTTTGGATCCGGCATCTGGTCGTAGATGTTCCTGATCACGTACTTGTTCTGCTCATTGACTGAGCCCGTCACCACAAAGATATCCGCGTGCTTGGGGTTGCCGGTGTTGATGATCCCAAAGCGCTCCACATCATACATGGGAGTGAGGCAGGCAAGGATCTCGATATCGCAGCCATTGCAGCTCGATGCATCGTAGTGGATGATCCACGGGGATTTCTGTAAGTATGCCATGATGTCAGGCCCTCCCGATGAGATAGAGCACCGCAATGTTAAGCGCCCCAAGTACAAGGGCGATAGTCCACGAGCTTTTCACGGCAAGCTGCCACTTCACCCTCGCGTTGGTGTTGTCTATGGCAAGTTCGAGCAGGTACACGATGATTATTGCGATGATACCAAGGATCCAGTTCGCTGCAAAGAACAGGAAGACAAAGGCGAGCATCAGGACCACCTCGTACCAGTGCGCCACCTCTATAAAGCCGAGGTTGGGGCCCGAGAACTCGGTGGTCACACCTTTGACGATCTCCTGGTGGGCATGGTGCGAGGTCGAGATATCAAAGGGCGACTTGCGCAGCTTGATGGTCAGGATATAGACAAAGCCCAGGAATACCCCTGGCAGGAGAAGGACAAGGAGCGTCGGGAACCCGGCGATATCGATCGCATCAAAGGAGCGGGTCACCACGTACATCCCGACAGCGGTAAGGAGAAGCATGGGCTCGTAGGCCATAATCTGGATGAGTTCCCGTTCCGCACCCACGTGGCTGTACGGGGAGTTTGCCGAATAAGCCCCGAGCACCAGAAATATTTCGGCAAGCGTGAGCCCGAAGATCACGAGCAGCAGGTTGCCACCCGCAAAAAAGATTGCCCCGGCAAAGACGGCAAAGACAAAGTAGCTCAGCACGTAGAAGCGCTGGGTCTCATTCACCATTGCACCCTCCTTCTCGAAGAGCTTGCCCACGTCGTAGAACGGCTGGAATATGGACGGGCCGACACGGCCCTGCATATGGGCGGTTACCTTGCGGTCGATACCCGCGATAAGGCCGCCGATGGCCGGCGCAAGCAGGATAAAGGCAGCAGCCCAGGCAAGGGAGATCACAGGAACGCACCTCCCCCGATAAATGCTGCAGCAAACATGAGCACGATAAAGACCGAGCACAGGCAGATCCCTGTCATGGCAAGACGTGCCTCACCAAACCACGAACCAACGTAATAGTTGGACAGTTTCATCTCGGTGCGTGCGCCGAGAGCATTCTGGAAATGCATGTCGTGGGTCGTCTCCACTCCTCCCATGTAGGGCGGGAGGGTCCGCGCCTTTTTGTGAGGGAGCAGGATGGAAAGTGGTAAGAGGACGATCAAAAACAGCATCATGATCATGATGATGATGTTGTCCTGCGCAAGGCCGGCCACCGTCCCGTAATTAGCAAGCAGGAAGGGCTCGATAAGGTATGCCGAGATGAGCGGGAAGATGAAACAGGTGACAACCGTAAGACCGGCAAGTGAGACAAGCGCAATCCATTCGTTTTTGTCCACCAGCCCTTCGACGTTCTCCGCATCCGGCGTTATTGCAAGCAGCCGGCCCATCCATTTTGCCCAGAAAAACAAGGTGAGTGCGCTGCCAAATGCGAGAATCACGACAAAGACAAGCCCGAACGGGGCGTCGATGAAGGCCTGGATCGCCGCCCACTTGGAGATCAGCATACCAAACGGCGCAAGGAACATGCCGGCGATCCCGATCGTCATCATGGCGGCGATCCGGGGCATCCGGACGATCAGGCCGTTCATATCCTCGATCTCCCGGCTCCGGATCCGGTGCTCGACAGTCCCCACTGAGAGGAACATGAGCGACTTGGAGATCGCGTGGAAGACGATCAACAGGATCGCTGCCCAGATCGCCTCGTACGTCCCGATCCCGGCGCAGGCCACCACAAGCCCGAGGTTTGCGATCGTGGAGTAGGCAAGCACCCGCTTCGCATTGGTCTGGGAGATCGCAATTCCCGATGCGATGAGGAAGGTGAACCCCCCGACAAAGGCAAGGGTATAGCCAACGGCAGTTCCCGTAAAGACCGGCGCGAACCGGACCAGGATATAGACACCGGCTTTTACCATCGTGCTCGAATGGAGCAGTGCTGAGACCGGCGTGGGGGCCACCATCGCCCCGACAAGCCACGATGAAAACGGCATTTGGGCGGCCTTCGTGAGGCCGGCAAACCCGATAAGCGCCGCCGGGATGAGGACCAGGGCCTTTCCTGATACAAGCACCTGATCAAGGCCAAGCATGCCAGCCGGCTGATAGGTGAGGTACACAATTGCCCCGGCAAACGCGATTCCGCCCAAGAGGTTCATCCACAGGGCGGTGAACGCGTTCTTGGTTGCCTCCTCGGTCCTGGTAAACCCGATGAGCAGGAACGAGCAGAGCGTGGTCACTTCCCAGAAGAAGAAGACCCAGATGAGGCTGTTAGAAAAGACCAGCCCGAACATCGCCGAGAGGAAGACAAATATGATGATAAAAAACGTATTGGTCCGGTCGGGAATCTCGGTATGGTGCTGGTAAAAATGCCGCATGTACCCAAGGGAATAGACACAGATCAGGCTCCCGATAATCCCGATGATCAGGGCCATGATGATCGAGAACGGGTCAAGGAAGAGGGGGCTTTTCACCACTACTGCCGGAGTGGCAGCGGATTCAAACCAGATAATGAGCGCAGTCTCGACGAGCGTTAACGCGATGACCAGGTAATTGCGGAACCGCACGGCATACCAGAGGATGATAACCGAGATCACCATCTCAAGGACAAACATCAGCAGGCTGACCGGCTCCGCATTGAACCCGAAATACAGGGTTCCCTGGCCCACCTGAGTGACAAGAAGAAGAACGGTCACCACACCAATGGCCAGGGCAGAGAGTTTAACGATCCAGGCCCGCTCCGTATCCCGGCGCACCGCAAGCATAAAGAGTGCCGAGATCAGCGGGAACAGGATCAGAAAGAGAAGAAACTGCACGCTATCCACCCGCAGGAGTATGGGAATTTTTCATTATTAATCGTATTGAATTAGTCACGACAGGCCGGCCACAGGGTATTAACTTCGCCATAGATCTAAGATCCTGCCTGAGATCTGTGGTTTTTGCCATTGCCTGATCTTCTACAAAATACGTACATATAACGGGTTCCCGGTCTCACCCCTGACCTGCCACCGCACCAATTACCGATGATAAATGTTTAATGTAACAAAAATGCAGTAATACTGTCCTGATGGCGGGTGGCCGGCGTGGCAGGGACGGGAATCCGTCCCGCAAAAGTTCATGGCACCATCCTGAAGGGGAAAATCATATCCGCGGGCAAAAAGGCTCCGGCTTTGCCGGAACGGCCCGGGGATTCGTCAAACCTGATGTGTTATGGCCCAGCGCTCCACAACCGGCTTTTCTGGAGAGGCGGTGTGCGGTACATTTCTGTACCCGCATGCAGGAGTCCGGGGTATACCATACCATAGCAGGGAGGTCATGGAATGATCGAAACAGCATTAGTCGTTGTCATTGTGATATGTCTTATCGCATTGATCCTTGCCGCCCTCCTGGCGCGTAATCTCCTCTCTCAGGACGAGGGAACGCCCAAGATGCGCGAGGTTTCCGATGCAATCAAGGTGGGTGCGGAAGCATTCATCAAGCGCCAGTACTCGACCATCGCCATCATTGCCATCATACTTGCCGTGGTGATCTTTGTCGTCTATTACTTCACCGGGCAGCAGTCGCTTGCAGTGTACACGGCAGTCTCCTACATCATTGGTGCCACGTGTAGTGCAGTTGCCGGCGTTGTCGCCATGTCCATTGCGGTCAGGACCAATATCCGCACGGCAGCAGCAGCCCAGCACAGTGACGGTAAGGCGCTTGACTATTCGTTCCGCGGCGGAGCGATCTCAGGCCTTATCATCACCTCGATGTCGCTCCTGGGTGTCTCCCTGACGTATATCGCGCTCGGGGCAAACCCGCAGACCACGCCCTTTGTCATTCTCGGCTTTGGCTTTGGTGCCTCCTTTGTCGCACTCTTCGCCCAGCTCGGCGGTGGTATCTACACCAAAGCCGCCGATGTGGGTGCAGACCTTGTCGGTAAAGTCGAGGCAGGCATTCCCGAAGACGATGTCCGGAACCCGGCCACCATCGCTGACCTTGTCGGCGACAATGTCGGGGACTGTGCCGGCCGTGGCGCCGACCTCTTCGAGTCCACCGCAGCCGAAAACATCGGTGCGATGATCCTCGGTGTTGCGCTCTTCCCGGTTTTCGGTGTGAACGGTGTCCTCTTCCCGATTGTCATGTGCTCACTTGGTCTTCTGGCCAGCATGATCGGTATTCTCACCGTCAAAGGTAAGGACGGAGCCGACCCGATGGATGCACTGAACCGCGGGTACTACATCACCGCGATCATCTCCGCGGTCTTCCTCTTCTTCGGAGTCCAGTGGCTCCTTGGAGCGGCAACCGGCTGGTTGTACTTCTTCTACGCAGGTCTCGTGGGGATCGTACTCTCGGTCTGTTTCCTCCGGGTCACCCTCTACTACACCGACCACCACTACCGGCCGGTAAAGGAAATCGCTGACGCATCCGAGACCGGAGCCGCGACAAACATCATCACCGGGTTCTCGGTCGGTCTTGAGACCACCGCAATTCCCGCCATCCTTATCGCTATTTCCCTCCTGCTTTCCTACTGGTTCGGTTCCATGACCGGAATCGAGAGCGGCGGCCTCTACGGCACGGCCGTTGCAACCGTGGGTATGCTGATGGTCTGTGCGTACGTCCTTGCCATGGATACCTTCGGGCCTATCGCCGACAATGCCGGCGGTATCGTCGAGATGAGTGGCGCCCCCGAGGAAGTCAGGAAGCGCATGGACAGCCTTGATGCAGCCGGTAACACCACGAAAGCTCTCACCAAGGGATATGCTATCGGGAGTGCATCCCTCGCGGTATTCCTGCTCTTCAACGCGTACATGGCCGATATTTCCAAGCTGACGGCCAAGGCTTTCGATGTCGTCAACCTTGCAAGCGTTCCGGTCTTTGTCGGGGCACTTCTCGGTGCGATGCTCGTCTTCCTCTTTGCAAGCTTTGCCATCCGCGCGGTCTCCAAGACCGCCCAGTCGGTCATCGAAGCAGTCCGCATCCAGTTCAAGAACCCGGGTATCATGGCAGGCACCCAGAAGCCTGACTATGCAGCAGTCATCGATATCACGACCCAGGGCGCACTCAGGAACATGGTCCTCCCGGGAGTCCTCGTGATCGGGTTCCCGATCTTCATCGGCGTCACCATGAGGCACGAGGCCCTTGCCGGCTTCCTCATGGTCGCGACCATCACCGGCATTCTCCTTGCTCTGATCCTCAACAACAGCGGCGGGGCATGGGACAATGCCAAGAAATTTATCGAGTCCGGTGCCCACGGCGGCAAGAAGAGTGAGGCCCACAAGGCAGCCGTTATCGGCGACACGCTGGGCGACCCGTTCAAGGACACAGCAGGTCCCTCGCTCCACGTGCTTATCAAGCTCCTGGCGACCCTCTCGCTCGTGCTTGCACCACTCTTTATCTAAAAAAATACCCGTCAAATCCTTTTTTATCCGAACGTTTGTCCGAGTGTTGTCCACAGGGCCGCAAGAATTTGCCATCCAGTTAAAACAGCTGCACTGCTATGGAACGGGGTATAGTACCGGAGCAGGGGAGAACTTGCTGACTAAAAAACAGGTGCCGGACTCGGACACCATGAAATGAAAAACGGGAATAAAAGAGGGAGAGGGCCGGATCAGCTGCACCCGGACCAGCCGCAGTGCTTGCAGATCCCCTGGTTGCAGCCCTCGCCAAAGTCAAGCGGCTCGTGGCACTCAGGACAGAGTCTCTTTTCGCTGGTCTTGGTGATGTTCCAGTCGCTTAAAGTTGCCACGCTCTGGTTCTTTGCCGAGAGCTCGATGCAGCGCCCGACAACGTCTGCACAGGAATGTCCTTCGGACGACGGGTTCTTGATCGCGGAGATGCAGTTCACCTTTGCAAACTGCTTGACGAACTTCCCGTATGGTACTCCGTTCTGGAGGCCGGTGCTGATCGCACGGCCGAGGGCGCTGCTGTTGGCATCGCAGCCGCCATTCCCGACAGTACGGATAAAGACCTCCATGGGCTTGCTGTCCAGCAGATTGACCGTCACATACAGCCGGCAGCACCCGGACTGGCAGAGATAGGTCCGCCCGGCAAGCTCCTTTGGCCGGTCGATAGATAAACTTGGGATCTTCTCCGGCACCGTCCGCATGGGGGATGCGGCCGCGGTGGCAGGAGCAGGGGCTGAAGCAGGCGCCTTCTCTTTTTCCTTTAAGGCAAGGACCACGTCCTCCCTGCTGCCCGTTCGGTAGATGGTGATCCCTTTAAGGCCCAGCTTCCAGGCCATCAGGAGCGCCTCGGCACAGTCGTCCTTTGTTGCCGATCCGGGCATGTTGATGGTCTTGCTGATCGATGCATGCACGTACTTCTGGAAGCAGGCCTGCATCAGAATGTGCTCCCGCCACGGGATATCGAGTGCTGTCTTGAAGAGCCCCCGGAACTCCGCTGAGAGCCAGGCAACATCCTGCACCGATCCGGTCTCGTGGACGTGGGAAATCACCTCGCCGGCCTTCTTCTCCCGCTCGTCCCCGGCATAACCCATGCCGGTCAGGGTATGGAGAAGGGCTTCCTTGAAAACCGGATTGACGATCACAAAGACTTTGCCCACCGTGTTCTTCCGCGTATAGGCAAACGAGAAGATCGGTTCGATCCCGCTCGAACACCCGGCCAGAAGCGAGATCGTCCCCGTAGGGGCCACTGTGGTCATGGCGGCGTTCCTGACCTCGTAATCCTTCCAGATGCTGCCCTGCCAGGCCGGGAATGTTCCCAGTTTCTCTGCAAGCCGGTGGGATTCCTCGATGGCGGTCTCGGTGATCACCTTCATGACCCACTCGCACCAGGCCCGCCCTTTCTCAGAATCGTAGGAGAGACCGAGCATGAGCATCGCATCGTGCACGCCCATGACCCCAAGGCCGATCTTGCGCGTCTTTCTCGTGGCCTCAGCGATCTGCGGGATAGGAAAGACGTTCTTCTCGATCACAAGATCCAGGAACCGGGTTGCCATTCTCGACGTGTCTCGCAACAGGTCCTCATCAAAGGCTCCTTCGCGGACGCAGGCGGCAAGGTTGATGCTCCCCAGTACGCAGCTCTCGTAGGGCAGGAGGGGCTGTTCCCCGCAGGGGTTCGTAGTATCGATCTCCCCAAGCTGGGGCGTGGGGTTGTGGCGGTTGATCTCATCATAGAAGAGGATCCCCGGCTCCCCGTTTTTCCAGATCCCCTCAACAATCCCGTTCCAGATCTGCCCGACCGTGATCTTCTCTCCCGTGCCCCCCTTGGTGAGCCAGACGGTTTCAAACGACTTGGCCGCAACGAGGTCCATGAACTTGTCGTTGACCATCACCGAGATGTTGAAGTTGGAGAATTCACCTTCTTTTTTCTTTGCGGAGATAAAGGCAAGGATGTCGGGGTGCCAGACATTGAGGATCCCCATGTTTGCCCCGCGTCGCCGCCCGCCCTGTTTGATCACATCGGTTGCGGCGTTAAATACCCGCATGAACGAGATCGGGCCCGAGGCCACGCCATCAGTGGACTGGACAGGGGAGCCTTCCGGCCTGATGTGCGAGAAGTTGTAGCCCGTCCCACCGCCGGTCTTGTGGATGATCGCCCCTTCTTTCATTGCATCGAAGATCCCATCGATTGTGTCCGGGACGGGAAGTGTAAAGCAGGCCGAAAGCTGCCCAATCTCGGTTCCCGCGTTCATGAGCGTAGGAGAGTTGGGCAAAAATCGCAGCGAGATCATCGCCTCATAAAAACGGGAGCGTTCGTTCTCATCGTCTGCCAGGGCCGAGGCAACGCGGCGGCAGATATCGGTAAAATCCTTCTCTCCTTTGCGCAGGTAGCGTGCGGAGAGGATGCTGTCGACGACTGATGGTGGGTTCATGGCTGGACCTTTACTTTTGACGATATGACGACTATAAAAAGGATTATTCAACGAATGAAATATTGCTCACGAAATGAGTTATAGGTTGTTGTTCGCCTTGCCCAGGGGCTCATGGCTCACCGGGGGATCACCACGCGGCCGATGCCGTGGATCATACCGTTGGTGCAGGCAATATCCGGGACGGTCACGGGAGCACCCCCGAAGAGCACCACCCCGTCCTTTTCCGTGATCTCAACGGTGATCCCGAGGCGCGTCTTGGGGAAGTTCAGTTTCTTGATCGTGCTGCACGGGAGATTCCCGTACAGGATATGGTACTGGAGCACCCGGAGGAGCCGCCCTTGTGGATCGCCCGTGAGCGCCGCAAGGGTCTCCCGGGGCAACAGACCGAAGGCCGCGTCGGTTGGCGCACAGACAGTCAGCGGCCCTTTCCCGGCAAGCACCGGATAAAGACCGGCGGCCCTGATGCTCTGGATAAAGTGGGAAAACCGGCCGTCGGCCTCAAGCGTCTCTGCAATGGTGGCAGAACCCGTGGCCGATGGCATCAGCAGGACACCGAATCTATGTTCATGTCGGGTACAATGCGACTGTACCGCTTCGGGTCGGCATCGAACTGCTTCTTGCAATAGGCGCAGCAGAAGTAATACTCCGCATCCCGATACGTGCTTTTATACTGGGCATCCTCTTCATCTACTACCATGTAACAGACCGGGTCAGTGGCCATGATTGTCCTCCTTTGGGGTATCACACGATCTTGCCGGTCAGTCAGATAAAGGTGTGGTTGTGAATGCTTACCCTACCCACCGGACCTTCTGCATGAGCTCCGGGTCCAGACGCGGCTGAATCGCCGGATCCCCTGCGGGAAACCCGAGCGGTGTGACGGCCACGATCTCTTTGGTGTCAGGAATGGAAAGGATCCTGCGCAGGGTCTTCTCGCCCCTCAGGGGGCCGGTCATCCAGCAGGTGCCAAACCCGCTGGCGGTTGCGGCAAGAAGCAGATTCTCCATGGCTGCGCTCGCGCTCTCAAGGTTCGCCTTGCGGAGATCATCGGAGTCGGCCGCATCGGTCAGGATCACGATCACCACCGGGGCATTACCATACGATTCCGCATACCGGATGAACTCCTCTCGGGAGAGAGAACCACGGAGCGGGGAGGGGTCCCAGTTCCGCGTGAACTCCTCGATAATCACCCGGTAGTTTTCCCCCATCTCCCGGATCGTGTCCCGGGAAGTCACCACCACAAACTCCCACTGCTGGCGGTTCATGGCAGAGGGGGCCCAGTTAGCCGCATCGAGGATCCTGAGGATCTCCAGCTTTGGTACCGGATCCGGAAGGTACTTCCTTACGGCTCTGCGGGCATGGATGGCTTCGAAGAGTTCCATACCTGTTCACGCCCCCTTCTCAGGAATCGTTGTCAGGCTATGGGATTTTGCTGTCTGCACCAGCCGTATGCCGAGATCGTAGGCCCTCTTGCAGTCCTGCGGGAAGATGGTCCGGTGCCGTTCCCGCCGTTCCTCCGGGTCGAAGTAGTTGAAGACCACCTTGTCGTAATCCTCGAACTGGAGAGTCTCGTTGCAGAAAAGGGTTTCGGACTGCCCGAATATCATCTTTAAGACCGCAGCGTTTGCCCCGATATGCCCACAGTACTGCTCCTTCATGATCTGTTCGGAGACGTTCATGGTGTACACGAATGCGGTGGGAAGGTTTTTCCTGGCAAGGGACTGCGGGGGACGGGTGTAGGTGAGATTCGGGAAAAGCAGGCGTTCCATAAAGGAGCGCATCTCCCCGGTAACGAGCCCGAAATAGATCGGAGAGCCAAGGATCAGGACGTCCGCGTCCCGGATCCGGTCCAGCACTGGGGAAAGATCATCCTTCATCGCGCACTCCCCGTAGCTCTTTCCTCCTTTGAGTTTGCAGGCAAAACAGCTAGTACACCCCTTGTATTCCAGGTCGTACAGGTGCACGAGCTCGGTCTGTGCCCCCAGCGATTTCGCGCCTTCAAGCGTGTGTTCGAGCAGCGTTGCCGTGTTCCATTTTTTTCGCGGACTTCCGTTGACTGCTATAACGTTTGTCATGGGTTCACCGTTTTGTGAAGTTTTTGTACGGGATTTTTGTGTTGCATAATGGTCCCGGTAAGTGCGCCGGTGCTTATCTCAGGATTCCTTTGCCTTTTCCATCGTCTTGATCAACCACGCCATGTTCTTCCCGGCATCCCGGGCGCGGCCTATGCCTTCCTCGTCCCTGTTCACGTCCCCGATCTCTCTTCCCACACCGATGACCGGGAATCCCGGGATAACCATGCCGCCGGCGAGCAGGAAGTGGAGCATGGTGTCAATCGTGCGGCTGCCTCCCGACCGCCGGACTGCCGCAACAGCCATGCCCACCCGGCGGCGATACAGGCCGCCATTTGCCATGGACACAAAACCTGCCCGGTCGATGAGTCCCTTCATCTCCGCGGTCACATCCAGAAAGTACACCGGCGATCCGAGGATGACCCCGTCTGCATCTACCATCTTGTCGATGCAGGTGTTGACGATATCATCATCAAATACACAGTGCCCGTCTTTTTTCTCGAAACACTTCATACAGGCGGTGCAGCCCCGGATTTTCTTTTTGCCGACCTGCACAAGCTCGGTCGTGATCCCTTCGTTCTCCAGTTCCGCAAATATATGCCCGATAAGGATCGACGTATTCCCGTCCTTTCTCGGGCTCCCGTTGAATGCAACGACTTTTGCCATGTTCAATTACCTGAATTTTTTGTTTTTCTTCTCACCGTTGTTCGTCTTTAAGGACCTCTGCCACATCGCGGGTGGCAAGGATGCCGTTTAATGCCGCCGGGAAGCCCGCATAGATTGAAACCAGCAGCATAATCTCCACGATCTCCGCTTCGGAGAGACCGGCCCGGAGCCCGCCGCCGATATGGAACCGGAGCTGCGAAGGGGCCGTTCCCTTTGCGGCAAGCGCCGCAATGGTTGCCACCTGCCGGTTCCGGATCGGCAGGATGCCCCGGGCATAGATGTCTCCGTACCCGAACTCGACAACATACCGGGTTATATCGGGGTTGATCGGGTCGAAGGTCTCCTTTAACACCCGCTCCTGATCGGGAGCGATCCGCGCGAGCAGTTCCCTCCCTCGAGTATACCGACCCGTGGATCCTGCGTGGACAGAATCCTTCGGGAGGTTCTGCCCGGTTTCGGAAAGAACCTCCATGAGAGTTCCCATGGCATTCAGGGTGGCCGGGAACCCGGCATACCCGACCATCTGGATGATAATCTCCCGGATCTCCTCGGGAGTGCATCCGACGTGGAGCGCCGCGTGGATATGAACTTTGAGCTGGGGAGCTGCCGTGCCCATGGCGGTGAGGGCAGCGACAACAGCCTGCTCTTTTGTCCGGTTATCCAATCCCTCGCGGGCGTAGATCTCGCCAAACGAATACTCGATAAGGTACCGTGCAAGATCGGGGCAGATGGCATTGAGTCGTTCTTCAACCGCAACGCCTGCCTTGCCATCGATCTCCTCGAGTTTTTTCCTTCCTATTGTAGCATAATCTGTCAATCGTATCACCGTAACCGACGTGTGCTGTCCGGGTATACTATCCTTCCCGGAACGGGCATACCCTGCCTTCCCCGGGTCCTCCCGTTCCTATCTCCATTCCACCAGCACCGGGTTCCGGCGCGGGATACCATAGGTCTTGTACTGCGGGTAACCAAAGAAGAGGCTGTACGAGTACTCACGCCCCGGGGGGAGCGCGAGGGCTTCTTTAAGCGGCTCATAGGATCGTGCTGCCATTGAGAAGAAACCGGCCCAGCAGGCTCCCACGCCGAATGCCGGCGCGGCAATGTCGAAATGGGTAAGCGCAATGATGGCGTCCACCGGGGCGATCGGGTTACCCTCCGGGATATGGGCAACCACGAGATGGGGGGCCCCGCGGCAGACCGGATCCATCCCGGCATCCCACGCGGCGATGAGGCCGGGGACATACCCGCTCATCGGGTGGCTGCTGTTTTCAAGCGTACGCATCCAGTCGACAACCAGCCCGGCAAGCCGATGAACTTTTTTTGGGTCCAGTATAACCAGCCATCCTACCGGCTGGCCATTCCCCCCGGAGGCGGCGTACCGGGCCACATCAAGGATCCCGGCAACCGTCTCTTGCGGTACGAGCTCTTTGGTGAAGTGGCGCACGGAACGGCGTTTTTTGAGGTAGGGGCCGAGATCTTCTTTTGAGATCACCCCGGCACCCGCCGGGAGGGTACCCTTCTCATCGATGAGGCAGTTCAGCAAAAGTGCCTGCGACGGGCAATGGATTTCGCAGTGACCGCAGCGGATACAGGCTCCGGCCTTTTCGTCCGGGACTTTTGGCAGGGTATTCTCACCAGCGGGGGAGACAATCCCCATCGGGCAGACAATGGCACAGATCCCGCACCGGGTGCAGAGATCCTGGTTAACAAGGATGGTTGTCATGGCAGT
>Ga0181520_10008844_pt1 | contig 14149 bp, 10 predicted proteins | sample PEATcosm2014_Bin_29_FD_132451 | JGI IMG/M metagenome (GOLD analysis project Ga0181520, IMG submission 132451) | Peatland microbial communities from MTU Mesocosm Facility, Houghton, MI, USA - PEATcosm2014_Bin02_30_metaG | ecosystem: Environmental > Terrestrial > Soil > Wetlands > Peat | place... | reverse complement strand
TCGATGGCTGCGGCCGGCTGGCTTCGCTTGAGTCGGTGATTCCCGAGACGAGTCCCGAGTTTGACCGCGAAACGACCGACTGGACGCTGAAGGTCACGGTTCCCGAAAATGTTCGTCCCTGGATGGTTCACAAAGGCTCGGTCGCCGTCGAAGGAATCAGCTTGACGATTGCCGATTTTGACGGCGAGGCGATCACGATTGCCATTTTGCCGCTGACCTATTGGCGAACGAATTTGCACACGCTTGCGGCCGGCGCTCCGGTCAATGTGGAGGCGGATGTGCTGGTCAAGCTGGCCCACGCGCAACTGCTCGCCGAAAAAAAGCCTTCGCTCGACCTGACAGAAGCCTGGCTGGTCGCCAGCGGCTACTAACCGACTGCACCACCTGCGGTGAGGCCAACCGCCTTCGGTCACCTGCGGTGGGGCAGACACCTTCTACCATTCCCTGTGCCGGTTAATAAGCAGACGAGCCGCCGCTTCGATCTGCGTGGGACAAACAGAGCCATCCTTCGCCGCGCTTCCACGTCTAAACCCATAGAAGCGCCACGCATGCCGCGCGCAATCCCGTATGCTGTTGAGCAGGAGGCGTCATGGTTCGCCCATCCCTATCTATTTTTCGCGGTTTGTGGCCGCTGGTCCTGATCCTTGCCGCAGCGGCATCCCTTCCTGTTGCACGAGCTCAAGCGCCAACCGCCCCGCCTGCCTCCGGACAACAACCGGATCAGACAACGCCTGACTCCGGCGGTCCCGATGCCGACACCGGCGCGATCGCCCTTCCCAAGAAAAAGGAGAAGCCCGACGACACGCCACCACCCGCTCCGATTGCGCCGAAGATCAAAAATCCCGAAGGCCCCGCGTCCAATTTTTCGCTGCGGATCGATGTCCCCGAAGTCACGGTCGATGTGGGCGTCGTCCTCGAAAAAACCGGCCAGTTTGTCGGCACTCTCAAGCCGGGAAACTTTCGGATTTATGAGAATGGTGTCGAGCAAAAAGTCGCCGGTTTCAAGCGCACCGAGGCGCCGGTCACGGCCCTGATGCTTTGCGAATTTGCGGCGACCAATTACAGCTTCGTTTATGACATGCGCAATGCCGCCTATGCCTTTGCCCAGCAGCTTCGGCCCACGGATTATGTCGCGCTGATGACCTTTGACATGCGCACGCAGATTGTGACGGATTTTACCCAGGACAAGCGCCAACTCTTGCAGGCGATCAATTCGATGACCGTTCCGTCCTTCAACGAGCGCAATCTTTTCGACGCGCTCTATGAAGCGGAAGACCGTTTGAGCCGCATCGAAGGCCGCAAATACATCATCCTGATTGCATCGGGCCGCGATACGTTTTCCAAGATCACTCTCGACAAGATCATGCAGAAGGTCAAGAATACGCCCGACGTAACGATCTTTGCGGTTTCGACCGGCGGAGCGATGCGCGCTATCACTGAAGGACGCGGCGGCATGGGCGCGGCTATGCGCGATATGGATTATTACCAAGCTGACAATGAGATGAAGACCTTCGCCTCATCGACGGGCGGCATCTGGTATTCGCCGCGGTTCGAGGCCGAGATGCCGGAGATTTTCGAGCAGATCAACCAGACGATCCGCTCAAAATATCAACTGGTTTATCATCCGCTCAACACCAAGCAGGACGGCACCTATCGCAAGCTGCGGATTGAACTCGTTGACGACGAGGGCCACCCTTTGCGTATGCAGGACGAGAAGCACAAGCAACTGAAATATGACATCATCGCGCGCGACGGCTATCGCGCCAAGCAGGAAGTCGAGTAGGATTCACAGGCTTCTCTCGTCCCCCACATCGGGCGCAATCGCATCGCGCCCGATGTGGGGTTATCCTCCCCGCAATCGGCTAAAAACAGCGCCCTATCTGAACTGGTGGACGATATCCACGGCGTAGTACACAAGCACGATGGCTGTGGCAGCCGCCGCGATGCGCAGCGAAACGCGCAGTGCCGGTTCAATTTTGTTGACTCGCTCGACGATGGCCGCCTGCGCCACCTTCTCATGGTCAAAAGCATCATCGAGGAAAACCTGCCCCTCCTCGTCGCGGGTCAGACTGGAGCGATAGACGTAGAGTGCCGCGGTAATCACTGCCAGCGCTCCCCACACTACCCACATCATCAGAACAAAGCTCATACTCCACCCCCCAAAAAACTTTCTTGCCCCAGTACCGCCGGCGGAAGAATTTTTCGGACCCGTCGGAAGCAGAGGAGCCGTCTGGCTGATCATCATACCGCCGAATTGATAGGACCGCACAGATAAATCTTTGCGATGATTTCTGCCTGTAGGCCTGTACCTGGGAACGTCCGGCGCATCTGCGACTTTCTCATTGCGGCAAGCATCAAACACAGCGAACATGGAGCCGCAGCTTGAATCCTCATTCCCGCAGCGGTAAAGTACCAATACGGCACGAAATTTCAGAATGCAGAAATTAGGAGAATCAATGGCCACGACAACCGTTGCACCTGAACAGGAAACCGTCAAGAAAGCTCCCCTCACTCTGACACCCCAGGCCATCGCCAAGGTGCGCGAGATTATGGCCACGCAAGACCCGCTGCCGGCCGGGTTGCGGCTCGGCGTCGTCGGTGGAGGCTGTTCCGGCTTCCAGTATTCGATGGCCTTTGAAAATCAGAGCGGCATGATGGATAAAGTCTTCAGTTTTGACGACTTGAAGGTTTTTGTCGATGCCACTTCGCTGATGTACCTCAACGGCTGTACGGTGGATTACGTCGAAACGCTCGAAGCCGCGGGCTTCAAGTTCGACAATCCGCAAGTCAAATCGACCTGCGGCTGCGGTTCTTCGTTCAGCGCGTAAGCTCGACGAGAGTTTTTGGTCAGCAAGCCCGTTCCCCCTCCGGAGAGCGGGCTTTGTAGTGCCTGTTAATTGAACCCCTACCCGTTTAGAGTTCTAAAATCTCCATACAATTGGCCTGATTCACCTTAAAGAGCCGTTTAGCCTTTCTTTCTGAAGGATTATTCGCGGCCGGCGGAACTTGTCTGCGCTGCCCGGCGTATCTACTTTCAGGGCGTAGCAGCCTTTTTTTTCAGGATGGGGCGGTCTTTTCATCGGCCGAGCCTGTGTTCTGCGGATCGACACAGCCGGGAGATGCGTACACTGGAATCTATGCGCGGGCTGGTTGGGACGGAGAACTCCACTGGCCGCATCGAAATTTGCCAACGGAAAGCGGGACCATGCTCTTCAGTGAGGCCCTAAAACTCGCGCTGCAATCCTTGTGGTCCAACAAGATGCGTACTGTGCTGACCTTGATCGGCATGGTCATCGGAGTGGCTTCGGTGATCACGGTGGTCACGCTGACCAACGGCGCCAAGCAGTTCGTTACCAGCAAAATCAATACTTATGGCGCGAGCGTGGTGACGGTCAGCAAGATGCCCGACACCTTCATCACCGTCGACGAATATCTTTCTTACCAGAAGCGCCGGAACGTGACAATCGAAGATTACCGAGCGATTCTTTCCGACTGCCATTCGTGTCTTTCGGTGGGAGCCTCGCGTCAATCCACCGGCAAGGTCGTTTACGGAACGCAATCGACAACAGACACCGAGGTTCGCGGCTGGACGTGGACCATGCCGGCGCTCTCCAATCTAAATATTGACGCCGGGCGTTCGTTTACTGAAGTCGAAGATTCACACAGTACCCACGTCGCGATTGTGGGAGCGGATATCGTCGATAACGTGCTTGGCGCGGGCGATCCGCTGGGTAAAGAGATTCGCGTCGACGGCACGCCGTATACGGTGATCGGGGTTGGCGAACGCCAGGGCAAAATGCTCGGACAAAGCATGGACAACTGGGTCTCGATCCCGCTATCGACATTCTTGAACACCTATGGGAGCCACGACACGCTGAGCATTTTTGTCGATGCTGGCGGCGGCGGTGAAGTGATGGACGAAGTTTCCGGCGATTTGCGCACGATCATGCGCGCGCGCCGCCATCTGGCGCCCGATGCGCCGGACGCATTCTCGATTGACACGAGCGCGACCTTCGGCAATCTGCTGGCCAAAATCCTCAACGGATTTGGCGCCGTGGTCGTAGCGATTGCCGCGGTTTCGCTGGTGGTTGGCGGCATTGTCATCATGAACATCATGCTGGTATCGGTCACCGAACGGACACGCGAAATCGGAGTTCGCAAAGCGCTTGGAGCGCGTCAGAATGATATTTTGCGGCAGTTCCTGATCGAGTCGGGCACGATGTCGCTGATCGGCGGCGTGGTCGCGCGCATCGGCTCCACGGTGTATGACGGCTCGGTGCGCGGCCAGTTGCAGGTGCTGAAGCGACGGCTCAACGCGGAAAGTTCATCGTAACGGAAAAGAATATGGCGCAGATTCGAGCGGACGAGATTACCAGCATTCTCCGCCAGGAGATTGAGCACTACGAAAAGGCGATTGACGTCTCCGAGGTCGGCTCGGTGATTTCGGTGGGCGACGGCATCGCCCGAATCCACGGCCTAGAAAAGGTGATGGCGGGCGAGCTGATCGAATTCCCCCACGATGTGGCGGGCATCGCCATGAACCTGGAAGAAGACCAGGTGGGTTCGGTGCTGCTGGGCGACTACACGGAGATCAAGGAAGGCGACGAGGTGCGGCGTACGCGGCGCATCATGTCGGTGCCGGTGGGCGACGCGCTAATCGGCCGTGTGGTGGATGCGCTCGGCCATCCCATCGACGATAAGGGCCCCCTCAACACCACGCAGTTCAACCCGGTGGAGCGCCTGGCGCCCGGCGTGGTGGCGCGGCAACCGGTGAAAGAGCCGATGCAAACGGGCATCAAGGCCATCGACGCCATGATCCCGATCGGCCGCGGACAGCGCGAGTTGATCATCGGCGACCGGCAGACCGGCAAGACGGCCATCGCGCTCGACACCATTATCAACCAAAAGGGCGGCGACATGATTTGCATCTATGTCGCGATCGGCCAGAAGCGCTCGACGGTGGCGCAGGTGGTGAAGACGCTGCAGGATGCCGGCGCCATGGACTACACGATCGTGGTGGCGGCAACCGCGTCGGACCCGGCTCCGATGCAGTACATCGCGCCGTTTTCCGGCTGCGCGATGGGCGAGTTTTTCCGCGACGGCGGACGCCACGCACTATGCATTTACGACGATCTTTCCAAGCACGCCGCCGCGTATCGCGAAATCTCGCTGCTGCTGCGGCGGCCGCCGGGGCGCGAAGCCTATCCGGGCGACGTTTTCTATCTGCACAGCCGCCTGCTCGAGCGCGCCGCCAAGTTGAGCGCCAAGCAGGGCGGCGGCTCGCTGACCGCGCTGCCGTTTATCGAAACGCAGGCCGGCGACGTGTCCGCATACATTCCAACCAACGTGATTTCCATCACCGATGGCCAGATTTTCCTGGAAGCCGATCTGTTTAACTCCAACGTGCGGCCGGCCATCAACGTGGGCATTTCGGTCAGCCGCGTGGGCGGTAACGCGCAGATCAAGGCGATGAAGCAGATCGCCGGCAGCATGCGCCTGGACCTGGCGCAGTACAGGGACCTGGCGGCGTTCGCGCAGTTTGGCAGCGATTTGGATAAAGCGTCGCTGGCACAGCTCAACCGCGGCAAGCATCTGGTGGAAATTCTCAAACAGAACCAATACCAGCCGCTGCCTGTGGAGAAGCAGATCGCAATTATATTTGCCGGTACGCAGGGCTACCTGGACGATATCCCAGTGGAGCAGTGCCGCAAGTTCGAGGACGAACTGTACCGCTTCATCGAAAACGCCCGCCCTGGGCTGTGGAACGAAATCCGCACCAAGAAGGTGCTGGACGACGAGCTGCGCGCCAAGCTCAAGGGCGCAGTGGAAGAATTCAAGGCGCGGTTTGTGGCCGATTTGAAGACCGCGGAACCGGCGCATGCCTAACCTGATCGACATCCGGCGGCGCATCCGCTCGGTTAAGAACACGCAGCAGATCACCAAGGCCATGAAGATGGTCTCGGCGGCCAAGCTGCGCCGCGCGCAGGATCGCGTCATCCAATCGCGCCCGTACGGCGGCATGTTGCGAAGCGTGCTGGCGAACTTAGCCGCAGCCGCGGCTCTGGACGATGTGGCCGGCGAGAATGAGCTGCTCGCCCGGCGCGAAGAGCACAACGTCCTGCTGGTGATTATCACCGCGGACAAGGGGCTCGCCGGCGCTTTCAATACCAACTTAATTAAGGGCGCGCAGCATTTCATTCACGAGCATCCCGGCGCGTCCGTCAAGCTGGAGCTGATTGGCCGCAAGGGCCGCGATTTCTTCCGGAAACGCCGCGCTGCGATCACTGGCGATTCGATCGGCTTGGCGAACAAGCCATCGTACGCGGACACGGCCGCCATTGCGCGCCGGGTGATGGACCTGTACCGCCGCGCGGAAATCGACGCGGTTTACGTCATCTACAACGAGTTTAAGAGCGTGGCCACGCAGAAGCTCACCGTGTCGCGCGTGCTGCCCGTGGAAATACCGGCTGGGGAGGGCGCGATGAATTACGTCTTTGAGCAGCCGGCCGCCCAAATGCTGGACGCGCTGCTGCCGCGCTACGTGGAGATGGAGTTCTTCCACGCGCTGATCGAGTCTTCAGCCGCCGAACACGCCGCGCGCATGACCGCCATGGAGGCGGCCACTTCGAACGCGGGCGAAATGATCGACAAGTTGACACTGTTCTTGAATCGCGTGCGCCAAGCCAGCATCACCAAGGAAATCATCGAGGTGGTCAGCGGCGCCGCGGCATCGGGTTAAAAGGAAGTTATGGCAAGCGACGGAATCATCATTGGGAAAGTAGTTCAAGTGGCTGGACCGGCGGTGGACTGCGAATTCCCCGAGGGGCAGATCCCCCTCATCTACACCGCCATTCGCATCACCAGCGAAGGATTCGACGCGCCGCAGCCCATCGATATCATCTGCGAGGTGGAGCAGCACATCGGTGAAGGCCGCGTGCGCACAGTGGCCTTGCAGCCCACCGAAGGCCTGGTGCGCGGCATGCAGGCCATCAGCCTGGGCCACCCGGTGGAAGTGCCGGTTGGCCCGGAAACGCTGGGGCGCATTCTCAATGTGATCGGTGAGCCGGTGGACGAAATGGGCCCGGTGAATGCCAAGACGCATTTCCCCATCCATCGGCCATCGCCGTCGTTTGAAGATCAATCGACACGCCTGGAGATGTTCGAGACCGGCATCAAAGTGATCGACCTGCTCGAGCCCTATTTGCGCGGCGGCAAAATCGGCCTTTTCGGCGGCGCGGGCGTCGGCAAGACCGTCATCATCATGGAGCTGATCAACAACATCGCCCAGAAGCATGGTGGTGTTTCGGTGTTTGCCGGTGTGGGCGAGCGCACGCGCGAAGGCAACGACCTGTGGCTCGAGATGCAGGAATCCGGCGTCATCGATCCTAAGGATTATAAGAAGTCGAAATGCGCGATGATCTACGGTCAAATGACCGAGCCACCCGGAGCGCGCCTGCGCGTCGGTCTTACCGGGCTGACCGTGGCCGAATACTTCCGCGATCAGGAAGGGCAGGACGTGCTGCTCTTCATCGACAACATATTCCGTTTCACGCAGGCGGGTTCTGAAGTATCGGCGCTGCTCGGCCGCATGCCGTCGGCCGTCGGCTATCAACCCAACTTAGCTACGGAAATGGGCGAGTTACAGGAGCGCATCACTTCCACTAAGAAGGGTTCCATCACGTCGGTGCAGGCTATCTATGTGCCAGCCGACGATTACACGGATCCGGCTCCCGCCACCGCGTTCGCGCACTTGGACGCCACCACGAACTTGTCGCGCGACATCGCCGCGCTGGGTATTTATCCGGCGGTCGATCCGCTAGCTTCCACATCGCGCATCCTCGATCCCATCATTATCGGCAACGATCATTATTCGTGCGCGCAGATGGTGAAGGGGATTCTGCAACGCTACAAAGACCTGCAGGACATCATCGCCATTCTTGGTATCGATGAGTTATCCGACGAAGACAAGCTCACCGTCGCCCGCGCCCGCAAGATCCAGCGCTTCTTCTCGCAGCCCTTCCACGTTGCCGAGCAGTTTACCGGCATCAAGGGTAAGTACGTGAAACTGGAAGATACGGTGAAAGGCTTCCGCCAAATCGCCGAGGGCAAGCACGACGACGTGCCCGAGCAGGCGTTCTACATGCAAGGGTCCATCGAAGAGGTTTTGGAACGCGCCGAAGAACTGAAGAAGGCCTGAGATGGCGGAAGCGATCCAACTCGAAGTGGCCACTCCCGAGCGCGCGATGGTGAACGCGCAGGTAACCGACGTGCAAGTGCCCGGCCTGGACGGTTACCTGGGCATTCTCCCCGGGCATGCCCCGCTGTTTAGCCTGCTCGGCGCCGGCGCTTTGAGTTACGCGGGCGGCGGCGCGCGCCGCTATCTCGCCGTGCAAGGCGGCATAGTGGAAGTGCTTCCCGGCCAAGTCCGCGTGCTAGCCAACTTAGCCGAGCGCGCCGAAGACATCGATATCGCGCGCGCCCGCACCGACCTGGACCGTGCCCAGAAAGAGATGTACGCCGCCACCACGGGCGATGCTTCGATAGCGGCGCTCGAAGCCGTAGCCCTGGCGAATGCCAGGATCGCGGCGGTGGAAGGGAAGTAGAGCGATGACGTTGGCCACTGGCTGTCGCGCATGGTGCAGCGGCGCCGGGGGTTAGGCGGCCGCGATGACTCTCCAGTGACGCAATAAGGATCTCTTGGGGTAGACGTTCGCATGACCTTTCGCGAATCCATCTTGGAGAGCCTCGCTGGCGACCTGGAATACCATCCAAAGCGGGGTGCGATCTACTTGGCTCTCGGCACGGTTGCCCTCTGCTACTGGATATTCGCACCTTCCGACAACAGGTTGGCGGTGGTTCCTTCCGTGTGTGGCCTCGGCAGCCTTGCACTACTCCTGAAAGCCATATTCCTTTTCAGGCGGACGTCAGAGGGACTCGGTTTGACGCCAATGGATCTCGCCCAGCTCTCCGACCCAGCCAGCCGCAAGGCGCTCCCGCCAGTCTCGTGCCTGCTCGGACAACTTGTCCAGGACTTTGGTGCCGGGTCGCTCCTTCTTGGGCCCCTCCTCTACATAGCCAAGGACGTAGATAAGTCGTCGGAGCTGCCGGCGCTTCCCGTCTTTTGTGTCGGTTTGGCTTTGTTCCTTGTCGGCTGGTTGGTCCGCCGCCTTACTTCCGCCTCAGTTCAGGAATAGTTCCTAGTCCCGAGGCTTGGTGAGCCGCTTCGATGAGCCTGCGAGCGACATCGCGCGCGATATCGAGGGCTTCCGTAACCGTGCGTCCCTGCGCAACCAGACCGGGCATTTCGTCTGAGCTAGCCAGATAGACCCCTTCCGGCAACTCCTCAATTCGGATTTGGATGGCGAGTTCCATTCCTAAGCAATTGTACCAATGCCAGACAGAGACTGGGCCAGGGGAAACGAAACGAACCAAGACAGTTCTCGGTTGAAGGAAGCGTGGACATGGCATCTGTCACCATGCCCACGCTTTGAGGAAGGACTACGCGGTGCGTTGAGACTCGGACTTATCGCCCGAGATCGCGGCTTGCGCCGCTGCCAGGCGGGCGATCGGTACGCGGTACGGGGAGCAGGACACGTAGTTCATGCCAATCCGGTAGCAGAACTGCACCGAGCTCGGCTCGCCGCCGTGCTCGCCGCAGATGCCAATTTCCAGATCGGGGCGCGTCTTACGGCCGAGTTCGACCGCCATCTTCACCAGCTTGCCGACGCCTTCCTGATCGAGGACGGCGAACGGGTCTGCGGCGAAGATTTTCTTGTCTTTGTATTCCTGCTGGAACTTCGTATAGTCGTCGCGCGAAAGTCCCATGGTGGTCTGCGTGAGATCGTTGGTGCCGAAGCTGAAGAACTCGGCTTCCTTGGCAACCAAGTCGGCGGTAAGCGCGGCGCGCGGAATTTCGATCATGGTGCCGACCATATACTTCAGGTCCTTCATGCCGGCCTTGCCGAGAACTTCGTCGGCCACGGCCACCACGATCTTCTTCTGGTCTTGCAGTTCCTTGACGCCGCCAATCAGCGGAATCATGACTTCGGGAATTACCTTCACGCCCTTCTTAGCCACCTGAACGGCGGCTTCGAAAATGGCGCGCGCCTGCATCTCGGTGATCTCCGGATAGAGGATGCCCAGGCGGCAGCCGCGGAGGCCCAGCATGGGGTTGAACTCATGCAGCTCTTCCACGCGGTGTAGCAGCGCGGTGAGCACCGTCTTAAGGGTCTTCACTTCGGCGCCGAAACGCTGGTACGTCGCGACCAGTTCCTTCTTCTTCTTGAGATCCGCGTAAGGCAGTATAGCGACGTCCACCATCAGCTCTTCGCGCTTGGGCAGGAACTCATGCAGCGGCGGATCGAGGGTGCGGATCACCACCGGGAAACCGTCCATGGCTTCGAACAGCCCTGCAAAATCCCTCCGCTGGAACGGCAGCAGCTTGGCCAGCGCCTTGCGGCGGGATTTTTCGTCGGGGGCCAGGATCATGGCCTGCATGTGTTCGATGCGGTCCTCGGCGAAGAACATATGCTCAGTGCGGCACAGGCCGATACCCTGCGCGCCGAACTTACGGGCGGCCTTGGCATCGCGCGGAATATCCGCATTGGCACGCACGCCGAACTTGCCGCGGAATTCGTCGGCCCAACCCATGAAGCTGGCAAGAACGCCGGAAGACGGATCGGCATCGAGCGTGTTCGCCTTGCCTGCGAACACTTCGCCGGTGGAACCGTCGAGCGACAGCCAGTCACCTTCCTTCAGCGTGACCACTTTCCCGCCGACCGTGACCGACACTTGCTTCTTGTGCTCGTCGACGGTGATGGATTCGGCGCCCGCCACGCAGGGCGTGCCCATACCGCGGCAAACCACCGCCGCGTGGCTAGTCATACCGCCGCGCGCGGTCAAAATGCCCTTAGCCACTTCCATGCCGTGAATGTCGTCAGGCACGGTTTCCTTGCGGACCAGAACCACGGGCGCCTTCTTGGACTGGATCACAGCCTCATCGGCGGTGAAGACGATGGTGCCGACCGAAGCGCCGGGCGATGCCGGCAGGCCGACGGCGAGCTTGGTGAGCGATTTCTTCGATGCCGGATCGAGCACGGGGTGCAGAAGCTGGTCGAGCTGCTGCGGCTCCACGCGCAGGATGGCTTCCTTCTCGTCGATCAGGCCTTCCTGCACCATTTCGACCGCGATGCGGACGGCTGCCGGGCCGGTTCGCTTACCGTTGCGGGTTTGCAACATGTAGAGCTTGCCGTCCTGAATCGTATACTCGAAATCCTGAATGTCGTGGTAGTGCTTTTCGAGCATCGTGGTGATGTCGCGAAGCTGCTGGTAGACGGCCGCGTTCCACTTCTCGAGCTCGGCAATCGGGTGCGGCGTGCGAACGCCGGACACCACGTCTTCGCCCTGCGCGTTCTCCAGGAATTCGCCGTAGAAAACCTTCTCGCCAGTGGCCGGGTTGCGGGTGAAGCCGACCCCGGTGGCGGAAGTTTCGCCCAGGTTACCGAACACCATGGCTTGCACGTTGACGGCCGTGCCCAGGTCGTCGGGAATCTGGTTCATCTGGCGGTAATGCTTGGCGCGCTCGTTGAACCAGGAGCGGAAAACGGCGTTGCGCGCGCCGGCGAGTTGCTCCAGTGCGTCTTGCGGAAACGGCTTGCCGGTCTTCTTCAGAACCAGCTTCTGATATCCGGCGATCACTTCCAGCAGGCCCTGGGCGGTGAGCTCGGTGTCCAGCTTGGCCTTGGCCTTTTTCTTCTGGCCGTCGAAGATCGCCTCGAACTCGTCCTTGGGGATCTCCAGCACCACGTTGCCGTACATCTGGATGAAGCGGCGATAGCAATCGTACGCGAAGCGGGCGTTGTTGGCCTTGGCTTCTAGCGCCTTCACTGTCTCGTCGTTCAGCCCCAGGTTGAGGATGGTGTCCATCATACCCGGCATGGAGAACTTGGCGCCCGAGCGCACGCTGACCAGCAGCGGGTTGGCGACGTCGCCGAGCTTCTGACCCATGCGCTCCTCGAGCGTTTTCAGGGCCTCCATCATCTGCGCGTCGATTTCCGGCGGCACGCTGTTGTTGTTATGGAAGTAGATATTACAGACTTCCGTGGAAATGGTGAACCCTGGAGGCACGGGCAGTTTCGCCCGCGACATTTCCGCCAGCCCGGCGCCCTTTCCACCGAGGATATCTTTCATCTTTCCGTCACCGTCGGCGGTTCCGTTGCCGAACGAATAGACATACTTCTTCATGCTTTAGCTCCTATGCTGTAGTTACAATTTCCGAAAAGTCCGCTATGTTGGAAAACTCCAATAATAGCGTGCCGAGTAACATCAAGCGATTGCGCCGAATATCGTCCTCCGGCGCATTTACTAACACCTTGTCGAAAAACAGATCGACTTTCGGCCGCAGTCGCGAAACCACCGATTCGATCGGCTGGCCTGCAATGCGCCGGTATTCGTCGTATAGGTCGCGCTCCGGCCCGTCCTGCAACAACTTCGGATCGATCGCCACGGCGCTTGCGCCCGCGAACTTCTGCTGGTCGAGAATATTACGGATGCGCTTGAAACTTGCCGCGAGCGGCTCGAAATCCGGCGACGAGCGCAGATTCCGGATGCGAATCAACCGCGCTTCCAGATCTGCCAGGTTACTCCAGCCGGCGGCTATCGCCGCGTTGACTTCGTCGTACAGGAAGCCGCGAACATCCTTGAAATAATATCGAATGCGATCCTGCAAAAACTCCGCGAGCGCCTTCGCTCCGTCCGTCCCGTCGTTCACCAAGGGCGCTAGATCGAGGTCGATCTTGCCTTCCACCAGGATCTTCACCACGCCTTGCGCCGCGCGCCTCAACGCGAATGGATCGCGCGAACCGGTGGGGATCAGGCCAACGCCGAAGCAGCCGCGCAGCGTGTCGAGCTTGTCGGCCAGCGCCACGATTTGACCCGTGCGGTTGCGCGGGATCGCATCTTCCATGCTCTCCGGTTTGTAGTGATCGTAAATCGCCTGCCAGACTGGCTCCGGCTCGCCCTGCGCGCGCGCGTAGAGGCCGCCGACCACGCCTTGCAGCTCGGTAAATTCCTTGACCAGTTCGGTGGTGAGATCGCACTTAGCCAGCTCCGCGGCGCGCACCGCATTCGCGTCGCCGCCGAGTGTAGCCACTAATGCTTTCGCTCGCTCGGTTTTTTCGAGATAGGAGCCCAACTTAGCCTGAAAAGTAACATGCGCCAGATCGGGCACGCGCGCGGCAAGCGGTTTCTTCTGATCGGTCTCCCAGAAGAAGCGCGCATCGTTAAACCGTGCGCGCAGCACGCGCTCATTGCCGCGGCGTACGAAGCCATCCGGATCGGAAGGGATATTCATCACCGCGACGAACTGCGGCGCTAGCTTGCCGTGCTCGTCCTCCACCGAAAAATATTTCTGGTGATGGCGCATCACGGTAACCAGAACTTCTTCGGGCAGCGCGAGGAACTCGGTATCGAAGCTGCCCACGATTGGCGTCGGATACTCGGTGAGGTAGACCAGCGTCTCCAACAGCGCGGGATCGGGCTTGACGCGCACGCCAGCCAGTTCCTTGCGGATCTTGTTGCGGCGCTCTTCGGCCGAAAGTATCACGTGGTTCTCGCGCAGCCGCTGCTCATAGTCGGCAATGGTGACGGCGATCGCGTGCGCGCCCAGCCGCCGATGGCCGGACGTTATCGCGCCGGAGCGTACACTGGCGATTTCGAACGGCACAACCTCATCGCCCAGCAGCGCCACGATCCAGCGGATGGGCCGGATGAAGCGCGGGCCACCCTTGCCGGTCCAGTACATGGTCTTGGGAAAACCAATTTGCAGAATGATGCCGCCGAGCGACTCCGCGAGGATATCGCGCGTGGCGCGGCCCGTCACGGTTCTGACAAACGTGTAGTAATCGCCCTTGGGCGTTGATTCCACCGTGAGCGCTTCGGGCGCCACGCCGTGCTTACGGGCGAAGCCGGCCACGGCCTGCTGTTTGGCCGATTTGGCGGGACCGAGCACACGCTCTTCGCTGTCGGCCTGGCGCGCCGGCAAACCGTCGGCGCGGAGCACCAGGCGGCGCGGCGTCGCGTCCAGCGTTACGGAATCGTGCGCAATGTCCAACTTCTCGAACAGCACACGCAAGCTTTCCAGTGCCGCCGG
>Ga0181520_10008843_pt1 | contig 14151 bp, 13 predicted proteins | sample PEATcosm2014_Bin_29_FD_132451 | JGI IMG/M metagenome (GOLD analysis project Ga0181520, IMG submission 132451) | Peatland microbial communities from MTU Mesocosm Facility, Houghton, MI, USA - PEATcosm2014_Bin02_30_metaG | ecosystem: Environmental > Terrestrial > Soil > Wetlands > Peat | place... | reverse complement strand
TGGTGATTATCGTGAGGGGGAAACACCCGTTCCCATTCCGAACACGGAAGTTAAGCCCCTCAACGCCGATGGTACTGCCTTAGGGTGGGAGAGTAGGTCGTCGCCAGGCTTTTTTATTTTAAACCGCCGCATCGGCGCTTGGGCAATTCGACCCTGGCGCGGCGAGCGCTTCATTCTATCGCAGAAGAAATTACGGCAATTCGCGCCTTGCGGTCGGGATATCCGTCGCTCCAAAGATTCATTCCGTCCGATACGGAACTTTTGGCGCTGCAACGAGGAACTCGGATGCGCGCGATCAATGCTTGGCGAATGCAAGAATGTTTGGCGGTCCGTGACATGATCACTTGTCTTGTAGGGATTCGGGATTCGGGTTAAATTACTGATGCCCAAAGCTGGTTTCCGAAGAGCCGTCCATGATGCTGGCCGAATGCCCGCGGGGAGATCAACTCGCCCGCGGTCTAGACCAAGCGTCCCAAGTCTCCTGCCGGTACCTTACCAGGCGGGAAAAGGAGTCTACGGTGGATATTCTCAAGAAATGCTTCGAGTTCGATCGTGCAAAAAAGGCGATTGAGGCGGGCTTGTACCCCTTCTTCCAGGCCTTGGAGAGCACGGAAGGTACCGAAGTCGTGATGAATGGCCACAAAGTGCTCATGCTGGGGTCGAACAACTACCTCGGCCTCACCTTTCATCCCAAGATCAGGGAAGCGGCTCAAAAGGCGATCGACGTCTTCGGAACCAGCTGCACCGGGAGCCGCCTCATCAACGGGACGATGAGCATACACGTTGAGCTCGAGAAACGGCTCGCCGCGTTCATGGGCAAAGAAGCCGCGCTCGTATTCAGCACTGGGATGCAGACCAATCTCGGCACGATTTCCGCGCTGGTCGGGCGAAACGACGTCGTAGTCATGGACAAGGATGACCACGCCAGCATCGTCGACGGCTGCAAGCTCGGTTACGGCGAGGTGAAGCGCTTCGTGCACGGCGACCTCGATCAGCTTGACCGCATCCTCGCAAAGATTCCCGAGGATAAGGGCGTCCTCGTCGTCGTAGACGGCGTATTTTCCATGGGCGGCGATATTGTCGATCTGCCCAAGCTCGTCTCAGTCTGCAAGGCGCACGGCGCCCGCATTTACGTGGACGACGCCCACTCTATCGGAGTCCTCGGCGGCGGCCGCGGGACGGCAGCCCATTTCAACCTTGTCAAGGAAGTCGATATCACAATGGGCACGTTCTCGAAGAGCTTCGCTTCCCTCGGAGGCTTTATCGCCGGCGACGAAGACGTCATCGATTACGTCAAGCACCACGCCCGCTCCTTCATATTCTCGGCCTCCCTGCCCGCATCCAACGTCATGGCCGCGATGGCTGCCCTTGATATCATGGAGAGCGAGCCCGAGCACATCGAACGCCTCTGGGAAAACGCCCATTTCATGATGAAGGGCTACCGCGAGCTCGGCTTCAACATCGGAGGGACGCAGACTCCGATCATCCCGATCATCGTCGGCGACGACGAGAAGTGCTTCCGCCTCTGGAAAGAACTCTACGAGAATGGAGTTTATACGAACCCCGTAATCGCGCCGGCCGTGCCCCACGGGATGGCTCTGCTTCGAACGAGCTATATGGCAACCCATACCAGGGACCAGCTGCAGCACGCTCTTGACGTCTTCGCTAAGGCGGGAAAGACGATCGGCGTGATATAAAGGGTCATGGGAAATAGGACGCCGCTTTACGAGCGCTTCGCCCTGGAGCTCGAGGAGCGGATACTCGCGGGGACCTTCCCCGAAGGTGGAAGGATCCCCGCGCTTCGCGAATCAGCAGCCCGGCACGGCCTAAGCCTTTCGACGGTCCTTCAGGCCTATCATCTGCTCGAGACGCGCGGCATAGTCGAGGCGAAGCCGCAGTCCGGCTACTACGTCAAGTATAGGCCGAGAAAAGTCCGCCTCGAACCTGATCCCGAGCCGACGCGGGACGATCCGACTCGCGTCAGCATCGACGAGTTATGGCTGCGCCTCGTCCGCGACAAGAGGGATCCCGACTTCGCGCAATTCGGCGCGGCCACTCCCGATCCGGAGCTCTTGCCGACCGCAAGGCTCAATCGCCACCTCGCGGAGCTCGCACGCGAGGGGCGCTTCTCGGAGCGCACGCCCATGCCGGAGGGCTGCGAAGAGCTCAGGGTGCAGGTGGCCCAGCGCGCCTTCGGTTACGGCTGCGAAGTCGGCCCCGACGACATAGTAATCACGGCCGGGTGCAGCGAGGCCATGTCGCTGTGCCTCCAGGCAGTCTGTTCGCCCGGGGACACCGTGGCGATCGAGTCGCCCACGTATTTCGGAGTTCTGCTCATCCTCGAGTCGCTCCGTCTCAAAGCCCTCGAGATTCCGACCAACCCCGGCACGGGCATGAGTCTTGACGCCTTGGGATTCGCGCTCGAAAACCATCCCGTCAAGGCAGTCCTCGCAGTGACCAATTTCAACAACCCCCTCGGGAGCTGCATGCCCGACGAAGCGAAGGTCGAGCTGGCCGCCATGCTATCGCGCAGGGGGATTCCGCTCGTCGAGAACGACATTTACGGGGAGCTGTATTTCTCGGAGCGAAAGCCGAGCGTCGCCAAAGCCCATGACTCGGACGGCACGGTCCTGCTGTGCTCCTCATTCTCGAAGGATATTTCGCCCGGATATCGCATCGGCTGGGTGGCGCCGGGGCGCTACCTGGACAGGGTGCGAAAGCTCAAGATGGCTTTCACGAACGGGAGCTCCGTGCTGCCACAGCTCACGATCGCGCGCTATCTCGAGTCGGGCGGCTATGATCTCCACCTGCGCAAGATACGGAGGGCGTATGCCTACAAGTCCCTGGGCATGTCGAGAGCCATAGAGGAGCATTTCCCCGAGGGCACGCGGATAGCGGAACCCCTCGGCGGCTATGTGATATGGGTGAGACTGCCCGACGGGCTCGACTCTATGCTCCTCTACCGTGAAGCCGAAAAGGCCCGCATCACCATCGCGCCGGGCTGCATGTTCTCTCCGGGCGGCAAATTCCGAGACTATGTACGGCTTAACGCTGCCGCATGGTCCGAGAGGACCGAGAACGATCTGGCTCGGCTCGGGCGTCTCGCGAACGATCTCGCGAGGCCGAAATAAGCCGATACTAGGCGGTATCGGCCTTTCGGCTAATCCGCGGAAGGCGGCTCGAGAAGGCCGTGCTCGACGAAGCTGAAATAGCCGGAGCCGGAGAAGATGACGTGGTCGAGGAGGGCGATGCCCAGGGTATCGGCCGCCTCTTTGAGCCGGCACGTGATCTCGCGGTCCTCGGGGCTCGGCTCGAGGCGCCCCGAGGGGTGGTTATGCGCCACGATCACCGCGCAGGCTCGGTCGGTAATGGGATCGGCGTAGACTTCTCTCGGGTGAACGACCGTCCTGTTTACCAAACCCACCGAAACGACGCGTGCCGCTATGAGCTCGTTGGCCCCGTTAAGCGAGCAGCATATGAAGCGCTCCTGCTTACGGTCCGACCAGTGGGCGACGATCGGCCAGACGTCGCCCGGCGAGGCGATTTTCCTGTCTCTGCCGCCGTATAACCTGCGACCGAGCTCGAGGGCGGCGCAGACTGCGCTAGCCTTGGCTCCGCCGATGCCGGATAGACGACCGAGCGCGTCGGCCTCGGGGATCCCCCGACCGGAGTCCAGGAGGGCTAGAACCTCCTCCGCCAGATCGTGGACGCCCTTGCCCCTGATTCCCGTGCCGAGAAGGGCGGCCAATAGCTCCGCATCCGAAAGAGAAGCAGGCCCTTCCTGGGCGAGTCTCTCTCTTATCCTAGGCCGCGCGCCAGTCGCGCGTCGTCCCGAGTCGTACAGCGTATCCAGGGGCATCGGGCCTCCGATCTGCTACGCGCGGATATGCGATCGCCAATTGAGCCGAATTAAAAAACGAGTCGGCCGCGGATATTCGTTGCGCCCGAATGGCGGATTGGCTATATTTACAGGCGCCCGCGCGGGCGTATCGGCCATGTTGGCTCGAGCCGGGCGGGCGGAATCCATAGCGAAGGAGAGGGGAATGAAAAGCCTAAAAGGCACGAAGACCGAGAAGAACCTGATTACGGCATTCGCCGGCGAGTCGCAGGCGAGGAACAGGTACACCTACTTCGCCTCCAAGGCGAAGGAAGAAGGCTACGTCCAGATATCCCTCATCTTCGAGGAAACGGCAAACCAGGAACGGGAGCACGCGAAGCGCATGTTCAAGTTCATGGACGGCGGGGATGCCGCCGTATCCTGGTCTTTTCCCTTCGGAGTCATCGGCTCCACGAAGGACAACCTCCTGGCGGGCGCGGCCGGCGAGAACTACGAATGGAAGGAAATGTACCCGGCCATCGCCAAGACCGCTCGCGAGGAGGGCTTCGATGCCATTGGAGCCGTCTTCGACTCGATCGTCGTCGCGGAGAAGCAGCATGCCAAGCGCTACGAGAAGCTCGCCGCCAATATCGACGCGGGCGCGGTCTTCAAGGCGGACAAGAACACGGTCTGGCGTTGCCTCAACTGCGGCTACCTCTTCGAGGGGACGGAGCCTCCCAAGGCCTGCCCGGCCTGTGCGCACCCTCAAGCTTATTTCGAGCGCCTAGGCGAGAATTGGTAACGGAGAAAGCCATGTCGCAAAAGCTGCAAGTCCTCAAATGCGATTCCTGCGGAAGCGTCGTCGAGGCCATCCGCCACTCCGATTGCGATCCTTCCTGCTGCGGAAAGCCCATGCGCGCCCTGGTCGAGAATTCAACCGACGCTGCAAAGGAAAAACACGTCCCCGTAATCGAGGCCAGGCCCGATGGCGTCCTCGTTCGAGTCGGCTCCGTGGCCCATCCGATGGAGGCCGATCACTTCATAGAGTGGATCGAGCTCCTCGTGCCCGGCCAGGATTCGTCCGTCTCCGCGTCGTACCGCGCCTTCCTCAACCCGGGCGATAAGCCCGAGGCGTTTTTCCCCGTCGCGGCCGCCAAGGCTCGAGCGCGCGAGCACTGCAACAAGCATGGCCTTTGGAAGGCCTGAAATAAGGAGAACGATATGAAGAAGTACGTATGCGACGTTTGCGGCTACATCTATGATCCGGCCGTCGGCGACCCGGACGGCAAGATAGCCGCGGGGACGGCTTTCGAGAGCCTCCCGGACGACTGGGTTTGCCCGCTCTGCGGAGCCTCGAAGGAAAGCTTCTCGCCGGCGTAGCGGTTGAGAAGCGGCGCCAACGATGCTTTCACGCGAAGATTTCGTCTTTACGATCGGCTATGACGGGGCATCGGCCATCGTCGACGGCCGAGCCAAGAGACAGTACGGGAAGCTCACGACGATGGAGCTCGCCGAGGAGGGGCTCTACAGGGCGGCCTTCGCCTCGGCCTTCTACGAGATGAAAAAGGACGACGGCCCGATGACGGAGTTCATCCGATTCTTCAACTCGAGGGCGGGTACGTCATACACGAAGGCGGAAGAGCTCCAGCGTCTATTCGGCGTCAACCTCGAGGAAGCTTCGAGGACCATCGTCCTATGATTCACATCGCTTCGGCTATCGTGCATTTCAGGTACCTCGACTCCCCGTAGCCCGAAACTATGGGGTGGTCGAGATCCTGCGTCCGCTCTTCGATGATCCTGATCCTCCGGCCCGAGTCTTCCGCCGCCTCGTCGAGCATGCGCGCGAAGGGCTCGGGACCGAACCAGTGGGAGCAGGAGCAGGTCACCAGGATGCCCCCTTCCTCGAGGAGCTTCAGGGACCTCAGGTTCAGCTCCTTGTAGCCGCGCTTCGCGCCCTCGACCGAGGCTCGGTTCTTGGCGAAGGCGGGCGGATCCAGCACGATTAGGCCGAATTTCTCCCGGCTCTTCTCGAGCGTGTGCAGGAGGTCGAAGGCATTCGCCGCCCGGACCTCTACGAGGCGCCCGAGGCCGTTGCGGGCCGCGTTGGCCGAAACCGAGGCCGCCGCGTCCGCCGAGGAATCGACCGCGAGTACGCTCGAGGCGCCTGCCGCCGCGCAGGCGAGGCCGAAGCCTCCGGCATTGCAGAAGGCGTCGAGAACCCTTCGACCTCCGGCGAAGCGCGCGGCCGCGGCGCGGTTCGAGCGCTGGTCGAGGAACCAGCCGGTCTTCTGGCCGCCGAGCATGTCCAAGCCGAAGCGCAGGCCGTTCTCCTCGATGAGCGCGGAGGCCGGAACCTTCCCCGCGAGCACGCCGATCGTCGGAGGGAGTCCCTCGAGGGCCCTTACGGGCGCGTCGCTGCGCTCCGCGATCCCGTCCGACGGGAATACCTTCGCCAAGGCCTCGAGTATCGCCGTCTTCCGCGCGTCGACGCCGAGGCAGAGGAATTGAGCCGAGAGCCATCTTCCTCTGCCGGAGCGAACGCTTACGCCCTCGGGCTCGCCCACGAAGGAATCCACCGTGAGCCCGGGAAGGCCGTCCGCCTCGCCGAAGGCGAGCCTGAGGCTCTGCCGCTCGGGATCGAAGAAGCGGCGTCGCCAGGCGAGGGCGCGCTCCAGGGTCTCGATGAAGAAAGCCGCGTCGGCGGCGCGCGCGATCCGTGAGTAAATTCGCGCGCGGATCTTGGATTTCGGGTTGAAGAACGCCGAGCCGAGCGATCTGCGACGCGCATCGAGCACTTCTACTTCGGCCCCGGGCTCGGGACTGCCTTCGACGCCGGCTATCTCGTTGTCGTAGACCCAGGGGTGCCCCGCTCGGATCCTCGCTTCTTCCCTCGGCTTGAGGATCAGCCGTGCTCTCTCCATGGATCGAGACTACACGCGATGCCGACATGGAGCAAGCGGGTCTTTCGCTGCCGTTCCGTTCGGGACATCCGCCGGGTATCGACCCGACGGCTTGCTTCGGGCTACTCTCTGCGCCATGAACGTCGACCTGATCGCCATCGATCTCGATGATACTCTCCTCCGAGCCGACCTGACCATCTCCGAGGCCGATAAGCGCGCGCTGGCGAGAGCCCGCGACGCCGGACTCTGGCTGGTGCTCGCCTCGGGCCGCAATGTCCACTCGATGCGGACCTACGCCGAGGAGCTCGGCCTCGTCGGCTCCGGCGACTACATGATCTGCTCGAACGGGGCGGAGATCATCCATTCCGCTTCCGGTCGCCTGCTCGACGAGCGCCGGCTCGATCCTTCTCTCTGCCGCGAGATCTCCGCCGCGATCGAGGCCCGCGGCTTTCCCTGGCAGATCTACGAGGAGGGCATGATCCACGTCAGCGAACCGAATCGCTGGGCCCTCCAGGATTCGAGACAGACCGGCCAGCCGACGATCCTCGTCGAGGACAGGGAGGAGTTCTTCGCCCGCGGGCTCACGAAATTCGTAGTTCCCGGCGAGCCGGAGCGCGTCTCCGCCCTGGTCGGCGAGCTTTCGGCCATATTGGGCGACCGTGCCATCGTCCTCACGTCCAAGCCGTACTTCCTCGAAGTACTGGCCCCGGGGGCCGACAAAGGCTTGGCGCTCGTCCGCCTGGCCTCGATACTCGGCCTATCGATGGCGCGCGCGATGGCCATCGGCGACGCGATGAACGACCTCGGCATGGTGCGCGCCGCGGGATTCGGCTGCGCGCCCGCCAACGCCGTCCCTGAAGTCAAGGCCGCGGCGCGATATATTTCCCAGCGGACGAACGAGGACGGCGCGGTGGCGGATCTCGTCGACCGGGTGGCCTTGGCCCCCGAGCGGTCTTGATTCGGAGAAGGGAGTCCTACCCCGCGCTTCATATTCCGCTTCGAGGAACAGGGGTATGAGGCCCCCATACGATAACTTCCTTGCCGAGCGAACGATACCTCGCAGCTGCGAGATATCGTTTATTTTCCGTTCGGGCCGCTCTCGTGACCTTCCGATAGGGGTATAGAGGAAATTATAACCCATGGAGGATCCTTATGCCGCAGGACATCCATCATCTCGGTACCCGACATTGCTACTCTTGCATCCAGTGGGACGGGCACAGGAGTTTCGACCAGGTCGCGAAGACGATCAAGGCTGACATCGGCTCCGAGGGGCGCTGCCTGGTCAAGCACGCGAGCGTCAAAGGCACGCAATCCTGCGACCTCTTCTTCCCGCTGAGATAGGGCGGGCGCCCCTCCTTTCCCTCTTCGCGCGTCGATATCGCCCGGCTCCCGGTTTACATCCGGTCCGCGATCGCCGACAATGTACCGGGACGGTATTACATGAAGCGAAGCATCGCGATTCTCGCCCTGAGCGTCATGGTCGCCTTCGAATGGGCGGAACTCGAGTACAAGGGCCTGGACCTCGGCAAAGACGATAGCCTACTATTTTCTGCCCGAGTGGAGCTGCCGGGCGAGGCGCCTACGATACCCTGTTCGCCTCCGACCTCAACGGCGGGGGGACCGCGCAGCTGACCGTTTTTCCGGAGCGAATTGCCTTGGTCGACGGTGGAGCGCGCCTCCAGGTGCAGAATCGCTTCGGCCTCTTCCGCAGCGACCGCTCCTTCTCGGGCCTGGCGCCGGTCGCGGGCTATCCCGCGTTCGCGAGGGGATCGTCGGTCCGACAGGGAAGATTGCTTCCCTGCGCCACGAGTCCGGACGGCTCCTTCGTCCTGTACGTCGCCCCGACCTCGCCAGCATACGCGAAGCTTGTCCTTTTCGACGTGGCTAAAGGCACGGAGACCGTGGTCGCCTCCAACCTGGGCTATTCGATCGAGAATCTCCCGGCGAGATGGTCTTCCGACTCGCGCAATTTCGTCTACTCCAAGGGCGGCTCGATCTATTACTACAGCGTCGACCAGCTCTCGGGGTCGCGCGTTCTCGACGAAGAGTACCGCCGCATCGGCGACGGCAGGATACAATGCGTACGCTGGGCTTCCGACGGTTCCCTCTTCTACCTGAAGGACAACGCCCTGTTCAGGATCCTCCCCGCGGAGTTCTTCACCCAAGCCCTGTACCGAGGCATCGCCGGCATGGGCGTCCTGGCCGGCAAGACGCCCTTCTCCTTCGATCCCAACTTCGACGATTTCTGGGTCTCCCGGGACGCCTCGAGGATCATACTCTCCAAGGGCGGCCGCAACCTTTTCCTCATCTATCTCGATCCCGACGATTTCGGCTCCGACCCGAGGGTGACCGCGCTGCCCTATCTCTTCCTTCAGGGCGACACGACCGTCCGCGACGTGCTCTGGCCCGCCGGAGGGCTCGTCACGGTCTTCACCGGCTCCCTGCGCGGTGGGGCCCGCACCTCGGGCGCGTATCGCCTCTCGGCGCCTCCCGATCCGGCACTGGTAGGCCTGGCTCCGGCCGTGCAATCCCTCGACGCGAAGGGCGCCCTCGAGCTCGTCCTTTCCCCCGACGAATCCAATGTCGCGGTAGTCACGAGCGCCGGCGTGACCGTTCGCTCCTATGCCGACTGGTCGGTCCAGTCGGAGGTCAAGGCGCCCGACGCCCTTCATGCTCTCTGGCTGTCCGAGGATAGGATAGTCGTGGCGGGCGCTTCGCTGATCGAAACGGTGGCGCTCTCCACGGGGCAGCGCAACCTCGTCGCGATCTCGCAGGCCGAGAAGTACGGCCGGTCCGACGACGGCGCGTTCTACGCCCAAGCGGCAGGGTCGCCCTACATGCATCCCGCCATGGCGGGCGACGCCATCGCCAAGGCGGCCGCGTCGGGCGCCGCGACAAGCGGCTGGATACCCGCCCCGACCTTCGCGGGACTCGCCCCCGCGTCGAGCTCGCCCGCCTACCGCGTCTACCTCGATGCCCTCGCCGCCGGCTCGTACAGGAACAATCTCATGATCCGCTCGGTGAAGGCGCTGGGCACGAGGCCCCTCTTCCCGCCCCCCGCGACCAGCTATGCGCCCTTCCCGGACAAGGAAGAGCCCAGGGCCGGCGCCTCTTTCGACCACGGCTCGCGCATAAGGAGGCGCGAGCTGGCGATCGTCTTCGACGCCATCGGCTCGGCGGACGGCCTCGTCGACGTCCTCAACGTTCTCAAGGACTATGGCGTCACGGCCACCTTCTTCGTCAACGGCGAGTTCGTCCGCGAGAGTCCCGGGGCGGCGCGTCTGCTGGCAGGCTCCGGCAACGAGATCGGCTCCATGTTCTTCACGGCGGTCGACCCGACCGACGCGCGCTTCAAGATCGATACCGAGTACGTCCGCCGCGGCCTGGCGCGGGCGGAGGACGAATGGTTCTCCGCGACCGGCAAGGAGCTGTCCCTCCTTTGGCATACGCCTTACTACACGGTGAATACCGATATCCTCGCCGCCGGGGCGTCGATGAACTATACCTTCGTCGGCCGGGACGTCGATCCCCTGGATTGGGTCACCCTCGCCGACGTCGCCCGAATGCCGTCTTCCTACCTCGACGCTCACCGCATCGTGGAGAAGGTGCTCGCCGAGGCCCGCCCGGGGTCGATCATCCCGATCCGACTCGGCATACCGGCCGGCGGCCGAGACGATTATCTCTTCCGCGAGCTGGCCCTCCTCGTCGATAACCTGGTCGGGTCGGGTTACCGGATCGTGCCCGTCTCGACTCTTATCGAGCACGCCGACTGATGGCTTCTGCATCCGCCGGCGCCCAGGGGGACAGGCCCCTCGAGCTCCGCGTCGAGGACGTAGCATTCTCCATCGACCCCGCCCGCGCGGAAAAGGCGATCCGGTCCGCCGCGCCCGAATCCGGGGGAGCCGAATGGGGCAAGGCCGTGATAGGCCAGCCGAGGGCAGTCGAGGCGCTGCGCATGGGCGTGGGCGTCAGGGCGAAGGGATACAATGTCCACGTCTCGGGCGCGCCCGGTACCGGTCGGCGCACGGCCGTCCTCCACGCGCTCGAAGAGGCTCCGGCGTCGGCCTCGACCCTTCGGGACATCGTCTACGTGTACGATTTCGACGCGCCCTTCGAGCCGAGGGCCTTCGTCCTGCCGTCGGGCGGGGGCAAGGCCTTCAAGCGCGACCTCCATCGCATGGTGGAGGCCCTCAAGAATATCGTCCGCCTGCAGGCCGAGAGCGCGGCGGCCAGGCGCGACGGGACCGAACTCGTCCGAGAATTCGAGGAAAAGGAGAACGCCCTCCTGGCCTCGCTCGAAACCGAGCTTCTGGCCGACGGTTTCAAGCCCGTCCAGATAGCGGCGGGCGAGGGCGTGGCGATGGACATCGTGCCTTTCTTCGGCCCTATCGGGCCGAAGGTCGCCGAGCCGGAAGGCTCGGCGCGCAAAGACACTTCCGACAATTACTCGAACTCCATCGAAAGCTTCGACGCCCTCCAGGCCAAGGTCGCCGCGGGGGAGATGACCCAGGAGGCCTACGACGAGCTTAGGCGGCGATGGTACGGCCACATGGACAGGATGAAGAGACTCTTCGCCGAGCTTCGGAAGGGCCGAATCGAGTTGGAGGAGAGGGAGGAGGAGCTCAGGGCGAGGATCCTTGCGCCGCAAGTGGGTGCCGAAGCTTCGCTGATCGCCGAAAAATGGGGGGATCCGAAGATCCGGTCCTGGGTCGCGACCCTCGAAAAGGACATCATGGCCCATCTCTTCCTCTTCGCCCCGGAGGGAAGCAATTCAAATGCCGGCCGGCGCCGGCGAAGCCCTGCCCTGGCGCGCTACGGAGCGAACGTGGTCGTGGACCGAGAGGGGCAGACCAAGGCGCCCATCGTGATCGAGAACCATCCGAGCGCGGCCAATCTCTTCGGATCGGTCGAACCCAGGCCCGACGAGGAGGGCGACACCCGCGGCGCATATCTGCGGATACGTTCCGGTTCCTTCCTGCGCGCTTCCGGCGGCTTTCTCGTGCTCAGGGCCGAGGACGTGCTCGCCGACGAGGAAGCCTGGCTCAGGCTGAAGCGGGCATTGCAGGACGGCCGGGCCGACATCCAGAGCCGCGACGGCCCCCTCGGTCCAGTCGGCTGGCTGAAGCCCGAAGCGCCCGTGGCTGACGTCAAGGTGATCATGATCGGAGGGGAAGCGAGCTACGACCTCCTCTATCAAGCCGACCCCGATTTCCAGAAGCTCTTCAAGGTCCACGCGGAGTTCGATTCATCGATGCCCCTGGACGATTCCGCCCTTTTGGACTACGCGGCCTTCGCGAGGCGCGTCTGCCTCGACGAAGGCCTCGTTCCGCTCGACGCGAGCGGTCTCGCCGCGGTAATCGAGCAGGGGGCGCGGCTCGCGGAATACCGGGAGCGGCTGTCGACGCGCTTCGGCATGATCGCCGACCTGCTCCGGGAGTCGGATTACCGGGCGAGGCTCGCCGGAGCGGCCTCGATCGGCGACGCCGAGGTGCGAGGCGCCGTCGAGGCTCGCGCGAGGCTCGCCAACCTGCCCGAGGAAAAGATCGAGGATATGATCGCTTCCGGCGAGATAATCCTTCAGGCCACGGGCGGCGCGGTCGGCAGGGTGAACGGCCTCGCCGTCCACGACCGCGGCTATTTCGCGTTCGGGATGCCCGCCGTCATATCGGCCCAGGTCAGCCCCGGCGAGGGAGGCGTCATAAACATCGAGGGCGAATCCGGGCTGTCCGGCGAGATCTACGACAAGGCCGTCCTCATAGTCGAAGGCTTCCTCCGCAGCAGGTATGCGCGGGATTTCCCGCTCGCGGTGACCGCGAGCATCTGCTTCGAGCAGTCCTACACCGCCGTCGAAGGCGATTCCGCCTCGTCCACCGCCGTCTACGCGCTCCTCTCGGCCATCGCCGACCTGCCTCTGCGCCAGGACATAGCGGTGACCGGCTCCCTCAACCAGGTGGGTCAGGTCCAGCCCGTCGGAGGCGTCAACGAGAAGATAGAGGGTTTCTTCCGGGTGTGCCGCCAAGCAGGCCTGTCAGGCACGCAGGGCGTCATGATACCCCGGAGGAATGTCGTCAATTTGACCTTGGCGCGGGAAGTCCAGGAGGCCGTCGCTTCCGGGACCTTCCATATCTGGGCCGTCTCGACGATCGACGAAGGCTTGACGGTCCTGACGGGCATGCCCGCCGGCTCGGCCGATTCCCGCGGCGATTTTCCCCCCGATTCCTTCAACGGCAGAGTCAGACGCGAGCTATTGCGCATGGCGAGGACGGTGAAAAGCTATATGGGCTAAAACCGCCGCCCTGTTGAAAAGCGGTTGAAACGTTATTATTATGGCTTCATATAAATCGTTATAAATAAAGTGGAAAGGTGGGGCGCATGGGCGCAAGCGAGCTCGTAGTCGACGTCGCCAAGATAAAAAGGGCGGCTCACAACGCGATAGCATTGAATATCCTGACGTACACCCTCCCGCACGACATCGAAGTCTATATGGAAGAAGTCCTCGACGTCTTCCTGGCCGAGCTCGGGCAGAAAAAGCTCAAGGACTACGTCGTCTACTGCCTCAGAGAGTTGGCCGTCAACGCGAAGAAGGCGAATACGAAGCGCGTGTACTTCGACTCTCGGGCCCTGGACATCAACGATCCCGACCAGTACGAGGAGGGGATGTCCGGCTTCAAGCAGGATACGATGGACAATATCGCCTGGTACCTGCAGAAACAGAAGGAGAAAGGCTACTACATCAAGATAATCTTCCAGGCCAAGGGCCCCAATATCATCCTCGAGGTGCGCAACAACGTCGAGATAAACAAGAAGGAGTACCTCCGGATCCACGACAAGCTCGCGCGGTCGCGGAAGTACACCAGCCTGGAGGACGCCTTGCAGCAGGTGCTCGACCCCTCCGAGGGGGCCGGGCTCGGTCTGGTGATCCTGGTCCTCATGCTCAAGAAGATCGGCCTCGACGAGGAATGCTTCGATATCTGGGCCGAGTCGGGCGAGACAGTGGCGCGCATCACCGTGCCGGTGGCCGCGGCCAGGATAGAGTCCGTCTCCACGCTCACCGACGAGATCGTCAAGTCGATCACGAGTTTGCCGCAATTCCCCGAGAATATCGTCCAGATCCAGCGTCTGATCGCCGACCCCGACAGCCAGATCGTCGATATCGCGAGATACATATCGACCGATCCCGCGATGACCGCCGACCTCCTCAAGCTCGTCAATTCGGCGGCCTACATGATGGCCAAGAAGGTGGACAATATCGTCGACGCGGTCAAGCTCGTGGGCCTGCGAGGCATCAAGAACCTCCTCTACTCCTACGGGACCTTCAAGATCCTCGACGACGGCGCCTCGGACAAGAAGAAGCTGTGGGACCACTCGTACCGGACGGCCTACTATGCCTACAACCTGGCCAAGAATTTCAAGGCGAACGTCAAAGGCCTGCTC
>Ga0181520_10008842_pt1 | contig 14151 bp, 9 predicted proteins | sample PEATcosm2014_Bin_29_FD_132451 | JGI IMG/M metagenome (GOLD analysis project Ga0181520, IMG submission 132451) | Peatland microbial communities from MTU Mesocosm Facility, Houghton, MI, USA - PEATcosm2014_Bin02_30_metaG | ecosystem: Environmental > Terrestrial > Soil > Wetlands > Peat | place... | reverse complement strand
TTTGGCTGGTCCATGCTAACGATGCCTGCGGCGGTTGACATGTGTTGGGCGTGGCGTTCAGTCTTACCCTCTGACCAGCTTGGCGCTGAAAGTCAGTGAGACGCCCTCACGGCAAGCTCCATCGTTTGCGCTGAGGAGATTGTCTCGGCAGCTTACGGCCCACTCGTTACCAATCACGCCGGCGCCGATAGATTACTGCGGACTGAGTCGCAGGTTCACTCACAATGAATTCATGTTGAATAGCTTCATGGCACACGCCGCATCACTTAGCGGACGATTTCGCGAGAACGTGTTAGTAGTGATCGGCGTTGTCGAACCGGAAGAAGATCTTCGTGGCACCTGCGTCAAAGCGGGGAGGACCGAACAGCTTCCTTCGAGTTTGCTCTTCCGCCATGCCCGACAAACGCTTTCATGCTAGTCGCTTCCGGAAAGAATGCCAGTTCGAATTGCCGAGACGACCGCTTCGGTTCTGTCAGAAGCACGGAGCTTGTCCATAATGCTAATCACATGGTTGCGGACGGTATTATCACTGATGTTGAGAGCGCTGGCGATCTGCTTGTTTGTGGAGCCATCGGCGAGCTTTTCGAGGATCTGCAACTCGCGCGCCGTCAAATCAGACCGCATCATTCTATCGGCCAACCGCGCGGCAATATGGCGAGGTATATAGCGTTTTCCCATCATGACAGCGGAAATAGCAGAGACCATCTCAGCTTTGGTGGCATCCTTCAAGAGATAGCCGTGGGCCCCCGCTCTTATAGCGCGATAGATGTCTTCTTCCTTCTCGAAGCTTGTCAGCACAATAACCTTGGGAGGTTTCTCGAAGGCCTGGAGCTCACCCAGCACGCCGATGCCATCCATACCCGGCATGCGCAGATCGAGAAGAATTACGTCCGGATTGCAGCGCTGAACTATTTCCAGGGCCTCCTCGCCGCTGCTGGCGGAACCAAGAACGTCGATGTTGGGTTGTGTGCTCAACATGCTTGTGAGCCCTGTACACACGACGGGATGATCGTCAACGATCAGAATCTGAATCAGGCTGTGCTTCGCGCCGTCTTCTTGCATAAGATCTGCCCTCCAAAATGAATTCGCGCAAACGCCCAAAGGCGACTGATGGTGAAAACTCGGCGGGAAGCTGCGCGACCACTTCGACACGCGTACCTAAACCGGGTCCGGAATGGATTTTCAAATGTGCTCCAACGAGAGCGGCACGCCGTCGCATTCCCCGTATGCCAAAGCCGAGCAGACTACCGCTGATCGCAAAGCCGACTCCGTCATCCTGAATGACAAGGGTCAGAAGCTTCGGCTCGTACCGCGCAGAGATTGTGATGGAATTGGGATTTGCATGGCGCACCGCATTCGCGATTGCCTCTTGTCCTATGCGGAGAAGAGCACCGTACACGCGGGGACGCAGCGCTCTCTGAGTGCCCTGCGCATGAGATTCGACACGGACCGACCCGCCCTCGACCAGTTTGTTGACACTCACCACCAATGCCGCCAGGAGATCGGCATCGCGCGGAAATGATTCCTTTGGATCAAGACTCCGCTGTGCCTCCTTGTGACTATGCCGGACCAAGTCATATGCGACGTCTACCTTTTGCCGTAGCTGCGTGCTGTCCTCGGAAACCGAGTCGCGTATCGCTTGTAACTGGAAGCCGATTCCAGCGAAACTCTGCGCAAGCGTATCGTGGATCTCATTTGCCAGTCGCTCTCGCTCGGTAAGAATAGCCTGGAGTTTCCAATGCTCCGTCTGTTTGTAAACCCCGAGGACCGTGGCGGCAAGCAGGAGAAAAGCCAAGAAAAGAGCGAGAAGAATCAGATGTTGTGTGCTCCACCACGAAGGGGGATTGATAATTGTCACATCCGCAGGAGAACGAAGCAAAAGCATGCTTCGGATCGTTACGGCGCCGGTTCCTCCTACGCCCCATAAACCTTCAACCTCGACAACACTCACACCTGCGACGCGAACCGTACTACCCTCCGGGATTTTCCTCAGGCCAACTCCGTCACTACCGTAGGGCAACTCAGCAACCAACAAAGTAGAATTCGATTGCAGTAAAAGGTACTCACGAGTCGGCTCCCGAAACCATCTGACCGTACGTCCTTCAAGGCTGACAAGCCGGTTGTTGAAGACACCAGCAAGAAAGTCGTCGACAGAAACAGGGGTAGGGGACGGTGCTTGGCCATGGTGGATGAATCGAAAGACTGAATTCTCCAAGACCGGACCGCTCTTCCGTGGACTCGGAAATCCAGACGCTTCCACTTCGTCACCAGCTTGCAGAGACATGTACTGATCGGTCTGAACAAAGACTGCGCCGGTGGTGTCCTGGAGGATCACACTCTCCCCAGACTTAGCATAAGTGACGGTCCCAGCAACGCGAACGCGATGCTCATAATCTGTTCCAGACCGATACTGCATCAATCTTCCGATGGGCAAGGCCGCCCGATCGAACGGACCTACCGAGGGCTGTTTAAGTACGGTTATAGCTTGCATGCCCGCCACGGTCAGGATTGGGGCTGTGATCTGCCCATTCCTGTTCTTCGTACTCGTCGCAACAGCATTGATCCGAACCGTCGAGTCAATCAAGTTCGCTGCTTGTGCTGCTTCCGCCTCCGGAAGGGCTGCATAGATGGAGGCGCTCCCTCGCGATAGCTTGATCCAGAGCCGCTCCGAGGGAAGAACGTTTGGCCGTAAACCGACGGAACGGACTGTACCTTCGATCGAGACGAATTGCGACTCGAAGGTACCGGTCGACAAGTTCTCGAATGTGACAACTCGTGGAAGTGGTAATGCGGCAACACCGACCTTGCGTATCGAAGACGCCTTGATAACGGGTGAAAACAATCCGGGACGAACGATACCGTCAACTTGGACCTCATCGCCCGCGTGGAGGTCAGCGTGATCGCCGCGAACCCAAATTCCGCCCGTCCTATCTTGCATGAAAAGCCCTTGTTCCGTCGGCTTGGTAACGACGGCGCGGATATGCACAGGTGGGTTCTTGGCAGCCTGATTCGGAGACAGCAGAAGAATGGGAGCAACCGATTGAAAAGCAACATTCAACTGACAGTAGCTCGGCGGGCAAAGACATCCGCCAAGGAGACTTAACGCCAGAACAACCAAACTCGGTCGCGAACCAGAGGAGAATCCAGGCGCTTGGCGATGGGCGGGCATCCACCTATGTTACGCCAGCCAGAACGCGCAGAAAAGATGATTTGCCACCAAAGGGAATCGATGGAGGTGGTGTTCACTGCGCCCTGCGAAGACGAGGGAAACCTCATGGGAACAAGTAATAGTACATGTGTACTAGATAAAGACAGTTCAGAAAGACTATGACCACTCGTTTCAACCGTACTATCGCTTCCCCTTACAACTGTATCTTGTGAAGGCATGAAGTGCGTGAATAGAATTGCCTCTGAAATTCAGATCCACAAAGCTGTGTTCGCTAGATCCACAGGCTTAGTCGTGCAAGTGGCAAGGCATGACCCGTGTGACCATGCGACGGTACGAGCGGCGGATTCGAAGAGGATGATCCACAATGGAAGTGAACGTGGCTGGTGGTAGATGGTCGGCATGGAGTTCAAGGCTCATTAAGGTTTGTACACGCATTCTGCTTGGAGTGTGCTTGGTTGATATGCTCGGGGTTGCGGCTTCCATGCAAGCTCAAGTATCCGCATTGCCAGTGCTCAGCCGCGACGGCCAGAGGACGCAACTCATCGTAGATGGGCAGCCGTTCATTATGCTGGGCGGCGAAGCTAGGAATTCAAGCGCCTCGAATCCTGAGGACCTTGAGTCGGTGTACCAGGCGTTGGACGCAATCCATGCAAACACCGCGGAGATACCTCTGTCATGGAATCTGCTTGAGCCTGAGCCGGGGAAGTTCAATTTTCAGCTTGTTGACGCAGCTCTATATGGGGCCCGCAAACATAACCTGAAGGTCGTATTCTTGTGGTTCGGAACGGCAAAAAACGCTACCTTCTCCTATGTCCCAGATTGGATAAAGAGTAATCCCAAAACTTACTTCAGAGCCCAGGATGCATCGGGCAGGGAGATGGATGCTATCTCCCCATTCTGCGATGCGGCGCTCAATGAGGACAAGCGGGCATTCTCCGCCGTTATGCGCCACATCCGCGAATTCGATCAGCGCGATCATACCGTCATACTGATGCAGGTTGAGAATGAAACTGGCCTCATTCGTACAGACCGTGACTACTCAGCTACTGCCACCAAGGCGTACGATGCGCAACCACCCTCCGATTTGCTGAAGTACGTCGAGTTGCATAAAGATGGTCTGACTCCCGTGTTGCAGAACGCCTGGAAGCAGAGCGGCTATCGAACGACCGGAAGCTGGACCGAAATCTTTGGGGATTTGGCGCCGGAGGTTTTCAGCGCCTGGTCGGTTTCGCGTTACGTCGAGCAGGTTGCAGCAGCCGGGAAGGCTGAATATCCCATCCCCTACTACGTCAACGTGGCACTGATGAATACTGGTTCAGCACGGCCGGGAGACTGGCCAAGCGGGGGCGCGACGGCCCATGTGATTGATGTCTGGAAGGCTGTTGCCAAGCATATCGACATCATTGCACCGGACATTTATAGGGTTGACTTTCCGCAGCAGGCCGCTCTCTACAATCGGTCTGACAATGTTCTGTTCGTTCCAGAAACTGGATTTTCTCCTTATTATGCGCCTTACGTCTTTACTGTACTGGCGGGCATGGACGGCATCGGCTTTTCTCCGTTCGGCATCGACCACGGTCGACTTGCGGATACTGATAGGTCGGAGCTGAAGGCGAAGGAAGGCGAACTTACGGCAGGGGCAGTTGCAATCGAAGAGAACTATCGGGTATTGAGGCCGCTTCTGCCTATCATCGCCCGCAACCGATATCGTGGCACGCTCTTTCCAGTTGTTCTTGATATGTACCGGCATGAATCGCTGGCGATCCCGCTTGGCGATTCGCTGACCGCAGTTGTGCATTTCGATGAGAAATTCGTGGCAGAAACTCAGGCCCACCGCTCCGGCGGAATCATCCTCAAGCTGGCCGCCGACAAATTCATTGTCGCGGGCGAGGGATTCCACATAAATTTCGCCGAATTGAGAGGTGTAGCGCGCGATTCCGAGTATCTCTCTATTGAAGAAGGGACTTTCGTTGGCGAGAAATGGGTAACTGAACGCGTCCTCAATGGAGACGAGGAGAATACTACACTGCTCCTGCGTCACCCTCGCATCCTTCAAGTGCGTCTCAACCGAACGTTGCAATAGGCTCTTCAGGCAGAACCACTTTCTACCTTGAGGGCAACAGCCCTTGTTCACCGAGCTTCATTTCTGTCAGAACACAGTGCTCCGAATTGTCGACTCTTACTCGACGGCCGTTCAGGAGTTTGGATCAATTCTTTAGGAGGAAACGATGCAACCTGGAAAGAATATGTTTTGCAAGTGTTATGTATCCGCCAAGCCGTGGTTGGCGGTAACGATGCTTTTCGCTATTCTGGCCTTGAGTCAGACCGCCGCTGCGCAGGTTCTGTATGGGTCGCTGACGGGGGCCGTAACAGATAGTTCGGGCGGCTTAATTCCCAACGCGCATGTTACGGCGTTGGAAGTGAGCAAGGGAATTGCCAGGGAGACACAAACAGACTCCGCTGGAAGTTACCGTGTTTCGGATATGTTGCCGGGCGTTTATCGGGTCACGATTGCGGCGCCGGGCTTTGCCTCAGGGGTCACGAACGGCATTGTGGTCAACGGAAATGAAGTGGCGCGCGTAGACGCAAAGTTGGCGCCTGCTAGCGCTACCGCGACCGTCACCGTTACCGATGCCCCTCCAACGCTGCAAACCGATCGGGCCGACGTGCATACCGACATTTCCCCAGAGGAATTGGCGTCTTTACCGTCGATCTCCACGCAGGGAAAGAACTTTCAAGAGCTGCTCCGGATCGTTCCCGGCGCCAATCTTCCAGCTGAAAACAACTCGGCATCGGCCAACCCCACTCGCGGCATGACCAGCAACGTCAATGGTCAATCCTCGCAGGGAAACAGCACGCGCATCGACGGCGTGTTGGATCTCGATCCCTGGCTGCCCAACAACGTTGCCTACGTGCCACCATCCACCGCTATCGGAGAGGTGAATATCGCCACTAACTCGATGGATGCGGAACAGGGCATGGTGAATGGAGCCGCAGTCAACGTCACGATCAAGTCGGGCACTAACAAAGTTCATGGCGAGGCGCACGAATTTCATACCGACGACGGCATGAAGAATCAAAACTATTTCAATCCGCCGAATACCAAAAAGCCATTAAATGTCTTCAATCAGTTTGGCGGTGCAGTTGGGGGCCCGATCCTCAAAAACAAGTTGTTCTTCTTTGGCGATTGGGAAGAGAGCAGGCAGGTGCAGGCTCCCGCTGGCGGCACGTTTCAGACGGTTCCCATTGGGGGGCTGAACTACGCCACAGCTTTGGCGGCCGGGTACTTTGATTTCTCCGGCATGGGAATTGTTGACAGTTCTGGCAATCCGGTTCACATATACGACCCGTTGACGGGCAATTCCAACGGCACTGGCCGAACTGCATTTGCAAATGACAGGATTCCCATCAACCGGGTCGATACCGCGGCTTTAACGCTGGCATCCTTGATCCCAGCGCCTACGCCCAGCCTTGCAATAGCGCAGACGAACAACTACATCAATCAGCAGAAGGGGTATTACAATCACGATAGCTACGATGCGAAGGTTAACTACGTTCCCAGCGATAAGACGAATTATTTCGGCCGTTACAGCATAAGCACCGGCGCAATCTACGATCCGCCGGCGCTGGGGGCCGTTGGCGGTAGTGCGACGAACGGCGGCCAGCAGGGCTTCTCCTACCCGAAGATCTATGTGATGGGTATGGGCGTGGCACATGTGTTTACCTCCAATGTCATGCTGGACGCAAACGTCGGGTACACGCGTCAGCACCTTCTCTCCACAAACATCGACATCGGATCTCCTTTCGGCTTGAATACGTTGAAGATTCCTGGAACCAACGATGCCGGATTGCCAGCCTCGAACAAACTGTACTGGGGAATTCCAGCGTTCACATTTAACAGTTATTCCTCCTTGGGCAACACTGCGGCTTCCAATCCATTCGAGATGCGCGACAATCAGATTCTGGGAAACCTGAACCTCACCTGGATGAAGGGCCGTCATCAGTTCCGCTTTGGTGTTGAAGAGGACCACACGGGCTTGAACCATTTCCAGCCCCAGGGCAGCGGAATCCAAACGCCACGTGGCGGCTTCGGTTTCACCGGGGTTGTGACGGAGCAGGTTTCGTTGCGAGGGGCCAACCTGGTTGCAACCGATGCTCCCTCCACGCTCCAGTACAACTCCTTCGCCGATTTCCTGCTGGGTCTTCCGGCCTCAGACGGAAAGACGATCCAGACGATGGATCCAATCGCGCTTCGCTGGAACCAAATCGGTATGTATGCGCGCGACCAATGGCAGGCCACGCCTTCGCTCACTGTGAGCTATGGCGTTCGCTACGAAGTCTATCCAATGGCCTACAGCGATCACGGCAAGGGAACCAGGGTTCTCAACGAAGCCACCATGCAAGTGCTCATCGGTGGGTATGGAAGCACGCCAGTGAAGGATGGGGTGCAAACTGGACACGGCATGATCCTTCCTCGCCTCGGCGTTGCATGGCGTCCAGACTCAAAGACAGTTGTCCGTGCTGGTTTTGGCCTTAGCGCAGACTCGAACAATTGGCGGTTCATGCGTAACGATTATCCGGCCAACATCAGCACCTCATGGTCGGGACAGAGTACGGGCGGCTCCACGAACTACAGCCAGTTCGCACCCTCAGCCAGTCTCACCGGCCTGAATGGAGCATCCGCCGCTACGGGGCCCTACGCGGCTCTCCCCACAGGCATCGTGCTGGCTACACTTCCCAACATCACATCCGGGAGCATTGCTCTTCCCAACGGTATTTCCACGACCACCATTCCATTGAACTTCCGGCGCGGATATATCGAGGGCTATAACCTCGCGATCGAACGTGAGGTTGCTGGATTCGTGGCCGATGTCGCCTATGTGGGATCGGTTGGTATACGTCCTTTGAGCGATTGGAATTCCAACTGGGCTGCTCCGGGTGGAGGAAGTACCGGGCGGGTTCTGAATTCGCAATTTGGTGGTAACTGGCCGGACACGCCCATGATTCTGCCTGCGGGCAGAAGCAGCTACAATTCTTTACAAGCCAAGGTGACGCGGCAACTCGGTCACGCTTCCAGCGTTGGAGTGGTCGAAACATGGGCGAAAGTTATCGACTATGACGACAATGAGGAGAACGGCGCTTTCGCGTGGAACTCACCTGCGCTCTTCTCGAAGAACAAAGGACTCGCAGGATATAACCGCAAGAGCAATTTTGAGGCCTTTGGAGTGTATAACCTACCCTTTGGGAAAGGCGAGAGATGGGCATCGAGCGGAATCGGCAGTTGGATCGCCGGAGGGTGGCAGCTCAGCAGCATTCTAAGTATCGCAACTGGGACTCCATCCACAGTGGTCGATAACGGTTATTCCAGCAGCCTAAACGGACCAGGCGAGCAGGCTGTCCCGAACCAGGTTGCCGCAATTTCGTATACCAAGGGCAGGCCAAACCAGAATCCAAGCACCTGTTCCTCTACCTCTTGCAAGTGGTTCGACCCGGCAGCGTTTGCGCGGGTCACGACTGCAGCAACAATGGGAAATGTTAACCGCAACACTCTTATCGGACCGGGCTATTTTGACCTTGACGGCACCCTGCACCGCAACTTCAATATCAGGGAAGGGCTCACCTTCCAGATTGAGGCGGTGGGCGTCGGCCTCACCAACACGCCTCACTTCGCCAATCCGACGGTTGATTTGAACAGCTCGAACTTCGGAAAGGTCTCTGGAACGCTGGGTGCCGGTAACGCCGGGGCCAATATGGGCGGCACCGGCGGGGAACGCCTGTTCTTTGTCGGTGGGAAGCTCATCTTCTAGGCAAACCACAAATCCCCCGATCATCATCGACGCGCCGCTCCTCTTCGGAACGGCGCGTCGGCGGACACGGCTCTCACCCGCATCGTGGTGGCGGTATCATTGTCAAACTCGGGGCTGACCAGTTTGTTGTAGCAGGGGAGGGACTTCACTTTGACTCCGTTGAACGCAAAGGAAGTCTGCTGAATTCTAAGAATTTATCGATAGAAGAAGGAAGATTCGAAGGAGATCGTTGGAAGGCCAGGCGCTTTTTGAATTGTGATGAGGAGAACGCCAGGATGCCCTTCCATGCGCCACGCATCTTTCGATAACGCTCCATCGCGGCAACCGAATGGAGTAGCCCACTAGAGCTCACGTTGGCAGCAAGGCGCTATGGGCCTTCAATCTGTGCACCCCTTCTTCAGCTGATCCTGGTCTCTTTCCATTTCGTTTAGGGTTCTTTTGCTATGGTGCGATTGAGGCCGATATAGTTATGATTTCAAGCAGAACGCACTATGGGGCCATGTCGACTGATGAAGCGCAGAGAATTTTTGAAGGGTACCGGTCATGCCGGGCTGGCCGCTGTCGGGTTGGCTTCAGGAGCGGCTGCAACGGGATCTGAAGACCTGAAACCACTGGTCCGGAAGGTCCGCGAGGCTGCGCTGGCACTCCAGCGCAAGGATTGGGAGCACGGCACTTTGGCGCAGGCGTTCCTGGAACTGGAAGACTGGGACCGAGTGGTGCTGCTGACCAAGGCCGCCGTGATTCTGCGCGAGTCCGACGGCCGGCTCGCAGTTGTTGGCAGCGGCAGTCCCACAGACCCTGCAATGGGAGGCGAGGCGTACTGGAGGGCTGCAGAGAGGACGAAAGATCCGGAACTCGCCTCTGCCGCCAACGGGCTTCTCGACTGGATTCTCAGGGGCGCACCCCGCTCCGCTGATGGAACCCTTTATCATCTGTTCCGGCGCACGGAGATGTGGTCGGATGGCTTCAATGGCGCGCCTCCGTTCCTGGCTGCTATGGGTCATTTTGACGAAGCCCTTCAGCAGATTCGCGGCTACAAACGCAGGCTGTGGGATGACGACAAGAAGTTGCTGGCGCATTATGCGGTCGAAGACGCGCAAGGCAACATAACTCTCCGCCAGCCGGTTGAGTACTGGGGAGGGGGGATGGGATGGGCCGCTGCTGGACTCGCGCGTACTCTCCGCCTCCTGCCGGAGAGCAAGCAAGAATACAGAGCCGAACTGGCCGCCTTCCTCAAGGACGTCGTTGACGGCTGTCTAAAATGCGAGAGGCCCGACGGGCTGTTTCACAACAATGTTGATCGCCCGGAGAGCTTCGTCGAAACCAATCTTTCGCAAATGCTAGCCTACGCAATCTATGTCTCCGTGGAGGGCGGATGGCTTGACCGTGGGTACCTTGCCCGGGCTGAACGCATGCGCAGGGCAGCACGCGCTAAGGTCGACGCGTACGGATTTGTGCAGGGTGCCTGTGGCGCACCCCACTTCAACCAACCGGGCGTATCTACTGAGGCCCAAGCTTTTTTCTTGATGATGGAAGCGGCCGCTGCCCAACATGAAAAGGCGATCGGCCGCAAACTGAGTTGATACGGGCAAACAACATGGAGGTCTTGAACATGTCGATACAATCTATGCTGCGCGTCGTCGGGAGCATTCTCGCAGTCCTCGGCGGATGCTCCTGTCTGGTTTCCCAGGGGGCGCAGAAGCTTCCCGGCAACGGACTCGCCCAACACCCCTTCCTGTATTGTGGCGAGTGGCAACAACAGTCGCTCGACAAGCAGACGATGTATCTTGTCCGGCATGGCGAGATCGTTTGGAGCTTCACCAATCCGTTTCACGGCGAACTGGGCGATTGCAGCCGCTTGTCCAACGGCAATATCGTCTTTTCACGCCAGTTCGGAGCCAGCGAAGTAACGCCGGAAAAGAAGATCGTGTGGAACTACGACGCTCCGGAGGGCACGGAGATTCATACGGCCTACCCCATCGGCAATGACAAAGTGCTCATTATGCAGAACGGGAGTCCAGCTCGTCTCATGATCTTGCGCAAGCGCGATAATGGCGTGGAGATGAGCCTGGAGTTGCCAACCAATTCCAACTCGCGCCACGGGCAGTTCCGGCACGTACGGAGGACGAAGAAGGGAACCTTCCTCGTCGCCCACATGGATATGGGGAAAGTGGTGGAGTATGCGTCCGATGGTCACGTTGTTTGGCAGGTAGAAGCTCCGTCTCCCTGGGCCGCGGTTCGGCTTGCCAATGGCAACACGCTGATCAGCGGCAACAGCTATGGCTATGTACGCGAAGTTGCTTCTTCGGGTAACGTGGTGTGGGAGCTAACCAAGGATGAGTTGCCGGGCTTTCCTCTGCACACGGTGCAGGAGGTCACGCGCCTGGCTAACGGCAATACGCTCATCAACAATTGGACCGCCAACCTGCCCGAAGCCGAAGCCGCTAACATGGTGCAGGTTCTGGAAGTGACGCCGCAGAAGAAAGTTGTCTGGGCGCTCAAGGAGTGGACTGCGCTCGGGCCTGCTTCGTCAACGCAGTTGCTCGACGAACCTGGCAAGGCAGAACTTGCCGAGTTGCAGCGCTGATCGTGGCTTTACTCGTCATTGAGTATCCACATTTATACGCAGGACACTGAATCGGCTTTGGAAGTCGATATCGCTGGAGGTGGTAATTGAGCAGTTTCAAACAAAAGACTTCATGGCATGAATGGGCAGCACGTATGGCAGCCGTGCTCGTCGGTGTTTCCGCCCTGGTCTGGTTTCTTGTCCGTGTGATTCCCAAACCCGCTCGCGCCAGCTATCCATGCCAGCGCGCGGCCTTTCCAATCGCGAGCGCGTTTGTTCTCTGGCTCTGTTCGCTCTCCGGGCTGTTCACCGCGGCCTTGCCCAAGCGCATTGTTCGCCGCCATCCACGCCTTTTGGCAGGCACCCTGGTCCTCATGGTTGCGGCAACGGGAGGCTGGCTCTATCACTCCCAACATGCGCAGGCAGCAGGTCGCACAACGTCCTGGAACTTTGCGCCGCAGCACCGGAACGAGCCACTGGGTATTGCGCGCGGCGTCTACCCGGGGCGTGTGGTTTGGGCTCGCGATCCCAAGGCCGCCCACTGGAGCGGCGATCTGAACTCGACCGTCGATCAATGGTGGATGGACCGCAATAACGATCAGGCGCGAATCGACGCAATGATGTCGGCAACCTTGCGCAAGCTCACCGGTGCCAGGACCGACGAAGAGGCATGGCAGAAGATCTTCACCCACTATAACGAGCGCGCTCGCGGCATGAAGAGTCGCGGTTATGGCGACGGTGAGATTGTCGCGATCAAGATCAACCTGAATAATAGCGCTGCGAGCGGAATTGGCAACTACACAAATGCGTCACCCCAGGTGACGCTCGCCATGGTGCGTCAGTTGGTACTGCATGCACACGTTCCCGCGTCTAGGATCGTTGTCTACGACGCAAGACGCAATATTTATCCGGCGATGCTCACCAAGATCTGGACCAACTTCAAGGATGTACGCTTTGTGCAGAATCAGGAGCCGCAGACCGCGCAACCTGTCAATCCAGACTACGGCGACTATCACGGTCTGGAGCAGGCGGACTGGGTGGAGGGTGTCAGTTACTCGGCCAACAGCTATCAAGATGCGAAGATGATTCCCCGCCAGATCAAGGATGCAACCTATCTGGTCAACCTGGCGCTGCTCAAAGCCCACTCTTATCCGTATGCTGCAGCGGAAGGCGGCGACGAAGGGCAGACCGCGGTAACCATGACGGGCAAGAATCACTTTGGTTCCATCAAAGGAACGCCCGAATTGCATGCGGCCATCAACACCGATCAGGAAGGCACGCCCCATGCGTATTCACCGATCGTGGATCTTGCCTCCTCGCCGAACCTGGGCGCGAAAACCATCCTCTACATGCTCGACGGATTGTATTGTGGACGTCGCCATCAATCATATCCGCTGCATTTCCCGAATCCGCCCTTCAATAATCGCGTGGAACCTTATGCGAACACCGATTGGCCCTCCAGCTTGCTTGCGTCGTTTGATGGAGTGGCGCTGGATTCGGTCGGCCTCGACATCCTCTATTCGCAAAGCCAGAACAATGTTGGTAAGGATGGGCATCCGCGGATCATGATCCGCGAGAACGCAGACGACTACCTGCAGGAAGAAGCTACTCCCGACCGCGCACCGTCTGGCACAGCGTACATGCAGGCTGGAAAACCGACACTGAGCCTGGGAGTTTTCGAGCATTGGGATAGCGATGCGACACGTCTCTACTCTCGCAACAAGGATCCAAAACACGGCAAGGGTATCGAACTGATCTACATACCGATGTAGCGCTCATCCTTTGCGCTCGCCAAGACGTCTGGCTTTATCGTTGAGACGTGTTCTTCTCATCGCGCCTCCGCCTCTCACATGGATTCGATCAAGGAAGATGAAATGTCCCTTGCTGTTTCAACCGTCCCACCGTCCACCGCAGCGCAGTCTCTTTTCTACTTGCTGCGAGGCTCTGTGTTTGCCTTTCTCTGCTTTTCCGCAGTTCTGGCACCGGGCCAATTGACAGAGACTTTCTCCCTCAGTGGAACTTGGCAATTCGCATTGGCTCCGAACGCAAAGGCAGCGGATGCCCTAGCGGGGTTCTCTGCAAGCAATTAGCTGTGGAGTTTTCAGAGGCCATGAGTATCCGCGAGCTAAGTTGGAAGCGCGTCGGAGAGGTTCTTCTTGCGGAAGAATTGGCCGCAATTAACCACAAGCAAACCTGAGCCATGCCCTGTACAAAGATCGAGCGTTCAGGCGAGTTGATCATTACCCGACCAAATCAGTACCCAAAACTCGCCCAGTATTTAGGGGTTCGGTTGCGAACCGTTGCGAAACAGCCCAACTCGCTCACTGACCGACTTAGAAGCAGGGCAATTCCCGCGCTCGGTTAACGCCTTCATCTGCCCTACTTAAAGCTTCGGATAAAAACGCTTTCTCCGACGATTGAAATCGGTACTGTGCGCATCGGCCGGGAGCTAGCGGGGCTACTTTCTTGCTGATACAGCGGTGCTGCTCTTCGCCTTCAGTCGGCCGCAGATAGCGCAAGGTTGTCTCCAACTTGGCATGACCGGTAAGGTGCTGCACGGTGCGGATGTCCACGCCATTGCGGATCAAGGTGGTCATCCAAGTCCTCCT
>Ga0181520_10008841_pt1 | contig 14153 bp, 6 predicted proteins | sample PEATcosm2014_Bin_29_FD_132451 | JGI IMG/M metagenome (GOLD analysis project Ga0181520, IMG submission 132451) | Peatland microbial communities from MTU Mesocosm Facility, Houghton, MI, USA - PEATcosm2014_Bin02_30_metaG | ecosystem: Environmental > Terrestrial > Soil > Wetlands > Peat | place... | reverse complement strand
CGCCTTCAATCAAGCATTGGTAGATGCCGAGAAACCAAAACGGCGGAAAGCAGCGTACGGCGAGACTTCCCGACTGAAGCATGGCCGGGACCACGCCCGAAATAACGGGAAACAGAAGCACGAGTATTACCAGCAAAGTAATTGTGGATCCCTGCAGAAGCAGTGCGACTTTGCGGAAGAGACGCTCGCCAAAGACGCAGATACACAAACCCTGCAAGGCGAGAATCGAAGCGGCGGCGAAGAGTCCGCTTGCGCCAACCGCAAGAATGTGGCCAGCGAGGAATCGAAGGAGATCCGGAGGATCCATCGCCATGGGAAGAACAAAGGAAGAGAAGAGATTGGTATCCAGAAGAAATCCCCCGATTAGAATGCCAATGGCTGTGACCCGGGCTGCGAAGGCACGTCGTGAATGAATGGGGAGGGGGCCGAGGACGAACAAATCGAGGAGATCGGGGAAGAACAAATCCCATTCAAAAACCGTTGCAATTCCCATGACGACGAATGAATACACGATGAAGAAGAGGTGATGATTGACCTGGAGCCAATAAGTGGGTGGGGCTCCGGTGGATGGCCGACCGGGCGGCCAGCCGGCAATTGGGTGATAGACGGGCCAGAGATAGATGGCGACAATCAGTGGCGGCAAACTGGTGGCGAAGGCGATTTGAACCAGGCGCGTCTTGGCATCGCCATCGGGCGAGGCTGTTTCGTGATTGAAGAATCGCTCAAGAAAATGGCGGGTTAAGAGCGAAAACTGGCTGCGCCTTGGTGGGCGCGCGGGCCCAAGCGCTGCCTGGACATTCATGGAAAGCACCTGCGGCTCTACGCGGGAAAAGAGGCGCTGAAAAGTTTCAGCCATGAGTGGTCTGCATGACCTCCACGATCTCCTCGGCAACGGCTCGAGTGTTCTGTTGGCGGACGAGCTGAGTGAACGCGCTCTCAAGGTTGGGAAGATGCATAAGTTTCGCTAGCTCGCTAGGAGGAGCATCTGCGAGAATCTTGCCGTTCGCAATGACGACGACGCGGCTGCAGATTTGCTCGACAACTTCGAGCACGTGAGAGATGTAGAGAATGGCTTTGCCTTGCGCGGCGAGCAATTCCAGCAAATCTTTAAGTAGTCTCGCAGAAACCACGTCGAGCCCGGAAAGCGGTTCGTCGAAAATGAGCAACTTAGGGTCGTGCAGCAGAGCGGCGGCAATCAGCACCCGCTGGCGCATGCCTTTGGAGTAAGACGAGATCGGCGAATGCTGCCAGGATTCGAGATCGAGGAGTTTCAGCAGACCCACTGCTTTGGATTCAATGAGTAGTTCGTCAAGTCCGCGGAGTCGGCCGACCAGTTGAAGGTATTCCAACGCCGACAGATAGTTATAGAGATGGGCTTCTTCGGGCACGTAACCAAACGCGCTGCGGAAGGGGACCATGTCCTCGCGGATGTCTTTGCCTTGAAAGAGCACATGGCCGTCATTGGGGCGTAGTATTCCGGTGATCATTTTGACGGTGGTGGATTTGCCGGCGCCGTTTGGACCTAGAAAACCGACGATTTCCCCAGAAGCCACCCTGAAGCTGACATCCTGAACCGCGGGAATACCACGATAGCTTCGAAACAATCCCTGCAATTCGAGCATCGGGTGTCGGCTCCGGGTGCGACCTATCCTATGTAGCATTCGGTATAATGCAGTGTCAAGTGGTTTTCTCTATGCGTAAAATGGCTCGAGTCTGAATCGATTCGATCGCAATTGGCCGAACCGCGCGGTTCTTCGGTGAGCCTTCGGTCAGTCGTACAATGTGATCTGCGCTGGAAAAGTGCAAAAGTAGCGGACCAAGTTACCTCAGTGAAGCTGAACGATGAAACAGAAATCGAGAAAGTCTATCGGCTATCGTCTGATCGTTGCGGCATGTGAAGCGCGCCAATGTTGGCTGGGAAACCGAGCTGCAACGCAATGCGCGCGAAAACTAACGCTCATCGGAATCTTGGGGATTTTGGCCCTTTCAAGCGGCGGTTCAGTTGCTAGCTCGCAGTCTTCAAAGGATGCGACGATTCGCGGGCTGGTTTTGGATTCAATAGGAAGGCCGGTCCCAAGTGCATCCGTTCGCCTTGAGAACACCGGAAGCCTGAAGACCCTCGAATTAGACTCAGACCTAAAAGGTGGCTTCGCGTTTTCAGGCCTCGGAGCCGGGACATTTTTATTGGTTGCCGAGAAAGCTAACCTGCATAGCAATGCTTCCATTGTCATTGTGCGTGAGTCAGGCGAGCAACCGCACGTGGATCTTGTCCTGGCGAATTCCGGTACAGTGGCGATTCCTGTTGTCCCCCCGATGGATTTTGCGGACAGCCCGAATTTTACTGTTGCAGGGGTCACGGATTGGACGGCGGCCGGAGGACACGGATCAGATGCGAATTTGCGGACAAGCGAAGCTTTGAACCGCGAGACGCTAACTTTGAAAGAAAGCGATGCTGCTCATAGTGGAAAGAATGCAACGAAAGACGTCAACAAGGTGCAAGAAGCTGAATTGCGGGCGGCTCTAGCGAGTGCACCGGCTAGCTTCGGTGCGAATCACCGCTTGGGCGAGTTCTATCTGCACGAAGGCAGATACGACGATTCGGCTTTGTTCCTGCAGAAAGCGTTTCAGATTGATCCGACAAACGCAGAGAACGAAGTGGAACTTGCACAAGCGTGTGAGGAACTCGGTGATCTATCGCAGGCCCGCGAGCACGTTCAACGACTCCTGGAAACTGGAGGGAACGCACCAGAACATCGTCTGGCCGGAGAGATTGATGAGAAATCCGGAGATCCTCTCGCGGCTGTCCATGAGTTTGAGCGAGCAGTCACCCTGGACCCGAGCGAGCAAAACTATTTTGAATGGGGATCCGAGCTGCTGATTCATCGGGCGGTGTGGCAAGCCAAGGAGGTCTTTGAGCGGGGAGTCAAAGTTTATCCGAGTTCAGCTCGATTGCTTACTGCCCTTGGTGCGGCCCTCTTCGCAGGTGCGCTTTATGATGAATCAGCCCTGCGACTATGCGAAGCTTCCGATCTAATACCTGACGATCCCGAGCCGTACCTATTCATGGGAAAGGTTGAACTCGCGGCCCCAAGCCCAATCGCATGTGTCGAGGAAAAACTCGCACGTTTTGCCGAGAGACAACCCGATAACTCGCGCGCTAACTATTATCTTGCGATGGCAATCTGGAAACAAAGTGGACAAGAAACTGACAAAGAGACAAGACGAAAGATCGAGTCGATGCTTACTAAGTCCGTGATGATCGATCCTAAATTTAGCGAGGCATATGTTCAACTCGGAAATCTCAAGTCCCAACGCAAGGATTTTGTGGATGCAGCTGAATTGTATGCGAAGGCCATCCAAGCAGATCCGCAATCGAGCGAAGCTCACTATCGGCTCGGTTTAGCCTATGACCGGCTGGGCGAACGAGCTAAGGCGCAACGGGAGTTTCAGCTTCATGAAGATATTGAGAAGAAGCGTGCCGATGCAACCGATCATGAACGACGGGAAGTTAAGCAATTCATAGTGGAAGTGCCCGACAAGTCGGCTAATCGAGATCACCAATAAGGACAGAAGCATGTATTGCTAAGGCGCTCTCATTATCTAACGTCGATTGACCTGGAATTAGACTGGCTTCTTGAAGGTCGCGACGATTCCCTGATCTTCACGGATCGTGATAATCTGATTTGCCTTCACCTGGGTGAAACGCTCGATCTTCTGCGTCGTCGGCCATTTGACCTCGATGAGGTCGATGGAGTTGGCAATGCCGAGCCCAAAATGAAGTCGAAGGTCACTCTGGGACATCACACTCGTACCGCTGTGCACCTCGTCTATCTGCGAGTGTTTCCCCGTAACAACGCGCACACGTGCTCCAATCGCAGTTCGATTGCACTTGGTCCCGACAAGCTTGATTTTGATCCAGTTCTGTTTGTTTCCGCCAACGTTATGGAGCAAAGAAGGGGCGTCATTCATATTGAGGATTAGGACATCCATTCCGCCGTCGTTGTCGTAGTCTCCAAATGCGGCGCCCCGGCTTGAGAACCGCGCGGCGATCCCCGGACCCATTTCTGCTGAGACATCCTTGAAATGCCCATTCCCGAGGTTTTTATAGACGAGTCGGGGATTCTTGAAGGTTTCCCCAAAGTTATAGTTATCGATCTCCGGATAGACATGTCCGTTGATCTGAATGATATCGGCCCAGCCGTCGTTGTCGTAATCAATAAATCCGCAACCCCACGCAACATAGTTGTTATTAATACCAACCCCGGAATTGAAGGAAAGGTCGCTGAAGGTTCCATCGCCATTGTTGTGGTAGAGATCGGAAGTGTCGTCTGCGAAATTGGTCTTGAAGATATCCAGATACCCGTCGCAGTCGTAGTCAGCCACGCCGACGCCCATGCCTGCTTGTTCGTGGCCATCATTGTTATAAGCGCACCCAGCTATGACCGCAATATCGGTGAAAGTACCATCGTGGTTGTTCTGGAACAAAATGCTTGGCTCGGAATCGACAGCAACATAAATGTCGGGCCACCCGTCGTTGTCAAAATCATAGGATACAGATGTGATCGAGTAGCGCGGGCCTGGCTTGAGGATTCCTGCCTTCTCGGAAACGTCCGAAAATGTACCATCGCCGTTGTTATGGTAAAGGATGTTTGTGTCTCCCGGCAGGCCACGCGGACCGCACATGGTTGGCACGCCCTTCCACTGACAGAAAGACATATTATCAATTGAAATGGGAAGATCGGGATCTAGCTTGACAAAATTACACACGAAAAGATCGAGATATCCGTCTCGATCATAGTCAAAGAATGTGCATCCGGTACCCCAACGGCCCTTATCCTGATAAAGACCGGTCTTGCGCGTAACATCTGTGAACGTCCCGTTTCCATTGTTGTGAAACAACAGATTACGTCCCCAGAAGGTGCAGAAAATATCGTCCCATCCATCGTTGTCGTAATCGCCGACGCAGACTCCGGTCTGCCACCCGGAGTGTCCCAAGCCGGACTTCTCAGTTACATCCGTGAATGTGCCATCGCGGTTATTCTTGAATAAGTGGGTCGTCGGTTCCTTTCCAGGGGCCCAATGGGCATCAAGCCTACTTCCGTTGGTCAGATAGATGTCAAGCCAGCCATCGTTGTCGTAGTCAAAAAATGCGATTCCACTGCCCTTAGTCTCGATGATGACGCGCTTATGGTCCACGCCTCCCCAAACATTGGGGACATTGAGCCCCGCCGTCTGTGCCACATCGATGAACTGGACTGGAGAGGAAGATGAAGCGGCTGGCGCGGCCTCAACGACTATCTGGTGTTTCCAATTCCAGAGAGGAGTTGTAAGCGCGTCAAGCAGCGCACCGCCGAGAACACAGAGCGAGGATCCAAGGAACCGTCGTCGCGGAAAAATCATAGAATGGACAGATTATAGGTACCGAACCCCAACATTGGGTAGCCTCTTGGATGAGGCAGGTTTAGACTCATTTGTGGCGAAGGTTCCTTTCAGCGCCGCGGCACCTTTGGAAAAGAATGCGGAACGATGCCGACCGCCTCTTTGACCGCCACGATTTGATCCACGGGTACATTCACGAGTTTATCGACCTGGCCGCTCGGCCAGCTGATCACAAGTGAATCGATCTTGGTTCGCCTCCCAAGCCCGAAGTGAATTCGAGAATCGCTGGCAGACATGTAACTCGTTCCGCCTTTCGACTGCTCGATGCGAACGAAACCGCCTGCAGTTAACTTCAGCGAAGATCCGATGCCATCGCGGTTGGATTTGGTGCCAATTAGAAGAACTTCGAGCCAATGATTTGCGTTGCCCTCATCGTTGCGCAAAAGCTCGGGGGAATCGCCTCGGCAATTGACAGCGAGTCCAACTGCACCGTCGTTGAAAAAATCCGCTGTGGCGAGGCCCCGCGCCGCAACGGGCCGAATGAAGTCCGGGCCTAAAGAGTCAGAAGTTTTCTCGAAATGACCATTTCCAAGATTATGAAACATCAAAAGAGGTTCCTTGTACGAGACCTCGCTGTGATAAAGACTGACATTGTCGACCATTGCGCCATTTGCTTGCACGATGTCGGGCCAACCATCGTTGTCATAGTCTATAAACTTTGCTGCGACCCCGCTCAAAGTCATTGCCTTGTTGCCGATCCCTGAACTATAAGTGACATCTGTAAAAGTGCCATCGCCATTGTTGTGGTAAAGACGATTCAGTTCGAAGTCGAGATGAGTGATATACACGTCGAGCAAACCGTCCCCATCCACGTCCTCTGCGTCAATTCCCATGCCAGCTTCATATCGCCCGTCTTCGCTCGCGGCCAATCCTGATATCAAAGAGATGTCTGTGAAAGTCCCGTCGTGATTGTTTTGAAAGAGAAAATTCGGCCAGGTATCGTTCGCGATGGCGATGTCCGTCCATCCATCGTTGTTGAAGTCGGCTAGAACGACTCCCATGCCTTTCGACTCAGGGCTGCCCACGCCTGACTTGTCACTCACATCGGAAAACGTTCCGTCATGATTATTGCGATAAAGTTTCGTTTTCTGGCCTCGATAGTTGTTGGGATTGCAATAAGATCGATAGCCGGGAGCACGCTCACCGCACCAGAGATTGTTTTCTGGCGACCAATCTAGATAATTGGTGACAATAAGATCAAGCCAGCCATCCTTATCAAAATCGAACCAGCCGGCGCTTGTTGACCATTCGCCTTCATCGGCGACCCCCGCCTTGGCAGTCACGTCGGTAAACGTCCCGTCTCCATTATTGTGATAAAGAATTGCGCGCCCATAGCCGGTCACATACATGTCGGGAAAGCCGTCATTGTCGTAGTCGGCAACCGCGACTCCCTGACCGTAGTGTCCTTCGCCTCCCACATGTGCCCTTTCGGTCACATCGGTAAACGTGCCGTCGCCATTATTGTGATAAAGTGCGGAACGCAAAGGCTTCGAGGGTTTGTAAGCGGCTGTCGCGCTTGACTGGACAAAGTAAAGATCCATAAGACCGTCTTGATCGTAGTCGATCCAGCCAACTCCGGTACCCATCGTTTCAAGATAGTATTTCTCGTCTGTCTCAGTTGAATCTTGAACGAAGCCGATCCCTGCGGATTTGCGAATGTCAGTAAATCGCACTGAAATGGGCACGTCTTTTGTTTTTGACGGCTCCTGGGCCGCGTTGAGGAAATGCTGACTGAAAATGCAAAAAAAAGCTATGAGCAAAATCCAGCCGTAACAGCAAAGCTCGGAGAAAAACCTCCAACGAGTCAGAACGACAACTGTCCGCAAACGGAGCAAGATGCGGAAGAATCGAGAACTCCGCAGGCTCATAGCGTTTTGTCAGCCAGGGAGAGAGCGAATTGAAGAAGCTGCGACTTATCGGCGACGGTGAGGGGCTCCTTGCTGACTGAAGAAGTTGTCGATGCGCGGTCCAGAACCTGCTGGATTCTGTCGACGTCAAGACTCGAGCTCACGGTGCTGTTCTTGAAACGGTCCAAGACCTCGCGGGCCTTGGTGATTTGGCCGGTTTCAAAATAGAGAACGCCAAGTGTCGAATAGCCACCCGACCATTGTGGAAGTAGGTCGACCGCATGCTCCAGCTGCCGTGCCGCTTCCTCCGAGTTATCCTGCATCGCCGCAGTTACCCCTAGCCCCCAACACAATTTGCCGGATCCCGGAATGCGCTTCCGGCCTGTAAGAAGCGTATGCTCTGCGTCGGCGATGTTGCCTTGACGCAAGTCCAGAAGAGCAAGAGACAAGTAGCTTTGTTCATTGTCGGGGTTTTTGTCTATTGATGTTTGAAATAATTGAGCGGCAGCTGCACTGTTTCCAAGGTGTGCATAAATATCTCCAAGCAATGCTCGATAAGCATCATCGGATTGCCCCGTTGGGGAAACCCTCAGCGCAGTTTCAAGAGCTTCTTGATAGCGTTGCATACGGAAGTAGGCGTCGGCCAAATCAAACCTGACGTCATCGGAGTTCGGATTCGCTTCGAGTGCCTGCTGAAAGTGCTGAATTGCATCGCCGTACAGGTGATAACGCGCGAGCAAAACGCCGGTGCCCGCCAACGCTCTATAATTTCCTGAGCTCAACTGGTCAAGTTGCGCGACCGTACTTTTGCCTTTCTCTATATTGCCGGTCTTCAGAAATGCGTCGGCAAGAAGGTAAAGACTCTGAGGCTGATCTGGATGTCTTTTCACCTCATCGATGAGGTCGGACAAATCCAATTGGTCTTTGGCTTGAGGAGCAAGTTCCGAACGGCTATCGAGGTAATCAAATAAATGCTGGAAGGGATGCGGATTCTCTGGTCCGATTTTTGAAAAGGTTTTAAACGCGCTCAAATCGCGATCTGCTGCCTCGGTCTCGTGTAAGCTTCGTTCCACCATCGCAAGCTTGTAGTATCCGGTCGCAGGGTCCCGGCTTACGCGAATATATCTCCTCAGGAGTTGTTCTGCCTCTGGAAGCTTCTTGGCTGCGATCCGATTGTTGGCCAATCCTAAGAGTGCTTCGGGATAGTTTGGATTAAACCGGAGAGTGTCATTAAAGAATGTTTCAGCGCCAGCGGCATTGCCCTGCCATTCCGCAATCAATCCAAGATTATAAAGGCAAGAGATGTCGTGGGGGTCCAATTTGAGCCCTTGCTGAAAGTACTGCTTTGCTTCATCGAATCGGCCTAAGTTTCGGTAAGAGAGTCCCAAGTAAGAATAAGATCGCGCGGAAGTGTCGATGGCTAGCAGCGCTTTGAACTGCTCGATAGACTTGTCCACCCGACCCGCCATAAAGTAGCTTTCACCGAGTGCCGTGATGAGGTCGGCGCGCTTGGGCGCGATCTTAACGCCTTCTTCAAGAAGAGGGATCGCATCTTCGAAATAATCCTGGGACATGCTGATTCGCGCCATCAGGAGGAGTACGTCAGGGTCGTCAGGCGCCAGTCGACGCGCGCGAATCAAAAGATCGAGCGCATCGAGCGGCCGCGATTCGTCAGTGTAGGCCTGGGCCAAAAGACGCATTCCGTCGACTGATTCCGGCTTCAGACTCAATGCGCGGTTGAGAGCTAACTCGGCTTTCGCATACTGGCCTTCGCGCATTAAAACCTGGCCAAGGTTATAGATAATTTCGAAAGTATCGGGTTGCAGCGTATCTGCTCGTTCTAAGTCAAGTTGCGCCTCTTTGTACTGCTTTTCCGATGCCAACAGCACGCCGAGGGAAAACTGGACCTTGACGTCAGTGCTGTTCGATGCTGCGACCACTGATGCTAATTGCAGTCCTTCAGGGGTTCGCTTGTTCTCGAAATAAGCGCGAATGAGGTTGAAACGAGTGGGAAGATTCGGCGGTGCGACTCGCTCAAAACGAGGAATAGCGGCCGCCGAGTCGCCTTTGGACATGAGCAGGACACCGAGGTTGTAATTAGCGTCGGAGTTCGCCGGATCGATGTGGAGAACGGTCCGGAATTCATTTTCAGCCGAATCAAATTGCTTGAGAGCGACATAGAGATTGCCAAGATTGTTATGGGTCTTTGCGGAATTCGGAGATAGTTTCAGAGCTTTCTGAAACGCTTCGATGGCACTCGGGTAGTCCTGTTCGTTGGTATCGATAATTCCGAGAAGATTCTGGCCCTCTACACTTGAAGGATGCAGCTGCAGTGCCTGCTCCGTTGCAGTTTTTGCTTCGTGAAGGCGGTGTTGTTGAAGGAGCGTCTCGGCTTCCTGAAAGTCCTTGGAAGAAGTCGACCGCGTTTGTTGCGCAGTGTAAGCCGGACTGAGGAAGAGTACCGCGCACAAAACGAGAGCTTCGCCTGCAATTGAAATTGCCATGAAGTTCTTTTTTCTGTTCCGAAACTTTGCGCGACCGCTCATCGTTTCTCCACTACTTAACGCGCTTGGGAAGGCGCTCATTGTAACATTTCAAGTGCTTGCTTAGCGTTGTTGTTCTCAGGCTGCTCCCGCAGCAATTCGAGCAGGGTTTCTCTGGCTTTGTCCCTTTCGTTCTGCATGGCGTAGAGGCGGGCGAGGTTTAGGTATGACTGATCGAAGCTCGGTGCAACCCGGATTCCGGTCTTGAATTGATCTTCCGCCAGCGCGTATTGCTGGCCGCGAACAAAGAGGACACCGAGGTTGTTCAACGCCTCAGGGTAGATTGGGCGCAAGGCAAGTGCCCGTTGCAAGTAATCTGTCGCGCGCCCCATCTGTCCTTGCTGAGCATAGAGCATACCGAGACTGTAATTTGCTTCAGGATCGTCGGGCTGAAGTAGACTTGAGCGCCTGAGGCAGTCCTCAGCTTTTTCAAATGAACGCTGACGCCGGTAGACATTGCCCAGATTTAGGAGCGCGATGGCAAATCCGGGCCTCAGTTGCAGCGATTGTTGAAAGTCCCGTATGGCCTCGTCAAGTTGCTCGTGCTGTGCCGCCATCATACCAAGGTTGTTCCAGGCTTCTGGATAGTCGGGGCGCAACTGGACCGTCTTCTCGAGATAGGCGCGCGCTTGTTCAAAATTGTTTCTCTTCAGGCTGAGAGTGCCGAGATTATAGTAGGCATCGGCATCATCCGGCTTCATTTCAATGACATGTTGAAAGGATTCAGCCGCCTGGTCCAAATAGCCATGCTGATACATCGCTATGCCGTAGGTAAAATCGTTGCGCTGGAAGCTTTCTTGTATCAGGGTTCCCTTGAACGGAAGCGCTCGATGCAATCGATCGCTTGCATCTGTTGGAATCGATCGGATGTCCTGAAGAAGGGTAGAAGGTGCGATGCCACCCTGATAAACCCTCACGATCATTCCGTCGGGGTCGAGCAAGAACGATATTGGAATGGGAAGATCGCGACGGCGATCGAAAAGGTAGCGGTAAACAATGTTATAAACACCGGCAACTTCTTCGGTCGCAAACAAGACAGGAAAAGGAAGGTGCTGCTGAGATGCGAAGGACTTTGCTGCAGGTGAATCGTCTGCGGTATCAACATTCACGGCAACGATGTTGAGATCGCCGGAATCAAATGCTGACTTGCTATTCCTAAAGAGCTTAAGCAATTCCCGGCTCGAGGGAGAATTACTTGACCAAAAATTGAGGAGTGCTACAGTTCCTTTGAACGAGCCAAGATCGCGCATTTCGCCTGAAAGATCCGGCAAAGAAAAACTCGGCGCTTTCAGAAACTGGAGGAGCCATGTCTTTTGTTCAGACGGGAGAGGCTCGATCTGAGGAGTTGGTCCCGCTTTCACAAACGGTGTACCAGGTGCGAATTGCTTAGCAATGAAGGAGCCCGAGCCCTCTGCGACTTCGATGAAATGGTTTGGGGGCAAGTTCTCGAATATTTGAGAAAGGCCGCTCGGCCAGCGAATGGTTGCTCGGATGGGTTGTTCCGGCCGACCAATTCCGAAAAAGAGTTCTTTCGAATGCTGGGAGAGAAAGCCTGAGCCTGACTGCAGATATTTGATTTGGCGAAGTGTTCCTGCTTCGACGGTGATGGACGCGCCAATTGCGTCGCGATTGCTTTTGACGCCTTTCAGCCGAAACGAAATCGAATTGCCAATTCCCTGGATCGAATTGTGAAGAATGCGCAATTGCGGTGCGTTGCGGTTCTTGAGAACGACTTCCAGCCTGCCGTCGTGATCGATATCTGCCAGTGCGAATGATCGGCTGTCTTCGAGGAAGTCCAATCCTGTGGGACCGGAAACTTCTGAGAATGTGCCATCCTGGTTATTCGCGAACATCACGTTTCTTGCGTACCCATGCCAAGTATGATCCGATCGAACCAATTCATTGATCGCATTCCAGCCGCGTTCATATGCTGTAAATGGCGTGGCATCCTCTGGCGATTTTGCGACGACCTGCCTCCAGAAAAAGCTCGCCAAGTCCTGGCGTTCGACACCGGATAAGTATCCATTCGCAACGTACAAGTCGGCGAAGCCGTCATGATCGAAATCCCAAAAGTCGGATGACCAGGACCAGCGGCCCATCTCGACACCGGCTTCGCGGCCGACGTTCTGAAAGGTTCCATCGCCCTGGTTGCGGTAGAGCGCATTGCCGCGCGCATGGCGCTGATAAAGGCCGCGTATGCGCTCTGGTGCATTTTGGTGAAATTGTTTCTGTCCCGAGACTCTTTGGCCGGCTGCTTCCCACATGCTGGGGACGTAGACATCCTGACGGCCGTCGTTGTCGAAGTCCGCCCAGGCGCAACCCATCCCAGCCCCGACGCCTTCGACGTGCGCCTGTTCCGAAGCAAAGGTAAACGTACCGTCGCCGTTGTTGCGATAAAGTTGAGAGGTCCCGAAATCATTCGCGACAAATAGGTCAGGCAAGCCATTGCCATTTGAATCGCCCCAGGCGCATGCGAAGCTGTAGCGATCGTTCTCAACATTCAGGCCCGCGGCCTCGGTTGTCTCCGTAAAGCTCCCATCTCCATTGTTGTGAAAGAGACAATTCGGTGGGCCATTGCGCGCGTCGTAGTACGGGATTGGGTAGTGATATTGATCGAGGCCCAGGTAGTACATGTACGTGCAGAAGTAGATATCGAGACGCCCGTCGCGATCATAGTCGGCCAATGCGGCGTGCGTGAAGGAGCCCTGCGGCGCGCGCGCGAACTTGAAGGCATCGCGCTTGATCGCAAAGGCGCCATTGCCCTGGTTGCGGAAAAGCAGGGGGCCGGTCCCACATACGACTAGAAGATCTTGCAGGCCCCGGTTCTCAAAGTCGGCGAAGAGAGCAGAGGCCGTATTGTCGAGGACACCTACTCCGGCCTTTTCGGTTACATCCTCAAACGTTCCATCGCCGCGGTTGCGGTAGAGCCGATTAGGCAACCCTGCTGGCTGGCAAACATAGATATCATCGAAGCCGTCGCCATCGAAATCTCCCGCCGCCACGCCATTGTTGCCATATACATCGACACCAATCGCGCCATCGAGAACCGTCCGCCAGTAATCTGCCCCTCGGAGCATTTGTTTCGCATAGGACTCCGTTCTGCCGAGGGCCTGTTCCGTTACATCGATAAACGCCGGTCCACTTACGGTGCTAAGCGTCTCTTCGCCGATCTCCCATTTCCGCGCCTGCCAGTTCTGCAAAGAGTCTTGCGACCATCGCATGCGCCATGAGCCAACCCGTTCTTCCGTGATCTGGCCGCTCCGTTTGGCGACGATGTCATAGCGGATATCCACGCGGACCGAAATTGGAGACTCTCTGGTTTGCTCGACTCCATAGATCTCAAATTCTGCGTTTGCTAGCGACAACAAAGGTCCCAGCCAGGCATCGAGGTTCTGGAGAAACCGATCGCGCCCTACAATCAGATTTTCGTTGAAGATCCTTTTTCTGGTCTCGATTCCGAATGAGGCGCGAAGTTTTGTTTCTTTGGCGACGGAAAAGGATGTAGCTTCGATCGCCGAATCCAGCGATTCAAACAGAGCACGGTGATCGTGAGGCGAACTTAGGAGTGCCCGACCCCATTGGTTGAGAAGCGACTCAATCTCGAATGCGTATTTCTCAGTGGTGTATTCATCGGAACCGGGCGCAACGAGACGCAGGACATCAGCCAGAGGAGACTGGGCCGGATAATGGGGTGACAAGCGGACGTCGGCGAATGGAAAGGGAGGCTCATCGATTCGCGTTTGCCCCGGCGAGCCGAAGAGAGGCAATGATCCAAAGAACGGCGCGGGCCGAAGAGCCATTGGCGCCCATCCCATGGTTTTGAGAAACGCTCGACGGGAGAAACGTGGGCGCTGATTCAGGTTGCGTAGCGTCATCACGGGGTCCCGGAGACCGGGAAGATGACCGAATCATAGCACCCATCTTCGATCCACCTCGGAGCGCGCGGGAGGGGCGCTATTTTCGGTCGAGATTTCGATCAGTGGTCGAAGTGGAAAAATCGGGGCGGCCTGCTGGATTTTCGCTCGGGAGTGTCCATTTCCATTCCAGTTATTGAGAGAGTCCGGCATTTTTCGGCGCCTCGGTGACGGACCAGACTTCATTGCGGATGTTTCGCGCAAACAATTTATTATAAGGTGGTTAGCCTCAATACTGCTCTGGGTCAGGGAGCCTCGAGAATGGCGCAATTCCTGGCGGTCATCAAAGGTATCAATTTCCTCTCCAACTTTCGATTGACAAAAATACAACGAATGCACTACGCTTCCTCGCACACTGATGAAACCGTTTACAAAGAGCGGCGAAAAGTGGACACCTTCAATCCCCGAAT
>Ga0181520_10008840_pt1 | contig 14154 bp, 8 predicted proteins | sample PEATcosm2014_Bin_29_FD_132451 | JGI IMG/M metagenome (GOLD analysis project Ga0181520, IMG submission 132451) | Peatland microbial communities from MTU Mesocosm Facility, Houghton, MI, USA - PEATcosm2014_Bin02_30_metaG | ecosystem: Environmental > Terrestrial > Soil > Wetlands > Peat | place... | reverse complement strand
CCCGACGGCCGCGTGATCGAAATGCTCAGCGAACACACCGTGGAGGGCATGCTGGAAGGCTACCTGCTGAGCGGGCGTCATGGCTTTCTCTCCACCTACGAGGCTTTCGTACACGTGATCGATTCGATGTTCAACCAACACGCCAAGTGGCTCTCAATCTCCAGTCACTTGTCGTGGCGCCAGCGCGTGGCTTCGCTGAACCTGTTGATCACGTCCACGGTATGGCGGCAGGATCACAACGGGTTCACCCACCAGGACCCCGGATTCCTGGACGTGGTGGTCAACAAGAGCGCCACCGTCACCCGCATCTATCTTCCGCCCGACGTGAATTCCCTGCTCTCGGTCGCGGCGCACTGCCTGAAGAGCGAAAACTACGTCAACGTGATCGTGTCCGACAAGCAGATGCACTTGCAGTATATGGATATGGACGCCGCCATTCAGCACTGCACCAAGGGCATCGGCATCTGGGAATGGGCCAGCACCGATCCCAGCGGCGAACCGGACCTGGTAATGGCTTCGGCCGGCGATATTCCCACGCAGGAGGCGTTAGCCGCCACGGTCCTGCTGCGCAAGGAATTTCCCGACGTCAAGATCCGCTTCATCAACGTGGTCGACCTGTTCAAACTGCAGCCCAGCACGGAGCATCCGCACGGATTGACCGACCGCGATTTCGATTCGCTGTTCACCGTCGACAAGCCGGTCATCTTCAACTTCCACGGCTACCCTTGGCTGATTCACCGGCTGGCGTACCGCCGCACGAACCATAACAACATGCACGTGCGCGGCTACAAGGAAAAGGGCAATATCAACACGCCCATGGAGCTGGCGATCAACAACGAGATCGACCGCTTCAGCCTGGCCATCGACGCGATCGACCGCACGCCCCGGCTGCAACGGATCGGCGCTCACGCCAAGGAGCGTTTCCGCAACATGCAGATCGACTGCCGGAACTACGCCTACGAGCACGGCGTGGACAGCCCGGAAATCAACGGATGGAAGTGGCCGTATTAACGGCGGTGGCGCGGGCAGTCCTGCCTGCTGTGTCGAGAATCGTCTAGACATTTCTTTGGGCGCGGTGCCGCGCGGTTGCCAAGAAACGTCGCCACGACTGGCGACGCTGCCGGCTTGACAGCCCGCGCCAGGCGCTTTCCTACCCCGGATGCGGCTCGCCCAGGATGCAGCGCACGGTGTCACGCGCGATCAGCAACTCTTCATCGGTCGGGATCACCCAGGCGTTGAGGGTGGAATCGTCGGTCGAGATCTGGCCTTCCCGTCCCGCCATCTGCTCGTTCCTGCCCTGGTCGAGCTGCAAGCCGGCCCAGGCGAGCCCTTCGCAGATCCGCCCACGAATTTGCGGCGAGTTTTCGCCGATGCCGCCGGTGAAGATCACCGCGTCGGCGCCGCCCATCGCCGCTAGAAACGCACCGACGTACTTGCGCGCCCGGTAGCAGAATATCTCGATGGCCAGGCGCACGCGACGGTCGTCGTGCACTTTGAGCTCGTCCTCGAGCACTTTCATGTCGTTGGTCAGGCCGGAAATCCCGAGCAGTCCGGACTGGGTGTTGAGCACCGACTCGACCTCATGCGGCGAGAGCCCTTCCTTGCTCGCCATCAGGTTCAGAATGGCGGGATCCAGATCGCCGGAGCGGGTCCCCATCACCAGGCCCTCCAGCGGCGTCATGCCCATCGACGTATCCACCGAACGGCCGCCGCGAATGGCGCAGGCCGAGCAGCCGTTGCCCAGGTGCAGCGTTACCAGGTTGGTCTCGTCGCGCGTCATGCTGCGCAGCGTGCGGTAACGATACGCGACGTAACGATGCGACGTCCCATGGAAGCCGTAACGGCGTATGCGGTGGCGTCGGTAGAGGTGATAGGGAAGCGCGTACAAGTAAGCCTGCTCGGCCAGCGTGGAGTGAAACGCGGTATCGAACACCGCAACCTGCGGCGTTTGCTGGCCGAAGAGCTCGCGCACCGCCAGAATACCTTTCACGTTGTTGGGATTGTGCAAAGGCGCCAGGTCGATGCAGTCTTCGATACCTTTGAGGACAGCATCGGTGATCAGGGCCGATTCGTGGAACATCTCGCCGCCGTGCACCACGCGATGACCCACCGCGTGCAGGTCGCCGAGACTGCGAATTTCGGCCACCTCCGAGGTATCCGAAGCCAGCCAGCGCAGCACGTAATCGAGCGCCGCGGCAACGTCGCGGATGGGCGCCGTCAGTTTCCTTCGTGGGCCATTCCGGTTCTGCACGGTGACGATGGCCTCGCCGCCAATCCGCTCCACCTGTCCGCGGCACAGGCGTTCGTCGCTGGCCGTTTTGATCCGGTCGAGATCGGTCGCAATCACCTGAAACTTCAGGCTGGAGCTACCCGCATTGAGTATGAGGACATTCATGGGTTCAGTCCACTTTTAACAGATGGCAGCCGTGATGTCCCGCCTCGAGAATCTAGCGCCGCCGGTGTTTTGTGGCTGGCACGCGCCCGGAAAAGACACCGCCGACAAGATCGCCGCGGCTACAAAAAACACCGGCGCACCACGCGACAGGATCAGACTTGGCTCGCGCCGTCTTAGGGCTTCTTGACTGGCGCCGGCGCCGGGGCCGCTGCCGGAGCGGGCGGCTTCGGAGCTTCCGCGTTGGGATGGGCCTGGTCGTAGAGCCGGACGATATCGGGCGTGATATTCGTGGAAGCGGCGGCCCAGAGAACGTCGGTCTGCGGGTTGCTCACATCGAGCACCACGGCATACGCGTTCTGCGTGGCGTACTCTTCGACGATTTTCATCATCTTGCCGCCCAGGTCCTGCATAATGCGACTCTGATCCTGCTCCAGATCGTCGTTCATGTCCTGGGTCCTGCGGGTCATTTCCTTGTTGCCGGCCTCGATATCCTTCCGCAGCCGCTCCTGAGCCTCCTCGCTCATGGTGGCGCTGCCTTTGCGCAACTGTTCCTGCAGGGCTTCGACCTCGGAGCGTTTCTTGTCCAGTTCCGTCTTGCGCGGATTGAACTTGGCCTGCACGTCGGCGGCCGCCTTCTGCCCGTCCTTGGTGTTCAGGATGGCGGACTGGATATTGATGATGGCAATCTTAGTGGCGGCCGGCCCCGGCAGCGCCTGGTGCGGCGGCGGCACGGCGGCCTGGGTCGGTGCGGGCTGCGCCTGGGCGCACGCCAGAGCGGCGGCGCAGCAGAGCAGCGCGGGAATCGCGGCGAAATTCTTTTTCAAGGTCAAACTCCTAAACGTGAAATCCTATCATAGCGGGACGCTCGGCGGGTTCGCTAGAACGTCCTGCCGACGGTGAACCGAACCATGGTCGACTTCTCGTCCCAGGGATACAGCGGCCCGTAGCTGGCAACCGCGTTGTTGTACGTCGCCAGATTGGGGAACATGCTGCGGTCCGCGGCGATCGGCGTCTGAATATTGGTGTCCAGCCGCAGCGGGTTATACGCAAAGTAAACGCGGAAGGGCGCATTGACAACGGGCAAAGTGACATCGATCTCGAGGCCCGTCGAAGCGCGCACTTTTTCAGTGCCCGGCGCAATCTGCACCTGGCCGTTATAGCCCGCCGACGGAAATTGCTCGTTGAGATCCAGCACGCGCTGCGGGTCCATGGTGAGCTGGCTGGGACGCAGGATCCGGTTGACGCCGGCATCGAAGAACGGCACCAGGGTCACAGTCTGGCCGACGATCGGAATGCGATACTCGAAGTTCCCGTAACTCTGCCAGTCGCCCCCGGGGGTGATGATCTGATAAACGGGCATGGTCATCGTCACCGGTTGCGGCGTGAGCACTCCGCCGACCACCACGTTTTGCGTTCGCGTCGATCCGTCCGCGTTCAAGACGTTTACCGAAGCCGTGGAGGGAATGAAAGCGATCGGCGTGATGCCCCAGATGTTAAAGCCGCGCACATCGTTCTCGCCGCCCATGAAACTGCGCGAGAAGGGCGGGATCAGCTTGCCGCCATAACCGGTGATCAGCCAGGTGCTGAAGTGGAAGGCCATGATGTTCTTCTTGCTGAAGATGGGCGAAGGCTTGAAGTACTTCAGGTCAACCGCCGGCCGCAGCGTATTGACATTGCCGCCGAGCACGCTGCCGGCGGCCGCTATGGAAAAGAAAATGCTCTTGCCGCCGGTCGGGTTGAGAGGGTGATTGACCGTGTTGTAGGAAATCGCCGGCGTGATGGAGCTGGTGTGAATGCCGTTCAGCGCGTTGGGCCCGTAAACTCCGCTGAAGTCGATGTAGTCGAAATAATTGGTCGCGCCGGTGGTCTGCGTGACGATGTCCGAAACACTGTATCCGTAAGTAATGCTGGTGCGCCAGAAGCTGCGGTGAAGCTGATAGCTCGCCGAGACATTGAAGCCCTTGCTGTTCTGGATGTAGTTCAGCAGGTTCTGGTTGTTCGGGCCTTCGATGGAACTGAACAGCGGCAGCAGGTTCTGGCCGTAAAGAATCGAGGCTTCGCGAGCCTGGTTGTAATCGAAGCGGCTGACGAAAACCGTAAAACCAGCCTGAATGGGCTTGTCGAACAGGTAGGGCTCGGTGAATCCGAACGTGGCATTCTGCTGGCGCGTGCCGAGCTGCCCGTTCAGCGACAGGGTCTCGCCCAAGCCGAGGAAATTGTTGGTGGAATACTGCGCCCCCACGAAGCTGCCGGCGATTCCCGAAATACCGCCGTTCAAGCCGATGGTGTTCTTGCCCTTCTCCTTCACCTTGAGCGTGATGTCCACCGTGTCGGTTCCCGGATTGGTCTTGATATCCGCCGCTTCTTCCTTCTTCAGCATTTCGAAATAGCCGAGCTGGTTGAGGCGTAGAATGCTCAGGTCCCAAAGCTGGGTATTGAACATGTCGCCTTCATCGAGCAGGATTTCCCGCCGGATCACGCGGTCGCGCGTGGTGGTGTTGCCGGCGAAATCGATGCGGCGGATAAAGAACTGCTTGCCTTCGTCGGCGGTGATGGTGAGATCGATCTGGTCCGTGCCCGGTTGCGGCTCAAAGGAGGGCTCCGGCACGAAGTTGATATAACCGAACTGGCCGTACAGCTTGCGCATGTTCTCCATTCCCTTGCGCAGCTTTTCGGTGGAGAACACGTCGCCTTTCTTCATCCCGAACAGCCCCGCCCCCAGAACCGAAGGATCGCGAAAGAGTTTGACGCCCACGAAATTCAGCGATTGCAAATGGTAGAGGCGGCCTTCTTCGACCGGAATGGTAATGTCGGCGTAAATGCCCGGCGTCTCCATCTTGAAGATCGGCAGGCGCCAGCCGTGGCCGCCGCTCGGATAGACCTTGACCGACTCGTCCAGCGCCTTGAACGTGAAGTAGCCGGCTTTCTGGTAGGCATCGCGGATCCGTTCCTTGTCCTCCTCGAGCTTGGCCTGGTCGTAGGTTTTGGCGAAGATGCTCTCAAACAGGATGGAGTGCGGGATGCCGTAGGGATGCAAATTCTTCATCGCCGCGACCACCCACCGCTGTTTCTCCGCCTGGTTGCCCGTGATGATAATCTTGCCCACCTTCACCTTCGGTCCTTCCTTGACGTTGAAAGTGACTTTGAGTGAGGAAGGCGGAATCTGCTCCACCACCGGGTCCACGGTCGCGTACTGGCGGCCGCGCTCGGAGAGGAATTCCTTCAGCACCTGCGCGGCGTGCTGAATCTTGTTGGGATCGTACTGCGATTCGACCACCAGCCCGACCTTGCGCTCCTTGAAGCGGTCGAGGATCTCCGACACTGTCACCGTGTGGATGCCTTCGTAGTTGATGGTGCGGATGACGCGGCGTTCGGTCACCACGAAGCGCAGGATCAGGCCGCCGGACGGGTCCGGCTCGGTTTCGAGAACGATATCGTCGAAGCGGCCGGTGTTCCACAGCGCCATGAAATCGCGCCGCAGCGCTTCTTCGCTGTACAGGTCGCCGGACTTAGTGAAGATCAGCGCCTTCAGCGTTTCGGAAGGAACACGGCGAGCGCCGCGAAATTCGATGGCCTTGATCACCTCGCCGGTAACCGGTTGCGGCGCTCCGGGAGCCGGTTTTGGCGTTTCCAGTTGCGGCGCCGGCTGGTTGGGGGCGTTCGGAACATTTTCGAGTGGGCTGGGCTGGGCTGGCTGTTGCGCCGGCGGTTGCTGCGCCGGCTTAGCGGTCGTCCCCGGCACGTCTTCGAACGGGTTGCGCGGTTGAGGCGCCGGCTGCGCCGGAGTCTGCTGAGGCGGGGGCGTCTGCGCGGGCGGGGTCTGCGCCTGCTGCGCGCTGGCCCCCAGGCCGCCCAGACACAGCGCCGCTATCGCCAGGTTCCTGCGCCCGAAGTACTTCATGCGCGCGTACCTTTTCGTTGTGCCCTGCCGCGAAAATTTTGCATGGGGAATGACGTCACTTGGGGTTGCCGGCCGTACTGCTGATAAGCACTCATTCTAGCGGATCTCAGACGCTCCAAACAACGAGGCGGCAACGTCCACAGGTGTGAACGCCCGTCACAGGCCGCGGGACTAGCGTCGCGCGCATCCTACCTGGGTGCTTCAACCGGCCATCCCCGCCATCCCACATACTGCACTTTCGCGGCCAGCAGTCCTGCCAGGCGCAGCCGAGGGCCGGAATCCCTTCGAATCCAGCGGGAACCGCGCCATCCATGAATCGAATGCCGGAATCGAGCGGCGCCCCAGCCTGCAACCGGGCGGCTACACCCTGTTGCCGGAGAGCGGCAGCATCTGGGTATCGAGCAATGCCGCCGAAATCCGGAGGCAGCGCCGAATTAGAATAGGCGTTCAATGCTCAAATCGACCATCTTTCGCGAATACGATATTCGTGGCGTCGCCGACGCCGAACTCTTGAGTGAGGACGTGGCCGCGCTCGGCCAGGCCCTCGGCACCTATCTGCGGCGGCATGGCGGTCCGCATCTTTGCCTGGGCCGCGATACGCGCCTCAGCTCGACCCGCTTGCGCGATGCCCTGATGCTCGGCCTCAAAACCAGCGGCTGTCACGTCACCGATATCGGCGTCCAACCCACTCCCCTGCTCTACTACGCCACCGTGCACACCAAGGCCGATGGCGGCGTGATGATCACCGGCAGCCACAATCCGCCCGAGTTTAACGGCTTCAAAGCCGTCCTGGGCGCCGGCACGATTTACGGCGAGGCGATTCAGGAAATTCGCCGCATGATCGAAACCAGCGATCTGGACCGTGGGCCGGGGAGCGAAACCACCGCCGACGTCGCCACTCCCTACGTCGAGGAAGTCGCGGCGCAGTTCCACTTCCCGCGCCGGATTCGCGTGGTGGTGGACGCCGGCAACGGCGTCGGCGGACCCGTGGCGCACCGCGTTCTGGAACGGCTCAACGTGGAGGCGGTGGAGCTGTTCTTCGAGATGGATGGCCATTTCCCCAACCATCATCCCGACCCCACCGTGCCGCGCAATCTCGAAACGCTGATCGCCCGCGTGCTCGAAACCAAAGCCGACTTGGGGTTAGCCTTCGATGGCGATGCCGACCGCATCGGCGCCGTCGACGAGCGCGGCAACATCCTCTGGGGCGACCAGTTGATGATTCTCTACGCCCGCGAAATCCTCACGCGCAAGCCGGGCGCCACTTTCATCGGCGAGGTCAAATGCTCGCAGCTCATGTATGACGATATCGCCGCGCACGGCGGCAATCCCATCATGTGGAAGACCGGCCATTCGCTCATTAAGGCCAAAATGAAGGAGACCCACGCGGAACTGGCCGGCGAGATGAGCGGCCACATGTTCTTCGCCGACCGCTATCACGGCTATGACGACGCTCTCTACGCCGCTTGCCGCCTGATCGAGATCGTATCCAATTCCGGACGGCCGCTCTCGACCCTCCTGGCCGATCTGCCGCGCACCGTCACCACTCCCGAGATTCGCTTCGATTGCCCCGATGAAATCAAGTTCGAGGTGGTGCGCCTGGCCTCCGCCGAATTGCGCGCCAGGCACAAGACCGTGGATGTGGATGGCGTGCGCGTGCTGTTCGCCGAAGGATGGGGCCTTGTGCGCGCCTCCAACACCCAGCCGGTGCTGGTGATGCGCTTTGAAGCCACTACGCCCGAACTGCTCGCCCAATACCGTCGCGAGGTGGAAGAGGTTGTGGAGCGCTCCAAACGGCAGGCACAGCGTGCCGGCGCGGATTGAGGCGCGGAGGCTAATCCCCGCCGGTTGCGAAAGTTGCCTTGTAGCGCGGCAGCAGCAGCATCAGCGCCGCGGCGGCGAGCGTCACCAGAGCGAGCTGCATAAGAAGCGCGCGATAGGATCCGGTAGCGTCGAAGGCACGGCCCATGATGACGGGGCCGGCCGCGCCGGCGATGGCATACGCGGTCCAGGTGAAGCCATACAGGGTCGAAAACGATTTCAGGCCGAAGTATCTGGAGAGCAGATAGGGAGTGACATCGCCTTCCCCGCCCATACCGAATCCAATCAGCGCGGCGGCGCCGATGCCCGCCGGGAAGGAACGCGCCCCGGCCAGCAGGAATGTGCCAAGCGCGGAGAGCGCGAAGAGACAGACGGCGACCCGCGGCGCGAAGTAGCGGTCCAGCAACCATCCCGTGAACAGCCTGCCGGCGAGGATCGCTCCCCCCATCGCCGAGACCGCCAAAGCGGCCCTCCCCGCTGCGATCCCGCGATCGGTCAGCAGCGCGGAAAGATGCGTGATGGCGCCGTTCTGGCTGATGGAGATGAGAAACAGCTCAGCGACGATAATCCAGAAGATCCGGGAGCGCACGCCCTCTCTCACGGAGGCGCCGCTGAACGGAATTGCCACGGAATGAGCAGCACGCGAACGCCCTCGGACACGTGAACCGCATGGCAGCCCGATGACGAGAACGGCGGCGCCCAAAATGGCGAACGAAGCGCGCCAGCCGACGGCGTGAATCAGGGATTCGGCGATAGGGGGAAGGATCATGGCGCCCGCCGCACCGCCGCCCAGCAATATGGAAAACGCCACGCCGCGACGCTCCTGGAACCAGGTGCCGAGCGCGCGAGAGTAGGCCAGGTGCGCGGTTCCATTCCCCACCATGCCGAGAATCAGGAAAACCGCGTAGAGGTGCCACAGATGACGCGTCAGCAGCGCCAGCGATGCGAACGCGCATCCGAAAATGGTTAGGCAGGGCAGGATGATGCGCCGGGCGGGATAGCGATCGAGGAGCCAGCCAAGCGGCGGCGAACACGCCGCGACCGCGAGCGCCGCGATAGCGAAGGCTGCCGAGACCGCCTCGCGCGACCAGCCGAACTCGGCGGCCAGCGGCTTCAGGAAAATGGCGAAAGTGTAGATGAACAGCGATGCGAAGCTGACCAGCACGCAGGTGGACGACGCAGCGGCTACGCGCCATCCCGCATAGCGGATGCTGTTCTCGTTCGGCGAGGCGGCTATGGCTGGCTGAAGGGCCAACGCGTTCAGTGGCTTTGCCTCCGGTGGTCGCATCTGTGCCATGGCGAGTACCTTCTTGTTTCGAAGCCTATTTGGTTGCCGCAGTCTGCAGCGGCCGCTTCCAGTCACGGGCTGCGTACCCTAGCGCCACTGTTTGCTGTCCGACCTCGCGGTAGAATTCCGCGTCCTGGGGCTGCCAGGTGTTCAGCCCATCGACGTAGCGATTGAACATGCAGAACGCCGCCGCGATGAGCACCGTGTCATGGATCTCCTGGTCGGTCGCACCGTGGCTCCGCGCGCGCTCGACATCCCCTGCGGTCACGTACTTACCGCCCTTCTGGACTTTGCCTGCAATCGCCAGCAGCGCCTTCAACTTGTCTGAGAGTGAAGTCGTCTCGCAATCGTGTTTCATCTGGGCAATCAGGTCGTAATCCGCCGGAGCCCCGCCGAGATGTTGCGCCGCGGTTGAGCCATGACATGTCTGGCAGTAGTAGCAATCGTTCTTGGCGGAAACATAAGTCGCGATCATCTCGCGTTCCGCCATAGTGAGACTGTTCGGACCCCGGAGCAAGACTTCCGCCAGCTCACATAGAGGCTGAGTGGTGGCGGGGCTAAAGACAAGCGGGCCGCGAATGCCGGGCAATCCTTCCGGAAGTTGAATGTGGGCCACGAACTTACCCCTCCAATGGTTTATCCGAGAATACACCAAACCCGCGCGTGTTCCAGTAATCGAAATCTACTACTCACTAGGTTGCCCGGCAAACACTCCAGCCTAATGCATTCCTATTATTGCCATTGGCGTGACTTGCAGATTACCATACTCTTCAAATCGAAACTCGCTTAACGACTTACTTCGGGCAATCGGTCTCACGCTAGCAAGGTACTGAAAGATACGAACTGCATCACGCGCCGAGCGTGGTAACAGAAGACTTGTGTGTGCGCGGGACCGAGCTCGCTGAATGTGAGCGTAGACAGGAATGATTTGGTGGCAATAGAACGCAAGCAGACTGGCCGGCGCGCCCTGTTGACGGCGGCCGGGCTTATTGCTGCAGGCGGCGTACCGGCGGCCGTTGCGGTGCTGGAAGAGAAATCGAGCGGCAGCCGGCGCAAGCGTGCATGGTGGGTGAAGACCGTGGAGCGACCCACCCTAGGGGAGAAAACCGGCGAGTTCAAGCGGTTCTCGGGCAAGAATATTTTTGAAATCTACAAGCAGTTGAAGACCGAGCGCGACGGAGCGGGCTCGTTCGAAGCGGAACAGGCCGCCAAAGCCAAACGGCTGGCTGGCTGGATGCAACAGAGTAAGCCTGGCTTTCGTTTGCCTGACCACCAGTTGAGCGAAGGCGCCTGGACTTTGATGAAAAGTGCCGAGCCGGGCGCGGGGTTGCTGTCGTGGACGCGCATCGCCGTAAACACGCCGGCTGAGTTGGGCGTTGGGCGTCACACCGCTCCGCCGGAAGAGATGGCGAAGACGGTGAAAGCGGCGGCACGACTGTATGGCGCCGGCCTGGTTGGGATCGCGCCGATGAATGAGGCCTATATCAACCTCAGCCAGGCGAAGAAGGACATCGTCTTTGAAGATGCCGAAGTTCCGGTGGTGACTGACAAGAAGTTCGTGATTCCCAGGAAGATGAAATGGGTCGTGGCCATCGCAATCCCAATGGATCTCGACCTTCTCTCTCGCGCACCCACCTCGTTGGGAGACGCTGCGACGGGACTTGGCTACAGCCACTCCGCGTTTACTGTTGCATCGCTGGCGGAGTTCATCCGCGGCCTCGGCTATCAGGCCATTCCCAGTGTGAATGATACGGCGCTGAGTGTGCCGTTCGCGGTTGAGGCGGGCATTGGGGAACTTAGCCGCCTCAACAAGCTGGTTACACCCGAATTCGGACCCGCGGTTCGCCTGTGCAAGGTTTTCACCGATCTGCCGATGGCGTACGACAAGCCCGTGGATTTCGGACTCGTCGAATTCTGCAAGAAGTGCAAGAAGTGCGCCGAGTCGTGCCCATCGGGCGCGCTGTCGTTCGACGACGAGCCGAGTTTCAAGACCAGAGGTCCGTGGAGTAATCCCGGGCACAAAGCGTGGTTCGAAAATTCTTACCTCTGTTTCCAGCACTGGCAGCAGGTCGACAACGGGTGCGGCATCTGCCTGGCGAGTTGCCCCTATACGAAAGCCGCTCAGGCTTGGATTCACGACGTAGTGAAGGCCACGGCCTCGGTCGCGCCGGCCGCGGACGGCCTCTTTCGCATCATGGATAACGCTTTCGGCTACGGGAGACAGCACGATCCCGAACAATGGTGGACCAAAGATCCGCCGTCCGGTGCAAGAGGATGACCATGCCCAGCAGCAGCGATACTTTCACCGTCACTATTCGCAAGCGCCCGTGGTGGTTTTGGGTTGTCGCCGGCTTATGGTTGCTGCTGGAGATACTCTTCCTGCAGACCGCTTTGGCGAGCGCGCGGGAAGGTGAATACCGCGCGGCCGCCATCATTTGGATTGCGGTTGGCGTTACAGCAGCCGCTGGCGTCTTGGTCGGGTTCCTCCAGGGCCGATCGAACACCCCGGCCAGGTGAAACGGCCAATTCTGAGGACTATTGTGACTATCGATTCCGTTGTGGAGACATCAATTATGAAACGACTCGGTATCCTTGTACTACTATACGTTTGTATTTGCGCCGTTGTGTGCGCACAGGCCCCCATCGGAACTCTGGAAGGGCAGATCACCGATCCGGCCTCGGCGCTGGTGTCGAACGCGGAAGTCAGCGTCCACAACGCGCAAACCGGCCTCACGCGGACCGTCCTGTCCTCTCGCCAGGGAGCGTTCCATTTCGCAGACCTACCTATCGGCGCGTATCTGCTCGAGGTGAAGGCGCAGGGATTCGCGCCGTATTCAGTCTCATCCATTCGCATCGACATCGGCCAGGTGGTGTCCTGGCCCGTGCAGTTGCAGATCGCCACCGGGCACACCGAGGTCAGCGTCTCCGGCCAAGCCGTAACAGTGGACACCAGCCAGACTCTCGGCAACGTGATTTCCGAAAAGCAGGCAACCGATCTTCCCCTGAATGGACGCGACCTGACGCAACTCGGCCTGCTACAGCCCGGGGTCGCACCCATGACTGCCGGCTTGGCCGAGGCGGGCGGCATCGCGCGCAGCGGGCAGGCTTACGGCGTTAATGGGCAGCGGCCGGAATCGAACAACTATCTGCTTGATGGCGCTAGCAACGTGGACAGCGTGAATGGCGGATACGCGCTGCGAACTCCTGTGGACGCGGTCAATGAGTTCCGCATTCTCACGCTGAACGCTCCCGCCGAGTACGGAGATACTAGTGGCGCGACGACGTCGGTAGTCACTAAGTCGGGAAGCAACTATCTTCACGGCGATGTCTACGAGTTCCTCCGCAACAACGCCATGGACGCTCGCAACTTCTTCGCCGCCGAGACCGAACCGCTGCACCGCAATCAATACGGCGCCACGCTGGGCGGCCCTGTCCGCAAGGACAAGGATTTCTTCTTCCTCTACTATGAAGGGCAGCGCAATTCCGCGGGCGAAACGCAGGCCGCTATCGTGCCGACCGCCGCGGAGCGGACGGGCGATTTTTCCGGACTCACCGACCCGTCCACGGGGCAGCCCGTTCCCCTCATCAACGAGTTCACCGGCCAGCCGTTTCCAGGCAACCAGATCGCCTCGTACATGCAGAACCCAATTGCGTTGCAAGCGGAGAAACTCTATCCGCTGCCCAATATCGGTACGAACGTATTTGAATCCACCCAGCTCGGATCGAATAACTACAACCAAGGCGGCCTCCGCTTCGATCACTACTTCGGCCCGAGTGATCAATTCTTTGTGCGGTACTCCGCTTCGTCTCTGCATGAGCTCGACCCGTTGCCTATCGCGGGAGCCGGTGTCCCTGGTTTCCCAGTCACCGACGACATCGTCACTAACTCCGTCACCGGCTCCTGGGTCCACCTGATCTCCCCGCAGACCGTACAGACCGTCCGCGCCTCTTTCTTCCGCAATGTGTTCCTGGCCGGACAGGCGGTGAATCACGCGCCGGGCAGCGACCTCGGGTTTCAATACCAGCCTACTCTCGCGTTGAACCAGGGCGTTCCGTACTTGATCGTAAGTGGCTATGCGTCTCTCGGCAATCCGATTACCGGCCCGCAGAACACTTATCAGAATGACTTCCAAGGATCTTACTCGATAGCAATGACGCGCGGCCGGCACAGCCTCAAGTTCGGCGCCGATCTCACTCGCGAACAGATCAATGCCACTCTCGGAATCGCGACTAACGGCTTCTTCGTATTCGCCCCGTTTCCCGCCAGCGATTCCTTTGCCAGTTTCCTGCTGGGGCAGTCGGTGCAGTTCTTCCAGGGCGGCGGCGACTTCAACCGCGGGCTGCGTAAGTGGGTCGCGGCCGGGTACGCACAGGACGAGTTCCGGCTCAACTCGCGCCTGACTCTCAACTTCGGCCTTCGATACGAAGTGAACGCGCCCTACGTCGATATCCGGAATCGCATGAACGCGTGGGCGCCTGGCCAGCAATCGACTGTCTATCCGAACGCGCCGGAAGGGCTGCTGTTCCCCGGCGATCCTGGCGTGCCCGCCGGCATCGCCGCCGTCGACTATCGTGAAGTCATGCCGCGCGTGGGCATTGCCTGGGATCCGTTTGGCGACAACAAAACCGTTATACGCGCCGGCTACGGCATTTTCTACGATGGTTTTACCAATGGCGTGGGAGGTCCGCTGCAGGCGTCCATCAGCGCACTGCCGTGGACCCAGGCGTATCAGTTGCCCGGCCCGGGAT
>Ga0181520_10008838_pt1 | contig 14156 bp, 13 predicted proteins | sample PEATcosm2014_Bin_29_FD_132451 | JGI IMG/M metagenome (GOLD analysis project Ga0181520, IMG submission 132451) | Peatland microbial communities from MTU Mesocosm Facility, Houghton, MI, USA - PEATcosm2014_Bin02_30_metaG | ecosystem: Environmental > Terrestrial > Soil > Wetlands > Peat | place... | reverse complement strand
TTTCAACTCGACGCCGCGAGAGTTGGCAATGCAGTATTCACGCCCCGGTGCCTGGCATTCCAAAAATCAAACGCGGCGTACGGATACACGCGTGGAACGGCGGCGTGCAGGCTGGCGAGGCGCCGCTTGGACGCCAATGATGCACTTCAGGCCACAAGGGCCATCATGGAGCGTCACGGGGCGGCCCTGCGCAGGTGGGGCCCACGGTTGCTGGCGCGTGTCCTGCGCCAGGGGGCCTTCTTTGCAATACTGAGCGGGGATCGCAGTCTTGCCCGCCACTGGCTCAAGACGGCCGTTATGTCCAGCGGACTGGACTACCATGCATTTGTGCTCGCGACGATCTCCTTTTTACCGGCTAAGGCGGTCGAAATGATGTACCGTGCGAGAGGAACAAGGTGATGGACTTGACCGCATCTAATTTCGGCAGCTTGTTCGACCGAAAGGAGAAGTTGTCCTTGGGGGCTGTCGTTCTGTTGGCTGTTTACCCGATGCTGGCGTTTATGGGCCAGTTTCCCATCGAAGGGGCAGGGTTCCCACTTTCGCTGGAACACGTCATCATCGCCATCTGTGGCGTGCTTATACTGTTCGAATGTGCCTTCGGTTCGCTCACGCTCAGGTGCGCGAACGGGCCTTTTCTCGCGGGCCTTGCCGTCTGGTTCGGCGGAAACGCGCTGTCGCTGCTCTTTTATCCTAACAAGGACGGGAACATCGTGGTCCTCGGCTATTTTCAGAAGTGCCTTTTCTGCTATCTGGCGTTCCTCGTCTTGGCGGAGAACCACTGCCTGCTGAAGGTCATGAAGTGCTATCTGGTAGGCTGTTTGATCGCCGGGCTGTTTACCCTCTATTACTTCCTTTACCATGGCGCCTCTCTCCAAGATATCCGCGTGTCAGCTTATGGCTGGGTCGACGACGTCGGACAGCTTCAAGTGGACCTGATGCACGGGCTTGCCCGAAACGGTGCGGGCAATGTCCTCCCACTCTGGTTCTCACTGATATTCCTCATGCTGTATCCTGACAAGGGGCGCAAGAGGCTCTATTTAGGCCTGGCTGCCATCTTCCTCATCCTCTCGCTCATGGCGCTGCGACGGGAGACCCTCGTACACCTGCTTATTGGCTTTATTGTCCTCCTCGCGTGGGCGCCCAGAGGATGTCGCTGGCCGGCAGTGTCCATCATGGCCCTTTTTCTATGTGGAGCGGGCTATCTTATCCTCGGCAATGAAGATTGGAGACACCGGCTGTTTGAGGAAACGGTCGATTCATTCAACGAAAGCCAGGACCCTCGCACGGCGATGCTCAAGGCCACGCCGGCTGCTCTTCTCGACAAGCCGCTCCTCGGGCATGGTCCCGGAAACTACAGGACCGCTATTCTGAACTACATAGACATCCGGGGTGTCGTGCAAGAAACCGGCTTGGCGGCCCACAACTCGTTTTCAGCGGCGGCCCTGGAGGCTGGCAGTGTCGGCCTCGTTGGCGCAGTCATCATGACCGGCGCTCTCTTCATTCAACTGATTCGCCGACGACAATACCCAACGAGTGACCGTCACCTCGTTTGGTTAACCTCGGTCTTCATTTTCCTTGAGGTGCTGGACCGGCAGACCTTTGGGGACGGCTTGTATGCTCCTCAGACATGGTTCTGGTTCGGCATTCTGTTGGCACAAAGCAAGATCATGGAGGAGCATGCCTCCGCCCAGGAGGCGGATGCGACACAGGGGATCACGCGCGGTCTGGTGCTCGCAGGGACGCTAAACCGTTGCCCGGTCACTGCGATCCCCAGTGCGGTGCTCACTCAGGCCGTCGACTCTGGCATAGCTCCGCCCGGAACGTTATTAACACCAGCAAAGGGCGATCGAGGCCGTCGCCGGAACCGGAGCGGCGCCTCGTTCGGGTGCCGGGCCGACCTTCGGCCTTAGTCAACTCTCAGTGGGGTTTGAGCGTTCGGTCTTGCCTTTTTGTCTCACACTTTGGGTTCCGCGGCGGGTCGAATAAACTGCCATGCGCATCGACCGCAGAACTGTAGCCTTGGCTCACCTGCCGGAGTTGGGCCATTATCCCTCTGTGGAATCCCTGCTTCACCGCGGAAAACAGACAGGGCTTTGCTGCGGTTCACCAATTCCCGGGCCGTCGTCCGGCAGCCTCGTGAGCGGACTGTTCCGGGAAGCGGGTTTCGACGAACGCCGAGCCGGACTCGCCGGATGGAATCCGCTGGGGGAGTTCGTCCGCCCGGGCGATTCCGTGCTTCTGAAGCCCAATTTTGTCAATCACCAGAATCACTCAAGCCAGGGGATGGACTGCATGGTCACGCACCCGTCCGTGCTCGCGAGTGCTTTGGATTATGTGCTGTTGGCCCAACCAGGGCGAGTCATCGTCGGCGACGCGCCGATGCAAAGCTGCGACCTCAAAGAGTTAATGGATGTGACGGGATATGCGCAACTCAAGGAACATTATGCGCGCCTGGGAGCCCTGGTTGAATGGGTCGACTTTCGGCGCACGATCTTGGATGGAGCAACGCTGGTCGCGCATCCTATTACCGACAGGCGCCCAGTGGAACTATACACGCTGTTCGACCTGGGGTCGGAAAGCCTACTGGAGCCGCTTTCCATGCATGCCGATCGTTTTCGCGTCACCATGTACGATCCGGCGTTGATGCGCCACACGCACGCTCGCGGGAGGCACCAGTACTTGATCGCAAGAGAAGCACTCGAGGCGGACGTCGTGCTCAACCTGCCCAAGCTCAAGACACACAAGAAGGCTGGAATTACAGGCGCTTTGAAAAACCTCGTTGGCCTAAATGGCAACAAGGACTATCTTCCACACCACCGTCTTGGCGGCCGCGAACGGGGGGGAGACTGTTACTTCGGAGGCTCCCGCTTGAAGATGGCAGCCGAGCGTTTGCTCGACTGCGCCAACGGATGCTCCGGAATCTCCCAGCTTTGCTGCCGTCAGGCCGCACGTGTCAGCATCGGGCTCGCACGCCTGTTGGGCGAAGACTCGAATGTGGAAGGTAGTTGGCATGGCAACGACACCGTCTGGCGCACGTGCCTGGATCTCAACCGTATCCTTGTTTACGGGCGCCCGGACGGCAGCTTGGCTCCAACTCCGCAACGGAGAATCCTCACGATTACCGACGCCGTCATCTGCGGTGAGGGGGAAGGGCCGCTGGCACCATCGCCCAAGTCCGTCGGACTGCTGACGTGCTCGGTTAACCAGGCGGCGGCCGATCTCGTACATGCCCACCTCATGGGTTTCGACTGGCGGAACATTCCTCTCGTGCGGGAAGCATTCACTTGTCCACACTACCCACTAGTTGATTTCTGCCCGGAGGACGTTCAGGTACTGTTCGAAGGTCGACGGTTCAAGCAGCCCTGGCCGCTATGGAATCCAGTGCCATTTCGACCACCGGCAGGATGGGTAGGCCACTGCGAGCGCGTTTGTTCCGAGGAGGCCCAGGCTGGATACATCGAGCCACGGTACGAATGAGCTGATTATGATTGGGATACACCAAAGAGCCGGCAGCTTCTCCGATCGCTGGACTCACTATTGCGTAGAAAAGGGCATCCCATTCAAACCCGTCGACTGCCTGGCGACTGATGTCATGAGACAGTGCTGTCACCTGGAGGCAGTGCTTTGGCACTGGGCCAACTCGAGCCCGCGGGACCAGTTGGTCGCTCGGCAAATCATCGCAGCCTTGGAGGCCCACGGATTGATAGTCTTTCCCGACACCGCGACGTGCTGGCACTACGACGACAAGGTCGCGCAGAAGTACCTGCTAGAGGCCGTCAAGGCCCCTTTGATTCCCACCTGGGTCCTCTCAGATCGCCGTGAAGCAATGACCTGGGTTGCGAATACACACTGGCCAAAAGTCTTCAAACTGCGTTGCGGGGCAGGCTCAAGCAACGTGCGGCTAGTGCGCACACGGCGCGTGGCCGAGAAGCTTTGTCGGCAAGCCTTCGGGCGAGGCTTTCCCTCTAGCCCGGGGTACTTCAGAGATATCGCCACCCGCCTTCACACAACGACGGGGGCCAGGCAATTCTGGGAAAAGCTCGCAAGGGTACCACGCACCGTTCAGAGGATTCTAAGCTTCCGCCGCCAGATGCCCCGCCAGAAAGGCTACGTCTATTTTCAGGACTTCCTTCCGCATAATGCCTTTGACACCAGGGTGACGATCATTGGGAAGCGGGCGTTCGCCTTCATTCGGCAGAACCGCCCAGACGATTTCCGAGCCTCTGGAAGCGGCCGGCTGGATTATGACCCGGCTAGAATTGACAAACGATGCGTCGAGATCGCTTTTCGGGTGGCCGAACGACTTGGCACCCAGAGCCTGGCCTTCGATTTCCTCTTTGACCCTGCCCACCAGCCTAATATCGGCGAAGTTAGTTATTGCTACGTGAGTTCCGCGGTCTATGGCTGCCCAGGTCATTGGGACCACAACATGCACTGGCACGAAGGCCACACCAGGCCGGAGGACGCGATAATGGAGGACATGCTCTCTAAATGCTGTGCTTTAAAACCATCGAGGCAGGCGGGAGGATCAGGCTCTTTGGAAGACGGCGCTTGGTCAACCCCCGCTGGAGCGCTGAAGTGCCGACAAGGGCCTTTTGAAAGTGGATGCGCGTAACACTGTTTATCGATAGCCTGGGACCAGGCGGCGCCCAGCGCCAGATCACTCTGCTGGCGGTCGCTTTGAAGAAACGCCACCACCAAGTTCGCATGCTTGTCTATCACCCGCACGACCATTTCCTTCCGGCACTCGAGGACGCGGGAGTCCCCTGCCAGTTGCTCACAGGCAGAACGAAGTGGCAGAAGATGTTTGAGGTCCGCAATGCGTTGCGGCATGGCCTTCAAGACGTAGTGCTGGCGTTCCTGGGCGGACCCGCTCTGTACGCAGAATTAGCGGGATTGCCCGCCCGGCACTGGGGCCTGGTAGTAGGGGAAAGATTAGCATTCCCGGCGCTCAGCAGCGCGCGGGCAAGATGGTTGCGCTGGCTCCATCATTTTGCTGACGCCGTTGTAACGAATTCCCATACCTGTGGCCTCATGCTGAAGGAGACCCTCCCGGAGTTGAGCGGGAAGATTGTGACCGTTTACAACGCAACCGATCTCCGCACCTTTTCACCTGCGGCGCAGAACAAGGCTCCTGGGCTAGCCTCCAGACTGAGGATCGTCGTGGCCTCGAGCTACCAGCAAAAGAAGAACATGCTCGGCGTGGCTAAAGCATTGGACATGCTTCGTATGGGGTCACCCGGCTCTGACGTGGTCGTGGATTGGTATGGCGGCCCAGGGCCAACACCGGCACCACTTGACGCAGCCAAGGATTTCGCCGTGCGGCGACAGCTAGGAGACCGGCTTCGATTTCACGGGCCTATCCGCGAGATCGAGAAGGAGTACGCGGCGGCTGATGCGGTCGGACTCCTCTCCTTCTACGAGGGCTTGCCCAACTCAATCTGCGAGGGGTTGGCCTGCGGCAAACCAGTTATACTCAGCGATGTCTGCGACGCGGGTAGCTTGGTTACCGAGGGCGAGAATGGGTTTACCTGCGATCCCCGCTCGCCGGAGAGCATCGCCACCGCCTTCCAGCGGTTTGCGGCGCTATCCCCGGAGTCCCGCCGGCGGATGGGGGAGGCCTCCAGGCGCAAGGCCGAAATCCTGTTTGCCCAAGACACAATTCTTGACCGTTACGAACAGATACTCGTAGCGGCAGCAGCGCGGAGACCGCTCCCAACCGGCTGCGCATGGCCGCAGGCGGTGCCGGACTCCGCCCACCGCACGATTGCCCGCTGGTCAGGCGGCCTGCCCCGCCCCGAGGATCGCTCGGCGCAACATGCTTGTGGCAAAGAGAGCGCCGGCGGAACATGCCGATCGTGAAGCGGTCCGGCCGACCGCACGCGGAGGAGGAGTACCATCCTGCGGCAGAGTCGGATTCCATTCAACTGCTCCGTCGGCGCGGTCTATGACTGACTTCCTTTACGGCATCGCTCTTGAGAGGCCAGCCGCCTCTCAACCCTCAACTTTAACTTGGGACATCATGACGCAATTAACCCCTGCCTCGCCATTGACCAAGGCCCTGCACACCATTCTGGACCTCGAGTTCGCCGTGGCTTTCGCCTTTATCTATAGACTTCTGTGGATGCTGGCTTCACAACGGAGATTCGCCCAGTGTGGCCCTGGAACGACGGTGTTTCCCGGAGAGTTCACCTTCAAGAATGTGTATCTCGGCAGAGGCGTCGTCATTGGCTACCGCTGCCGATTCTCCGCCGTTCACAGCCGAATCGTAATTCGAGACCGGGCGGGCATCGCGGCTGAATGCGTCATCAGGACTGGGGATCACAATACTTCCTGCATCGGCAGGTACATGATGGACTTCACCGAAGCGGAGAAGCGCCCCGGAGATGATCGAGATGTCACCATCGAGGAGGATGTGTGGGTTGGTACCCGATGTATAATCCTGAAAGGGGCCAACATCCACCGTGGCGCGGTAGTGGGGGCCGGCTCGGTCATCCGCGGCTTCGTGCCGCCATACTCGGTAGTCGCGGGAAATCCGGCTCGAGTCTATCGCTTCCGGGCCGATGTTGACTCCATTGTGCGGCACGAAGAGAAGCTCTATCCGCCCGAAGCAAGGCTGTGTCCTCGAGCGCTTCAGCAATACCAGGCGCGTTATCCCAACCTCTACTCAACCTGTTAGACGATCCTCCTGATAGCCCTATGGAAATCGAATACTTCTGCCGCGATCTGGAAGCCATGTTGAATCGCACGCCTGGCACGCTCCGCGCCGGCATGCACGTCCTCCACATTGCCGAGTGGGACTCGATGCAGAGTTTGACATTCGTCATGTTCGCGCAGGAACGCTACAAGAAGAACGTAAGCGCGGTGGCTGTCGCAAAGGCCGCGACGGTCGATGAATTGTACAGGCTCATTTCGTCTTAAGCGCGCCATGAAGGCCAGAATCCAAGCCATCTCGCACTACGTGCCGGAGGGCAGACTCGACAACGAAGAGTTAGCCGCCGCATTCCCAGAGTGGCCGGCAACTCGCATATATGAAAAGACCGGCATTCGGACTCGGCATATCGCGGCGAACTCGGAAGCGGCCACGGACCTTGGCTTTCAGGCAGCTCAGCGCCTCGTTGCGTCAGGAGCGTGTGCAAAAGAACAAATAGATTACCTGATACTGATCACGCAAAGCCCGGACTACGCGCTTCCGGGACCGGCTTCGCGGCTACACAAAAGGCTCCGCCTGCGGGCTTCGGCCGGGGCCCTTGACGTTAATCTTGGGTGCTCCGGCTACGTTTACGGCCTTTCTCTGGCAAAAGGGCTGATCGAAAGCGGCCAGTGTGCCACGGTTCTCCTGGTAACGGCGGAAACGTATTCCAAGCACCTCGGCGTGGAGGATAAGGCCACCAGGACACTATTTGGTGACGGCGCGGCCGCGACTCTGATCCGCGGCTTTTCCGAGCCGGGCGATCACGAGCCGTTAGGGCCGTTTCTCTTTGGCGCGGACGGAGGAGGTGCCGACAAGCTAATTCTCCGCCACACTCCCGCCAAGAGCAGTGGGCTGCCAGAGACCCTCTACATGGATGGGCCTTTTATCTTCGATTTCACAATCGCCGTCGTTCCACCGTCGTTCCGCGAGTTGCTTGCGAGGGCACACCTGACAATTGACGCCCTAGATTTTGTGGTATTCCACCAATGCAACCGCTTCATTTTGGATGCCCTGCAGAAACTATGCGGCATTCCGGCGGGCAAGTTCGTCGTCGACCTGGAGGAGTTCGGCAACACGGTGAGTTCCACAATTCCTATAGCCCTTGCTCGAAAACTGCAAACACTACAAAAAGCCACATCCTATACCGTCGCATTGGTCGGCTTTGGCGTCGGCCTGTCCTGGGCGTCCTGCATCGCCAGAGTTCAGCCGACCACGACGCAAACGAATCTCGGTTGATGGCTACGTTCCAAGGCGAGGGGAGGCAGAGGGTACTTCTAGTCACTCCGTTTGGCCAGGGTACGGGCGGGATCATTGCCCACGCAAACAGCCTCGTGCGAGAACTACGCGAACAACATCTGGTTGACCTCGAGGTGATCGACTCGGCGCAGCGGTATCGCGCCTCCTGTGATCTTAGCCTGCCGAAGCGGCTGCTAGGCGGGGGATGTCAGGCGCTTAGGCTGAGCAAACAGATCGTACTTCGCACGTTGCGGATCAAGCCGCAAGTCATATATCTGACATCGTCCGCCTCCTTTGGCTTGCTAAGGGACTTGCTGCTCACGGTCATGGGCCGATTGCTGGGCGCTGTAGTTGTTGTGGCCTTCCACTTTGGGAGGATTCCGCAATTGAAGGCGAAGAGGAATTGGGAATGGCGCCTGTTGCTGTTAACCTGCTGTATGGCGAATGGCGTTCACGTTTTGGACCGCCGGTCAAAGGATGCGCTCGCGTCGGCGCTACCGCGCAAATTGATAGAACAATTCTGCAACGGAATCGATACGGCCTGGATTGACTCCTTGCTGAGTGGGGCGAGTTCCAAGCGGTTAGAGGCGCAGGGCATGCATCTGGTGTTCGTGGGGATGCTGCTGCGGGACAAGGGAGTTGTTGAACTGGTCAGGGCGTGTTCCCTAATAGAAGCCCGTGGTCTAACCCTCCAGATGGTGGGGCCGGTGGAGCCTGAAATGAAAGCCGAATTGTGCCGGCTGGCCGGGGCGCGGGATGGAGGGGGGTGGCTCGCCTTCGCAGGGCAGTTGAGTCGCGAGGAGGTCGTCAAGCGGGTAGCTGCGGCCGACATTTTCGTGCTGCCATCGTACACGGAGGCATTTCCGAATTCGGTCCTGGAGGCGATGGCCTGCTCCAAACCGGTGATTTCAACGCGTGTTGGCGCTATTCCCGATATGCTCTCTATCGGAACCGAAGAACCAGCCGGGATTTGTGTGCCCCCTCGGGCGGTTGAGCCTCTGCGCGATGCGATTGCAAGGCTGTTGACTGATGAACGCCGCCGAACCGCGATGGGGGCAGCCGGCCGCAGAAAGTGCGAGCAAGAGTACTCCTTGTCGAGACTCGCGCGGCAATGGGCGGCACTGTGGACTGGCGAGGCCGCAACGGACAAGGAATGGAAAGCCACCCGTATAATATGAAGAAGGAAGACTTTTTGCGGGAGATAGAAGACATCGCTGGTGCGAAGCGTGGCACGGTATCCATGGAAAACAATCTGCGTGATCTGCCCCAGTGGGACTCCATGGCGTATGTAGCCTTCATCACCTTCGCCGACTCTAAGCTCACTTTGCTCATTGACCCGAAGCGCCTCGCTTCCTGTAGGACCGTCAGAGACCTGGCCGCGCTGGCCGGGGCACGGCTTGCGTAAGCATATCAAACCGGATATTATATGACGTGCCCCAAAGCGGCCATCCGCTCACTCTCGTACTACCTCCCAGAGCGAGTCTTGACTAACGAGGAATTGGCCTCTGAGTACTCTGGCTGGAGCCCTCACGACATCCAGGCCAAGACCGGCATACGGAAGCGCCACATCGTCGGACCGGGGGAATGCGCCTCAGATCTGGCGGTCGCGGCGGCTAAGGAGTTATTCGCCACAGGCGCATGCACACCCAGCGAGGTCGGTTGCCTGCTTTTATGCACCCAAAGCCCTGACTATTTCCTGCCAACTACGGCCTGCCTGGTGCAGGATCGCTTGGGCCTGGCCACCACCTGTGCTGCTCTGGACGTCAATCTTGGCTGCTCTGGATTCGTCTATGGACTAGGACTGGCGAAGGGGCTGATAGAAACGTCTCAAGCCGAGAATGTCTTGCTGATAACGGCCGAGACCTACAGCAAACACATTCATCGCCGAGATAAGAGCGTGCGCAGCATCTTTGGGGACGCCGCAGCGGCAACCTGGATTACAGCCGAAGAGACGGGGCGAGACATCTTGGGGCCATTTGTTTACGGGACGGATGGCAAGGGAGCAGGCAACCTGATTGTCCCTGCCGGAGGCCTGCGCCAGCCACGTGTTGTTGACGCCGTCGCGGTAGAGGACGGGAGCGGCAATCAAAGAACCGTAAACGACCTTTTCATGAATGGTCCGGAAATTGTCACTTTTACGTTGCGGATCGTTCCTCAGGTGATGGCCCAGCTTCTAACGAAAGCACACCGAACCATGCAGGACATCGACTTGTTCATCTTTCATCAAGCGAACCAATACATGCTTGAGCACCTGCGGCGCAAGTTAAATCTTCCTGAAGCCAAGCTTCCGATCATGATGAGCCACTGCGGCAACACGGTTTCATCGACGATACCCATTCTGCTTAAGGACCTGCAGACAAGCGGGCGGCTCAGCGCAGGTCAAACGCTTATGCTCCTCGGGTTCGGTGTCGGGTACTCATGGGCAGGCGCCATCATGGAATGGCGCCAGATGCCAGCCGGTGCGCGGCCAAAGAACGCATGCCGAGTGCCCTAAAAGAACCCCCTCCGGGCTGGGGGGATTCGTGGCCATCATTGCTCTGGCCCTTGTGAACGACGCAGTCTTTCTCACTGCGGAACGGTCGCTGCGTCAGCTTTACTGGTTATGCCGGCCGCTGAGGCAGTGGAGGGGCATGCGCCAGAAGCACAACGAGCGGGAGCCGAAGAAGTGTGAACGCGCCGCTCTGCTAACAGAATTGAGGCGGATCGGCATTCGCGAAGGCGCTTTGGTAATGGTCCACGCTGGTGTTAACGGGTTAGCGATTGGCCCCACCGATTACGATAACAACCCGGTTAGCCAAGCCCAGATGCTTCTTGAGGACCTGCTTGGCCTGCTAGGTCCAGAGGGAACCTTGGTCATGCCCACACATGCCAGGTACCAGACGGACGAGTTGATTGAACGTCGCGCCACATGCGGAGTTACAACATACGATCCTCGCCGGACCCCATGTGGTGTTGGTTTGGTGAGCGAACTGTTCTGGAGGAGAAAAGGCGTTCAACGGAGCTTGTTCCCATATAACATGCTGGCGGCCTGTGGACCCTTGGCTGAGGAGTTGCTCCGCGAGAATGTGAACGAACGCCGGCCTTCTCCTCACGGCGTTGATTCGGGGTACTACCGTATTTGCCAACAGAACGGGCTCGTTGCGGCCATCGGAGTCCGCTTGCGGGAGTGCATCACAATTGCGCATGTTGTTGAGGAGACCCGCGCGGATTGGCCGATTGCGGATTTTTTCGAAGAGCGGCGCTACCGTGTTGTGGACAATGGTGAGTCCAAGGAGTGGACGGTCCGCCAGCGCCGCACGGAGTACGCCAAATATTGCTACTGCCGGAAGAAAGTGGGGCGGGACTTGGTTGATGAGGGTGTCATCCACGAAGGCCAGGTTGGGACGGTTCCAGTGGACTGGGCGCGCGCCAAGGAGGTGTACGATTTCTTTTATCGCAAGACGGAGCCGTGGCCCTATCCTTACTATGGCCGGTGGTTCATGCCAAAGCCATGGACCAGGCCGGCCTAATGCTGCATATTTGCGGCCGGTCTCAGGGCCGGGCACTGTTCATCAGCGAAGGTGGAACCATGTTCATCGCCCGCGGGTACTCCATATTCAGATCGGAGGACCACGGCTCCAGTTGGGTGCTGGACTGCCGGATTCCATCCTCCGGTTGGAAACCCACCGTTGCAAGGCTTCCACTGGGTGCGAGATTGCTGCGGTTCAATGTCCAGGCATTGCAAGTCCTGAACAATGGGGTCCGCGTGGCTGTAGCGCGCGACGGGATTTACCGGGCGGAGCCTGCCGAAATCATGATGCGGCGGACCTGGACCGTAACGAGGGGGGCGCGGCCAATCAATCTGTCGACTGACGGCAACCGGCTCCTATTCGGCGAGTACGGGGGTGCAGAATTGGATTCGGTCCAGGTTCGCGTCTATTCCTCCGTGGACGGCGGTTGCCATTTCGACCCGGCCCTTGAGCTTCCGAAAGGCGAAGTTCGCCACATCCATAATGTGCTGTTCGATCGGTTTGACAATGTGTATTGGGTCTTCGCCGGGGATCATGGGGCCAAAGCCGGCATCGGAGTTTTGTCGCGAGATTGCAGGCACTTCGAATGGATTGCTCGCGGTAGTCAGATGGTGCGGGTGGTTGGGGCGATCGTCCGTCCAGAATGCCTGATTTACGGCTCAGACTCCGAGGTCGAGCCAAACCATATTGTAAGGCTCGACAAGAAGTCAGGCTCTTATGAGCGGCTCTTGTCGGTCGATGGCAGTTCGCTCTTTGCCGCTGATTTCGGATCCGTGTCCATAATATCAACTTGTGTTGAGCCGAGCCACATTAATCGAAACGGAAACTGCGGCCTCTATGGGAGCACGGATCGGTCGAATTGGCGCTGCCTGCTGTCGTTGTCTAAGGACATCTGGCCTCCCACGCTCTTTCAGTTCGGGCTGATTGCCCTTCCTGTCGTGCAAAATCAAAAGCAGCGCTACGGACTTTACAGCGGACAGGCACTAGCTGGGTGGCATGATCGAACCGCTATCTTCCGCACTTCGTAGGTACGGATCAAAGCCACGAGTCCCTAGGACATAGTCGGAACTGAGATGCTGTTCGTCGTTTCAGAGGTGTACTATCCGGAAGAGGCGGCTACGGCCCATTATATGGCCTCGATAGCGGAGGCCCTTGCAGCACGTGGCCCTGTGAGAGCCATCTGCGCCACGCCGAAGTATGACATGGCGGGACGCCATCCACGGGGAAAAGAGAGCCGTCACGGAGTGGAGATCCACAGGTGCTGGGGCACTGCCTTTGACAAGAACCGACTCCTGGGGCGGATTCTGAATGCTGGCACAGCGTCGGTGTCGATGTTTGCGCGCACTCTGTGGGTTGTGCGCCGCGGCGACCTCGTGTTCCTTGTGACAAATCCCCCTCTGTTGCCGCTCTTTGCGCTCCTGGCCTGCCGTGTGCGTGGCGCCCGGTGCTGCCTTAGGATCGACGACGTCTATCCAGAGGCCATGGTCCACGCCGGTTTGATCCGGCCTGGCGGCATACTCGCCTCGATCGCTAACTGGGCCAATCGCCGGTTGTACAGGCGCATGGACCGAATTATTGTCCTGGGGCGTGACATGAAGCGGCTGGTCGAGGAAAAACTCGGTTACGCAGGGGATAAGGTGCTGGTGATACCGAACTGGGCCGATACCGATAGCGTTGCTCCCGCGGAACGGTGCCAGAATAGGTTCCTCGCCCAGTACGGTTTGCAGGGGAAGTTCGTCGTCGGCTACGCGGGCAATATCGGTCGAGTGCAAGCGGTCGAAAGCCTGTTCGAGGCCGCCAGCCTGCTGGAGGGCCGGCCGGAACTTCATTTCCTGGTGTTCGGCTCGGGCCAAAAGGTGAGCTGGCTGGCCCGCGCGGTGGCCGCCGCGCAGCTTACGAACCTCACGCTGGCAGGGCTGCGGTCCCGTGCCGAGCAGGCCGAGATGTTGAACGCGTTCGATGTGGGAGCCATCGCGTTGGTGCGTGGGATGGCCGGAGCTGGAGTCCCCAGCCGCCTGTACAATCTTATGGCCGCCGGCAGGCCGGTCCTCGCCGCTCTGGATGCTGAGTCTGAGGTAGCGCAAGTGGTTCGCGAAGAGAAGATCGGGTGGGTTGTCCCCCCAGACGAGCCGCAAAAGTTGGCCGGCGCGATTCTCGAGGCATCTTCCAACCGCGAGCGCCTTAAGGCCATGGGCGCCAGGGCACGAAAGGCCGCCGAGGAAAAATACTCCGCCGCGCGGATACTCGGGCTTTACGAGCGCGTTTTAGGCGGAAAGACCTGAGATGCGCCTGATGGACTACGAGTTTATCGTAACGGGTCGTACGGAGTCCTTGTTCGCCACGGACCTGTGCCCGGCCAAGAGCACGCTCGAAGCGGCTTTTGGTGGCAGTCGTGTGGCGGTGGTGGGGGCCGCCGGCTCAATCGGCTCTGCAGTCGCCAAGTCCCTGCTGCGCTTCGGCCTCGGTTCCCTCAGCCTGATTGATCTTAATGAGAATGCTCTGGTGGAACTCGTCCGGGACATACGTTCCACACCAGGGCTGCGTGCGCCGAAGGATTTCGTCACGATGCCCATCGGAATGGGTTCCGTCGAGTTCACCCGCTACTTTGCCGAGGAAAAGCCGTTTGATTACCTCCTGAATCTGTCCGCCATCAAGCATGTGCGCTCGGAGCGGAACATTTACTGCTTGATGCGCATGATCGACACCAACGTGCTCTT
>Ga0181520_10008837_pt1 | contig 14157 bp, 9 predicted proteins | sample PEATcosm2014_Bin_29_FD_132451 | JGI IMG/M metagenome (GOLD analysis project Ga0181520, IMG submission 132451) | Peatland microbial communities from MTU Mesocosm Facility, Houghton, MI, USA - PEATcosm2014_Bin02_30_metaG | ecosystem: Environmental > Terrestrial > Soil > Wetlands > Peat | place... | reverse complement strand
TTGAAAACTCACCCTGACCTGGCGGCGCGGCGCTGGCGCACTCCGACCGCCGGTTTTCCGCCGCTGGTGCGTTTCTGGTATCGCGAGAGTCCGCAGGATCTGACCGGTATTTATAGCTTGAACACGATTCCGAATTACATGGACCCGCCGCTGGAGAGTTCGGGCATGATTCGCTTGCGCACGGACCGAGAGGGCCGCCTGCTGGACCTCGAGGCGGTTCCGCCCCAGAAGGAACCGCCGGCTGTTCCCGCACCCGCCTTCGATTGGAGCCGGCTGTTCGCAGCCGCCGGTTTCGACCTGGCCAAATGGCAGCCGGCCGAACCGGAGTGGACGCCGCTCGCCAACTGGGATGCGCGCGCCGCCTGGACCGGTGCCGATCCAGTCACCGCCTCCGCGCTGCGCATCGAAGCCGCGGCCTGGCGCGGGCGACCGGTCTTTTTCCGCGTCATCGGTGGCTGGAGCAAGCCGGAGCGCATGCAAAGCGCCTCAGGCGTCCAGGCGCCTTGGCTGGTGCTGGTGGTGATCTATATCGCCTTCGCCGCCGCGTGCTTCATCGCCTGGTTCAACCACAAACAGGGGAAGGGCGACAAGCGCGGCGCACTGGCTTTGGCCCTGTTGTATTTCATCTGCTGCGCCGCCGGCCGTTACCTCGCCACGTCCCATTCCACCACCAGCCAGGAGATTGACACGTTCTGGCGCGTGGTGGCAGTGGCAGGCATTAATGCCGGCTTGGCGTGGATTCTGTATCTCGCACTGGAGCCTTGGGTGCGGCGGCGCTGGCCGCACACCATGATCGGATGGACACGGTATGTAGCCAAGGGTATCCGCGACCCGCTGGTGGGCCGCGACCTGTTGATCGGCACCGCCGCCGGAGCCCTGTTTGCCGTCGCCACCTACATTCAACTGGCGTGCCATGGCGCCAGTGGCGCTCCCAACATACCTGCCTTCGGCGCGCTCACCGGGATCCGCCACAGTGTGTATCTGCTCACGCAGTTGATATGCAACAGCATCTTCACTTCCCTTTTTCTCTTCTTCGTGTTCTTCGTGCTGCGCGTGCTGTTGCGTAAGCAGTGGCTGACCGCTCTGGCGTTCATCGCGCTCACCACCCTGATCATCAGCGGGCCAGGCTCCAATTGGATCGATCGTCCATTCCAGGCCGCTTACGCCGCCTTGTTTGCTTTCATCCTGCTTCGCTTCGGCCTACTGGCGTTGATGGTGGCGATTGCCGCGCAAGACGCTCTTGGAAACGTGCCCTGGACCGCCGAACCGTCGGCGCTGAACCTGGTAGCCCTGGCGATGGTGGCCATCGTCGCTGTGTACGGCTTCCGAACTTCGCTGGCTGGCCGGCCCATTTTGCGCGGGGACCTGCTGTAAGCCTGGCTCGGGCTACAGCGCCATTCCACGCGCCTGGTTGCCGGTGTGCTGCGGAACTTCACCCACCAAGAGTCGCGGCTTGTCGAGTTTCGCGACTGATTCTGCGTAAGTTAATGATTCTGCGCTGTGGCAGGGCAATTGCACATTAGCCGGCATGGCATATGTGATCACAGATACCTGCACCAAGGACAAGTTGTGTATCGAGGCTTGTCCGGTGGATTGTATTCATCCGAAAGAGGACGAACCGGGTTTCGCCGACGTCCCGCATCTCTATATCAGTCCCGTGGACTGCATCGATTGCGGCGCGTGCATTCCGGTCTGCCCGACCAATTCGATCTACACGTTGGAAGATCTTCCGGCGGAGTTGGCGAGTTTCGCGGAAGCCAACGCGGCCCACTACAACTGATCCGCGCTGCGGGCTGAACCGTTATTCAGGCTGAAGTGTTTACCCGTGCGGCTACCTACTTCCGAAAAAAGAGGCAGCCGTGGTCGCGTCTCTGAGCGCCGATCGGTGCCGCGACCAGAAGGAGTGCTCCGCGAAGCGTGACAGACTACGCGAGGCACTGCGTAAGCCTATCCCAGAATTCGGGGAAGGATACCGAGGCAGCTTCGGCGCCTTCGATGACGGATGCGCCGTCGCCCGCGAGCGCGCCCACGGCAAACGCCATCGCGATGCGGTGGTCGCCGTGAGAAGCGAACTCGGCGGCGTGAAACTTCTGCCGGCCGGGGATGGCCATTCCATCGGGAAGCTCATCGGCTTCGATGCCGGCGCGGCGCAGGTTCTCGACCACGGTGCGTATGCGGTCGGTCTCCTTGATGCGCAGCTCGCCGGCGTCTTTCACGACCAGCCCTTGCTCGGTGGCCGCGCCGAGCACGGCCAGCACGGGGATCTCGTCGATCAACGCCGCGGCCAGCGCGCCATCGATCGTGCCGCCGCGCAGTTCGGAATGGCGCACCACGATATCGCCCACCAGTTCGCCGTTGTGGCTTTCCAGCTCGGGGATGCGAATGTCGGCGCCCATCACTACCAGAAAATCGAGCAGCGCCGAGCGCGTGGGGTTGAGGCCGACGCCGCGAATGGTCAGCTCCGAGCCGGGCACCAGCAGCGCGGCCACAACGAAAAACGCCGCCGAGGAGAGATCCGAAGGGATGGCGAGCTCGCGCGCGGTGAGCTTCGGACGGCCGGCGAGCGTGATCGTGCGGCGCTCCACGGTGAGATCCGCGCCGAATTCGCGCAGCGCGATTTCGGTGTGATCGCGCGAGCGCACCGGCTCGGCGACCGTCGTTCGCCCCGCCGCGTACAGTCCGGCCAACAGCACGCATGTCTTCACCTGCGCGCTAGGAACAGGCAGCACGTAGTCGATTGCGTGCAGCGCCGCGCCGGAGATTTCGAGTGGCGGAAACTTATCCTCGCGCGCGCGGATGCTGGCGCCCATTTGGGTGAGCGGCTGCATGATGCGCTGCATGGGCCGGCGGGAGAGCGATTCATCGCCGAAGATGCGGCTCGCGAACGGCTGCGCCGCGAGAATGCCGGAGATCATGCGGATGGTCGAGCCGGAATTGCCGGCATCCAGATCGCCGGCGGCCTGCCGCAGACCGTCCAGCCCGCGGCCATGGATGACGAACTCGGTGCCGGAGCCTTCGACTTCGATGCCCAGGGCGCGGACGCAGCCGAGCGTCGAGTGGCAATCGGCGCCGGTCGAGTAGTTGCGGATGCGGGTGGCGCCCTCGGCGATGGAGGCAATGAGAGCATACCGGTGCGAAATAGACTTATCGCCCGGCAGCGTGATGGTGCCCGAAACCGAAGAAGCAGGGTTGATGACCTTTCTCATGCGCGATCTTTCATTGTAAGATGCGAGGGGAGCGCCGGGTGAACGTTCGGCGGCGGAACGGTTGCCGCCGGCATCGTTGCCTTTTCACCTTTTTCAGGCCGGTTTCACTGTTGTGGAAAGGTGCGATGTTGCGGCATAATGTTTTTCAACGGAAGTGCCTAGTCGGGGACTTACCGTCATCCCGGGAGCGCGCCTAAGGCCCTCGGAGGAAAGGGCTGACGATGCGCGCTGCATATGTCGGATGTGCCATTCTGATCCTGTTGGCGGCCGTGCCCGCACGAGCCAACCTGATCACCAACGGCGGCTTTGAGGCCGGGAATTTCACGGGATGGACCGTGTCGGGAGCCAGCTTTAACTGCGGCGATGTAGTGTCTGGCATTAGCGATATCGGTCCCCATTCCGGAAACTACTCGGCGTGCTTCGGCAACCCGACCAGCTTGTCCTTCATTTCCCAAACGGTCACCACAGTGCCCGGCCAGGAATACGAAATCAGTTTCTGGTACGCGCAACAGCCTCCGGATCAGTCGCCTTCCAACCTGGCCGAGATCCTCGTCAACGGCAGCGTTGTGACCGGCGGCTCGGACGTGCCCGTTATGGGGTGGACCTTCGCCGAAATCACCGGAATCGCCAGCGGTTCTACCACGCAAATTGGGTTCGGATTCGAAAATGGGCCGGGACGGTTTGCCCTGGATGACGTGAGCGTCGACCCGGTGCCTGAGCCAGGCTCCGGCATTCTATTCCTGGGAACTGCCGCCGCGTTGCTCGTGGCCGGACGCCGCAAGATCACCCAGCGCGCCTGATTCCTGGTGACCGCCGCGCGGAATGAGTGCCGCCCGTGACGCCGCACGTCCCGGCGCAGCGGCAGCGCTGAGGATTTCGCCTACCCTCGGCCTGTTGTCTGCGTATAACTACAATATGTCCACTTTCTTGCACGACTTGCGTTATGCGTTTCGGAACTTGGGGAACGCGCGCGGATTCGCCCTGGTTGCGGCTCTCACGCTGGCCATCGGCATCGGCGCTAACACGGCTATTTTCAGCATCATCGACACCATCCTGCTGCGGCCGCTGCCGTATCGCAACCCAGGTCAGTTGGTGCGGCTGAACGAGACCGAATCGGCGCCGGGAAAGTACCCGTTCGCCTTGCCGGACTTCGTGGATTGGAAGGCGCAGAACAGCACCTTCCAGGACATGACGCTATTTGCGTGGCCGCACGACATGAACCTCAGCGCGGGAGGACGGCCGGAGCATGTGCTCGCGTTGCCCACCGAAGCGAACTTCTTTTCCCTGCTGGGCGCCGCGCCGCTACTGGGCCGAACCTGGGCTGCCGGCGAAGACCAGAAGGGCAAGGACGACGTGGCCATCCTCAGCTACGGCCTCTGGCAAAGCCGTTTCGCTGGAGATCCGCGCGCGGTGGGGCAGTCGATCGAGCTAAATGCGCGAAAGTGCACCATCGTGGGTGTGATGCCGGCGAGTTTCCGCTTTCCGTGGAAGTCGCAACTCTGGATTCTCAGGTGATGGACCCGAAGTTGTCCGGCGGGCGCGGCAGCCACTGGGCGAACTCGATCGGCAGAATGAAGCCCGGCGTCTCGATCAAGGCGGCGCTGGCGGATCTCAGGATCATCGCCGGACGCCTGGAGAAGCAGTATCCGAATTCGAACGAAAAGGTGGGGGCGGCCTTAACCTCGCTCCGCGACGATATGGTCGGCGAATCCCGCAGTACGCTTTTCATGATGCTGGGGGCGGTCGGCCTGGTGCTGCTGATCGCTTGCGCGAACGTAGCCAATCTGCTGTTATCCAGGGCCCTGGCGCGGCAGAAAGAAGTGGCCATCCGCAGCGCGCTGGGTGCGTCGCCGGGCCGGCTGGTGCGTCAACTGCTGACCGAGAGCCTGCTGCTCTCCCTAGTGGGCGGCGCGCTCGGCCTGCTGCTGGCGTGGGGCGGCGTCAGCCTGTTTTCCAGAGCCAAGAGTTACGGCCTGCCGGAGTTCAACGTGGTGCAGGTGAACGGCGCGGTGGTCGCGTTCACCTTCGCGCTGGCGATCGCGACGGGCGTGGTGTTCGGCTTGTTCCCGGCGCTCGAGATGTCACGGCCGGATCTGCACGAGGAGCTGAAAGGCGGGGCAGGCAGCTCGATCAGTCCCGGGAAGCGGCGCCGGTTCACCAGCCACGCCCTGGTGGTGGCGGAGATTGCGCTTTCGCTGATGCTGCTGATCTCGGCGGGTCTGCTGCTGAAGGACTTCTCGGCGCTGCGCAGCCTGGACATCGGGGTGCGCCGCGAGGGCGTCTGGACGGCCGCCGTCCAACTGCCCGAGGCAAGTTACAAAACCGACCGGCAGATGTACGATTTCTCGCAGGCGCTGCTGGAACGCGCGCGTCGCGTCGGCGGGGTCGATGCGGTGGCCCTGAGCGATCACCTGCCGCTCGAAGGCGGCAGCAACTACTACGTCAAGCTGCGCGGGCAAACCGGCGAAATGAGCAACCAACTGGTGGAGAGGCACAGCGCCTCGCCCGAGTATTTCCACGCCATGGGAGTGCGATTGCTCCAGGGACGGATATTCACGCAGGCTGACATCCAGGCGGCCCTCGAGCACGATATGCGCCTCAACCCGCTCTGGGAAAGCGGCACCACGCCACCCGCGGATCTGACCAACGGCATCGTCTACCCTTGCGTGATCAATGAGAGCATGGCCCGCTTCTTCTGGCCGAATCAAAACCCGCTCGGGAAGATGTTTTCGCAGGGCAGTGACAGCGGCCCATGGAAACAGGTGATTGGGGTGGCGAGCGACGTGCGGCAATGGGGCCTCACGCAGAAGCCGATACCGGAGGCGTATGACCCATTCGATGGCGGCTCGCGCCAGTTTCTGATTCTGCACACATCCCTGCCGCCATCGAGCGTGACGGCGCAGGTGCGGCGCGCGCTGGGGCAGATCAATTCGACGCTGCCGCTGTACAGCGTTCGCACGATGGACGAGGTGGTGGGTGAACAGGCGGAGGGGCAGCAATTCTTGAGCCTGTTGGTGGGCTCCTTTGCGGCACTGGCGGCCCTGCTGGCGGCCATCGGAATCTACGGCGTGCTCTCCTACGCGGTGCGGCAGCGAACGCGCGAGATCGGCATACGAATGTCGCTCGGCGCCAGTCGTGGCCGCGTGCTGGGCGAAGTGTTGCGGGAAGGCATGCGTCTCGCCGTGCTGGGCCTCGCGGTCGGGATTGCGGGCGCGTTGGCGGCGGGCCGCGTGCTGGCGAGCCTGCTGAGCGAAGTCAAACCGGGCGACCCGCTGATCTTCGTTTCGACCGCCGGACTGCTGGCCGTGGTAGCACTGATCGCGTGTTACCTGCCGGCGCGGCGAGCGGCGCGGCTGGACCCGATGGCTGCGCTAAGGTACGAGTGAGATCGGCGGAGGTTCTTCCGAAGTTTTACGGCTTGAACATCTGCTGAACCACCTGCTGGGTGGCCGCGACCTGGTCGAGGGTTCCGCGCACGGGCAGGGCTCTTTGCGAGAAGCAAATGTATGTCCGGTCCAGCTTCGCGGTGAGGCGAGCCTGGGTGGCGATGTCCACAAATTGCTGCGCCGTCGTCGAGCTCGCAAAGTGAAAGACGTGCACGATCTGGTCGCTGCCCGGCACCTGAAGCTCGTGGTCGGCCGGTTCCTGGCTTTGCGCAGCGGCAGAGTCCCCGCCGGCCGGCAGATCCAGTTCGTCCACCAGCCACTCGGCCAGCGCCATCTGATCGGCCGTTCCGCGCAGGATCAGGGCTCCTTGTGGAATGTAAGGAAGTACCCGGTTCACATCCGCCAGCGTGCGCAGCGCATTGGTGATTTCCTGTAAGTCCTGTTTCGTCTCGACATGGGCCAGGCGAAACACGCGCACCGCGGGATCGCGGTTGGCTTCCTCGAAATCGTACGCAGCCGACTCATGGATCGGCGAGACGGGTTGATCCAGTTGGTTCAGCAGCCATTCGGCCAGTGCGGCCTGGTCGGGGGTTCCGCGCACGACCACGGCTCGTTGCGCGCTGTAAGGACGCACCCGGCTTATGTCCCCGATCGTGCGAATCGCAGCGGTGACTTCGTTGAGCCCTTGCGGCGTCTCGATGTTAGTCAGGCGAAACACGCGCACCGCGGGATCGCGTTTGGCTTCCTGATAAGCGTATGCGGCCGGCTGATGGCTCGATGGAACCGGCTGATCCAACTGGTTCAGCAGCCATTCGGCCAGTGCGACTTGGTCCGCCGTTCCACGCAATGAAAAGGCTCCATGCGCCGTGTCCGCGGCTATTTTCATGTCCGCGATCGCTTGCACGACGACAGTCATTTCCTGAAGGGCCTGTTCCGTGTCGGCCTGGTTGCAATGAAACACACGAACGATGTCCGGCTGAGCGGATGTCTGTCCGGCGGCCAATGCAGCGAACAGGGCGGTCAGGGCGAATGCAAGAGCTCTTGTGCGCATGGGCACTCCTTACGATGTCATTTTAGGACGCCGGGCCGCTCCCTAACGCCTGACCGCTCCCTATGGTCGCGGCTCCGTTTGCCAGTCAAACCCATACCGGAACCCATTTTCCGCGATGCCCCGCAGCTCCGCTTCGCTGAAACCGAACGCGCGCGCGGCCAGGCGGTATTCGTCTGTCAGCGTGCAGCCGAACATGGCGGGATCGTCGGTGTTCAACACGATCGGCACTCCGGCGTCGTACAAAGCGCGAATCGGGTGATCCTCGAGACGCGCGACTACGCCGGTGATCAGGTTGCTGGTGATGGAGATTTCGAGCGGGATGTCGCGGTCGCGCAAATGGCGCAGCAGGCCGGGGTCGCGCACGGCGGCGATGCCGTGGCCGATGCGTTCGGCGCCTAGGACCAGGGCTTCCCAAACCGATTCGGGTCCCGCGCTCTCACCGGCGTGAGCGGTGAGATGCAGGCCGGCGGATTTGGCGAACGCGAAAACTTCCTTGAACCATTCGGCGGGCCCGCGTTCCTCGCTGCCGCCGATGCCGAGGGCCACCACGCCGTGGTCCTGGCGCGCGGCGGCGAGGCGGGCCACTTCCCACGCAGGCTCCACGCCGAACTGGCGCACCGCATCCAGAATCCAGCGGACTTCAACCGGCGAATCGAGCGCGGCGTCGTGAATGGCGTCGAAAATGGGGGCGAATTCCTGCTTCTTCCACAGCACCACGCCTGCCGCGATGATGATTTCCGCGTAACGGACGTTCTGCGCCGCCAGGCGCTCCAGCAGGCGGCGCGTGATCAGAGCGTAATCCTCTGGCCGGGCCAGGCGCGTCACCACCGCGCCGAAGGTTTTCAGGAAGGCGTTGAAGTCGGGGTAACCGTAAAGCGCGCGCAGTTCTCCGAGCGGCGTGGCCGGGTCCAGTTCGTGCAGCGTTTCGGCGTCGACCGACCCTTCCAGGTGCAGGTGCAGCTCGGCCTTGGGCAATTGCGCGGCAAAATCTTGCATACTCGGCTATTATTGAGATTCGCATATTTGTAACGGGACCTTGTCAGCTCCTATGACCGCGGCAGAGATTGAATCCATCGTGGGCGGGTATCACGGGGATGCCTTCCGGATCCTCGGCCCGCACAGCGTTCGCAGAAAAGTCGGGCAGGCGCGCTGGGAAGTGCGCGCGTTCCTGCCGCAAGCCGAAACCGCCGAGGTGTTGTCCGACGGCCAGGCCTGGCCGATGGAAAAGAGGAACGCCGACGGCTTCTTCTGTGCCCAAATTACGGGCGATCCGCAGCGGTATACCCTCCGCGCGCACCTGTGGGATGGGCGGGACATCGAGATCGAAGATCCGTACCGTTTCGGCCAGTTGATCTCCGATACCGAGATCTACCTGCACGGCGAAGGCACGCTGCACGAAGCCTACCGCACGCTGGGCGCGCACGTGGCGGAGTCCGACGGCGTGCGCGGCGTGCGCTTCGCGGTGTGGGCGCCGAACGCGGAAAACGTGACCGTGGCCGGTGAGTTCAACGATTGGGACATTCGCCGCCACCCGATGCGGCGCCGCAACGGCGGCTTTTGGGAGCTTTTCATTCCCGGCCTGGGCGAGGGCACCACGTACAAGTACAACGTGCGGTCGCGCTTCGCCGGCCATCAGCAGCTTAAGGCCGATCCGTACGCGTTCGAGTGCGAAACACCGCCCAAATCGGCGTCGGTGGTGTGGAACATTGACCGCTATCAGTGGAACGATGCCGCCTGGTTCGAGCAGCGGGCGAAAACCGACTGGCTGAAATCGCCGGTGTCGATTTACGAAGTTCACGCCGAATCGTGGATGCGGGATCCGCAGGGCCAGCCGCTCAAGTACCGCGAAATGGCGGTGAAGCTGGTCGAATACGTCCTGCGGATGGGCTACACGCACATCGAGCTGCTGCCGATCATGGAATACCCGTTCTCGGGCTCATGGGGCTACCAGGTGATCGGCTACTTCGCCCCCACTTCACGTTTCGGAACGCCGGACGATTTCCGGTACTTCGTGGATTGCTGCCACCAGGCGGGCATCGGCGTGCTGGTGGATTGGGTGCCCGGGCACTTCCCCAAGGACGCGCACGGGCTGGTCTTCTTCGACGGCACCGCGCTTTACGAACACGCCGACCCGCGCAAGGGTGAGCAAAAGGAATGGGGCACGCTGGTCTTCAACTACGGCCGCAACGAGGTGCGCACCTTCCTGATTTCCAACGCCCTTTTCTGGCTCAAGGAGTATCACATCGACGGTCTGCGGGTGGATGCGGTGGCCTCCATGCTGTACCTGGATTATTCGCGCAAGCCGGGCGAATGGCTGCCCAACCAGTTCGGCGGCAATGAGAACCTGGAGGCCATCGGTTTTCTGCGGCGCTTCAACGAGCTGGCGCACAAGGAGCCGGGCGTCTTCACGGCGGCGGAGGAATCGACCGCGTTTCCCGGCGTTTCGAAGCCCGTCTACCTGGGCGGGCTGGGCTTCACCATGAAGTGGAACATGGGCTGGATGCACGACATGCTGGACTACTTCAGCAAGGATCCCGTGTACCGCAAGTACAACCACAACCACATCACCTTCAGCCTGCTGTACGCGTTCACGGAGAACTTTGTCCTGCCGATTTCGCATGACGAAGTGGTGCACGGCAAGGCCTCGCTGTTCAGCAAAATGCCGGGTGACGAGTGGCGCCAGTTTGCTAACGTGCGCGCCTTCCTGGCGTACATGTGGGGACACCCGGGCAAGAAGCTGCTGTTCATGGGGCAGGATATCGGCCAGCGGGAAGAGTGGAACAGCGACGGCCAGGTTCGCTGGGAGTTGCTCGAATTCGATTACCACCGCAAGCTGCAAGCGCTGGTGCGGGAACTGAACCGCATCTACCGTTCCAGCCCCGCGCTGTACCAGGTGGATTTCAACTACCGCGGCTTCGAGTGGGTTGACTTTCGCGATTCGGGAAACTCCGTGATCGCCTTCCTGCGGCGCGCCGAAGATCCCAAGGATTTCATTCTCTTCTGTTGCAACTTCACGCCCGTGCCGCGCAAAGACTACGAGTTCGGCGTACCCGAAGAGGGCTTTTACGAAGAGATCCTGAACACCGATTCGGAGCTGTTTGGCGGTTCCAATCTGGGCAATGGCGGCCTCGTGTCCACGCGTCCGATTCCCAAGCACGGCCACGAGTTCAGCATCGCTGTGACGCTGCCCCCGCTGGCCGTGGTGGCCTTCCGCAGACGGTAAAGGGACTTCGCCGGCCGCAAGCAGAACCGAATACGCGCGACTTCGGGCCGCTCGTCGCTCCTAACCCGCCGCCCATCGTGAATTGTTTGCCGCAGGCTTCGTCTGGTGTTTACGATGAAGAGTCCTCCTGTAATCCATTTACGGTTCCTTGCACCCCGAAACACGGGAGCCGGCTGAAGCAGGTGGAGATCGAACTTTAGTCTGCACTCCCGGCATTGCCCGGTACTATGCTTGGCATGATGAAGCGTTGTCGAGTGAGCCCGGTGCTCTTCGGCATGCGCGGCTACGTCCGTAGAGACTGGCGGCGGTTCCGCCTCTGGGGTATTTGGCTCCCGTTACTGTGCGCGCCGCAGTGTTTCGCGGCGGCTTGGGCGGGTCCGGGAACCTTGCCCAGTGCATGGGCGCTGCCGGTTGAGATCAAAACGGCTCCGGCATTCGATGCCGTGGTGCTCCCGATGCGTGGTTCGTTCGCACAACATGACGCGGCGATCGAGCGTCTTCATGCCGGGCTGCGTTCGGCCGGCGTCGAGCCGATCGGCCCGGTCTTTGGCCACTACGCCAACGACCCTGCGCAGGTGCGCGAAGAGGACCTGCTGTGGGAGGTCGGGTATCCAGTCCCGCACGGGACCAGAGTCGTCGCACCATTCGAACTGAGAACGTTCGGGGCACAGTTGGTGGCTACCTTGCGTCTGCACGGCCCTTACGCGGAGAGTAGCCACAATTGGCCGGCCCTGTTCGAATGGCTTGCCAAGAACGGCTATTACGCTAACGGAGGGTCCCTCGCGTTCTGGAGTGTCACTTCGACGCCCGACGGTCTCTACACTCCCGAGACCGAACTCCGCGTCCCGGTGGGGCGAGTCCGGGTCCTTCCCTTGCTCTTCCGTTACTTGGTTTGCATTTGGGGCGCTTACGTCTTCGCGCTATTCTCAATCGTCTATCTTCGGCAACGACGACGGCGCCGGCTCTCTCTCTGGGCCGGCCATTTGTGGGCTCTCCTCGGCATTTCTTGCGCGGTTCTCTACTTGCTGCCCCTGCTCGGTGAACTCCTGTACCTGTACGCTCCTCTGAGTTACCGCCGCTTCGCGATCGTGGACGAATGGTCGGGGACCGCCGGGATCGTGATTCCGCCGCTGCTCGCGCACCTGTTCTTCCGCGTCACGCGTCCTGACTTGCCGAAGCCTCTGCTGTTTCGGATGGGCGTGATCGCCATGTACGGAGTGGGCGGTGCGCTGGCCTTCAGCACCTGGTTCAGTGGTTTCCCCGCACCGTGGACGGACTTGGCCGGCCAGGTGGGCGATGGATTTGTAGCGGTTGCCGCCGCACTTGGCCTGACCATGGTCGCGCTCTGCCGCGCCAAAGGCACCATCACGAACCCCGAGCGCCAGGCGTACGTGACACTATTGGCTGCGACAATCGGGGTTTCGCTTCTTTGCGTAATCTTCGCCGGAAGATTTGCGTACGGTTTCCTGGAACCGGCGCTTCGCGCGATGCCGATCCCGCTATTCTTCGCGACCATGTACTACAACGAACGAGCGGTCTTCTTCGACATCGTTGCGAAGCGGGGTCTGTTCACGCTGGCGATGCTGATTCTGCTGATGAGCTACTTCGCTCTGGTTCCATCGTGGTTGTGGAGCATCCGGTTGGGATGGCTGGGGAGTTGGGTGTATCCCCTGTCGGCACTCCCATTAGCGATCGTCGCGCCTGAGCTGTACGGCCGCCTTTCCTCATATCTCGATCACCGTTGGCTCGGGCGGAACCTGTCTCCAGCCGAGGCGCACCGGTCCTTCCTCGCTGGCCTCGCCACCGCCACGACTGAGGAAAGCCTGGTAGGCGCGGCCGAGCGGGGTCTCACCGCGATCTATCATGCCGCCGCCCGCATCACGCTCGGTTCAGGGGCGGATTCTTCGATGGCGGGGACCGAGAGTTATGAAGCGCCCATCGTGTCGCGAGGCGAACGCCAAGGGAGTGTGCGGGTGGCGACGCCCGCCGGTGGGCGGCCCTTCCTGAGCGAGGATCGGCAGCTCCTCATTTCGCTGGCCGAATCCCTGGCTCTTGCGCTGGAGAATGTCCGGCTACGCGAGAAAGAGTTGCGGCAGGAGCGGCGCGAACACGACCTCCTGCTCCATGCCAGCCGCGCCGAACTGAAGTCCCTGCGGGCGCAGATCAACCCCCACTTTCTCTTCAACGCCCTGAACTCGATTGCCGCGCTGATCGCGATTGAGCCGGAGCAGGCCGAACTCACGGTCGAGCGCCTGGCCGAACTGTTCCGCTACGCTCTGCGCCGGTCGGACAAGGAATGGGTGCACGTCGAGGATGAGATGGCCTTCGTGCGGTGCTATCTCGATGTGGAGGAGACTCGCTTTCACAGGCGCCTGAAGGTGCGTGTGGAGCAAGACGAAACCGCGTGCAGGGCGCTGGTGCCTGCCATGATGGTACACACGCTGGTGGAAAACGCGGTCAAGCATGGCATCGCGACCACGCGCGGCGCCGGGAGAATCGAGGTCCGCGTTTCCCGGCAGGACGGCGCGCTCCACATCGAAGTCCGCGACAGCGGTCCCGGCTTCGTCGATGGCGGCGCCGATGCGCTCAATGCGCCGGGTCATGGCCTGAAGAATGTTCAAGACCGCCTGCGAGCTCACTTTGGGCAGGATGGGCGTCTGACGTTTGGCCGCGACAAGGGCGCGTCGATGACCACGGTTGCGATTGCCATGCCCTTTCTGCTGGTCGCACCGGGTGAACCCGCCGGAGCGTCCCGATGAATGTCCTGCTGGTCGACGACGAGGAACTGGCTCGCAGCCGGCTCCGGAAGCTGCTGACCGCCTACGATGACGTGACTGTTGTGGGAGAGGCCGGCGACGGCGAAGAAGCCATCCAACAGGTCGCCGAGTTGCGGCCGGACGCCGTTTTCCTGGACATCAAGATGCCCGGAGCAGACGGCCTCGAGGTAGTCAGGTCGCTCGGTTCCCGGCGGCCCAAGATTGTCTTCTGTACCGCTTTCGACGAATACGCCGTCGAGGCTTTCGAACTGCACGCCGTCGACTATCTCCTCAAGCCCGTGACGCGTGCCAGGCTGGCTGTGTGCATCGAACATCTGCGGCGGATTCCCGCGGCGGAATGGGACTTGGCCGTCGAGCGGATCGCGGGCGGCGGCGCAATGGGCGCGGCGCGTTTCCTCGCGCGTTGCGGCGCCAAGTACCGGGTCATCGGCCAGAAAGAGGTTGAGTACTTCAGCTTTGAACAAGGGCTGACCGCGCTGCACACGGCCACGGGGCGCTTCGCGATGGACCCGAC
>Ga0181520_10008836_pt1 | contig 14158 bp, 10 predicted proteins | sample PEATcosm2014_Bin_29_FD_132451 | JGI IMG/M metagenome (GOLD analysis project Ga0181520, IMG submission 132451) | Peatland microbial communities from MTU Mesocosm Facility, Houghton, MI, USA - PEATcosm2014_Bin02_30_metaG | ecosystem: Environmental > Terrestrial > Soil > Wetlands > Peat | place... | reverse complement strand
TGGATTTGACAAACATCCGGTGCGGTGATCCGCACGGCCCTGGAGCAAGAATCGAAATTTAGCGCGAAGATGTTCCATATTGAACTTCCTTAGCCGACTAAACCTTGTATTAAAACAAGATAGTCGTTGACCGAAAGGAGACCTAAGATGATCTTATCCAAATGCCTGAGAAGTATTCTTTTGATCACCGTGGCAGCACTTGTTCTTGCCGGGTGCTACGATAATGATCGTGATCATGATCGTGATCACCACGATCACGATCATGCACCAGCAATCGACAACCCACACGATCACCGATAGCACAGCGTGCTGTTGGAAGAAAGCCTCCTTTTCGTGGAGATTTCGGACCTGCGCCCCGGCGACAAAGGCCTGTCGCTGGGGGCTCAAGATCTGGGGCGCACGACCCAGTTCGGACTCAGAGTGCCTCTGTTTATTGTTACTTATTTCAGCTAATCTTCGTTAGCACTACAAAATTATATGAAGAAGACATTGAATTACTGATCACGAGCTATGTATGGGTGCAATCACCACTCCGCACTAAATTTACATTCCGGCTTTCTTTTCGATTTTGGCCCAGGAGTCTTTTAGGGGGAGGGTGCGGTTGAAGATCAGCTTCTCTGTCGCGGAGTCGGGGGTCGAATCTGGGTCCAGGCAGAAGTAACCTACGCGCTCGAATTGGAAGCGGTCTTCTAGTTTGGCGGCGGCCAGGGAGGGCTCCAGTTTGGCATCGGTGAGGATTTCGAGGGAGTTGGGGTTGAGATTGTCGAGGATGTCCTGACCTTCTGCGAAGTCGTTGGGATCGGGCTTGAGGAAGAGCTTGTCGTAGAGGCGGATTTCGGCGGGGATGGCGTGGGCGGCTGAGACCCAGTGCATGGTGGACTTGACCTTGCGGCCGTCAGGGGAGTTGCCGCCGCGGCTGGCGGGATCGTAGGTGCAGTGGACTTCTGCTATGTTGCCGGCGGCGTCTTTTACCACGGTGTGGGCGGTGACGAAATAGGCGTTGCGGAGGCGGACTTCTTTGCCGGGTGAGAGCCGGTAGTACTTGGGCGGGGGAACTTCGCGGAAGTCGTCTTGCTCGATGTATAGCTCGCGGGAGAAGGGGACCTGGCGCGTGCCGGCGGTGGGGTCCTCGGGGTTGTTTGCTACTTCGACCAGCTCGCCGGGGCCTTCGGGGTAGTTGTCGATGACCAGCTTGAGGGGGTGAAGGACGGCCATGGCTCGGCGGGCGCGGTGGTTGAGGTCGTCGCGCTGGAAGTGATCGAGCATTTCAATGTCGGTGATGCCGTTGGTGCGCGAGACACCGGAGGCGGCTACGAAGGTGCGGATGGCTTCAGGGGTGAAGCCGCGGCGGCGAAGGCCGGAGAGGGTGGGCATGCGGGGATCGTCCCAGCCGTTGACGCGGTTTTCTTGCACGAACTGGATGAGGCGGCGCTTGCTGAGCACGGTGTAGGTGATGTTGAGGCGGTCGAATTCAATTTGCTGCGATGGGAAGATGCCTAGCTGCTCGATATACCAGCGGTAGAGGGGCTGGTGGTCAGCGAACTCGAGGGTGCACATGGAGTGGGTGACGTGCTCGAGGGAGTCGGACTGGCCGTGGGCGTAGTCGTACATGGGATAGATGCACCACTGGTCGCCGGTGCGCTGATGGGTGGCGTGGAGGATGCGGTACATGACGGGGTCGCGCATGTTCAGGTTGGGCGACGCCATGTCGATTTTGGCGCGGAGGACTCGGGTGCCGTCGGGGAATTCGCCGGCTTTCATGCGGGTGAAGAGGTCGAGGTTTTCTTCTATTGACCGGTTGCGATAGGGCGAGTCTTTGCCGGGCTCGGTGAGGGTGCCGCGGTGCTGGCGGATCTGGTCGGCGGTTAGGTCGTCGACGTACGCTTTTCCAGTTTTGATGAGCTCGATGGCCCACTGGTAGAGCTGAGGGAAGTAGTCGGAGGCGTAGCAGAGACGGTCCCAATTGAAGCCGAGCCAGCGGACATCTTTCTGGATGGAATCGACGTACTCCTGCTCTTCTTTTTCGGGGTTGGTGTCGTCGAAGCGGAGATTGGTTTTGCCGCCGAACTCAGCGGCGAGACCGAAGTCGATGCAGATGGCCTTGGCGTGACCGATGTGGAGATAGCCGTTGGGTTCGGGGGGAAAGCGGGTCTGGATTTGGGCGTCGCCGTATTTTTTGGTGCGGACGTCTTCGGCGATGATTTCCTGGAGGAAGTTGGAGGAAGCGGTCGGGGTTTCCGGATTTGTGGTGGACATAGCGGACATTCTCTTATTCTTTCATTTTTTGTGCGGGAGCGGTGCACATCGCGCCGCCCCTACGAGGCTAGGTGTTTTTCTATATCCCGCTACCCCACGCTGAAGCGCGGGGCTAACAAGCGTTGCGCCTCCGGCGCGGGGGTATTGCGAAAGGTATGCATGGGGTCATAACTGAAATTCCTTTTCGAAAGATTGTAGGTTCGCTTCGGCTTGGCGGATGCGGGTGAGGCACGTTTCACGGCCGAGGACGGCCATGGTTTCAAAGAGCGGCGGGGCATTTTTGCGACCGCAAACGGCTACGCGAATGGGTTGAAAGGCCTGGCCGGCTTTTAGACCAAGTTGTGTGGCGGCGGCGCGGAGAGCCTGGTCGAGCGAGTCGTGATCGAAGAGGACGCTGGGGAGGATCACGAGGGCGTGCTGGAGGACTCGGCGGGCCATGGCGGCATCGCCTCCCTTCGATGGGATTAGTTCGGCTGGATCGTAGGGGGGGAGCTGATCGAGGAAGAAGAAGTCGGCGGCGGAGACGGCGTCGCGGAGGAGCTTGATGCGCTCACGGATGAGCGGGGTTACTGCTTGGAGTTTTTCGGGTTCTGGATCAAAGCCTGCGCTGGTTAAGAAGGGCGCGATCTGGCGGCTGAGTTCTTCGACGGGGAGGGCTCGGATGTGCTCGGCGTTTAGCCAGACGGCTTTGGGATCAAAGGGGTCTTCTTCTGAAAAATTGATGACGGCGTTGGCGCGGTTTACGGCTTCCAGAGTGAACGCGGCGGTAAGCTCTTCGAAGGTGAGGAACTCGCGGTCGTCTTTGGGAGACCAGCCCAGGAGACAGAGGAAGTTGACGAAGGCCGCAGGAAGGAAGCCGGCATCGCGATAGGTGGTGACGCTGACGACGGGGCCGTGCTTGCGCTTGGAGAGCTTGGCGCCATCGGGGGCGACTAGCAAGGGGAGATGGGCGAATTTGGGCGGCGGGACGCCGAGGGCCTCGAAGATTAGCAGGTGCTTGAAGGTGTTGGTGAGGTGGTCCTGGCCGCGGATGATGTGGCTGATGCGGAGATCGGCGTCGTCGGCGCAGGAGGCCAGGTGATAGGTGGGTAGGCCACCCCACCCCAACGACGAAGACCTGTCGTTGGGGACCCCGGCTGAACGAAGAAGTGCGAAGTCTTCCACTTCGTCGGCTTGCTTGGACTGCTCGCCGTAGACGGAGTCGGTGAAGCTCAGGATGCGGTTTTCGCCGCGGGGGACGCGGTAGCGGAGGGCGAAGGGTTCTCCGGCGGCGGCGCGGCGGTCGCTTTCCTCAACGGATAGTTCGCGCATGCCGGGGTTGAAGAGCCATGCGCCGAGGGCCGATTGATTGTCTTCCCCCGAGTGGGCGGGGGTGAAGTCGCGATAGGCGAGGCCTTTGGCGAAGATGGCTTCGGCCTTTTGGCGGTGCAGGGCGAGGCGCTCGGATTGCTTGTACTCTTCGTCCCACGAGAGCCCGAGCCAGCGGAGGCCTTCGAAAATCGATTGGACGCTGGCCTCGGTGTTGCGCTCGACGTCAGTATCGTCGAGGCGCAGTACCAGAGTTCCCCCGGTGTGGCGGGCATAGAGCCAATTGAAGATAAATGTGCGCGCGCCGCCTACGTGGAGATAGCCGGTGGGCGAGGGGGCAAAACGGACGCGGGGAGCGCCCAAAGAGGAAGCTGAATCTGGCATCGCGAAAATTGCTTTCTACTCACGATGCTAGCACCGCCCCCTCTGGTGAGCTCAGGCCTGCGGCGGCAGCGGTGGGTAAATCGGCTGCGGGGGGTATGCAGCCTGGGGCGCCGGCACTACCTTCCATTCAGAGAAGGCCAGCACGTAGAGCAGAACCAGGACGCCGAGCGAAGGAATGAGGCATACCAACGCGAGCCAGGGCGAAAAGCCGGCCTTCTTCAGGATGAACCAGAAGGGCACCATCACAATGATGAGGGCCACCAAAATGATGAGGGGGATAATCGCCACCATGGCCATGATGATGCCCTTGATAGCTTCTGGATCGGGCTGGGTCTGTTGCAGGAAAAGCGCCAGATATTGCATACGGAACTCTCCGCGTGTGGGATAGTAACTCTGAGACAAGATAAGGCTTATGGGGGAAATCTGCAATGAGTTTCTTGAGGCGCGGGAACCCAAAGTGATGAAATGTGCCCCAAAGGTGACTCTCGGGTGGCGCGGCCAACTTGCGCAACACCGATCGCATTGTTGCATGCGCCCGATGGAGAACTCTTACTAGGTAATGTCCTCCGTGTCGTAAACGGGGGCGACGGTGCGCTTTTTGGGTACGCCGTGGACGGAGCTGAGCAGGTCTTCGACTACGTCTTCAAGCTGGCGCTGGGTTTCCATCACTGCGCTCATGGTTTTCAGTTCGTCGGGTTCAAGGACGCGCTCAACCAGGACGACGGCGTGGCACTGGGCTACATGGTCGAGGTTGAGACCCTCGGGGGTCTTTGCCTTGATGCTTACCTGGTCGGTGCCGAGGCTGAGGAGGTCGGCGACGCGGGCGCGCATCTCTTCAACGATGGGAGAGATTTTTGGAGCGGCAAGAATCAGTGTGGTATCGACGTTGACGATGCGATAGCCGGCGTGCTGCAGCTCCTCTATGGCGAGGTTGAGGAATATGGAGGAGTCGGCGTCTTTCCAGCGAGGGTCGCCGGGGGGGAAAAAACTGCCGATATCGCCGGCGGCTACGGCGCCGAGAAGGGCATCAGTAACGGCGTGCAGCAGCACGTCACCGTCGGAGTGGCCTGCCAGGCCCTCGGGGTGGTCGAGCGTGAGCCCGCCGACGCGCAAGGGCACGCCTTTCTTAAATGCGTGCGAGTCATAGCCAAATCCGATGCGAGTTTCCATGGTTACCGTGCCTGTTCCTGAGCGCTGTTGCAGCTGAAATCAGCGGGCGCGCTGGCGGAGATAGAATTCGGCCAACTCCAGGTCGCCCGGCTGGGTAATCTTCAGATTAACCTGAGAGCCGGGGACTACGGCTACCGGAAGTCCTGCGCGTTCGACGACGGAGGCTTCATCGGTGCCCACAAATCCGTCGGCGGCGGCTTCGGCGAAGACCTTTTGCAACAGGCCGAAACGGAAGCCCTGCGGGGTCTGCGCGAGCACCACGTACTCGCGGGGAATCGTGGAGGTGATGATTGCGCCGTGGGCGGTTCGTTCCACCTGCTTGATGGTATCGACGGCGGGCATGCCGACGATGGCGGCTCCGTGCTCGGCTACGGCGTCGATGGTGCGGTCGATGGTGGCGGCGTCGATGAGGGGGCGGACGGCGTCGTGGACCAGGACTACATCGTCGGGCTGGGCGGGCAGGGCGGCCAGGGCGTGGGAGACCGATTCCTGGCGGTTTTCGCCGCCTTCGACTACGTGCACGCGTCCGGCAAAACCGTACTTATCCGCGTACTCGGCGATCTGGGCCTGGACGCGCTCTGTCTCGGATTTGCGGACAGCGACATAGATCGCCGTGACCCTCTTGACCGCGGCAAAGGCGCGCAGCGAATGGATGAGGATTGGAAGGCCGTCAAGGATAAGAAATTGTTTGGGCTGCGGACCGGCCATCCGTGTACCCAGGCCAGCAGCGGGAAGAATCACGAATACTTGCATAACTGCTGGAGTATACAACGGCGAGACGCTGCTTGCAGAGGAGATTTGATGGAAGAATGCTGTTTGATGCTCGTGGTTTCCCACCCTATTCGCAAAGAACGCGAAAACGGCCGGGCACCCGGCATATCATTTTGAGATGCGCAGGAAGACTCAATCCGCTGAGCCACAGAGCAAGTTCTCAACGCTACCGATCGACACGAAATTGCTGAAGCCGGGACTGCGGCTGGCGGTGGGACTGTCGGGCGGGGCTGATTCCGTGGCCCTGCTGCGCGCTTTGGCTGCGAGGGGCGGGGAACTGGGGCTGGTGCTGCACGTTGCCCACCTGCACCATGGATTGCGAGGCGAGGAGGCAGACGCCGATCTTGAGTTTGCCCGGGCTCTGGCTGGTGAGCTGGGACTGGCTTTTCACGAAGCGCGGGTTGATACCGAGAGCGAGGCAAAGGCAGACAGCGCGACGGGCAAGGGAGGAGAGACGATTGAGGAGGCGGCGCGGCGGCTGCGCTATGGCTGGTTCCGGCAGTTGATGGCCTCAGGCGAGGTGGAGGCTGTGGCTACCGCACACACTCTCGACGACCAGGCGGAGACTGTGCTTGCTAAATTTCTGCGTGGGGCATGGACGGAAGGGTTCTCTGGGATTCACCCGGTGATCGAGTTTCCGCAGGGACGGATTTTGCGGCCGCTCCTGGGGACAACGAGGGCCGAAGTGGAGGCTTATCTGCGGGGGGTGGGGCAGGGCTGGCGGGAGGATTCCTCGAACCGTCACTTGAGCTTTAGTCGAAACCGCATCCGGCATGAGCTGCTGCCGCTGCTGGAGGGCTGGAATCCGCGACTGCGCGAGCATTTGGCACAGATGGCCGCTCTGGCTCGCGACGAGGAGGCATGGTGGCAGGGCGAGATGGCCCGGCTGGCGCCGCAGTTTTTGTTGCAGGGACGGGCAGTTAGGGGTGGGGGACGCGCTGCCGGCGAGGGGCTGGCCTTGGATGTGATCCGGCTGGCTACGCTGGCCCCGGCGGTGCAGAGGCGGCTACTGCGGTATGCGGCGGAGCAGTTGGGGGCTGCGCCTGATTTTGGTTCGACCGAGGGACTGAGAACGCTGGCGTTGACGGGGCGGGCGGGACAGAGGCTTGAACTGGCCCAAGGGCTGCGGGCCGAGCGAACTCCCCGCGAACTGCGGCTGACAGTGGGGGCGGCGGCTGGGATTGTGGAAGGTGATGCGGTTGAGGGGTACGGCGGAACGATTCCGGGGGTGATTGTGGCTCCGGCATTTGGCCTTCGGCTGAGCATTAAGCTTGTTGATGCGGAGGGTATAGGCGCGGCGGCTGGGCTGGACGCCCAACTGCGCAACTGGAGACCGGGAGATCGCGTGAGGCTGCGCCACTCAGGCGGGTTGCGTAAGGTTAAAGAAGTGCTGGAGCGGTTGAAGGTTACGGGAAGCAGAAGGGCGGTTTGGCCGGTGCTCGAGATGGACGGCCGCATTGTGTGGATGAAGGGTGTGGAATTGGAGCCTGAACCGGGCATTGTTGTGGCGGCAGCCATCCTGGAGGACGGGGCCGAAAGTCAGTGCAAGGACGGAGGTTAAAGGCACACGTTGGCGGTAGTTTCAGGGGGTCGGGGACCGCAGAGATTCTGTATTGAACTTGACTTTTGTTTTACTACGATTTTCCCCGGGTTGGGAGTACAATCGTTGTTACCGCTCAGCCCATGCGGTTGGCGAAATTGTGCGCCGGCAGGCATGGTGTAATTTTGTGACTTTAAGGGAGTTGCGAGCGTCTAAGATGTGAAGGCGGAAATGGAGATCCAGAGAGTGGATTTTCCTCCGCCGGGAAAAGAGGAGCTCTGGTGAATTCGACGGTCAAAACGGTCATGTTCTGGATATTTATCCTCGTTTGCCTCATGCTGCTTCTCAGCGTTTGGCAGAAGAGCGCCAACATGGGCAAGGATGCGGAGTATACCTACTCCGACCTGTTCGAGAAGGTGCAGAACGGGCAGGTTCAGGATGCGAACATCCAGGGCAACGAGTTGCATGGCCACCTGAAGGCAACGCCAAAGGACCAGTTCCACACCACGCTGCCCGCCAACTACGAGGATATTGAAAAGGCGCTGCTGGCCGCCAAGGTGAACTTCTCTATCAAGGAGCAGTCGAGCAACCTGCCGCTGCAATTGCTGATCAATATCGGGCCGTTCGTTCTGCTGGGCGCGATCTGGTTCTTCATGCTGCGGCAGATGCAATCGGGCGGCAACAAGGCGCTTTCGTTTGGCAAGAGCCGGGCGCGGCTGCTGTCAATGCAGCAGAAGAAGATCACCTTCAAGGACGTGGCCGGTGTGGACGAGGCCAAGGAAGAGCTGAAGGAAATTATCGAGTACCTGCGCGAGCCGCAGAAGTTTCAGAAGCTCGGCGGACGCATCCCCAAGGGCGTGCTGCTGGTGGGGCCTCCCGGAACCGGCAAGACGCTGCTGGCACGGGCTGTGGCCGGCGAGGCGAACGTTCCGTTCTTTTCGATCTCCGGTTCGGATTTCGTGGAGATGTTTGTGGGCGTGGGCGCAAGCCGCGTTCGCGACCTGTTTGAGCAGGGCAAGAAGAATGCGCCCTGCATCATCTTCATCGACGAGATCGACGCTGTGGGCCGCCATCGTGGCGCCGGGCTGGGCGGCGGGCACGACGAGCGCGAACAGACGCTGAACCAGTTGCTGGTGGAGATGGACGGCTTTGAATCGAACGACGGCGTGATCCTGGTGGCAGCGACTAACCGGCCCGACGTGCTGGATCCGGCGCTGCTCAGGCCGGGACGTTTCGACCGTCGCGTGGTGGTGGGGCTGCCGGACATTCGCGGCCGCGAAGAGATTCTCCGCGTTCATGTGAAAAAGGTCCCGGTCTCTGACGACACCAACCTGAATGTGCTGGCTCGCGGGACGCCTGGATTCAGCGGCGCCGACCTGGCCAACATGGTCAACGAGGCGGCGCTGAGCGCGGCGCGCATGAATCGCAAGCAGGTCACGATGTTCGACTTCGAACTGGCCAAGGACAAGGTCCTGATGGGCGCCGAGCGCAAGTCAATGCTGCTGACCGATGAGGAGAAGCGCAATACCGCCTATCACGAGGCGGGGCACGCGCTGGTCTCATTCAAGCGCGGTGACTCAGACCCCATTCACAAGGTGACCATCATTCCTCGAGGCATGTCGCTGGGCGTTACTATTTATTTGCCCGACGACAGGCACAGCTATTCGCGCTCGTACCTTGAGACGCGGCTGGCCACGCTTTATGGTGGACGCGTCGCCGAAGAGCTTTTCCTGAGCGAGATGACTACTGGTGCGGGGAACGATATTGAGCGCGCCACCGAGATGGCTCGCTCCATGGTCTGCGAATACGGCATGAGCAGGCTGGGTCCGTTGACATTCGGGAAAAAAGAGGAGCAGATCTTTCTGGGCCGCGAGATTGCGCAGCATCGCGACTTCAGCGAGGAGACGGCGCGGCAGATCGATCTGGAAGTTCGCCGGCTGATCGACGAAGCCTACCAATCGGCTCATTCGATCGTGGAGTCGAATGCGGACGCGATGCACCGCATCGCCGCAGCTCTGCTGGAGCGTGAGACCATCGATGCGGAAGAGGTGAGGATGCTGATCGAGGGAGAGGAGCTGCCACCACTTCGTTCGATATTGGCTTCGCCCAGCGATACCGGCGGAACCCCGCAGCAGGTGCTCAAACCGGAGCCGCGTGGCGGACCGAACTATCCTGAGGGATCGCCTTCACCGGCATAGCCACCTGCGGTGGGGCAGCCGCGGCTTTGCCGCCGATAACTCAAAAACAAGCCAAGTAAGAAAAGGGCCATCCGCTACGACGGATGGCCCTTTTCGGTGTGCCCTGAAGCGCAGTTAGCGGACCATTCTGCTGAAATTTCTGAGAGGATCTACGGACGTGCTTCATAGACGATGTTGAACGGGGTCTCAGCTGCCCGCCGAAAGCGGGAGAATCCCGCCTTGGTGACAACTTCTCGAATTCGAGATTCCCCCGCCTGCGCGCCGAGGCAAAGGCCAACCTCCTGGGATCGAGAACAGGGTGTACAGAGCAGGGTGGAGAACGAGTAATAAACTCGCCCCACTGGATTCAAGTTGTCTTTGAGATCGTCGTTAGCGAAGGGTTCCACGATCATCCATGTTCCATCTTTGTCGAGCGAGTTCCGCAGGTGCTCAGCGGCTCCAACCGGGTCACCCATATCGTGCAAGCAGTCGAATACCGCGACAAAGTCGTAGCCCTTGCCTGGAAAATCCTTTGCTTTTGAAACCTCAAAGCTGACCCTGTCTGCAACACCTTCGTGGATGGCTGATTCGCGCGCGGCTTCGATTGACTTGTCGTGATAATCGAATCCGAAGAAGCTCGACTTGGGGAAAGCCTTGGCCATTAGCAGGGTGGACGCACCTTTCCCACAACCTACATCGGCCACCTTTGCGCCCGATTCAAGCTTTTCCTTCACGCCGTCCAATGCGGGAATCCACGAACTGACAAGGTTAGCGGCGTAGCCTGGGCGGAAGAACTTCTCACACCCGTGGTAGACGCCATCCTGGTGTTCGTGCCAGCCCATCCCGGCGCCGGTGCGAAAAGAGTCCGCTATTCTCGGAACCGCTGCGAGCGAGCCGAGCGCAAGCTCAAATGCTCCGGGCAGATATGCGGGACTATCTTCATTTGCCAATGTAAATGCCTGTTCCGCACTCAGGCTGAATTTGTGGTTCTTCTCGTCGTAGGTTATATATCCACCCGCGGCTTGCGAGGCCAGCCACTCTCGAAGATAGCGTTCGTCAGTCCCAGTCTTGGCTGCCAGTTCTGCTGAACTCATAGGGCCGTCGGCCAGTGCTTTGTACAATCCAAGTTTCTCTCCGATCACAACCATGCCGGTGTGAACCGCTGCGCCGAGATCGGTGACGAACCGGCCAATGAATTCGTTCAGCCGGCCCATATCGAGCGGGGAAACCGCTGCTGTGCTCATAGGACCTCCTTCATTGTTTATGTGCCTCGATGACAGGGAAACGGGGAACTGGATTCTGAAGGGGATCAGAACCCGCTGAGGCACTAGCGCAGGTTACATCCGGGACTTCTTCGTGTCAAGACTGAAGACTGCTCCTGAGGGTGATACGCAAAACAATGTGGCAAGAGGGAACACCCAGTTTTATCCGGCGAAAGTCGGGTACTCTGGGCCTTACGCTATCAATGAAAATGCATTAGAAGATTTTGTAGCCGACGCCTACGCTGGCGCCGTAGGGATGGAGATTTAGGGTGTGTCCTTGTGAGGTTTCGATGACCCTGAAGTAATCCTGGTACTCGAAGTCAAAGGCACGGATGGTGAATCTCCTGGTCAGTCTGAGGTCAACGCCGGCGCCGAGGGCAAGGTCGGTGAATTTGTGATCGCCGAGGTTTGCGAAGACCCCATCTCCTGCGTAGACGTATGAAAGGTTTATGTTTGCTAAGCCGATCAGCGCCTTGGCATAGGGGGTCGCCCGCAGGACGTGGAAGTGGTGGATGGGAATCCTGGGACCAATCAGATAGTTATCCTCGTAAATCGAGTCGAACTGATTGAAGCGCAACCAGCGCGCCTCGCCTTCAATCTGGACCCAGCGGGAAAACTTGACGTCCGTGTAGGCGCCGAAGCCGTAGAGGCGGTAGGGGCTGGCTTCAGCCCAATTCCCATTGTATTGAGCGTCGTAGTCGGGCTGGAAGGCAGAGGCCAGTCCGCCGACCGTGAGGGAGAACTGGCTTTTGGTAGCCGCAGGGACTACCTGCGCGTGGGCAGTTAGTGATCCAGCGGCCAGCACAAAGGAAAGCAGAAGAACGATTGATAGTCTAATGCGCAAAAGGTAGTTCAACACAAAGCACGTCCAATCCGGGGAAATTGCATCGCAGGGATTATGCGTTCAATTACTACTGTGGGTTCGGCGTTGAGGCCGGCGGTTGCTGTTGATTGGTATTTGTATCTCCCGTGGCGGGTTGATCCGCCTGCGGAGACGATGAAGGCGCAGCGCCAGGGGCGGCGGCCGGCTGGTCACTGGCTGGCTGGTCGGCTGCTGGTGCGGCAGTTGCAGGCACGGCGGCTGCCGGGGCGGGTACCGCCCCGGCTGTCGGCGTTTCAAGACGGGTTACGTCATAGCGTTGCAACTTGTAGAAAAGTGGCGTTACTTCGAACGGCATCTTGTCGCGGGGATTCATGGGCGCATAGCGCTTGGCATTCAGCATATGGACCTTGTCGTCCCAGGGATCGGTTTTGAGCCAGCTGCCCAGCGGCAAGGCGGGCGTCTGGGTGAGGTCGTCCCAATTCAGCTTGGGCGACATCTTTTGCAGGTCGGACATCCAGGCGTTTCCATCGGGCTTGAGCAGGGCATCGCCGAGCATGGGAGTGGTGAGTCCCTTGAGCTCTTTGCCGCGATCGGCTAACTCGGCAAAGTAAAGACCCGCGCTGGGCAACTGGTCCTTGTACATGGAGTTCTGCAGATATTCCATAGCCCTCTTGGCGGCCTCAGCGTTGTCGTGGTCGGTGTGATACATGTTGATGCGCCTGAAGCTGGCCTCATCGGGGAAGAGCAGGCGGTCGTTGAATGCGTAGCGGGTGTCGATATGGTGGCCCATGGCGACGTGAGCCAGTTCCATGGCCACTACCGAGGCGATCGATACTTCGTTGGGCAGTGTATCGAGGAGGCCTTTGCTGATGAGGATGGTGTTTCCCACCGTGGTGGCCTCGATGGTGTCGGTAAGCAGGACCCGGGTATGCAACTGGTCAGTAAAGGCGAGGTTGTTGGGAACGACGAGATTGATGACGATCTGATCGAGGACCTTGTTTTCGTAGCCGCCCTGGTTGAGGGGCGCCACCAGGCCGGCTTCCACCAGCCGGTCAATCACGTTGTTTTCAGCCTGGGTGACCCACATGCGGGCGGCCTGCAATGGGCCTACGTCCTGGGAGTCGTCGCTCTTATCGACGGCGTCGTCCACCTTGACGCTGACGTTCTCGCTCTCGCGGGTGGGCAGCTTGAGGGAGTAGCCCCAGAAGTGAGTCTGGGCCTTCAGGCCGACTGATTTGTTGCCTTCCGCGCGCGTGGTCTCTTCCACGTAGACGGCTACCGGCAGCCAGACTCCGGGCTGCACATTCATCCGCCAGCTATCGAAGTGGAAGTAGTACTTGGAGGCATCTTCGGAATTTGTGGGCCCGGTATAAGTTCCGTTGAAGCGGACGACGTTGCCATCCTCGTCCTCAATCCAGATGCGGCCGTAGAAGCGGCCCATGCCGGCGACCTTGGGATGCACATCGTAAACCCAGGTACGAACCGATCCCAGAAACTCGGGCCGCACGAAGCTGAATTCATAGTGCTGGGTATCGAAGCCCGTGGGGTCAAGGAACATCATCTGCATAAACCCGGTGGAGGAATAGGTATACCTCTCCAGCCCGAGCGCCTTGGTGAGCCCGGTCATGGACGAGAGCGAGGCGGTGAAGAAATTATGCTTGCCGCCGGATTTGGATTCAGAAGATTTATTGGTCCTGACTTCAAAAGGCTTGTCGACGAAGGCCTTGCCGAAGTCGACGCGGCTCAGTATGTAAGTATCTGAGACCGGCACCGCATAGAGCTTGATATCCGGCTTGGTGTTTTGGATGTAGGTCTCCACCAGCGGCGTGCGTTGCCTGATGGACCTGATCAGGACCTTTTCGCTGGCGACGGCTTTTTGCACCAATGCGGCCTGTTCGGCGGTGAGTTGGCGCGCCTGACCGTACTTCGGTTCCTTGGTCTTTGCGTGCGCGCAAGCCGCACCAAGAATAATGATCAGGAAGGTGAGGGAGATCTTCCGAAACGTCATGTCAAGCTCCTAGCGTGAGTTCTTCCGGCTCTTTCTTGAGGCGCCGGCGCCGGTTTGGCATCGAGCGGCTAAGTTAAGCCCTTTGGTCCAATCTGTAGTGTAGCCATTTTACGCCAGTTGGAATGTGATGGTCACCGTGGTAGTGGTGTCTACCGCCTGTCCATTGCGCGTCGCGGGACGGAACCGCATCTGCTGCGCGACCCGCCGAGCCTCTTCATCCAGGCCGTGGCCCAGTCCGCGTACCACGCCCTGCACTATCACCTGGCCGGAGGCGGTGACGGTAATGCGCACGATGACATCGCCCTGGATTTTCAACTGTCTGGCTTCAGGCGTGTATTGCACAGGCGGTTTCGAGAGGACTTCAAGGCTGGTGGAGGCAGGCGTCGCAGTGGCCTGCTGGACGACGACAGCCTTGGTGACGGTGGGAATGCCGGCTGAAGCCACCTTGCCGCCCGAGTA
>Ga0181520_10008835_pt1 | contig 14159 bp, 12 predicted proteins | sample PEATcosm2014_Bin_29_FD_132451 | JGI IMG/M metagenome (GOLD analysis project Ga0181520, IMG submission 132451) | Peatland microbial communities from MTU Mesocosm Facility, Houghton, MI, USA - PEATcosm2014_Bin02_30_metaG | ecosystem: Environmental > Terrestrial > Soil > Wetlands > Peat | place... | reverse complement strand
TGTAAATCTCGTCCGGCTGCACCGACTGAATAATGCGGATCAGATTCGTGGAGTCGGTCATATCTCCGTAATGAATCTGAAAATGCGCGCCGGGAACGTGCGGATCCTGGTACATATGATCGATGCGCGCCGAGTTAAACGAAGACGATCGGCGCTTGATGCCGTGCACAACGTAGCCCTTACTCAACAGGAGTTCCGACAGATAGGCGCCGTCCTGTCCGGTTACACCTGTCACTAACGCAACTTTCGGCATAAATCTTTCCTTCATCGAGTAGGAATTGCCTGCCTGGATGGGTAGCGGCAGGTGTTAGTTTATCGCGACAGACAATGGCTTTACGACATTACTAATGTTTGCGATTCCTGGGGGGATTCACTGGCGACAACCGCAGCGCATAGTGGAGATTAAGCCTCCGCATGCGCCGGGCTTGGCACCTTGCGGTCTTTCCAGCGCAGAATGCGCGATTCCATGCCGTACCACAGCCCATAGGCAACCGCAAAGCTCAGCGCGAGACCCAGAAGGGCCTCACTGACGGCATTGACGCGCCGCGGCAAATGCAGTTTAGCCACAAGCTCACCACTCGCCACCCCCAGGGGGTAGTGGAAAAGATAGAGGCTATAGCTGACCATCCCGATCGAGCGCAGCCATTTGGCGCGAAAGATGCGTACCCATAGCTGGTTCCCGCCGGCATGCCGGATCAGCGCATAGGTAATCAGGGCAAAGCTCACGTTCGCGAGCACCAATCCAAGCGAGGCCACGATACGTTTTTCGGGCGATCCTCCGGTAACTAGCCAGAAAACCGCTGAACACGGGATAACGATGATCGCCAGCAGGTCAAAGAGCCGGTCGCTCCGCGACCACGCACGGGGCGAGACGTGGCGATGACGGATGATCAATGCAATCATTGAGCCGTATGCCAAACCGTCCATCTGGCAATAAAAGGTGAGCAGTTCAAATTGACCAGGAAAACGCCACGCCCAGCGTAGGATAGGAGCCGCGATGATCATGGCGATCAGGGCGGCAGCAAATGCACGCTCTTTCATGAAACGAACAATGGGCGCCCAGACTGTATAGTAGATTTCTTCAACAGAGAGAGACCACAAAATAGCTAGCCCGAAGCACACGGCCAACGGCAGGTTTTGCGTGAGCCCTTCTTGCATCGTGTTATGCGCGTACAGGCTCGTGTAGTAAAAAATGTACTGCGACCACAGTCGGAAATCGCCCAGCCTTCCCAGTGCGGCGCACACCGCAATGTAGACAGCAAGTCCCAGAAGATAGGGCGGGAAGATACGCAAGGCGCGGCGGGAGTAAAAGATCGCAAAATAGTGTTCTTCTTCGCGCAGTTCAAGCAGGATGCTGGTGATGAGAAACCCTGACAGAACAAAGAATAGATTGACGCCCAGCCAGCCATACGCTGAGCCGGTAATCGGAAGCCATGGGAAATAGTGGCAGTTGATGACCGCCAGCACTGCAATGCCTCTAAGTCCATCCAGCTCTTTGATGCGCACGATACAGTCATCCGTTCAGGGGTTCGATACCCCGGTTCAACCTGGTCTTCACCTATCTGTGCGAGCTTCATTTCGCGAACCAGATGGCCTCGCGTCGTCAACCTTTGACGCGACAATCGTGCGGCAGGTCAGCTACAACCTTTATGGCTTCCTGAAATGAATCACCGGATCACGCTGACACGCTTCAACATCAGGTTCCACAATTTGAAAGCCTCTACGCGTCATGGCTTCACAAGCCCTTTCGGTGCCCCAGTGATACCAGCCAAAATTGCCATCGTCCGTCCAAAGATTCTTGTCGCTCGACTTCGATACTGGTTCTATGTCCATCTTTCCGCGGAAAAAGCGCCAAGGTAGCATGTAGCCGAGCTTCGCGGGCATCCAAACCTTCCTGTCTTGCTCCATAAAGAAGCGTCCAATCGAAAGCAGGTCTGCCTGAGCGCGGCACGATTCATACTTATCGAAGTCGGCGATCATCAGAAACCCGCGGCTGCCATGCTTCATAGTGCGAAAGATTGATTGTAAATATTCCTCGCACATCTCCGGTCTCAAATGACAAAACACTCCGAAGGAAAAGAAGAAGTCAATTGCATCGTCGGGAACGCCAGGAAGGCTCAAATCGTCGACAACGATATACTCGACGCGCCGATCTTCTCCGATATAGTCCCAAAAGTGAGTGTGCTCCGCATCGGCCACCTCTACCGCGTAGAGCTTTCGGCAGTTACGGCGAAGAAAGGTCTTTGACCAGGCTCCTCTTCCCGGTCCAACCTCCAGCACGACGCTATCCGACGTAATGTAGGGGCGGATGCAAGCCGAGTAAATGGTATAGAGCACACTGTTGTAACCATAAACTCCGTACGTTGACGGCGCCATCGGATCGAGTGGATCTCCCTCGAAGTATCCTCCCCGAAATGCGCGCTTGAACCCCTGCAAAAATTCCATTAGCCTCACCTCCACGAAATGACATTCTTAGAGCGTGCTTCATAAACGGCCTGGCTGGTCAGTCCGAATCCCTGAAAGGTTAAAACCCCTCACTTTTACTGCCCTTTTCGACACGACTTAATTCGTACCCTTTCGCAAAGCCATTTATGAAACACACTCTACGGCTTTTGATAAAAGCGCCCGATGAATGTGGCCGCAGTGCACGCCAGGCCTGCCGCCGGAAGCCAGGCCAGGTAGTGGCAATCGATCACTGCCAGAATAGCAATGCCTCTGAGTCCGTCCAACTCTTTGATTCGCACGATGCAGTCATCCCTTCCGAACCGTACTCAGCTGTGCATGCCGCTGCACCTCGCATGAGTCACCTGCTTCCCGCGAGTCCAGGTCACTCCCGCTGCGCCTGCTCTCGCGCTTTTCCATTGTGCCGATGTTGAACGTATTCTGGGCCATGGGAATTGCTAACCTGTCGCCGGCCTGTCCGGTGACGCCTGTCACCAACGCAACGTTCGGCATAAATCGTTCCTCGATCGGTTGGTGATTCCCTGGATGGATGGATGGATGGGTGGCAGCAGGCCCTAAGCTCCCCCGCTCCGCTCAAAAAGCCAAAACCAGGTTGGATTCAATGCAAATTTCTGAACTCCTGGATCGGAGTATTTCGGCTCCTTCGCTACCAGCCGGTAACCGCTCCGTTCGATGAGAGGCTGCATGTCCTCGCCGTCGATATTACGCAACAACTCACCGTCGTGGCCGCAAGCGTTGGGGACAATCATAAAGTGCTTCACGCCGTGCGCCGCGAGCCGGTCCAGCCACCACTCGACTGCGCTCAGCGAACACTCGGAAAAGCTGTGAATATTCATGGCCAGGTCTGCGCGCGTCAAGTTCAGCGCCCTGTCGATTTCGGTCGCCGGAACCACTTTGAATCTGCCCTCAAGGCCGCGGAACCTGAGGTAATATTCACAGACAAAGCTGGATTCCGGGATCGCGTCCGCGCAAAGGTAATTGCCCAGCGATGGAATTGTCGTCAGCATGCGGTGCGCAAGCCGCCCATAGCCCGCTCCGATGTCGAGGACCGAGAGCGGGGGACACGTGGCGATGTTCAGATGCCGATCGAGAAAGCCGATCTCCAGGACCGAATCCAGGAGATCCCTCGAAACCCAGTGTCCGGCTATATCGTAGGCAAGGGCTCCAAACGTTCCGTCTTCGCTTAATTTCTCCATCAGCCCCAGCTGATCGCGGGCCAGAACATAATAGGCCGCGAGATGGTACGCCAACTCGTCGAGGCCCGGGTTTCTCCATTGCCAGACCCAGCCGTTATGGCCGCGGAAATTCAAAATGTCGGTCCGAGACACGAATTCTTCGGTCCACAGCAACGGCGTCTTCAGGGCCGGGTCGAGGCCCGCGTAGAGCGTGCGAAGTTCCAGCAGGCGCGGATTGTCGCGTCGCAAATAGACGGCGGCGCCTGCGATAGACCCCATCTCAAGTCGTTTCGTTTCGAGACTGATTTCGCTGTCGATCTGGTAAAGATCGAGAAGGGACTGAGGTACTAAACGATAGCCGAAGCGTCTGGTGACGCGATCGGCGAGCTTGCGCGCCAACAAAGTCAGTTTCATTCGGATCGAACCTCGCTCGATTGATCGAGTAGTGGTGAATGTTCCTGATTTTCATGGACTTGCAATGTCCCGGCACGCCGCTCGATGCTGCTTACGTGCGGCTATAAAAGCGGCCGATGAATGCCGAGATGGCACACGCCAGGCGTTTAGCACGCAAATGCATAGGAGAGTAAGCGCGAATCGGCGAAACGACCTGAGTAAGGAAGAACTTCATCGCCCCGGAAGGCGGCATGCCTCTAAGCGCGCGCAGCAGAAACGATCCTCTCCATGGCTTCTGGCCTACGGCATGGTACATCGTCATGGATGCGCCATAGATGAAGCCCATCCCTTGCGGCCCGAGAGTGGTGAGTGGAAACTTCGTGTACATGATAGCGATGTTCAGCGCGTCCTGGTCGCTCATGTTAAAGGGCATTTCCCGGCTTCCGAGCCCCTGGTATCTCAGGTCGTAACCCAGGGATCCAGCCAGATTGATCAGTCGTTTCCATGCCTCTAAGAATTCCGCGTTAGCCGACGAAACGCCGACCATGCCTCCGTTGTAATAGTGATTCACCGGACGCGGATCCGTAAAACCAATACCCGAAGCGAGCTTCATCCATCGTTGGCGCAGCGGAGCGTCCGCGGGAAATATGTTGTCGACAACCTCCTGGCACAACGCGATTCCGTGGCTCTGCCAGTCAGCGAAGATCGACCAGGAGGCTTGGACGAAGATATCCGGATCAAAATACCAGAGGTATTTGCAATCGCGGGCTTCATTTGCCAGCAGGTTCAGCATGAACTCCGGTTTGTAATTCGTGAGATGCATGCCCGTGCTAAGTTTCAGGAACACAATCCGAACCTGATCCGTAACCCGGAACTCATCCGCCCGGCTCTTGTCCCCGCGCTTGAGTTGGTTTACCCAGGGAGGCAGCGCGCCGCGATATCCCGCCCAAACTGTCCCTGCATAGCCTGCGCGCACAAGAGAATTCACAAACGCCGCCAGGCCTAGATGGTAATCTCCTTCGAACAGAGTGCAGATTGCCGTATCGCGACCATTTGGCGGGGCTGACTCACTGTGTTCTTCCATTTTCACGATCCTTCAGAGCTTTCACTTCGCGCGCTCAGGCTTTCTCGGCTCTGGCGCAATATCAACGGCATGCCCTTTCCGTACATCACGTGCCGGACAGTTCCGGTAAAGTGCCGCGCCGCAATGGTCCTATAGTCCACATCTCGTTCCCAATAAAACTGCCGGCAGATACTGATCACATATCGATCCGGTGGAAGCGCCTCTGCATTCACATCCCGCAGCATGACGCTGAAGACTGTTTGGTCGGCAAACCACGAACCTCCTGGTGGGCGCCATGTCGCCAGGATCTCCGCGGCCGCATGCATCGGCAGAGCGCCCCTTGGGATATACAGAAACCCGGAATTGAAATTCGGTATGTAATCCATGCCGAGGCTCTTCGCCCTTTCCACAATGAGCGGATCGCGTGTTCCGTCCGTCTCCTCCGCAAAGTAGCAGGCCGTGTTTCTCTCGATGGACGCAAGCAATTCGCGCGGCGGATTGAAGGCAAGCACGTCGTAATCGGAATAGAGAAGCGGACCCTGGTCGGAAAGCGCGAGGATCAAGGCCAGCTTTCTGCCAGTTTGATGACCGTAAAGAAAGGTCTCGAGCGCAGGTTCTCTCTCGCATACGTAATTGCAAGCCGATTCTGCTGGATAAATCGCGATGCCCGGAAACAACCCGGCGGCGGCGGCCGACTGGGCAGCAGACACTACACCGTCCACTGCGATTTCCAGTTCACAATCCACCTGGCGGAGGTAGCGATACCAGCTCCACGCAGTCCAAAGCGCATCGTCCAGCGTATCGGGCGTAGTAAGCACCACAAAGCGCACACGCCCTTTCTCGACACCGAGCGGAGGCAGCAGATGAAAACGAGAACGAATCGGGTAAGGGCGCTTCCGCTCCCACCACCAAATCGGCCTGGTGAGCAACTTCCTCAGCATCGTGCCTCACGGAATCAGGGGCTCTCTCATTTCATTGCCCGGCGAGATAGAGGGCGTGGGTCACACCTGAACTCCGGCGGTAACTCCCCGCCGGCCTGGTGGCCGATGGATTACTTCGAGCGGTGAGGCCGCACCAGGCTTAAACTTGCCATCGCTACAGCGCATATCAGCGGCAGCGGGTGGGCCCTACCCAGGGTCCATGCCTTGTAGAAGGCGCGGCTCGCGGCCATGGGATCTTTCCGCCAGTGCAAACGACCTGCGGAGAAGAAACAACTCCTCGCATTGGCGAGGATCTCCTTCTCCGGCAGGATCCCACAGTGCCTGTGCCTCAAAAAGACCCTCCCAAGGCCTTCTGAATCTTCAGCGAATGCAGCGGACAAGCTGCTGGCCGATTTCCGATAGTAATAGGTCTGTTTACCCGTCGTAGCGATGGCAAATCCCAACGCGGCGGTGCGAATCCAGTAGTCCAGATCCTCCGCGCGCCGGGGGCTGAAGTCGCCAACCTTCTCCATTACTTGCCGTGTGATGGCTGCTCCCGATGGGTTGATGAAGTTGCGCCGGAAGAGGTCCGCTGGCGGGTTTGTCACTTCAATCGTGTCAATTGGAAGCAGCTCGATTTCTCCCCAGGGCATATCCCGAAAGACAATACCGTCCGAATACGCCAGGCCAGCTCTTCCCGGCGCCAATACCGCGCACACACTCTCAAGATGATCCGGCAGCCAGAAATCGTCCGCGTCGAGAAAAGCAATGTATTCGCCTTTGGCGGCCCTCATGGCGGTATTTCTGGCCGCCCACGGGCCCTGGCTCTGTGCATGTTCGAGGAGCATTACATTGCGAGGCGTCTGCTGCGCAAACTCGGCGACGATTCGCGAGGTGCCGTCCGTGCCTCCATCGTTGGTGACGACGATCTCCCAGTTCCGATAGGTTTGCGAGGCGACGCTTTCCAGCGCCTTGCCGATATAGCGCTCCGCATTGAAGGCCGGCATGATGACGCTGACGAGTTTATCAGGCATGGTAATGGTTGGACCAATAATAAACCAAAACGGAATGCTCGGCCTTGCACCCAGACTCACCCCGGAAGGGAGATCGGAACGCTTACGTGGACGGCTCCGATGCGCTGCACTGGAAGGTGGAGCGCGTGATGGCCGAGGTGCGCAAGCGTGGGCTGCTGACCGCGGCGGCGTAGAAATCGGAGATCCCATTCTTCGTGGATGACGAGCGTCCGGCGATTCCTGAACCAGAAATCCGGAGCACAGGCACGGACCTTCCGCGATTTGATGGATGGAAGCTGCGGATCCAGGTTCAGCCCAGGCCCCGCAACCTTCCGCATCTGCTTTACAGGGCCGCACGCGCTCCAGGCTCGTGCTTCGGCCGCATCCAATACCACGACATTCTGCAGGGTCGCCCTTCGGAAACAGCAATCTCCATGTAGCTGGGGAAACAACGCGTGTAGAACGATCGATAGGGAAAATCGCTGCTGCTCCGGTCTTCCTGCCAAATGCGTTCGATCTCGTGCGTGGCCTGGAACCTGCTGTGCATCACATCGCTCACGCCGCCAAGAACACAATCATGCAGTTCGACCAGAATGTGCATGGTCACCAGCGCGGGAACCCTGAGCGGATCGAGCAGGTATGCTTCAGCGCCCTCCGCGTCGCAAATCAGCAGTGTGGGCACGGATGCATCCAGTACGGAGTTCATCTCTTCCATGGTGCAAAGGCCCCTGATCTCCAGTTGATCGCTCACGTGATTCAGGCTGGCCATCTCCTTCATCAGCCGGCGGCCCGCTTCGTCCATTTCGTAAGCGAAGACTCTTGTTTGAGGTATCCTCCGTGCCAATCCAACGCAGTAATATCCCTCGGCCGCACCGATATCGACAATGACCTGAAAGGGATGGGAGATCGCATATTCGAGCACCGGATGCAGCTCGCGCTCGTAGATTCCCAGCAACTTGGGGATCAGCACGCTGCCCGCGGACTTGCTGGTATATTTCATCCCCTGAAATGGGCCGGACCGCACCATGCAATTCGTCTCCCGCATCACCCAGTTCGTCATATACGGCTCAAATCGCAGGGACTTGGGGATGGCGCGCCGCAGGAGTTTTCGCGCCGATGTTCGCAGCAGATGTTTCCTCAACCCTCACCTCTCGACGGCCAGATAAGGAAGTTGCTTTATGAGCAGCTAAACGGGTTCATTGCACATTGCCTGTCGAGTTGCAGCCTGATGATGCCGGCAAGCCGGCGCGCGATTGCGGGCTGCTGACCGCTGCGGCGTAACAAGCTTTCGAACTGAGCCAAAGGCCTGCCCCCATCACATAGCAACGACACGAAGGGTGGTTTGGCGTTTGAAGAAGTCCTTCTTTACGCGCTTCAAATCCGTATCGTGAATGACATATCCGGCATCCTCAAGATACTCCGCTATGGCAAGACCGGAGGTTCCCCTGAGGGCAAGCAGATCCGGATGCAATTCGATGCACAATAAAGGCTTTTTCGCAAGCAGCAGCTTTCTCGCCCCCAGCAGCACATCGAACTCATGTCCTTCCACGTCAATCTTGATGATGTCGGGCGGGGCGAGATTTCTCTCGATCAATTCGTCAATCGACGTGGTCTTGATGGCCACGATTTCTCTTTGAGCTGAATCCTTTTCGCCTGGCCGCGCGGGCGATTTCGTGATAGCCGTGTAATGAAACCCGCGCTCGAACTCCACCACTTTGTCGGGCAATCCCACAGCGAAATCGAAGACCTCGACCTTCGCAGTTGGATTGAGATGGAGACACTCTTCAAGTTTCGCCCGCGAGCTTGGATTTGGCTCGAAGGACAATGCCCGGCGATCTGCGCCCTTGAGTGCGAATGCCAAAGAGAAGAAACCAAATAACGCGCCAACGTCCCACAAGATCTTTGCCTTTGCAGCCACATTCATGAACCCCAGGGATTCGTCCACCGCATCAGGGTCCTTCCATCCAAAATGCTCAAAAGCGTTGCGGACTTCGGCGTCAGCGGGGATTTGAATGCGGCAACCTGCCGGTAAAACGATGGTCGAATCCGGCGCTGTTGCGTTGGCTTTGGCAAACTGCGTCCGATATTTCCTGAGCCTCAAAAGATAATTGACGTGCGCCAGGTAGCCCCGGTACCTGCATCCGCCTATAAAGGCGACAACATTTGGGGGCAATATCGCTTTCGCTGCAATCTTTGCCTTCGTCTGCAGGCCCGAAAGAAGTGCCAACTTGCCTCCTAACCGCACTCAAGCTGGGATCTCCATCTTGAAAACAATCTTTCTCCAATAGTGCGCCCGTTGGCGCAAATTAAAAGAACAACGATGCACTTTCGCGGATAAAGCCGTGCGATACGCCGCCGTCCTCGCCTCGTCCACCTCGTGCAGTGCGCGGCGAGTGGCTCAATTTCCTTCAAGAGAATAGTCAATTCCTGCCACCCTGCGTCCGCCTTTGGCATAACCGTAGAACGCCGTGAGAATGCCTATCGCAAAGGTCGGCAGCGAAGAAGCAATGCCGAACCAAAGCACTGCTTTCACAGTACTCAAATCCATCCTCCAAATGCAAATGATCTGCACAATCAGGGTGAGGATATTGTCGGTAATCACGAACGAGTAGTAGTTAAACCGGCGCGAGCTATTAATGGAGGAGATGACGCCGCCCACAAGTGAAATCGCGCCGGTCACGATGACCAGGATAACTTCCGTGCGCAGGCCGGCATATTTTGGACCGAGTACCCAGAGAAAGAGCCCTGGAAAGACGCGCGCCAGCGCAACCGCACCGGCCCCGCAGGCGCCCGCGGCGGCAACCGCCATCAGGTAATGGGATTTGAGGCGCACCTTGGGCAACCTTGCGAAGTAGGGCTCCACGAGGATTGCGTTCATCGGCGACACAAGCGCGAAAATCTGCCCCAGCCGGCTGAGTGCGCCTACGGATGCCACCGCGGCAGTGCGGCCAAAGATGGTGATAAGGAGAACCGAGATCTGCCCGCCCAGCGCGTAATACACCACGCTTGGAACGGCCGGCAGAGTGAGTTGAACGATGGCCGTGCGCTTCTCTTTTGAAGGCGTGCCCTTTACGCCGAGCAGTTGATGCGCGCGCCAGTAATAAACAGCGGCAACCCCCATGATTTTGGCCACGCCGATGAGGATTGCCGTGAACGCGCCAAACCGGTGAATGGCGTAAAAGATGCCGAGCAACGCCAAAGCGCCGAGGCTGGAGATGACTTGCGCCTGGTACCAGCGATAACGATCGCGCCGCAGAATCAGGACCGAACCATAGGTTGCGCCGACGCGCGCAAACCACGCTGAGACGAGGACAATGACGACCATTGCCGCCACGATTTGCCAGCTCCAATGGCGGTTGCGGACCAGGAGCGGGTAGGCAACGACGGTGATGGGAACGGCGATGGCAAAAAGCCAATGCGCGATTTGCCTGATGGAGGCAAGGTAGTCGGCAATCAACTGCCGGTCTTCAATCCGACCACCGACCAGAGGGATGAAGGTTCCCGAGATGCCCACATCCAAAAGGACCATGAGAGATCCCTGGATGGCAAAAACCACGACAAACTTTGCATACTCTCCGATGGGGAGCAATCGGATGCAAAGCAAACCAAAGAGAAGATTGCACGCAATCGAGATTCCCTGAGAAACCAGGAATTCCGCAACGCGATGCAATTTGGGAAGAAAAAATGTCTTTGCCGCCTGTATGTGACCTGTGAGCCGAATGACTCTTCCTCCTTGACCGGCGCCGGTCATTTTGAGCGGCTCTTGAGCCGCTTGATCTTGTGCTTCACACGGCCAAACTGGCGTTCTATCTCACGCAGCCCCGATGCCTGCCACAACAGCGCCCGCAACAATTTGCGGTTGCGTTCCTTCACCGGCAAACTGGTCAAAAGCAATTCGCCGATCGGCTCCGTGCCGGTTGCGATCCTTCCCGAGTAGTGCAGGTGGCTGATGGGCCGCCGCTCCACCTGAATGGTGCGGATCAGATCCAGAACATGCTTGTAATCGCCTGCCCACGAGGAGGCCCAGCCGTGCGGCTGCTTGCAAAGGTTCAGCACACGCCATTGCGCCAGAACCAGCGTCACGTGCAAAAGCGTTTGGTCGTGCCAGGTCGGCACTTCCGGGTGCGCTTCCATCCATGCCATCCCCGCCAGCAAATCGGCGGGGTGCCGCGGCGACCTGCGGCACAGAAAATGTCCCGCCGTCATCGCCGTCTGCAAAGCCCCTGCGCCCATCAGTTCCTCGAAGCGATCCGGACGTTTCATATTGAACTTGCCGCCGGTCGTAAACTCTTCATCGGCGTGCACCATTTCATAGTCTTCAAGATAGGGGAATAACTCCTCCCAGTTCATCAACGCGACGACGTCATTATCGGAATAGAGAAATTCGTCAAACTCCCCAAACCAGCAGAGAAATCTCCGCAGATGGCCGGGATTGCATTGCCGGATGCGTCCCTCGAGCTCTGCCAAAAACGCCAGCCCCTCCGCGGGGAAATCCGAGAGCGACAGGAGCTTGACTCCATCCCAGCGCGGATCGAGATCCATCGGGCTTCCGCCATAGGGAATCACGCGAATGGGCAGATGACAACCGCAGTGGCGAATGGATGCGATCAGATTGCTGCACTCCGCGCCGCTGTGCCGGTTCGCAACCAGATAGATTCCCCGCTTGCGGGCTTGATTTTGAGTTTCTTCCATACGCTCACATGAGGCCCCGCTTGCGATTCTCGCCTCCCGGCCGGGAGTGCTCAGGCGCGCCGCGGATCCGATTTCAGGTTTGTCTTGAGCTCCAAAGAAACGCCTTTGGGTCAGCGCATCATTTACCGGTTCATCTGGTACGGGTTTTTGAGGCGAAGCGCTTTCAGCGCTTTCAACACGGCTGACCGCAGCCCGGCGCGGGCTTTTCGCTTCCATTCAAAGCGGCGAATCATGGCGGCTTGCCTTTTGCGGAAATGCTCCTCCGGCGGGGGCGCATGCCGCAACGATACCGCAGCTAACTCGACGATGCGGTCAAACTCGCGTTCGATGGAAAAGTATTCGTCGAAAGCCTGGCGAGCCAGTCGCCCGCGTTCGGCAGCGCTTGCGAGGTAGGGCTCCAGGATCTCGGGCAGTCTGGCGATATCCCGCTCGCGCACCTGGATGAGAAACCTGTCCCAGGCCGGCCCGGGCGGCAGGGCAAAGTCGTCAGACAAGAGCACCGGCGTAACGCCCGCCGCCATCACCTCAAAGAAACGGCTGCTGCCCACACCGGCTCCGCGCGGGCAAAGCACAAAGTGCGATGCCGCAAGCGTCTCCGCATAACGGCGCTGCCGTTCCAGGCGGCCGGGTTGGGAATTGTCCCAATGCCAGTATGCTGAAGTGTTCTCGATCAGCACATCGCTGCGGTTGAACTTCAGATTATAGATACGCTTCCGCAGGATGGAGGTCGATCCGCCCTGAAACGTGAAGAAGTAGCGCTTTTCCGCTTTCATTCCAACAGGAACAGGCGATGTGGTTTCTTCCAGGAAGCGGTTCTGAAACTGCCCGTTGCGGGTAATATGCGCGTAGTTGAAGATGCGGCCGATCTGGGTATGTTCGCTGATCGGGGCATTGGTATGCACACCCGGAATGAGAGGCAGGCAATCGTCGTCTTCGGTATAAATGGCGCAGCGCTCCGGAAAAGCCTTATAGAGTCCGCATTCCAGAAGCCGTTGCGGTTCGAGTGCCGAGGCGCCAAAGATCAGAATGACATCGGCTGCGGACGGGTCCGTTACGATTTCGTGGCTTTTCGAATACACGGCATGGGACTGCAAGATACCGGCCTGATCGGTCTCGCACACCGCTCCGAGATAGACCTTCATCGCTTAAAGGCTCCTTGGTGCAAGCTCCCGGTACAGCGTCAGGTATTCGCCAATCATGCGCGAGGTTTGAAACCTCGCATGAACATTCACAAATCCGCTCTGCCGCAGCCGCTCGCGGAATTCCTGGTCGGAGGCTAGCCTGCGGATGGCATCGGCCATGCCGGCTTCATCCTCGACCGGTTTGAGAACCGCCGATTGATCAAGCACTTCAGCGAGTGGAGGAATATCGCTGGCTACAACCGGACAACCGCATTCCTGGGCCTCGATGGGCGGCCAACCGAATCCTTCATAGCGTGAGGGAAAGAGCAAGCAGACCGCGCGATTGTATAGCGCCTCGATCAATGCGACATCCGGCTTTACGACCTGAACGATGCGGTCCTCAATTTGCAACTCGCGCGCCAGCCGGGCCAGCTTCGGGTTCAGCGCTTCACCGGCAATCACCAGCTGCAGATCGGTCTCCGAGGCTGCCCTCGCAAAGACTCTCAGCACGCCTTCGCGGTTCTTGTATGCTGCGTTGGAGCCGAGGTGGAGAACGAACGGAGCTTGAATGGCTGTGAGGCCTGCGAGCCGCCGGTCCACTTCGCCTGGCGCAAGGAGCTGAAATGGATAGTTCAGACCGTTCAGAATAACGCGGAGATTCTCATCTTCTTTCAAAATCCTGCGCGCATCGTCGAAAGTCGCCCGGGAAACGCACGCCACTCGCGTAGCATGCCTCAGTCCATCGCAAATCCAGCGCTGCAGAATCTGCCCGAAGACTGAGGGCCGCAACTCGGGCAGCTCGCCGCGCGAGCCGCGCACCGCAATCATGTCATGACATGTGACGACGACTGGCTTGCCCTTGATCATTGGCGCATACATCGCGGCGCCGTGATCGCATAGATGCACGATATCGGCCTCGGCTGCCGCGGAGCGCAATTCGCGCGGGAAGATCACGAATCGATCGATGTATCCCAGCCACTTCCCCACGCCGTGCACGGCGGGCTTCATCTTGCCGAACCTCGGCCGTGGAGAGATTACCTTGGCATCGACATCAAGCTGACGAAGTTCGCGAAGCAGCGCATGCGACCAGATGTGCATGCTTGTCGATCCGTCAAACGGGTAGTTTCCCACCAACAAAACCTTCATCGGACTCCGCGCTTCATATCCCCGGCATCGAAGACGCTCTGTTTCTGGTTGTGGTTGGATCGGGCTCCCGGCGTTCTCTTGCGCTACCATCTTTGTTATGCGGCCAACCGTTATCCTTTTGTCGTTCAACTCGGAGGATACGCTCGGCGCCACGCTGTCGAGCGCTAGGCGGG
>Ga0181520_10008834_pt1 | contig 14162 bp, 18 predicted proteins | sample PEATcosm2014_Bin_29_FD_132451 | JGI IMG/M metagenome (GOLD analysis project Ga0181520, IMG submission 132451) | Peatland microbial communities from MTU Mesocosm Facility, Houghton, MI, USA - PEATcosm2014_Bin02_30_metaG | ecosystem: Environmental > Terrestrial > Soil > Wetlands > Peat | place... | reverse complement strand
TTTGAAGGCGCGATTTCCTTAGCAAACTTCAGCACTTTCTGGTACCGCTTATCGTTGGTAATGATGGTATCCAACAACTCCTTCATTCTGGTATTCTCTTTGGCAGTTTCACTCAAGGGCTGCAGGCACACGGAGCAATAATTCGCTTTCTGATCATTCAACGTGGCACATTTCGGGCAGGTTATTGCCGTAACATAAAATTCGCAGGCTTTTACCACCTGGGTCGTCCGGTCTGTTTTCTGTTCCCATCGTTTATCTTCGATTTTTTCTGCAAGGGTAGCGTCCATCTTCACCGTAACTGACTTCTCATCCTGCCGTTTCTTTTCCCGCATGGTATTACCGTCTTACAATAAGATTACCGCCAACGTATTTTATAGTTGGTAATCCAATTGGATTACTGTAAGATAATTGGAGTATAATATGGAAGAGCTTGTACCAATGACGGTGAAGCTCCCGAAAGGGATGCTTACAAAGATTGACCGGACCTGGAGGATACGAAGTGAGTTTCACGACCGCTCTGATTATGTGCGGCACGTTCTCCGTGGCGCTCTTGAGGGTGCGGTATGACTTCATCGCCACCCATGAGAGTGACCCAGCGAAATATTGACTGGGTCCTTTCCCTTGGTATCCCGGGGAGCGACAATGCACTGAAAGCTCTCATGGAACGAGGGGAAATCGTTCTGGTCAACGAAAGAGGTGGTCACCTTGAGCATACTCCCCAAAGACACTGATGGCGCGAAACCTGCTCTCAAAGAGCCGGTGATAACCATCCACCTGCTCAATGAGATCCGGAAGTTCTGTGATAGCTGTCCCACCTGCAGTACCTGCGCACGGGCAAAGAGTGCCGGCGCCCTGACCGGATGCTCGAAAGTGTCTGCGCACCGTTCTGTGCTCATGGAAAAAGCGGGGGTGCGTGATGACCGGTGAACTTATTGTCTCAGAAAAGACTGTCCGGATCCTTGATTCCGAGATCGGCCCGGTGATCCCGGCGGTTGATATCGCAGAGATGATAGGATACAGCCGGAGTGCGATCAATAAAGCTCTTGTAGGTATTGAAGGAACGACAGGGGTTTGTAAAGTTTTCAAACCCTTGCCCACGCCCGGCGGTATTCAACCGTTCTTATGCCTGAACAGAACCGGGATTGACTATCTCTTCCTGCTTATTCACCCGTCAAAAACCCGGATGAGTATCGACCAGTTACTCGATTTCCGCAAACATATCGTCTCAAAACTGGAAGCGGGAAATGCTCCGACTGTTCCAAAACAAGATCCTCTCCTTGATTCCCTGAACCGGAACGCGGATATCGCCGAGATCCTGATCTCGCGGTACGAATACGATGCGAAAGTAGCCCGTAGTATTGCCATGGCTAATGTGGTCAACGAAGTCGGGGATGCTGCGCTTCCCTGGAAAGGCCCGGCAGCATTACCGGTTCCCGACACAATCCCGACACTTCCTGACGAAGCCGATCCCGACTTTGAGAAATATTTCTCGCTGAAAAAGATGTGCGAGATGTGCCGGTCTACCCGGGACGAGGTCGTTAATATTCTTGAAAAGGAGCGGATTATCTCTTATACAAACGGTATCTGGCACCTGACCGGACTTGGCCAGCAGTTCGGGAAAACGTTCAGGACCTATCCCCTCTACCCGCACCGGATGATGGCGAAAATTCATATCCGGTATTCCCCGGCGGCGATCAATATCATCCGGGGCCGGCTGGCATCGAAGCAGACGGTATTACCGGCGGAGGCATGATGGTCATGGGCTGCGACAACTTCTTCAATCAAATTCTTCCTTCTTCCCTTCCTTCCTTAGAGAGTACCAAACGAATACAATACATATCCGAATACATATCTGATTCCGTTGAACCGACAAGAGCCGGATTCTGTTTTTCAGGAGAAGTGGGGTCATGGTAGCCCATAAGAAATATGCGGACCGCTACTGCACCCAGGTCTCGATGGAACGTACCGAGAAGGAACTTATGGATGCTCTCGGTATCGAGCACCCGGACGCCCACCGGATTGGTCTGCATGTGCTCATCGAGCAGCGGCTGAATGATGCAGATAACCGGGTTACGCCGGAGATCATCGGAAAATTTGCTGATCTTAAGAAAACACTGTACCGGGATTTCCAAGCGTATATCTCTTTACAGGACACCGCCCAGAAAACCCTCGCTAACCTCGCAGAATCCCAAAAGCCCGAAGAAATGATTGAAGTTTTTGATCGAGGCGAGGAAGCATGTATTCGTATCCCGAAAAGCCAGTTCGATCCGGAATGGCACACGCTCCGGAGGTCTACGGCATGACTGCCAGGTGTACTCAATGCTCTCGTCCGGTGACTGAACCAGTACCGGAGACATGGACGAAGAAATACCCGGAACTTGCGGGGTTGTGTTTGGATTTTGTATCAGATTGGCAACTGATGCATGATTACGACGGTCAAGGCGAGGTTGCATAGTGACCGACTCATTCTCCCCGGATATTATCTGGGGATATACTATCTCCGACTGGAAACGGTACGATCACACCAAATCTCCTGATGAGAACGAGCCCCCTCACGCCTTTCGCAACAGCCGCCGTATTTGTCGCGGGAAAAACAGGCGGGATCATCACGGACACCTTTTCTGGGCTCGGAAAAATTTTGACCCAAAAAAACACCGTTGCTGCCCGGACTGCATCAAGGTGCTGGCACTGGAAAAGGCCGATGAGCTGGAAGGAAAAAATTGAGGGTTCGGTGAGTTTCAGATAGCACCTTCAGAATCAGAAATCGTCTTCGGTGAGGCCGGCCATTACGATGCACTCGTGGACGACTCCTGGTTTTAGTTCGTTGTGGAGGGGGATCACCAGTTTCAAGCCTTTCTGCCGGTGCATCATCTTAACATGACTGCTTCTCTGGCTAACACCAATCCATCCCTTGCGGTGGAGGATCTTGATCATCTCCCTGCCGGAGATAACGGGAAGTTTCATGCCTCGATCTCAACAACGATGGCGTTGGGGAACGTTTCTGTCAGTTCCTCGTCGTCCCGTTCAAGGTACAGATCGATGGCTTCCTTAATGTTATCAAGGGCTTCCTCTTTGGTTTCTCCTTGGGACATGCACCCGGGAAGGGCCGGAACGAAAACAGAATAGCCGCCAACCTCCTCGGGAACTAACTGAACCTTGATCTTCATTGTCATGTTATTACTTTTCTGGTATAATTATGTTTTAGGTCAAACCCGGTAACGGTCGAGCTACTCCTTGAAATCGGTTTCGGAGAAGTGTGCGTTTCGTGCGTTTGTGCCTTCTCTCAAACGACATAACGACTCCCGTCCACTTCTTTTCTGTATTTCCCGCCAGCAATGCGGGGAAAGGATTAGTTTCTCATGACAAACCCGATTGCAACGCCCGTAGGGCTGTATAAGGCTGGTCCGGCCGGTGTCGGTGGCATGAGGATAAACCAGACAGAGAATATGTGGTGAGGGAGTAAATCCGTGAACAAGAGACGGGAGCCATTCTGGGGCACTACCTCACATGCCACTCTCATTCATCTGTTCGTCTGGGACACAGACCGCCAAACAATGGTTCCGGCATGCAGGTTACACCAGAAAAGCCGCTTACCCCCGAAGAGGGCATGGCCGACAGAAAGAGTTTCGCTCGATCACCCGGCAATCTGCCCAGCCTGTGCTAGACGGGCTCATGTGTATCAGAAAAAACAAACTCTAAAACCGGGGACAATTGATGAATATATATTGTTAAAATAAATTTCACAGCATTTAAAGTTATAATAAGTATACATCAGTTTAGAATGATTCCCTATGTTCTATGCCGGTTCAAATCCCCGGAAGGTCGTCAGAGATGACTCATCGTTACTCCCTCCAAAACTTCAGTTGTCATCGATCTCCTATTCGCAATAATCAAACGCCGGTGTCGGCAAGAAGAGAGCATATCAGATTATTAGGAGTTAGAAATCATGATTAAACGTCTTACTATTGGTAAGCTCGCAAACAGGATACCCTCTATTTTGGGTATGTTAATTGTTGTCACTATCATGGCCGGTTTTGGTGCGGCGGTCAGTGCAGAATTCACCCCTCCAACCTATGTGGGTCAGTGGGGATCAACTGGTAATTCGGAAGGCCAGTTCAATTATATTGTTGGAGTTGCGGTTAACCCATTGAATGGGAATGTCTATGATGCTGACGGTAACAACCATATTGACGAATTCACATCAACAGGGATATTCATTTCTCGATTATCGTCTTGGAATTCAAGTAATAGCCAGTTCAACGGTCCTTATGGAGTAGCGATAAGTCCTCAGACTGGAGATTTTTATGTCTCAGATGAGTTTAACAATTGCATCGAGGAGTTTACTTCATCAGAGAGTTTTGTTACACAGTGGGGATCGAATGGCTCCGGCATCGATCAGTTCATTTACCCCACCGGCATAGCGGTAAATCCAAACGGGAATGTATATGTGGTTGATACTAATAATCATCGCATTGAAGAGTTTACGTCATCAGGAAGTTTTGTAACACAGTGGGGATCGTCGGGATCTGGTGCCGGCCAGTTCGATATCCCTGGGGGGATTGCGGTAAGTCCTCTTGATGGGAGTGTCTACGTTGTCGATACATTTTTCGACCGTATTGAAAAGTTCACATCAAACGGAACCTATATCACTATGTGGGGGTCCCAAGGTGCTGGCAATGGTCAGTTCAAGAATCCTGTGGGGATTGCGGTAAGCCCAAGCGGGGATGTTTATGTTACCGATACCGATAATAACCGTATTGTAGAGTACACATCAAATGGGAGATATGAGGGATCGTGGGGGTCGTTAGGTTCCGGCAATGGCCAGTTCAATACTCCTAAAGCTATAGCAGTAAGTCCGAACGGGAATATCTATGTTGGAGATACCTTGAATAGCCGGATTCAACAATTTTATCAACCGCCATCTGCCTCTGCCCAAACCATAAATCGAACTTCCTTCACAACACCCGCGCCGCTCTCTCCTCTGATAGTTTTAGGTGGTATCGGAATTATAGGTGTTTTGCAAAAAACAATAAAAAGGAAGTAATTGAGATTCCGATGCATTTATGGGGGGATTCCAATTTTTCCCCTTGTTAAAAATCACCCCAAATAATCATGACATACCAGTACTTTATGACCGCCTAAAAAATTTGCATCTATTTTCAATTCCTTCAAATCGTGCTTGAAAACGTCCGTTTATCTGAGTCAATATCAGACGCTCTTTTGTAATGTGACCTAATGGCACGGAGTATTTTCTTATGACAAACCCGATTGCAACGCCCACGGGTCTGTATAAAGCGGGTGTTGCCGGTGGAGGGATGTTCTCCCGATCACCCAGCAGTCTGCCCGGTCTGCGCGAAACGGGCTAGTGTTTATGCAACGATTTTACAACCAAAAGGCCGATGAAAACAGGCTGAAAAAAAAGATTAATTCCCGTTTTTCTGGAACAGGACGATTACCCCGCACAGGCCGATTGCACCGAGAACCGGTATTGCATCGAGCCCGGATTTCGGTGTATTGGTTGGAACTGGCGGTACCGTGTCAGAGGCTGTAACCTGAGCTGTGACCGGTTCACTTACGGTCTGCTGCACTGCAGGAGCCAGTGTTGGACGGGCTGGTGCCGGGGTGGAAGCCGGGCCGGTATACCCGGAGGTCGTCCCGGTGTTACCGTTGTTTATCCAGTAATCGGTGCTGCTGCCATGGCTGGACTGGGCCGTTGTTGGTGTCGGGGGTACGATATAGGTGAACGTATTCCCGGGAACAGGCCCCGTGTTGCCACCAGGAGTATACACGACAACACCGGTTAAACCGGCGGTTCCGGGGGGAGTTGTCACGGTGATTGCAGTTGGCGTGTCAGATGTGATAGTCGCTGCAGCGGTACCAAAGTCTACTGCCGTTGCACCGGTAAGGTTTGTCCCGGTGATGGTTACCGCGGTATTCCCGGCGGTCGATCCCGATGTTGGTAAGATACTGGTGATGATCGGGGGCCCTACATAGGTGTATTCGCTGGCACTCGTGTTCACCGAATAGAGATGCAAACTATAGCTGACCGTGGTAAGGGTAACGTTCACGGTTCCGAGTGCACCGGCCGGGATGTTTGGCGGTACAGTCGCGTTGATTATCGTGGCACTAAAAGAATGGGCGACTGCAGTCTGGCTGCCAAACGCCACGCTGGTTACACCGTAAAAACCTGCCCCTATGATGGTGACGCTATTGCCACCAGAGGTCGGGCCGGAGGCCGGTGAAATGCCGGAAATGACCGGGAGATACCCGAAATAATCGGCTGGCGGGTTTGCTGCAGACGTGCCGCCGAATGCCGTGACCTTTACATCGACGTAACCGGCACCGGTGGTCGGGGGTGTGCTTGCGGTAATACTGGAATCACTGTTCACTGTGATGGGCGTCGTGTTGGGTATACCGCCAAACGAGACCCCGGTCGCCCCGGTAAAGGAGGAGCCGGTGATGGTTACAATTGTACCGCCAAGTGATGAGCCGGTTGCCGGTGAGATGCCGGTGACAGTCGGGGCTGGATATAATGTTACTACCAGTCCCGTTCCTGGCACCCAGGCAAAGACCGGTGTCTTCCCGCATGCATTTGTTCCCAGCGTAGGCAATGTCGTGGGCAGGCCTCCCGTATCTGAAATAAGCGTATATGTCCCTGCTGGCATTGGGTCGAGAAGGTTCACCGTCATTCCGGAGGGTTCTGTGAGCGTGCCTGACACTGAAATGCTGGAAAGATGTGTTCCGTCACTGGTTACATTAAGTGCTGATGATGCTCCATTGAATGTTAAAGGCCCGTCTATCGTGAGAGTTCCCGCATTGAGTGAGCCGGTTCCGCCGCGAAGCGTGCCCGATGGAGTATTGGCGACCGTGACATAACAGACAGTGCCATTGCCACCGAGTGTGCCACCGGATACCGTGAATTCCCCCGCCGTGTAAGTGCCACTAACCTGTAGTTCGCCGGCGTTGACGGTCGTGACCCCGGTATATGAGTAAGTGCCGGTCATTATCACAGTACCCGTCCCTTCCTTCATCACGGAGCCGGAGGAGACTCCATCCTCGATATTTCCGCTGAAAATCTGGTTGCCGCTCATGTCGAATACTAAGGAATTGGTTCCCGTGACAGTTATTGTGTTGGCGTTCCCGATGTTCCCGTAGCTTCCGCCATTGCCCAACTGAAGCGCGGGACCATTTGTGCTATCTGAGATAACAGACCCTTTGAAATTCGAATTGTCGCCCGTCAGAATAACCCCGTTATAACCGGAGGATGGTAGCACAAAAAGGCTGCCGGTTCCGCTGATACTACCGCTGGCTGTGCCATCTGATCCGTAGAACTCCAGGACACCATTGTCAACGACTGAGCAGGATCCAATGTTACCTTCGTTGCTTATCTCAAATGTGCTGCCATGGACTATGGTGATAGTCCCAGATGAGATTGTGCCGGTCAGGAAGGTGGCCCCCCCGCCACCTATATCCACCTGACCGATAACTGAGAGAGAGTTACCGGCTATCGTGTATCCGCTTCCGGAAAACGTTATACTGGTAAAGGTTGTTCCGGGAGCAAAATCATTAACAGTCGAGAATTGCGCCGCAGTAGCGGGGAATACAAGATCTCCTCCTCCAGTGGGTGCGACACCTCCGAGCCAGTTGGCGCCAGTTGACCATTGATTGTTAACACCTGCTCCAGTCCAGGTATACGTAGCAGCCGCCACCGGAGCCACCAGTGCCAGCGCAATAATCAAAACCAATCCAAGAACTAGACTATATCGTTTTAGATTCAATTTACGTCAACTCCCTCTCCTGACCAACCGGGTGACATACTGCTTATTCAACGCAGAGCATGGTGTACCACGGTTTGAAAAATGCCAGCACATCCCGATTACGTAATATCTTGGATAATGGGCAATAAAGATTGGGAAATATATTTTACAGTTTATTACGTCGGTAGAGACCCTCAAATTCTCCTTCTCCAGATAAATGTGCGAACATTTTCAACTCGTGCAATTCCTTCAAATCGTGCTTGAAAAAATCCGTTTATCTAAGTCAATATCAGACGCTCTTTTGTAATGTGCCACCTTAGGCACGGAGTGTAACAATGACAAACCCGATTGCAACGCCCACAGGGCTGTATAAGGCCGGCCCGGCAGGTGTCGGCGGCGAATACCAGACGCTTGACACAATTAACCAGCACATCTTCATGCTGAACGCGGAACACGTCGTATACGGCCTCCAGTTTGCAACGCCAGCCTCGGTGCCGGTAAACAACGAAGGCATCAAAGACAGCGTTATTATCGATATTGTCCTTGACGGCGACGATGCCCACACCATCCACGACCCGCACCAGTCGTATTCCTTCCTGTTCAGCACCGATTACCCCGCACAACAGAATGGCACATGGTTTGGCTTCTTCCGGGTACCCAACAACAACCCGTCCCTGATTGCCCCCGGCCCGCACCAGGTCACCGTCAAGGTTGCACCCCGGGCGCCTCCTCTAGCCGGCACATCCTCAGCGAACCAGATCCTCCCGCCCCGGAACTTCTCACCCGCAGCCGGTGGCATCAGTAAGACGTTTGTATACTGGATCACTGACGGCCCGATCCAGTGAGCGAAATGTCTGTTCAAACAGACCCAAATGAGGTTCCGCAGAACAACCCCACCGCCCGGGCCGGGTACACCTTCGACCCCTACGCTGCACCGTGCCAGCAGGGAAATATCATTTCCTTTATCCCGTTCAGCTACCGGGACGACCACATCTACCAGGACGGTTTTGATGTCGGGTTCCGTGCCCTCTCCCCAGCCGACATACAGAAATGCCCGCCGTTCTGGATGGACAAACAATACGTCTGGGAAGCAGGCCAGGACGCCGGGTTAAAAGCCGGTATGCTCTCGGACGCCGACAAAGCCCGGATAGCCGCACAACCCCCAGTACTGCTAACGGTAGATCCCCGCACCGGATATAGCATCGACCCCTGGAGCGGTCCGGAATATCTCAAAGACACGCACGATCCCCGCATCCCTTACCACACGAAAAGGCAGCAGATGGTAGCCCTCCTCGCAGCACAGGAAGGAGCGGCAGCCCCGGACAGAGCATCCATCCCGGCCTGTCCGCCCATGTTTTCCGACGTGGAGCATTATTGGGACTCGGACTCTATTGCCGGGTATGAAGCCACGCATAGTACCACGCTCTTCCGGATCAAGGGCTTCGTGATTAACGAGTTCCTGACAAAAGCCGGGTCTGGTGACTGGATGAGCATCGCCCTCAAGATCCTTTTCGGGCCGGCGTTGTTGTACGGTGGCTCTACCCTCCTGCACTTGATCGGTATTTCCTGATAACCCCCCTCGGGCCCGTGTTTCCTGTCGTCTGGTTGTGCCTTTCCGGCATGGCGGGAAAGCTCTTCACCTTCAGAGTGCGGTTCATCCCGCCCGGGCTCATTCCATGAAAAAAATAACAGAAAGCGACTGGCAGGGAACGATCCAGCCACAGTGCATCGACGCCCGGTACGTCCGGGGCGGCACGAACTGCAAACACCCCAAAGGCAGCGGGTATTGTTATTTAAAAAACTGTCCGAGAGTGGCGTAATCCATGAGCGAAATGGCATTTAAGAAAATCAACGTCAGCGAGCTCCACGCAGCACCCTACAACCCGAGAAAAGACCTGCAACCGGACGATCCGGAATACCAGCAGATCAAGCGGTCTATCGCAGAGTTCGGGTACGTGGATCCGGTGATCATCAACAGAGACCGGACGGTGATAGGCGGCCACCAGCGGCTCAAAGTGCTCAGGGAACTTGGCCATGAGCAGATCGCTGTCGTGGAAATCAACCTGCCCAAAAACAAGGAAAAAGCCCTCAACGTCGCCCTCAACAAAATAAGCGGGTCATGGGATACTGACCGGCTTGCGGTGCTGCTTGCTGAACTGAAAACGGAAGGGATGCTTGAGGTGACCGGTTTTGATGAAAAGGAGTTCGCGCAATTAAAGGAACAGTTGAAAAACGAGGTTGCACCAAGCGATATTCCCCTGAAATCTGCCTTTGAAGTCATTATCGCCTGTTCCAGTGAAAGCGAACAGGAAAAGACCTACAACGAGCTCGTGGAGGCCGGGTATCAGTGCCGCGTTTTGACATTGTAAAGACCACCACGGCAGACGAGACGTTCAAGGTGGAGCAGGTTAAGGGGGCCTTTGACCTCCAGACGTCTACCATCCAGGAACATTTTACCGGTGATATTGCCATTGAAGGCAAAGAGTGGAATATCGGCTTAATCGTGGGCCGGAGTGGGACGGGTAAGACCACTATCGCAAAGGAAATCTTCGCTGCTGGCTATATTGAGCCGCATGTATACGGCAAGTCTGCCATCGTGAACGAGATGCCGGACGGGATATCCTATGCAACCATAACCAGAATGTTCACCGCCGTGGGTTTTTCATCGCCGCCTTCGTGGCTGAAACCCTATGCCGTACTGAGTAACGGGGAAAAAATGCGGGTCGACCTCGCCCGGGCCCTGCTTGAAAACCGCGATGTGATCGTGTTTGACGAATATACGTCAGTGGTCGATCGGGACGTTGCCAAAGTGTGTTCTCTCGCGGTGAACAAAGCGATCCGGAACCAGGGTAAGAAGTTCATCGCCGTTTCCTGCCACGATGACATTATCGCATGGCTGCAACCTGATTGGGTGTATGATACCAATCAGCAGACCTTTTCCTTTCGGGACGGAAAACGCCCAGAGATCACGGTTGACGTGTTCGACGCCCACCGAAACACAAGACTTTGGAACGTTTTTGGGAAGTATCACTATCTGAACACCGGGATCAAGAAAGGGACGGACATTTTTGTTGGCTGTATCAATAACGCACCCGTAGCCTTCTGCGCTGTCCGGCATTTTCCCCATCCCAAGAACCCCCGGATCAAGATGGTTCACCGGCTGGTTGTCCTGCCCGACTACCAGGGCATCGGCATAGGTACCCGGTTCCTGGAATTCGTCGCTGAACTATATACCAGCCGGCAGTTTACAGTCCACCTGGTCACGTCGCAGGTGTCGCTTATCAATTCCCTTAAAAAACATGGCTGGCACCTCGTCCATTACGGCCATTTGTCGAAGGTGAAGGGCGGCATGGAGCACCTGAAAAAGACCAACAGTAACCGCAGGATTACCGCGTCGTTCAGGTATGCCGGGAGATCTTCTTGACCAAAAAGAAATCTCCCGGTGAAAAGAAGAAAATGGGTCGCCCGAGCCTGTATAAACCCGACTTTCACCCACAAAAAGCGGCTGAACTGTGTCTCATGGGAAAAACGAACCCGGAGATCGCACAGGCTCTCGGCGTGAATATGGATACTCTCCAACAATGGCGCAAGCAATATCCCGACTTTTCCGACGCCATAAAAGGAAGCAAAGATCAGGCGGATGCGCCGGTCGTAAAGTCTCTCTACCAACGTGCACTTGGCTACAAATACCAGGAAAAGAGGGTGATCCAGAATCCGGATGGCACCACCCGCAAAGAGATTACCGAAAAGGAGGTTGCCCCGGACGTTACCGCATGTATCTTCTGGCTCAAGAACCGGCAGCCGCAGGAATGGCGTGACAAGCGCGAACAGGAGATTACCGAGAAAGACGGTGCCACTTTACCGGTGATATTCATCCCGCCCGAATCGTTGAAAGCCATTGGAGATATCCTCGCAAAATCAAAGGAGTGAAAACGAAACATGTCAGAAACAAAAAACCCCGAACTGGAAAGTGCCATCCGAACACTTGACAATCTCAAGAGACAGGATCCCGTTATTCAAAGAGGACGAAGCGGGGAACTAATCTCTGCGTTTAAGGTATTCTGGGACTCACATCCCACGGAACAGGTATTCTCCAGGCAGACTGACGGCCTGCTGTTCACAAACAGGATGATCTATTACATGCATTCGCATCCCCTGCCAATCCAACCGGTACAACAAGAACAACCAAAGAAAGGGAAGGGCACCGCCTCATGAGTCTCAATACCGATGCCCAAGCCCTCGCGGATAAATACGGAATGGCCGTGAAGGAGATCCGTTTGATCGGGAAGGACGGGAACCTTTCTGATATCATAAAACCCGGATATACTCCACACAATCTCCAGACAATGGATTTCACACGGATGCCATTGAACAAGGAATTCTCTGCATTTACCGAGCAATACCGGACCCTTATTCAGGAGGTTAGGATCATCTACCTCAACGGCTGCGGTGCTTCCCAGTTCTTCCCGGCCGGGACACCGGATAAAGTAGTGATGAGTGCTGTTATTCCCGAAGAAGAATTGAAAGCAACCGGGTTCTGATAAGCTCGATGTGACTTTTCATATCTCAGATTTTTCGACTTTCTTCGGTCTTCCGCGTTTGCGTTTAGGACTGTCATTAGGATTTGACTCAGAAGTTTTAACTTTGCGTGGTCTTCCTCGGGGCCTCTTCTCTTTTGGTTCGATTTTCTCGTCAGTTTTTATTTTACGCGGCCTGCCTCGCTTTCTTTTCTCACCGTTGGTGATGGAGTTTAATGAGTTATCTCCGGGAATTATTTTGATTTTACCGTCTGAAACAAACTTCAACAAAACCTTTTCAATCTCGTTGTTAATTTCACGATTTAATTGAGAAAAGTCACGTGGGGATATTTGATACATATTCAGAAAAAGGTGATATCAATATAAATTATTTTGTTATTTCGGCTCTTTTTGCAACGCTATTTCGTTGATTTATTGGCTCTGTCTCGTTTTTGAGATACTTCAGCGATAATTTTCGCCGCTTCCTTAAGATTTCGATCTACTTCTTTTAGATCTGTTTCTTTACCACTAACAGATGCCGGCTTATATTGTAGAGCACCAGGAGAAGAAAAATCATCCTCGGCGATCAGGATTCCATAGGTACGTCCTATTTCCGGCTCTATCACATCATCGAGTGGGTTACTGAGCCGTTCCTTAATGTCAATCTCAGCCAGCGCTCGTACCTGTTCCATACTCGTTTCATTAAATCCGATAACAATTATTTCGCGTGGATTAAGCCCATTGATTATGGTATACATTTTGTTTGCTGTTCCAAATCCGACAGTGTGATACCACGCTTTACGAAAATCCTCGTACGTTTTGCCTTCTTTCAGTCTTCGGGTAATGATTGCTGCTTGAATCATAGTTACCTCTTTATTACAAGTGATGCGAAGTTTCAATATATCGTTTTTATTGACAAACTTCATGTAAAATCAGAACAGTCCCTTTACCGGCTCAATCAATTTTTCATCATCAGCATCCGTCTTGTTCACCCGCTCTGATACCGGGTACGCCTCCATATCCTCCACAGGATACGGTGCGAGGATCCGTTGCATTTCGTCAGCGGGCAGTGCATCTCGTGATAGCCAGCGAACCTCGTCGTCTTGTTTCAGGATCACCGGCATCCGGTCGTGGAGTGGGGCAACCACTTCATTTGCGGCTGTCGTTATGATCGTATACGTCTGGAGCATCACTCCGGCAGGGTTCTGCCATATATCATAGAGCCCGGCGAACCCAAAGACCGGCTCGTCTTTCTTATGGATATAGAACGGGACTCTACGCTTACCTTCATGTTTCCATTCAAAAAAACCGCTCGCAGGAACCAGGCAGCGGTTTTCCTTCAATAAATCCCGGAACATCTTATTCTCTGTAAGGTTCTCCGCCCGGGCATTGATGGGACGATTGGCTGGCAGGATGTCCTTTGCTGAGTGCGGCATGAGTTGCCCCCACATAACAGGGAGTCGGAACCCAGGTGGCCAGACAGATCCGGATTTTGCCCAGTGCGGTACAAGTCCCCACTGCATCATTACCGCTTCTGCCCGGTCGTGAGCCACAATCACCGGGTTTGTGGTTCCTGGGGCGATATTGAAGTGGGACCGGAACCCGATAGTCGGGTCAAGAATCCGAAACCTTCCGCAGAGGTCATCTATACAGATTAGCGAGTACCGGCCACACATGATAATCGTTCATTCTCGTGCCGGGGCTCATCAAGTTTATGCCATAGTCTGCAGCAGGGGTTTTGTTAGGTTGTTGGGAAATGGGGCGACTTTTCACCGAAGATAAATTCATCCCATATCGCGTTGACAGAACCCTGTAATCGACCATGAACCGTTCGGCATCGTCAGTCAGACATCATATCGGTGTCAAGATATCCTTTTTTCATAGCAGA
>Ga0181520_10008833_pt1 | contig 14163 bp, 10 predicted proteins | sample PEATcosm2014_Bin_29_FD_132451 | JGI IMG/M metagenome (GOLD analysis project Ga0181520, IMG submission 132451) | Peatland microbial communities from MTU Mesocosm Facility, Houghton, MI, USA - PEATcosm2014_Bin02_30_metaG | ecosystem: Environmental > Terrestrial > Soil > Wetlands > Peat | place... | reverse complement strand
TGCTTGAATAAGGTTGTCAGCCGATGTTATTTGCCTGTAATCAAGCCTAAGAAAAGAAATCCTAAAGGTTTTGGAGCTAGGATAAGGTATAAGAGTTATGATGGAGAGATGTACCAGAAAAGGTCAATTTGAGAAGGTTTCTTTGGTGCGTTAACTAATCGGTTCGGAGAAGGTGTGCCATGCTTCCTTGATAATACTACTATAACCAGAATTGGTTTAAGAATTGTGGCTTATGCATTGGGAATGCTAATACGATTTTATATAAATCCATTAACATGAAAGGCACGCTCCAAAGAAGAGGCACCTTTATGAGGATATAGCATGAATTGTGGAATTGCAGGGCCTGTATAGAAACCTCTAGAGATACAGAGGAAGCTGCTATGAAATTGCGGATGATCCTTGAGAACCTATTGCACAGAGCTGGGTTTTGCCAGCTATAGGATGAGAGCGATGTCCACTCTAAGGGATGACGCCGCCCGTCCCAACAGGATCCTTTGGTTCCCCTGCAGCATTCTAGTGAAGAAAAATTCCCCTAAACCTGAGCCTCTGTTTGCCTTTGAGCGTCTTTTGTTGGGGGCCATAGTATTTGATCTTTTTATGAACAGATCATAACCTCCTGGCTTAATGCCCTTCAAGTCTGATGCCGGGCCCAGGGAGATCGGCAAGAGTATCCATAGACCCCTTGGGCTATGGGAAAACGAGAGAAGTAAGATTTGCCATAAATTAGAAACTTTATTAATTTTAACTGGTCTATGAAATCTAATACACAAAAAATATATAGTAGAAGGCATCCTTTAAGGATGATAACTGTATAAAAATTAAGTTGGAGATTTGGATGACACTAAGCCAACCACCCTGGAATAGGCTCCACATCGTGGCGCTTGTAGCCCTATTCATGGCAGCCTGCCCTATCGTAGTGCTGGGGGCCCCACCAGGCGAGAATGCCCCTTCCTCTGGCCTTTTAAACGTGAGAGAAACCCCGGTCAATTGCAGCGATGCAACCAATCCACCGCTCTTGGACCAGGAGTCGCCCCAGGCGAACAACGGCCTTCCAGGGGAGGATGTATGGCAGTCCCTCACAGCCGGGAAGTCCGGCTACCTGACGGGCATCGATGTGAGCAGGGTAGATAGCAATAATACCTCAAGTCCTCTTAATTTCGGGATATACAATGCCTCGACTGGAGAGGTGCTTTACTCCAGGCAGATAACCCTGGAGCCCGTGCCACTAGGCTTCTGGAACAGCATTGCCCTAGGTGAGCCTGTAAAGATGTATCAGGGCTTCAAGTACGTCTTTAGGATCAACGGCAGCTATAACAGCGGAAACAATAGCGTTAGCAATAGCAGTAACAATAGCAGTAACATATTCAATCTGAGGGGCAACAGCAATGCCTACGCTGAAGGAGAGGCAAGCGTTGGTCTGATCACCAACTTCGACTGGGCATTCAGGACCTTTGTGAGACAGGATGCTGATATGGATGGAACAGTGGATGGATGCGATAACTGCCTAAAGGTCGTCAACCCCGATCAGATCGATATAGATAAGGATAGAGTCGGGGATAAGTGTGATAATTGCCCGGACATAGCAAACCCTGATCAGAAGGATTCTGATGGAGATGGCCTGGGCGATGTCTGCGATAATTGTCTCAAGGTTGTTAATACCGCCCAGAATGACAGCGACTCAGATGGGATTGGGGATGCCTGTGATAATTGCCCGGCAGTAATCAATGCCGATCAGAAGGATTCTGACGGGGACGGCCTGGGGGACGCATGCGATAACTGCCTAAAGGTCGTCAATAAGGATCAGGTGGATACGGATGGTGACGGCATAGGGGATAACTGTGATAACTGCCAAAAGACCGCCAACCCCGGCCAAAAGGACTTCGATAAAGATAGAATTGGCGATGCCTGCGACAGCTGCCCCGTCAAAGTTAACGTCGATCAAACGGACACTGATGGTGATGGCCTGGGGGATGCATGTGACAACTGCCCCCATATGGCTGATCCAGATCAAAACGATACGGACAGGGACGGTGTAGGCCAGGTCTGCGATAACTGCCCAGAAATAGCCAATCCCGACCAAAAGGACTCCGATGGAGACGGAATCGGCGATGCCTGCGATAATGCTCCTTTCAAGGCAAATGCCAACCAGACCGACTCAGATAACGATGGAGTAGGAGAGGTCTCGGATAACTGTCCATCCAATGCAAATAACGATCAAATGGACTCCGAGGGGGATGGATTAGGAGATCTTTGCGATAACTGTCCAACAGTGTCCAACCTGAACCAGAGGGATACCGATGGGGATAAGATAGGCGATAAGTGCGATAACTGTCCCAAGTTTGCCAACACCAACCAAACGGATATCGATAAGGATGGTGTCGGGGACAAGTGCGATAATTGCCCCACCAAAGTTAACGCCGACCAGAAGGACCCGGACGGCGACGGCCTTGGGGATACCTGCGATAACTGCCCCAAGACCGCCAATACCAACCAGACAGACACAGATAAGGATAGAGTAGGTGATGCCTGCGATAACTGCCTGAGCATCCCAAACAAGGATCAGAAGGATACCGATGGCGACGGTGTGGGTGATGCCTGCGATAACTGCCTGAGCATCCCCAACAAGGATCAGAAGGAGGTGGATGGGGATGGCGTGGGTGATGCCTGCGACAACTGCCCCAAGACCGCCAATACCAACCAGACAGATGTCGATAAAGACGGCGTGGGAAATGCCTGCGATAACTGTCCGTCCATTCCCAACGCTGATCAGGCCGACTCCGATGGCGATGGCGTAGGAGATGCCTGCTTCATCCAGGTGTACGTGGATCTGGAGCCAGGAACATGCCAAAGCACCCTGGATATGAAAGGCGAGGGAACAGTAACCCTGGCCATCCTTAGCACGGATGAGTTCAATGCCTCTGATATAGATCTCCAGACCATGAGGCTGGGGAGGCTGGATGTCCTGGCCAGGGTTGCACCCACCGTCGGATGGGAGTACAAAGATGTAGCAACGCCTTACCAGGGCGAGATCTGTGGCTGCGGAGCCCAGGGAGGCGATGGAATAAAGGACCTGGTCCTCCAGTTCTACCTGCAACCGATCGTGGAAACCCTGGACCTGGAGAAGGTGAGAGGAGGAACGGTACCCTTGGAGGTAACAGGATATCTCAAGGAGGATCGCGGAGGCAAGCTCATTAGAGGCCAGGACTGTGCCAAGGTCATCTAATCATCCCACGGGTGCTGGAGGGATGACTTCAGCGCTCGATTTTTTTTTAGCTATAAGTTGCCAATTTAAACCTGCATGATTCGGGATTATTCTGCAAGAACCGAGGGCTTAAAGAGGTCTGCTCCTAGGGACCAAATTAACCAGATTGCAAATGATATGGGAATTTTTCCTCCGAAAAGGGGTTAGGGACGGCCTGTACGTCGATGGAGCACATCTGCCACCCCTCAAGAGTACGCTCGAAAATTCAGTAGGCACTATATGTAGTTGTAGTGTCATATTGAAAACCAGGTAAGATACATAACTAAAACAGACCTGCCTAAAGATGTTTGAGAAACGGGGTAAAAAGAATGCGAATGGTGTCGGCATTGCCGAGGGATAGCGATTATTTTGTGGTGCCAGTGCATCTGGAGGTTTCGCGCGCTGGGCGGGCTGCCCTAACCCACCTTCGGTGGGAACATTTCCATGAATCTCGGATATTCAGATTGATAGCTATTCCCAAGAGCTCTGAGCTATTCTGGAACATATTACCGATTCTTAAATCATCCATGAACATGGGATCATACAAACCTCTGATTCTTAACGAAAGTCATTCATACCCTGAGATCCTAATTATTAGCTAAGGGGGAGATATGGAAGTTATAATTAAAAGATCATCCCGCAGGAAGAAGACCATCCAAGCCAGGATGGTAAACGGTGACATGGAAGTTCTTGCTCCGGCCAATATCTCCGACGCCACCTTAAAAGATCACGTCTCAGATCTCAGGGCTAGACTGGAAAAGAGGTCCAATGCCAGGGATGACGGCCACCTCGAGGCCAGGGCCAGATACCTGAACGAGAAATACTTCCAGGGAAGTCTGACCTGGGAGAGCATAACCTACTCCACGCGTCAAGAGAAGAGGCGCGGCTCATGCACTTACTACAAAAAGACCATAAGAATCAGCCATCGCCTGTCCAGGATGCCTCAATGGGTAGAGGATTATGTCATAATTCACGAGCTGGCTCACCTCCTGGAGCCCAACCACGGCAAGCACTTCAAGCAGCTGGTCAGAAGCTATGCCCTGGGTGAAAGGGCCATAGGTTTCCTCATGGCCATGGAGATCCTAGGCGAGCTCGAGCTGCCGGAGGGGGCTGAATGGGAATAGTTCAGTTACAACCCCTAGTTGTAGCCCAACTGTAGCCCAAAACGAATTCCAAAATTAGTTACATCCAGGAGAGAATATTTCTAGGCCATGGACAATCAGAAGAAGAAGAATTTATTTCCTCTGCCATCCAGGGCAATAAAGTTCATGGCAGCCCAGGATGCGCCACCCAACTCCAGACTGAGCGTTCCTCCATATCAGGAGATCGATGGCTATAGGCACGCTAATGTCTTCTTGCGCTTCTCCCAGGAGGGGCCAGATGAGGAGCCCGTGGATCTGGGGATGATTGATTTAATACGTAAAATTCTCTTTGCCATATGAATTTTTTCGAGGTCCCGCGGAGGGTGGAATATTCCGCTCCAGCTATCTATACAGATGAGAGGATCGCTTAAGTGCGTTTGAGTACTGATTCTTATAGCATGAGCAAGCTCACCGAAGAAGCTGTTATCCAAATTCATGATTTCCTCATAGAAGAGACGGGTGGCTTGCCGGGTGTACGTGATCCATGAGCTTTGTATTTTCTAGTCTGGACTATTAATACTGAAACGGATGTTTTTAGAAAGGCTACCACTGCTTTATTTCTAGCCGATAGACATCCTTTTTGGGATGGTCAGAAGAGGACCGCCTTCGAATTAGCCGATTCCCTTCTCAGAGAAGCAGGTTATTGCTTCGATAGGAGCGACAAAGAAATAATCGAAAAGACGATGAAAAGAATAACTGAATATGAGTGTCCCGAAGGTGAGGAAGTCGATGCGATCTTAAAATGGGTGAAAAAGGTGGCTCGAAAGACTACATAGAAGCTAGGTCTTCTAGCAGCACTCTGTTATAATCCAAACTTTCAAGGAAATGCTTGCGCAGGCTAGGTGGCAATGCACTTAAGCGATCCTCTGAACTTCTTGGTTTACAGGGCATCCTAACACATGTCGTAGAGTTATTAAACAAATCAGAGCACATTCGCCTAGCACCTTCAATCTTTGGCATCGCTTAACGAGTTTATATACCTTTCTTTGTTTAAAAAGCTTTGGACATTATAAAAAATTTAAAGTTAGATATATATGTGAAATCCCCTCCAAGATCCTGTATATGCTATTAATATTTATTATTTTATATAGATATAACACTTAATATAATTGGCTACATGTACTCCATGACAATGTTGTACATACTTGTTTATACAACTTGTAAAATCGAGCAAAACGGTCTTTTGACCAACAGGTCATTCCAGGGACTATAGGCATGAAATGACTTCGTCTCCTGTTATCGTTCAATTGTATCAACCGATGCTATTTTAGCTAATATAAAACTTGGAGCGCCAAATACTGGGTCATGGGTCCAGGTTGGTATTTATAATATAGGGATGACGGTAGCTGCAGCTACCTAGAGTCTGCAGGTTATACGTAGCTGTTCTAGCGAGGAGCCTCGTGGTCAGATCACCAACGTCACTGAGGAAGATCCTAATAGGGGATAAATATTGATGCTGTTATTTGTGGTATACTAATAAGTGGTAAATATGATTGTGAGGTATAAGCGCAAGAGAAAAGAAAACCAGTCAGAAGTACAGATGCGGTAAAAAGGGGAGGCTAACTCCTAGGTCAGAGATGGTGTGTATACGTTACCTAGGGCGTTATCGACTATGCTGCCGCCTCTGAGGTCCATGTCGCCGAGACTTAAAACCCCACCGCACCTCTTTGTAGCCGTGTTCTTCGTTATGGTACCACCATTCACGACCATCGTACCAAAGTCATTGAATACACCAGCGCCCACCTCAGCAGTATTCTCTGTTATGGTGCCGCTATTTATTATGAGCGTGCCCCCGCAGTTATAGACTCCAGCGCCATCATAAGTTACGCTATTTCCTACTATATTCACGTTATTTATCGTTGCTCTGGCTATCGTGTCCTTCTCGATGTAAATACCGCCGCCAAATTCAGCTGTATTTCCACTTATTGTAGTATCATCTACGATTAATCTGCCAGAGTTATTAATACCGCCGCCGAATTTGCCTGCACCACCTTGAATGGTCATACCAGATAGCTTAACATCAATATCCGGGTTGGACTTACCGATGGTGAATACTGAACCTTTCTTATCTCCATCTATGAACGTTTTACCTGGGCCAGCTCCAACTAGGGTCACTGGCTTATCTATTTTCACAGTTTGCTTGTAGATGCCTTCTTTTAGGTAGACTGTGCCGCCCGCATTTATTGCAGATTGTAGAGAGTCCTGAATAACCATCGGCGAAGCAGTATTCTCCGATACGCATGGAATAATTCCCAGCGCTATAAGACTCATTGCCAGCAGCATCAAATGTAGTGTTTTCATAAACCGTCACCTATGGATTTGTTTTGCACCGATTATGTACCCAACGATTGTAGGCCAGATGATAAAAAGAAGCACCGTACGGGGCTAAAAAGATTTGTAGGTGCCGAGATCCTACCTGCCCAAGGCCAGCCGTCTTCTCACCGATTCCGCATGGGCCTTGAGCCCCTCGGCCTCTGCTAGGGTGGTGATGGTAGGCTCAAGAAGCCTCAGGCCATCCTCGGAGATGGACTGGATGGAGATCTTCTTAACGAAATGGTCCACATTCAGCCCTGAGAATCTCCTGGCGTAGCCCGATGTGGGAAGGACGTGGTTGGTCCCTGAAGCATAATCCCCCGCCGCTACCGGCGAGTAGTTGCCAAGGAAGATGCTCCCAGCATCGGTGATTCCCTGAAGGGCCAGGAAGGGTTCCCGGACCATGATCTCCAGGTGCTCGGGGGCAAAGGCATTGGAGAAAACCACAGCCGAGTCCAGGTCATCGGCCAGAAGGATGGCGCTCTTTTCCATGCACTTCTCGACGATCTCGCACCTGGCCGCAGCCTTGGCCTGCAACTGCACCTCCTCTGCCACGGCGCTGGCCAGAAGGTCGTCCAGGAGGACGGCCACGGCGATGGAGTTAGGATCGTGCTCCATCTGAGCGACCATATCTGAGGCTACGATACCGGGATCTGCGCTCCTGTCGGCGATGATAAGAACCTCGCTTGGGCCTGCAGGGAAGTCTATCTCGGCTGCGTCCCTGATAAGGAGCTTGGCTGCGGTGACGTAGGTGTTGCCTGGTCCTACGATCTTGGTCACCTTGCCCACACTCTCGGTACCGAAGGCCATGGCGGCTATCGCCTGGACACCTCCCACCTTGTAGATCTCGTCGGCGCCAGCGGTGTCAGCGGCCACCAGGGTCAGGGGGTTGACCATTCCGTCCTTGCCAGGCGGCGTGCAGACCACGATCCTCGGAACTCCCGCCACCTCGGCGGGGATCACAGTCATGAGGGCAGAGCTCGGGTAGGCGGCCCTGCCTCCAGGAACGTAAGCTCCAACCGAGTCCAGGGGCACGATCTTCTGGCCCACCGTGACCCCAGGCTCTATCTCCGTGAGCCACAGGTCATGCTCCAGCTGCTCTGAGTGGAAGGCAAAGATGCTCTCGGCTGCCTGGGCCAGGGATTTGAGGAGCTCCTCGCTGACTGAGTCGTAAGCCTCCTCCAGCTCCTCCTGTGTCACCCTTAGGCTGGAAAGCTTTACGCCGTCGAACTTCTCAGTGTACTCTAGGAGAGCTTTGTCTCCCGTCTCTGCCACCTGTGCCAGGATCTCCCCCACCTGGGACAGAACATCTTGAATTCCAACTTGGCGGGAGAAGAGCTTGGTCAGATCTTCGTCACTTAGCTCTTGGAGCCTCTTGGTCAACATAACCTATCACCATCATTTTAACTGTCTAACCATCCACCCTAATTGATACCTAACCATAAGACTTAATCGTCCACCTTAGCTACCCCGACCTCTCTGCATCTTGTAGAGGGCTATCACCCTGGCAATGGTGTCAGCCTCCTCGATGGATTTATCCGTCCTGACAGCGATAAGCCTGGGGAAGCGCAGGGCGTAGCCTGAGGAGTAGTTGGGGCTCTTCTGAATCTCCTCATAGGCCACCTCAAAGACCACCGAGGGCTTTATCTCTACTTCCATGCCAGCCTGGACTATGATGAGGGGCTTGAACATCTCCGTCAGCTCAGCTAAGGCATCGTCTGTCAAGCCTGTAGCCACCCAGCCCACATCTAGGAAATCGCTTGTCTCCGTTTCCTGACATGCCAGGCGGTAAGATCCAAGGAAGCTTGCCCTTCTTCCCTCGCCCCAGGTGGCACCTATAACCACCAGGTCCAGGGTCTCCATGATAGGCTTGATCTTGAGCCAGTTCTTGCCGCGCTTGCCCGGGCCATAGGAGGAGGATGGGTTCTTGAGCATGATCCCCTCGTGGCCGGCATTCAGGGCGGCCTTGTAAATTCCCTCGGCGACCTCTGGCATGTCGGTTAGAACCTGAGGGGCGACGATCTTCGATACTGCCGCCGTCTCCAGAAGAGCTCTGCGCTCCAGGAGGGGCTTATCAATTATGCTATCTCCATCCAGGTATATCAGATCGAAGAGGAAGAGCCTTAGAGGGATTTCCCCTGCAAGCTTATCCACATTGTATTTTCTCCGAAACCTTTTGAGTATATCCTGGAAAGGCCTGGGCCTTCCCTCAGGGCCAATGGCTACAGCCTCGCCATCGAGAATGGCGCTCTTGGCACCTATCTTCTGTGCCATAGCCACGATCTCAGGCAGGGAGGAGGTCACATTCTCCAGACGCCGAGAGTATATCCTGATCTTTTCCTTGTCCTTGTGGATCTGGACCCTAGCCCCGTCGTACTTCCACTCCACAGCGGTAGTTCCCATCTCCCGGATAGCTGCGGGTATGCCCTCGCCTATCTGAGAGAGCATCATCTTTATGGGACGGTTTATGGAGATGCCCAGCTGGGCCAGGGTACCTTTAAGGGCGTGGGCTGCCACCAGTCCCATGTCGTTGGTGGTATTGTATCCCCTTTCCACCAGATCTGGAGGCTGGCTGAAGGCCTTAGCTATGGCATCCCTGGCACCGCCCTCGCCTACGCCTATCCTCATGTCCTCTATGGCCAACCTAGCGATATACTGAGCCTCCAGAGGCGAGGCCTGGCCAAAAAGATATTGGAGGTTCTTAACCTTGAGGTCATGGCTCTTCTTACCTGAAGCCCTGGCGATGGCCACGAACCTCTGGTACACCTCGGAGATGGAGAGCTCCTGGCGTTCCAGGAAAGCCGAGAAGTTGAGGGGCTTTCTTTTCTGGATAACTGCAAAAGCCACCAGCCCCGGATCGCCTGTTGATCTGAGAAGGTCCTGGATCTGATCAGGCGTGCAGCCGCAGGCCCTGGTCATGGCCTCGTAAAGAATGCTCGGTCCCACTCCCAAGATTAGATCATCAGGGGGAAAGACCACACCCATGAAGAAGTTGGATGCAATTGAGAGGTCGGCCTCCTCCAGCCCTCTGAGGAAGGAGGCGGCCACATCCACCTTCTCCAAGGTACTGCCTATGCCCTCCACCTTTTTGCAGACCTCGGAGAAGCTTTGAAAGCCGGTCATCTCTCGATTCTCATTCTATACCCGATCATTGCTCTATCTATAGATGCTTATGATATCGCTAAGTATGGCGCTGGCGGTCTCTATGGACCCTGCACCAAGGCCAGTTACGGTTATGGTGCCCGACAGATCGGTAACTATGGCCGCCGAGTTCAGGGTAGAATCCACGTTGAGGGGGCTTTCTATGGGCACGAGCATGGGCTTGACGGTAAGTGAAGGCACCTCACCTATGAGCTTGATGACATAGCCCCTCTTCTTGGCCATGGCCAGGGCTTCAGGTGTGACCTGGGTAATACCTGTGACCTTGACGTCGCTGTACTTGGCATCCATGCCGAAGATGGCATTGGCCAGGATGACGACCTTGCCCGCGGTATCGATGCCCTCCACGTCGTAAGTGGGATCGCTCTCGGCGTACCCCAGATCCTGGGCCTCACTTAAGGCGTGGGAGTAGGGTATGTTCTCCTGGGCCATCCTGGTTAGAATGTAGTTGCAGGTGCCGTTGAAGATGCCCTCGATGCTGTAGATTATGTTACCTACCAGTGTCCGCTCTATGAGGCTCATGAGGGGCATGGTGCCGCCGACGGTGGCCTCATACTTGAACTGGCAGTGGTTGTCATCAGCTAACTTCTTGAGCCTGCTGAAGGCGAGCACCAGGGGTCCTTTGTTGGAGGTGACCAGGTTCTTTCCGCTACTGAGAGCTGCCTCCATGTGGCCCAGGCCCGGCTGGCCGTGGACCACGTTGGTCGGCGTAACCTCTATCACCAGGTCGGAATCGACGGCCTTGATGGCCTCCTGGCCCTTCATGCTGGAGGTGGCGACTTTCTCCAGGGTCTTGCCCTTCAGAACGTAATCGGCATCTACACCAGCCTCGTTCATTATGCTGCCCGTGTGATCAGAGATGCTGACCACCTTGAGGTCCAGGCCCAGGTCCCTGAGAATCGGCTGCTTCCTCTTGATAACTTCCATGACGCCATGACCTACAACTCCGAAGCCCACCAGGGACGCTTTAATCTCCTTCATGTGGTCTCAGCCTCTATGGGTTCTATAACCAGAAGCTTCTTTTCTGCGCCCACCGCACGAAGCGCGGCCAAAGCCTTCTGGATCTCGTCCTTTCCAGTAGCCCTGATCCTGAGATATGCAGTCGATGACTCCTCGATTCCGGGCATGATCAGGTCCAGGTCCACGACCTCTGCAAAGCCTGTTGAATCTATCCTGTCAATGGTGTCGCCCAGATCGCTGTGAAGTATGTGGCCCACCAGGACCACAGGGACCTCCTCTATGAGGCGGTCCTCTCCTGCCCTGACCACTGAGAAGCCGGTCTCCTTGAGCTGAGCCTTGACGAGCTCTATCTTGGACCCGTCCATCTCAACAACTACCCTGACGGGGATCATGCCCGTCGGGGTCTTCCTATCCCTATTGTGGACCACGCTTATGATGTTGGCCTTATTGTCCTTCAGAGGTTGTAAAGCCGTTAGCAACTGCCCCGGCACATCCTGGAGCTCCAGATCCATGGATAAACGCATAGCATTCCTCATAAATTATTGGACTATTGGGTTCCGCTTGAGGGAAATAAACCTTGTGCAGGTATGTCTCTTTGGACAGCCGCCTCATGCCCAAAGCTATCTCGGACTTTCTTAGGCGCTCTTGGGCGGACCTGAGGTCTATGCATATCCGCCTAAGTACCTGCCCAGCCTCTTGACGACCTCGTACTTCTCCTTTTTATCCACCCTTGCCCCGTCTATGGCATCCTTAAGGGTCTGAATGGAGCTGTCAAAGGTCACCCTGTCTACGGGATAAGGAGTGCCATCTTTTCCTCCATAGGCAAAGCTGTACTTGGCCGGGTCTTTCCAACTCGGCTTTGCGCCGTAGATTTTATCGGAGATAAGAGCTAAAGCCCTGATCTTCTTTTGGCCCATGCCATTTAAGGCTACCAGCTCCTCATAGCTTCCGGGCTGGAACTCATAGGCCGCATGCAAAGCCTTTCGGCCCTCCTTGCTGATATCCAGAAGGGGCTTTAACTCGTGGCGCCTGGGCAAAGATAGCTCTGTCATCTTCACCTCCGAAGCAGGGAAGAAGTCCAGGAGGGGCTCCTTTGGGCCGTAAGGCCAGTCAGATAGGAAGGCCGACCGTCTCTGACTGGGTCCAACGTGGCCTTGCGGTTCTCCTCGCTTTCTTTAGCCGTAAGGTCCAGGACGGAGGGTTCCTTCCTATACGAGCATATGCCGCTGTGGGGCTCCTCCACGAAACTCTACACGCCATCCGAGAACCAGAGTGGTAGCACCGGGCATAGCTTCCCCTCATGTCCTGCTGAACTACTGCCCACTTTCCTATCGGGGATAAAAAAAGAAGGCGTGGTGATAGATCTGATATCCATCCTGGACCAGGGCCGAGTCCACCTTGGCGGACATCTTGCTGGCGCGGACGAGGTCATCCACCTTCCAGGAAGAGAGGACCAGAGCACCGCCCTTCTCACGAATATCTATGGGCGCTTTCGTCGAGGTCTTACTATTGCCTCCAGCCACGCCTATGCCATGGATTTCAGGACTCAAAGCCTCCTTCAGGCCCTCCCCCCGCCGTAGTCACTGCCGTAGAGCCCGAGGAGTGCCAATCAAAGCCCAGAGCGCAGGGCGCGAAAGGCCTGGAACCAGTTAGGGTCCGATACTCGCCTTAAGAACTCCTCCTGGCCGTACTCGTAGACCAGGGCCCTGACCACCTCTCTCGAGAGAAGGCACATGCACTTGAAGAGCCAGGGTTGGTGGGGTAGGGCCATTGTTGAGAGGAAGGTTTGCGGAGCCGGTCTTCATACATCCTCCACAGGAAGATCCAGGCATGATGGATAGAAGAGTAAAATTATCGAGGCCGCAAAGGGGATCAAGGCTGCAAAGAGCACGCGAGTAACATAATTACCCGGAGTATATAATATCCGCGTCAGCTTTGGGTGTTCTGAAGTTTTATATCCCCAAGGGCTAAAGAAGGCCCCAGAGATCCCAAAAGATGGCTAAGTTAAGCGATGAGAAGGCGACCTCCTACTTCCAGCGCTCCTACACAGCTGTAGATGGTATGTGGTTCATGAAGGTTGAGGAGATGTACGGATTTGAGGCAGCTCTGGAGGTGGACGGCGCGGTCTGGAAGGTAATGCCTAAGATACAGGCCCGTGCCCTCAAGCCAGTAGTAGGGAAAGATAGTGGTCTTGAGGCCCTCTACGCCTGTCTGACGACCAAGTTCTCCCTGGAGGATTTCTGTTTCAATATTAGGAAAGAAGAGGAATACCTGGAGATAGAGATAAAAAAGTGCCCTTGGCGGGAGATGATGGTCAAGTCGGGCCGTAGCCACTTGGCAGAGAAGGTGAGCGGCCTCATCTGCCAGATCGAGCACTCAGCCTGGGCCTGCGAGTTCGGCGATATCGAGTTCGAGATTGGGGCACGGATGTGCGATGGCTCCAAGAGTTGCCTTCTGAAGTTTGAAATCCATAGATCCTAGACCGATGAATCGTTTGCCTTTGCCTTCGTCTACACCTTCTACAGCTACACCGCGGATCTCGGAATCTAAGGCATCCTTTGAAGTCACCATGGTCACCGTGGTGGATACCGAAGAGCATCAATCGAAGCCAGGAGAGCAGGCGAAGGCTTGGAACTAGTTAAGGTCTGATACCTCATTAGAAAACGCTTCCTGGTCGTACTCGTAGATCATGTCCCGGATTATCTCACCTGGGAAGGCATATGCGCTTGAAGAGCCAGGATGAGCCTGAGACATTGTGAATGGGAAGTTATGATTTTCTTTCTAAGTCATATAGGAACCTTTTCAGATATTTATTTTTCCGCAGTTTATATACGTAATTAATAGATAAAACTTGCCTCGTATTGAGTGCGCTAATAGCTAAATAAGAACTAAAAAGACAGAGCAAACACTTTTGTAATAGGCAGGGATATTTACATTTTAGATTTGTATCGTATAGGCATAAACGACCATTGGAGGACCATAAGATATTAAAGTCCCGATAAATTCAAAGGTTATAAAACCAGGGCAAATATGGAGTGTGTCTAGTATACTAAGGTTCATGATCTAAATGTGATAATTAAAGTACTCATTACAACAGAGTTTGAAGTTGTTTATTTAAGATCTGCTGAAATAAGGGATCAAGAGGTAATAGAAGAAAGAATTTACCATGCATCTTTACATTTCTAAGGAAAGAAATTATCTAACCATATCGAAGAGATCCTAAATAGAATTCTAGTGAATTTAGAGCAAATGGAATATTCTGAAACACTTGTTGATTCTACGATGTTTACCAATAAAAAAGAAAATGATTGAAAATACAGGCAATAACAAGATATGATGGGACCATAT
>Ga0181520_10008832_pt1 | contig 14166 bp, 13 predicted proteins | sample PEATcosm2014_Bin_29_FD_132451 | JGI IMG/M metagenome (GOLD analysis project Ga0181520, IMG submission 132451) | Peatland microbial communities from MTU Mesocosm Facility, Houghton, MI, USA - PEATcosm2014_Bin02_30_metaG | ecosystem: Environmental > Terrestrial > Soil > Wetlands > Peat | place... | reverse complement strand
CTGGCGAGCCCGCCGATCTCGGGGACGATCGCTCGTCGCACGCCGTATTCGCGCAGGATTGTGCCTCGAGTGTGGCTACGACCTCCGCGCCAGCAAGGAGCGTTGCCCCGAATGCGGGACGCCGATTCCGCTCGACAAGACTGGCGACAGGCCGCCGGGGAACGATTTGAAACCGCCGGAAACCGACCCGTCGGCGGAGCCATCGCCGCCGGCGTAACGGCCAGAGGCTGTTAGATAGGACACGACCCTTCAGACGGAAACGGGGCGACGCGGGGTGGGCAATGGCGGGAACCAAGCCGATAACGGCCGTGTCGCTCCTGGTCTTCGCGGCGGCGGGGGATTTTTTCGCGGGCCAGGGTGACAGAAACACGAAAAAGTGTCACCTTTTGTCACCCCCAAAGGGCGACAGGACATGGGGAGTGCAAGAATGACCCCCTGGCCTCTCCCCGCGTACGGGGCGAGGGGATATGAGGAGGCATGCCGTTTGTGTCACGCGGCGCCCTGGCCAGATCGGCCGCGCTCTTTTCTTCCGACGGAAAGTTCGTACCCTGAGTGGTGAATCGGGGCGGTGTTTGACGATCGGATGGGACAGGGATGTCCACGGGAGCGATTCCATTCAAAGCGCAGATGACGGCCGGTGCGCCGGGGCGCGAGTCGTCGCATGCGTTTCTGGGGCATGCCAAGCGGATCGGGCTGCTGACGCTGGCCAGCCGGGTGCTGGGGATGGCCCGCGAAAGCGTGGCGGCGGGCGTGTTTGGATCGGGGGTAGTGTGGTCGGCGTTCACCGTCGCGTTCACCGTGCCCAATCTGTTCCGCAAGCTGCTGGGCGAAGGGGCGCTGTCGGCGGCGTTTATTCCGCTCTATGCCCAGGCGATGGATGCCGACCCGGCCGAGGCCAATCGGTTCGCGGCCGCAAGCGTAAATCTGCTGGCGGTGATCCTGGCGGCGTTGACCATCGCGGGGGAGCTGATTCTGGGGGCGTTGCTTCTGCTGCATCCAAGGGCGGATCAGGCGCTGACGATCAAGCTGACGGCCGTGATGCTGCCGTATGTCGTGCTGGTGTGCGGCGCGGCGTTTCTGGGGGGCGTATTGCAGGTGCACAGGCGATTCAATCTGCCGGCGGCGTCGCCGTCGATTCTGAATGTGGTGCATATCGTGGTGATCATGGCCGGGGCGTGGATGATCGGCCTGCGCGGCAGCCACGGGCAGATCGAGATGCAGAAGCAGACGGTGCTGGTGTACTGGCTGGCGGGGTTTGTGCTGCTGGCGGGGGGATTGCAGATCGTGATGCTGCTGCCGTCGCTGAAGGCTGTGGGTTTTCGATTCGATCCGCGGGCAGCGATCTGGACGCCGGCGGTGCGGAAGATGGTGAAGCTGTCGATTCCGGTGGCGCTCAGTGCCGGGGTGTTGCAGTTATCGGTACTGATCGACAAGGGGATCACGGTCTTTCTGTCGCAGGGGATGGACGCTTCGGGGCATTTGATCTCGCGGTTTACGCTGTTTGGGCACAACATCGCCTATCCGATGCAGATCGGCGCGGTGGCGAGGCTCAACTGGGCGCAGTTCCTGTATCAGTTTCCGCTGGGGATCTTCGCCATCGCCATCGCGACGGCGATCTTCCCGCGCCTGGCGGCCGACGCGATGGAGAATGGGCGGGAAAAGTTCCGGGCGGCACTGCACAGCGGGATATTCGCGACATTGCTGGAAGGATTGCCGGCCAGTCTGGGGCTGATCCTTGTGCGTTATCCGGCGATCCGGCTGCTGTGGGAGCACGGGAATTTCACGCCCAACGACACGATGTGGGTGGCGCGGTCGGTGGTGCTGTATTCAGCGGCGATCTGGGCGTACAGCCTGCAACAGATTCTGAACCGCGCCTATTACGCCATGCACGACACGGTCACGCCGTTGATCTGGTCGATCGTGACCATCGTCGTCAATACGGTCGTCGAGATTCCGCTGGTCTTTACGTCGCTGGGCGAGGCGGGCATGGCGGCCGGAACGCTGGTCAGTTTCGCCATTCAGGCCGTCGTGATGCTGATCCTGCTGGATCGAACAGTGGGCGGGTTGGATCTGCGGCGGATCGGGATCGGCACGATGAAGATGCTGGCAGGGTGTGGCGCGATGGCGGGGGCGTGCTGGCTGGTGGAGAAGACGCCGCTCTTCCCGGCCGGTCGGGGGATGATCGCCAGCGCAGTGCAGCTTGTGATTTTGATGGCGGTGGGAGCGGGGGCGTATCTGGGAACGTGTTCGGCGCTGGGGTTGAATGTGAGAGAGCATTTGCTGCACGCGGGCCATGGCAAGATGACAAGGTGACTGGGTGACACGGTGACAAGGTGACAAGACAAGCTGGTGGCTGAGTCAGTCACCTTGTCACCCCTTCACCTTGTCACCTTGTCATTTTCACCCGCCTGCGACCTTGGTCATGACGGCGACCAGGCCATACAGCGCGGCGGCCGAGCCGACCAGGCCGATCATCATCCAGATGAAGATCATCAGCGATTGGATGGGCACGTCGGCCATGCGATCGCACTTGGTACACTTGTAGACGACCGAGACGCCGGCGCACAGCGGCAGCGACCACCAGAACCAGCCGTTCCACAGGGGAAGCGGATCGATGAAGGGCCGATAGGCGAGCAGGACCATGCACACGGCGATCACGCGGCCCCCTGCGCGGCCGTTCGCCAGCCGCAGTCGATGATTGTCAGCAGATTCAGGAACCCGGCCACTGAAGTATAGAGCGTGCCGATATCGAACGCGTGCGCGTGTGAAGCGGTGGCTGCCTGGGAGGCGACGGCCGTGACCACGGCAATCAGGCCGGAAAGAACTTGCAGGATATACCACGGCTTATCGACGATGGCGGCCCAGGTGAGTTGTGTCGGGGCATCGACGACCTTGACGCCGCCGATGAGCACACCCAGGAAGAACAGCGCCAGGATGGTGCCGAACACCACCAGCGAGCGGGAACGATGTCCGAGGATCCAATAGCCCAGCCCCGGGACGAGCCAGCCGCCAAAGACGGCCAGGGGCATCAAGAATGGCGAAAACGATTGTTCGGAGTCCATTGCCTCCTACTGTATCGGCGAAAATGCCCGGACGCCAACCGGGGGAATCGCCGGGCGTCACTTGGGGCGCGGTCAGAAATCCGTGCAGCGCACAGGCTCGCTGCCGTCGCCGCTTCATTCCCCTCCCCTGGTACTCCGGGGGAGGGCCAGGCTGGGGGCATCTGGGGCATCGGCGCATGGGATCGTAACGATGTTCCGCGAAAAACCCCCACCTCAATCCTCCCCCGGAGTACCAGGGGAGGAGGAAGATGCAGGTGCCCGAAAAAATGGGCGAGGGTGCTACTTGCGAATGAGGCGCTGGTCGATGGCCAGATCGTGCAACTTGTCGGCCAAGCGTCGGCGGGCGCGGTGCATGCGGCTCATTACGGTGCCGACCGGGATATCCAGGGCGCCGGCGATTTCTTTATAGGACATGTCCTGGATCGCCCAGAGCATGAAGACCGAACCGTATTCCGTCGGCAATTCGTACAAAGCCGCCACCAGCCGCTGATCCATCGCGTCGAAGCTGCCGGAATCGATGGGGAGCGTGCCGACCGTGGCGCGATCGACGGCCTCATCCTCGTGCCTGTCGAGCATGGTCGGCTGCCACCCATGACGAGCGGTGCGGGAGAAATACAAGTTGTACATGATCCGCAAAAGCCACGGCCGGATGCCGTGGGCATGAAGCATGAATCCGTCGCGGGCGCCGAAGGCACGGAGATAGGTTTCCTGGACGAGGTCTTCGGCGGCGGAGGAGTCGGGCACCAGCCGCCAGGCAACGCGGCGCAGGGTTTGGATCTGTTCCAGGGCAAGGTGCTCGAACTGGTCGGCGGGGATTTCGCCGGCGATGGGATGTTCGCCGGAACCGGCGGCATCGCCCAGGAGGTTTTCCGGTGCGGTAAAATGTTCCCACGACTTCAGGCCGTGCGGCGGTGGGTTAATCGAGTCCTCGGTGTCAGAGTCGCGCGCCTGGTTCCAGATACGACCGGGCGCTGCCGGGATGGGCCAGTGGCCGCAAGGGCGGTATTCGGGTCGATGCTCGGGTGTGCTTAATCGTGCCATGGCCACAGACGTTAGACTATTGGTTGCCGGTTGTGGAACGATGAAAATTCCGTGAAATTCCCGGCGGATGAGCGACACCGACGCACACGGCGCGGTCGGTTCGTTTCATGGCCAAAAGGCCTGCATAACCAACGATCCAAAAAACGCTTCACTGGCGTCCGGCTTTTGGCCGGACTGCCAGTCGCTTAGTCATCCATTGACTTCTGGAAATTCTGCGGGGAACCGAATTTGTCTGGTGCTCCCCAGACGAGAATCATAAACACCGCGACGGGCATTGCAAGCAAAAAATTGAATTATCGGATGACGACCCGATGATGGCTTTCGGGCGGGCACAAGCCCATCAAGAATTCGCCATTTGCACCAGCGCGGACTGCGGGTCGGCCGCCATTTTGCCGGACGATTCCCGCGATGTTGCGCCGTTGTCGATCCATGCTGCGCCCAGCGACAAATCGAGGCTTCCCAGTTTGTTGCAGTCGGCACGGTAGTTGCGCAGATACGAGAGGTTGGCCACCAGCGTGATCAGCGGACTGCGCCAACGCCCCAGACTACCCAGACACCTGCGCACAATTCGCCACGGCGAATAGAACCATCGCCAGGACTCATCCATCTCGGCCAATATCTGGCTCCACGAAAGATTCCGATATCGCGCCACCGGGAAGCTGAGGGTGTAATACCGCCAATCCTGTGGAAACCGGCTGGCGGCGATGCGGCCCTGTGTTTGCATCCGCTCCCACAGCCGTGTCCCCGGCAGCGGTGTCAGGAAGATCGGATTCAGCAGATCGACATTGTAGTGGTCGGCGGCTTTGGCGATGCGCTGACCCACGCCGGGCGTGTCGCTGTCCAATCCCATGATGAACGATCCGACCACCAATATCCTGTGGCGATGAATGCGGGCCACGCTGGCGCGGGGATCGCCGCCCTTGAGAATGTTGTACCGCTTGCCGATCTCCGCCAGACCCTCATCCGAGAGCGATTCAAAGCCGATGAACGCGCCCACGCACCCGGCGGCGGCGGCCAGTTCCAGCAGTTCCTCATCGTCGCCGAAGTTGATCGTCGCCTGGCAGACCCATTTCTTGTCCACTTTCGCGGCGATCAGGGCGCGGAAAAGATCCTTGGCGCGGGACAGGTGTTCCGGCCGTGTGCCGATCAGATTGTCGTCCACCACCAGCACGAGCCGCTCGCGGATCATGGCGAACTCGCGCACGACCGCGTCGATGGGGCGATGGCGGTAGCTCTGGCCGTTGAACGCGGACACGCTGCAAAAGTGGCAATTGAGCGGGCAGCCGCGCGTGGTCTGGATCGAACCGAAGGCATAGCCCTCGGTCAGCAGATCGTGACGGGCCGGCGGGGTTGATTCCAGATCGACGAGTTTGCCTTCGTAGACTTTATCCAGCGTGCCGGCGGCGGCGTCGGCCAGCACCGTGGGCCAGATCGTCTCGGCCTCGCCCTTGACCACGGCGTCGACGTGGTCAAGAGCCTCCTGACAGCACATGGTGGCGTGAATTCCGCCCATGACCACCGGCACGCCAAGTTCGCGAAAACCCGCCGCAACTTCATACGCTCGGGGCGATTGCGACGTGAACGCCGTGATGCCCACCACGTCCGGCCGGGGAAGGTCACGGTAGTCCGGCGCCCCCAGATTCTCGTCGATGATGGTCACGTCCCAGCCGGCCGGCGTCACGCCCGCGATGACCATCAATCCCAGCGGCTTCCAGACGCGGTACTTTCGCCAGCGGCTCGGCTGGGACATGGTCACCAGCGGATTGCCCGGATTGATCAGATACAAACGCATATTCGCAATTCCTCAAGATGCCGAGCTTCGCCGCCAGCCGTGCCAGATCGCCAGCGCGACCACGGCCGCGAGGAAGGCCACCAAAAGGCTCATCGGGTTGAAATATGTCACAGCACTTCGGCTGAACAGGCTGTACATCCATCCCCCGACGAACGCCCCGATGGCGGCCATGCAGATCCCCAACCGCGGGTCGTCCCCGCGCAGGTTGACCATCCTGGCCGCGATGGCCCCGGTGATTAACCCCAACACGATCCAACCGGCAATGCCAACTAACATGGTGCTTCTCCTTCAGGGAGCGATGGCTCGCAAAAACAAAAATGCCGACGCAATCAAACACCCGCGGTGTTCGTTTGCGTCGGCTTACTCTTTAACTGGTCTCCCGGATTTGCGGCCGGGCTACCCTTTAGTTAGTCTTCCGATAACTTCAATATTCTGCCGGGGAGCTCATTGCTTTACGCTCCACCACCGCTCATCGTAGCCTTGACGGCCGGTGAAGCAAGGAAATTTTCAAAAAAACTGTGCGGTTGATCCCGATGAGGACGGCCGCGAGTTCGACGCGATGCGATGCGAATTGCGCAATATCGAAATTGCGCTGCACGAGAAATCCGAACGCCCGCGTCCCCGCGCCTCGACGATCCGCGTCAAACCGCCGGCGCCGCGCCGTTCTGCGCCAAGGCCCGCGACGTTGCCGCGCCAACGCTCTCCGATGGCCACGGGCACTCTATTTCACTGTCAACAAATCCATCACGCGATCGTGATAGTCCGCGCATTTCCTGGCCAGCGCCGTCAGGTAGTTCTTGCGGGCCGGGTCGTCATCGTGGCTGGCGACGGCCATGCTCAGTTCCGATGCGTATCCCATCGCCTGCGCCTGCGTGTACAGCAGCCGCAACTCGAAGGTCTTGCCGCTGGATCCCAGCAGTTGCTTCTCATCCAGACTGGCCGCCGAATCCCGGCTTTCCAGTTCGGCCGCCGGCAGATCCAGAACATCGAAATGCAGTTGCCGGTCGCTCCTGGCGAACGCTTCCAGTTGCGTCTTGGCGTCCCTGCAATTCTGCGCGATTTCCTTCACCAGGCCTTTCACGGGATCGTCCGCGCTCTTGAGGATGAAGATCCCGTCAACACTGCTGTCATCGCTCATGACCTTATATAGCAGGCCATAGCCTTCAATCCGCTTGCGATTCCGATCCTCGCTGGCCGGCGGCGACGATGCGCAACCCCACAGCGCCGCAAGCGACAGGACGCACACGATCACCTGCCGCCAATTGATGACTGCACCTATTGCCACAAACCATATATATCGCCTCGCCGAACTTGCGCCAGCGCACAACCCGGCGACAGGTGCGCTATTTTCCCTCCGCCGTCATGGACGGCCGGTTTACGCGGAATGCGCGGCGACCGTCAGCAGAGGATCGACCGGCTTTGTGGTTGTTGACACGGCTTTGGCTGGGTCCAGAATCCGATAGGCGAGGAGTTTCAGGCGGTCGTTGAGGAGGAACCATGCCAGAGCGTAACCCCAGACAAACGTCGCCCATCCCCAGCCGAGGGGTGTCATGAACAGGCCATAGACGGCAATCAGCGTGGCGATGATCTGTGTGCCCAGGACCGCGATCCAGAGAATCTTCGCGGGTTTTATGGACCAGAACGGGCCTCGCGTCCGCGTCAGGAAAATCGTCAGATGACCGGCCACGGACAACTTCAGATACATCAGCGTCTGGATGTGCGCGCGGTCGAGCTTAAAGACACGCTGGCCGAGATAAAACAGCCCGAATGCCGACACAACACCGATGACGCCCAGCACCGTGGAAATGCCCAGCACCAGGCGCATGTTCCACGCCTCGGGTTTGTCCTTGTAATGGACGTTGTCATAGGCAATGGAGAGGATCGCCCCGTCATTGAGCAATGCCAGCATGACGATCATGATGGCGGTCAGCGGGTAGAATCTGAACACCAGGATCGCCAGTGTCATGAACAGCAGCACGCGCAGCGTCTCGGCGATTCGATAAATGGCGTAGCTGTTCATCCGCTGGAAGATCCGGCGGCTTTCCTTGATGGCGTCGATAATGACCGAGAGACCATCCGTCAGCAGGACGATGGACGCCGCCGCGCGGGCCGCGTCGGTTGCCCCGGAGACGGCGATGCCGCAATCGGCTTTCTTCAAGGCGGGCGCATCATTCACGCCGTCGCCGGTCATGCCGACGATATGGCCTCGCTGTTGCAGGATGTCGACAATGTGGAACTTGTGCTCGGGGAACACTTGGGCAAAGCCGTCCGCTTTCTCAATCAGTTGGGTTTCCTGAGGCGTTTCTTTCTTTTTGGAATCGCCCAATCCGCTGGCGTCAAGGATATTTGTACCCAGCCCCAACTGTCTGGACATTTCCCGCGCAATGGCGATTTGATCGCCTGTCACCATCTTGATGCTCACGCCCATCTGCCGGGCGCTGACGATCGTGCCTTTAGCCGATTCGCGGGGCGGGTCGAACAATGGCAACACGCCCAGAAATCGCCACTTGCCTTTCTCGTCGGCGCGTGCCACGCCCAATGACCGGAATCCGCGTCCGGCAAAGTCGTTGACGGCCTTCTCCACCGCCGCCTTGGTCTCGTTGGCATTTGCCGACATCTGCAAAATCACCTGCGGCGCGCCCTTGGCCACGTCGAACTGCTTTCCATCAGCGCCTCTGACTGTCGCTTCGGTGCGCTTATGGACCGGGTCGAACGGCGTGAAGTGAATGACCTGATAGCTCTTGAGCGTTTTGTCATCTTTCACGCCGCCAAGGACCGCCAGATCGATCGTGTCCTTGTCTTCGGCGCGCGAGGCCAAAGCGCCGGCAAGGATGACCTGATCGCCGGGAACGCCATCGACAGTAAACGCCTCTCCCAGCGTCAGCTTGTTTTGGGTCAAAGTGCCCGTCTTGTCCGAGCAGAGCACGTCCACGCCGGCCAGTTCCTCGATGGCAACCAGCCGGCTGACAATCGCTTTTTTCTTCGCCAGCAGGCGCGCGCCGACGGCCATAGTGACGGACAGAACCGTGGGCATCGCCACGGGAATCGCCGCCACCGTCAACACCAGCGCGAACTGCAACGTGGTGAGGATCGATTCCCTGCGGCAAATCGCGACGACGATAATGATCGCCACCAGAGCCACCGCGAGGATGATGAGATAATTGCCGATCTTCATCACCGCGCGCTGGAAATGGCTGACGCTCTGCGCCTCACCGACCAATTGCGCTGTTCTGCCGAAGTAGGTGTGCGTGCCCGTGGCATACACCAGGGCGTCGATTTCACCGCGGCGCATGATCGAGCCGGAAAAGACCGCATCGCCGGGCTTATGCGTGGCCGGCAATGACTCACCGGTCAGCGCGGATTGATCCACCGCGACTTCATCGCCCGCCAGCAGGCGAGCATCGGCGGGCACAATATCGCCCAGTCGCAATCGGATGACATCGCCGGGCACCAACTCGCGCGCCGGCGGCGTGATCCATTTGCCGTCGCGCCGGGCCTTGGATTGAATGGCCAGTTCTTTCTTGAGTGCCGCGATGGCGTTGCCCGCCTGGCGTTCCTCCCAAAATCCAACCACCGCGTTGCACACGAGTAGAAGGAGAATGATGAAAAAATCCGGCCAGTGATCGGCCACCGCCGACAGAATCACCGCCGCCTCGATCATCCACGGGATCGGACCCCAGAAATAGGACAGGAATTTCAGGACGAGATTGGTTTTCTTTTCGGCAATTTCGTTCGGCCCGTATCGGGCCAGTCGTTTCTTTGCCTCGACATCGGTGAGCCCATCCGGCGACGACTCTAACTGTTTCTCCACGTCCGCCATGGACATGGTTTTCAGATCGGTCTTCGGATCCGGCTTTGATTGGGCGGCATTGGGCTCAGCGATGGTGGATGCCATTGCAATGTGATTTCGGTGTATGCTACGGCGCGTTCACGGCGGGCGATGGTTGATGCGCGTGCCGGCCCCATCCAAGCGACAGGTCGTCCGTCATCAAATAGACGGCCATGCACGCGAGCATCAGCACCACGGCGCACCACACCCGCCAATCGCGATGGGCATGCCTCCAGAAGTGATGTCGCGCGTGAACGTGGTCTCGCGGCTTGACTCCTTCGTTCTCAACCTCGTGCTTGCTGTGGCTCATTGTATTCCCGTCACTAACGCTCCCGGACTGCTATCCCCTGAAGATGTCGAACGGCTCGATGGTGAGAACCTTGCGGATCCCGATATAGCTTGATATTGCGGCGATCAGAATGACCATCCCCAGGGCAAGCCCCAGGTTCCAGAACGTGATCATGGCCGCGTAGTTGGGCAGCCACCATCGAGCGATGGAAATCATTACGGTTACGAGGCCAATGCCCAGGCCATAGCCAGCCAATGCCGTAAAAATCGCCATAAACAGAATCATGTAGACCAGCTCCCGCCCCTTTGCGCCGATTGCCTTGAGCGCGCCGAACTTTTCCAGATTTTCGAGGATGAAGGTGTAAAATGTCTGCCCCGAGATCGAAAGACCCACGATGAAGCTGATCACGGTCATCAACAGGATATTGGTGCCAATGCCCGTCTTGTAGGTGTAATAGTCGGTGATTCGTTGATTGAATTGGACGTTAGTGAAAGCCACATACCCGAGCTTGGCGACCGACTGCTGGATGCCTGCCACGGCCGCGTCATTCTTGGGTTGGACCAGCACGTAGGACATGGTGAACCGCGTCGATGGAAGGTATTCAATCGCGCGGTTGTAGGTTGTATAGAGCGTCGGCACGCCGTTAAGCCCGTTGGATGCGACTTTGGCGATGCCCACGATGGTGCCGCGGTGATCATTCAGCTCGAACGACGTGCCGATCTGCGGGTTTTCCAACTTCGAGAACTCGGCGTCGTCGACCACGAGAAAGGTGTTGTCTGCGTAAATATCCTGAATGCTGCCCTGTTCGAGATCGGGACGGCCAAAGAGGCTTTGGTCGTCCAGCCCGACGACGGTGACGGATTGATAATCGCCGCTGTTGAGCTTGACCAGCGCGCCGCCGATGAAGAGCGGCACCGCGTAGCTGACGCCGTCCATGCTGCGCGTCGCATCCAGCACATAATCGGGCAATGCGATCGGACTGGTGGCCGTATTGACGGCCGGGTCCATGATCCACATGGCCGCGGGGATATTGGTGACGGTCGAATAGGCGCGGTTGAGAATTCCGGCGAACATGGCGGTCATCTGCATCATCAGGAACACGGCGAAGGTGATGCCGATGAGCAGCGCCGAGAACTTGGCCTTGTCATTGACCAGCAGCTTGAACCCGATGCGCAGGATGCCGGCGTATTTCATGAAGCCCCGCCTGTTCCCGGCGGTATTTGATTGAACGATGGGCATCGCATTCACTGTCATTCTGGTTTGATCGGACGGGGTGCCGGGGCGCTATTGTTTCGCTATGTACACATCCACCATCTGGCCCGGGTAGACGGGAGCGTCCTTTTTCTCGAATCGGAAAATCACCGGGAGCACCCGCAGGTCCACTTGCTCCTGTCGCTCGTTGGATAACTCGATCTTGGGTGATACGTAGGGCTGGATCCGAACGAATTCGAGCGGCACTTTGATGTCCGTGCCGGTGATCGACATCTGCGCCTTAATATGCCCGGGCGCCGGCAGCCGCGAGACCAGAATCTCGTCGACATAGCAGCGCACGTCCAGATAATCCTGAGGCGCTCCCATTACCACCAGCGGATCAAACAACTGCGTGTACGAGTCATAGGCGCCCTGCGACGACACATAGCCACCGGCCGCGGCGTTGACGGTGAGAGCGACGCCGTCGATTGGCGCTTTAACTGAATACTTTTGCAGCAATGCGTTGGCCGATTTGTACGCCTGGTTGAGCGATTCGTACTGCTTTTCCTGGTTGGCGATGTCGTAACTCCATGCTCCGGCCTCGGTGAGGTCATATTGTTTGTTAGCGACGTCAAGTGCGCTGGTCGCCTGGTCGACGGCGTCCTCGGCGGCATCAAACACCGCCGCGCTGATCGATCGCGAGTCGACTTTGTAGGATGCGAGATCCAGGTCGTATTGGTCGCGGGCCTGTTTTAGGTTGGATTCGGCCAGCGTGACTTGCGATTTGGCAATTGCCAGCGTCTCAATTCTTGGCTCGGCCTTGAGTTCATTGAGAAGGGACAGGGCGGCATCCGACTGAAGTCTGAGCTGCTCGGTGGTCGCCAGTTGCACGGAATCGTCGATGGTGAACAGCGGAGTGCCGGCCGACACAATCTGGCCCTCGCGCGCCAGCACCTGCGTGATCGGTCCGGACACTTCGGGATAAATATTGATGTCCACACCGCTCGGCTGATCGCTCTCGATCATGCCGTTGGCAAAGATGGCCGACTCGTAAGGGTTGCTGACCGGCTGAAAAACGGCCGGGGGCGTCTTCCTCTCAAGGCCCATGAGGTAGGCGGCCGCCAGACCGGCCAGGATTCCCGCGATCGAAAGCGCAAAAATGAAGTAATTTCTGACGTTGCGCGGAGGCTTGGTTGCCTTGGCCTCTGGTTCGGTAAGCTTGGCTTCGGGCTTGGGCTTGATGGCTTCGGTCGAAGGCTCAGGCTGTGTTGCGTTCACTTGAGGTTTGGTTTCATCAGCGTTCATTCAGTTCGCTTTTTCCGTCGCCGTGAGGTGTCCATCTTCCATATGAAGAATCCGGTCCGCATATTCGTTGATGCGCGCATCATGGGTGACGATCAGGATGCAGCGATGTGCATTGAGGATTTTCTCTTTCACGAAGGCGATGATCATTCGCCCTGTGTCGCCGTCCAGGGAGGCGGTTGGTTCGTCGAGAATCAGGATCTCTGGAGTGCTGATCATCGCGCGGGCGATCGCCACGCGCTGTTGCTCGCCGCCGGAGAGCTTCACGGGCAGAATCTCGCTCCTGGCCTTGAGCCCGACAATCGCGAGCTGTTTCTTCGCCTCGGCGATGGACTCGCTCCAGTCGCGCTGCTTCAGGATCAATGGGATCGCGACATTTTCCGCCGTGGTCAACCGCGGGAAGAGATGGTAGTCCTGAAAGACGAAACCAATTGTGTTCAGACGGAAATCCGCCAACTGGTCATTGGTGAGCGTCCAGATGTCGGCGCCTTTGACCATGACCTTGCCAGCATTGGGACGCAGAATGCCGGAGATCATGCTGAGCAGCGTGGTCTTGCCGCTGCCGGATGGGCCGACGACGAACAGCATCTCGCCGAAGTGAGCGACAAGGCCGACACCGTTGACGGCCGTCGTGCGGGTCTCGCCTTCGCCAAACCATTTTGTCAGACCGGTCGCGACGATCGCCTGATTTTCCGGTGATGTTGCGCCAGCGAGGGTCATACGCTTGCCCGCCAAACCGTTGATCGCAAATCCAAAAAAAGAGCCGACGCAATCGCTTGCGCCCGCGGTTGGCTCTTGCTGGGAACCTCATGGCCCCGCCCGGCGCGTTCATCCAGGGTTTGGTTGGCGGTGCGGGCGATTTGATCGGCCGCCGCGTTCGCAAGTCGTGCCGCCTGGTCCCTCGCCCTATTGGCGGCATGGGCGGCATCATCCGCTGCCTTGTTGGCGGCCCGTGCGCGTTCATCGGCCGTTTGCGCGGTCGTCTGATGGTCTGCCGGGTCTCTTGGTTCTGAGGGCGTCATCGGTTGTATCCTGGGGGCAACGGGGGCAACCGCGCTAATGCAGATGGCCCATCAACATCAGGATGACGACAATCAACAATACGAATCCCAAGCCGCCGCTTGGGCCATAACCCCAATTGCGGCTGTAGCCCCAGTGGGGCAATCCGCCGAAAAGAAGACCGATCAGGACGATGAGGAGTATCAAGCCCATAGGAGTGCCTTTCGAAATCTTCAAAAAATCGCGCGGCCGAGCGAACACACGTCCGCACCGGCCGCGCGACGTGGGTGTTCAAAGCCAGCTTGCGCGATCGTCGTTGATCTTGTCGATCAATTGTTTGCGGGAGGCTTCGTCGATGCCGTGGATCGTCACCTTGGAGACGTTGTCGCCGGACTGCGCGATGTCGATGGTCACGTCATCGCCCTGGGCGTTCTTGGCCGTGACTTTGCCGTCGATCTTCGTGCCGGTGGCAACGATGTTCGTCAGTTTGAGGTCTACGGCGGCCTTCTGCGCGGAACTGGTCACCTTGTCGGTCGGTCCGTTCACATTTGTCGTCGAATAGCCCAGCGTATCGGTGACGCCGGGACTCGACGTCTGGCAGCCCGGCAGGGTTGTGAGAAGGAATGCGGCGACCAGGAGGCCGAGCGTTGGCAGTGCAATT
>Ga0181520_10008831_pt1 | contig 14168 bp, 14 predicted proteins | sample PEATcosm2014_Bin_29_FD_132451 | JGI IMG/M metagenome (GOLD analysis project Ga0181520, IMG submission 132451) | Peatland microbial communities from MTU Mesocosm Facility, Houghton, MI, USA - PEATcosm2014_Bin02_30_metaG | ecosystem: Environmental > Terrestrial > Soil > Wetlands > Peat | place... | reverse complement strand
GTCGATGCAAACCCCACAATAGGGCGCGCGACGGTGGTCCTTTGCGCCCTGCGGCACGTAATTTGACTTGTCCACTCTTTGCAACAGACCCCAGCCATAGTGGTTTCCGCCGGCCATTGGCGCCGGCCCCTTGATATGGAGCTTCCTGACGCCCGCGTTCTGCTGCCCCTGAATGTTGATGACTGGGCGATCGACGAAGGTTGGTGCGATCCGTGTTGCGGCAAATGAGCCATAAGCGCCAGGGCTATAGCCAGACGCGCCCTCGATAGTCACGTTGCTGTAACGCGCCGCTCCTCCACCCCACCCGTAGCCGAGGTGGATGGTGTCGGAAGTCTTGTAAATGCCCTCTGGCAGAATGACTCGGCTAACATGGTTGTCGAGCGCGAAGTCGATCGCCGCCTGTATCGCCGCCGTATCATCGGCCGCACCATCACCCCTAGCGCCGAAAGCGGGGTCTTTGACGCTAACTCCGGGCATGCGCGCATAGAGTTCGACGAAATTCGCGTTGACTTTCTGCAGCGCCGTTCGAATGGGGTCGCCAGTTCCATCGTTTGGGCTGGCGCCAACGTGTATAAGGCGGGGAGTTATCATAGGTTGTGATCCGCTCCAACGGAGACAGAGTCGGTGGATATTCGTGTAGTGTCTGCTGTGAGCCCAGGCACCTCGTCAGGAGCCCCCTCATCCATGCGACGACCGCCGCGGCTACTCTCTGCCGCCAAAGTGATCGCGACGACGCTCAATAATTTGAAGAATGACCTTCGCGATATCCACAAAGCTAACATTTGTTCTTTTCCTAGGCGCTCACGACTAATTGCCAACACTTCTCCAATTTGCTTGTCTTGTTTCCTCTTGCGGCTCTGGAATAAAATCGCGATCACTTGACACCTTCAGTGTCTACTCAAGAATTCACGGCAGGGATCAGCTGTCAATAATCGGCGAACGGTGCCTTTTAGATATTGCTCGATGACCTCGGGTCGCCGACTCGTTTTCAGAGCCAACCGCAAGAAACCACAGTAGGCCAATGTCTTAGCTAAATCCTTTCGCTTGCCGAAAACAGCGGCGATCCTGTGGGCGCGCTCAAATACGCTGTCCTGGTAGTATTCCAATATAAAGCTTCTAATCGATTGGTTTCCCCGACTGATAATCGCATTTGTCTCAGCAGCTCGGGCCGAGAAAGTTTTCTCCATCGATGTCCAAACCACTAAAGGCACTGCAACGAATGTGAAGGGTTCCTCTATCAATATGCTTCGGCATATTTCGTGCAAACCCGTTTCTGCGACGCTTGGCCCCACACGTAAATCCAGACCTGCGTCCAACTTCCAAATCAATCCCCCGTTGGATATACCTTCATTGAAAAGAGCGACGGCCATAAGTTCGTGAGGAGAAATACTTCCTTCGCGAAACCAGCCTCCTCGCGTCGTTTCACCGTCGATATATCTTCCCTGTGCCTCTTCGTAGATAAGCTGATTCATTAGAAGGATTTTTGCGTTATTTACTTGAATAACCTCGGCTGCGTGGCGAAAGAAATCCGGGAGAAAAAAATTGTCGTCCTCTAAGAGACTGCCGAAGGATCCACTTCTTGTCGAGCACGGATCGAAACATTGATCGATGTTTCTCGCCGCGCCAAGTCGAATGGCATTTTTCCGATAGTGGATCCGCCGATCACCAACGGCCTCAACAACACCCGCAGCGCCATCGTGAGGTGCGTCGTCATAAACGGTCGCGACCCAATGTGGGTAGGTTTGTGCCAACAGACTTTCAAGCGAGCGGCGAAGCATTTGGTTCCGGCGGTATGTCGGGATTCTGATTTCGAAAACGGTTTGCATTGGCACCAGCTTCGTACTTTGGCTTCGATCAGCAGTTTGGTGTCCGTGGCCCTGCAACCGCAGCGCCAGAGCAATCCTTTGCAGCGTAGTCCAAACGTTCCCACTCGAAGCTACTCAATGAGGTACTGAAATAACCCGGTGCCAGGCGCGCGTTCCTTCTGGTTGTTTGCGTTCGACCCGGCTCGAATAAAAGGGCTACCTGTCTTACTGCAGCACAGGTTCGAATGTCGCTCCCCGCGGTCATTTCGCCGATCTGGGGATCGGCGGCCGGCCTGCCTCGGCCGCGAACCATGACTCAAGCAAACTGTAACCAAATCGAAGAAACAGAAGCAGGGCAAGAGCCTGTAAGACGAACGTTGCGAACGCCTTGTCAATGTTCGCCTGGTAGAAGAATTTGTACGCTAGCGCCGCCGCGACGAACGCTTGTCGTCCAACTAGCGAAATTTTGGCTTTCGTTAGATAGCCGGCGAAGCGCGCAAGACCATAGCCGATCATTATTATTTCACCGAACATACCAGGAATACCAAAATCCGCCTGCGCTTCCGCGACGTAGCCGATGCTCACCGAGGTGGCGCTCGAGAAATTAACCCCAGTCATTTCAGTCGTCACACGAGTGTCGTCCTCAATTGGCTTGCCTGGAAACAGCGCTCGCGGCATCAGCACGCTTTCGACCGCATCGACCCAATAAGGGGAATGCTGGAAGTTGTTGGCGTCGAGGCGAGGCATGGCGAGAGAATAGAGCTGCGTGTAGCCTATCCGCTCCGCAAGTTTGATTGTCGCAGCGTTGAAATCGATCTCCTTTTCAAAACGGCCGCTCATCCAGGCCAGGCGATTGAAAATGCCTTCCGTAAGGGCGGAATCCGTAGTCGCCATCCACGTCCGATATTCGGGCTTGATCGCCGTCCAGAAGACGGATGCGCCAAAAAAGGCTGTCAACACGATTCCTGCAGCAAAGAGTTTCGAGAGTGAAAAACGTCCGCCCGCCGAGTCCAGAATGGCCGCCAGCACGACGACGAACGACGGCTGGTAGCTCGCGATAAAATTCGTTGCGCCAGTCGTTAATTCGATAGCTAGCGCCGCTACGATGAGCGCGCGCGCCCGACGCTGGACGAGACATTCGCTGCACAAAATGTACAAAGCCAGCAGTTTGAGAACAGTGACCGCGAGGATAGGCTGGGTAAGCGAGGGAATCTGAAACGCAACGCCGGTCAACAACGTATTGAGAGCTTCGGCGACGAGATATGCACAGAAAACCTTCCCTATCCTCAACCGTGACCTTGCGCCGCCCTCGACGGCCCACAATACGGGTTCCCGGTAGCCCATCCGGAAGCCGAGAGCGAGGGCCAGCAGAGCGACAAGACTGTAGGCAATGGCGCGCGTCTCGTCCGAAGTGATCTCCTGGCTCCTCCCCGCAAGATATAGGGAGAGGAGAGAGCAATAGATCGAAGCCCAGAACAGGCCTAGATTGAGAAGGATCACAGCGGGCGCTCGCCGACCACCGATCAAGATAACCGCTCCAGGCAGGGAAAGCGCGATCAGCGCCCAAAGCACTATGTTCTCTGCCTCAAGCATCCCGACCAGAGCAAATGTCGTCGCGACGATCCAACTCGCGAAAACGAGGTCGAGGCGCTTGCCATCGTCACGTCGCCTCCACGGCCCCGATTGGCGAGTGAAATTGTTGTCACTCGAAGTACAACGTCCGGAAACCGGGCCCATTTACTGCGTTTGCCTAACCATTCGAAGCTCAAGAAGCTTGGTCTGCACTTGTAGAAAATAGAAACACTTAAACATAGCGAAGAAATAGCCCTCGCGTCCGTCGAAAACGCCCCCGAGCAAGACGTATTGAACAAGGAAATACATGAACGGAAACCACGTCCTCCCAATAAGGATGTATTTCAGTTTCTGGCGCGTTGTGAGGCGACGCCAAGTTTCCGCCTTGTCCATCTCGGCCGCTCGCCGTGCCTCCCAAGTCGAATAAGCATTGTGTCGTTCGATGTATTTTTCCAGAGATTTGAAATCGTTATGCTCGATCTTCGCCTTGATTTCCCCAACCGAGCCCTTAATCAGCGGGTGCTCATGCACTTCCATGTCGAGATCTGTCCAACGCGTCTCGTCGATCCCCTCATACAGCCCGCTCTTCACTTTGAACAGGGCGAGCTTCTTCTGGCCTACGCCATAACGCAAGCGGCGGCCCATGAAATAGGTACTGTAGTTCAGCCAAAACCCCACATGCTTGTCGTTCGCGACGGCCCTCGCCATTTCGGTGACGAACGCTTCGGTTACGACCTCGTCCGCGTCGACGAATAGAACCCAGGGATATTGGAGTTCAACGTTGAGCAGTACCCAGTTTCTCTTCTTCGGATAGCGACCGTTCCATTCGAAATTCAAGACCCGTGCGCCACAAGATTCGGCGATCTGCGGCGTTCCGTCGGCGCTGCGAGAGTCCACGACGACAACTTCGTCGAAATCGCTCAGGGCTGTAAGACAACGACGAAGGTTGGCGCTTTCGTTCCGTGTCGGAACAACGACGGAAATCGGCAACATGCCTCAAGCCCCTGTCGCGGACTCTGGCGATCGCGCGGCGATCGGCCTAGCCGGATTGCCCGCCACCACCGTCCAAGCATCGACGTCGTGAACGACGACGGCGCGTGCGCCAGCAATAGCTCCAGGACCCATCGTAACGCCGGGGCCGATGAACGCCTCGGCCCCCACCCACACAAAATCGGCCAGTTCGATCGGGCGGCTCGCCAGTTCGAACCCCGGCCGCTGGTAATCGTGCGTTGCGCCGCACAGGAAAGCGCGCTGGCTAACGACCGTGCCACGGCCTAGGCGGATCCGGTCGACCGAATAGCAATCGACGCCATTGGCCAGACAGCTGCGCTCGCCCATCGTCAAATTCCAAGGCGCCCAAATCCGCGCAGACGGGTAGGGCCGCGCGTCCGACGCAATATCGGCCCCGAAAACGCGAAGTAGGAACCGACGCCAAAAAAACAGAATGGCCGGGGTCGGCCTGTAGAGCAGCAGCCAAATGCCGCCCCAGGCGATGCGAAGCAACCGCCTTTGCGTCGTCAGTTCGGGATGAGCCCATTCCGCCACCTTCGGTAGCCCCTCAGTCGGCACCCAATCTAGACCCACTGCGCGGTGGCTGCTCGCACCGCGTCGCGGTACGACCGCCAAGAAAAGCGTTCCGCCACCTTCCGGCTTTCCACTCCCATCCTGCGCAACGAATCGCGATTTGCCCCGATCCAACGGAGGCCCTCGATCAATTGCTCCAAATCGTCGGGGGTAATGACTCGACCGCAGCGATCGTCGATTAGATCGATTCCTGCGGTCGATGTGGCGATCGCCGGCAGGCCGCATGCCATCGCCTCAAGCAGGACGAGCGCGAGACCTTCGAAGTTCGAGGGAAAGATCATTGCATCCGACTGATGAAAATGCCGTCTCAATTCGACGCTTGAACACGGCGGAAACCAGGTCACATTGTCCGGCAGGGCGCGTTTCTTGTCTTCCTTCAAACCCCACGTCCCTACCAGACGCAATTCCGCGTCGGGTAGCGCCGCTTTGGCCCAGGCATCGATCAAAAGGGGGGTACCCTTGCGCAAACTGGCCTGCCCGGCGAAGATAATCCTCAATTGTCCGTTCTCGCGACGCAGCGGCGAGGGCGTCCAGAACTCCGCCTCGACACCATAGGCGGCTCGCGCGACGCGCTTGTGAGGATGAAACCGCCTGACCGTCTCCTCGACGAACGAGCTTGGCGTCAGGACGAGATCCGCCAGTTTCATTTCCTCGGCTTTCTGCTCGCCACTCACATAGACAGACTCGCTTCCGTGTCCTCTCGAAGGTACCCAGTCGGCATATTTCTCATGAAGGGCGCCGCTGAGCCGGCGCCATTCTTCGAAATAGCCGATTGGCAGGTCGTAAATTCGCGATTGATTACGTGAACCAGCCTTGCGAAACGGCAATAGTGAACAATCTTCAAACGAATGGACGGCCGTTACTCCGCCTCGATTGAGTTCGCGGCTGAGGGTCCGCATCAACCATTCATTGCCCAGTCGAGCTGCAGTGATATCACCTTTAGGCCATATGGCGCGCCAAAGTAGCGAGCAAATCGCCAACGTCCGATTCTGTACCAGAACTGTCGCCTGAAGCGGCGCGAACGATCGGCGCGCCAGCCTGCCAACTAGCCGGGTAGCGCCTGGGACCCATCGCAAATAGTCGAGCTCAGCACGCGACGGCAACCACGGCGTGCAAAACGTCGCCAGCCGGTCGGCCTCCAGATATGCTAAGGCCGCGTGATGCGAATTGGGATTGCCGGTAGGGTGGCCGACGACGACCGTCACTTTCGTTCTCACCTGTGATGGATGTTCCACGCCGCCGCGACAGAGTCGATCGTAGCTTTGAAGTCATGAGCCGCGACCGGCCACAGGACGGACTTGCCACCTATATCGTGGAGATGACGAAGGGACCTTGCGAGGGCATCGGTGTCGCCAGTGGGAAATACCAACTGCGGGTCGGCGACGCCAACCAGGTCGGCGGCGCTGCCGCAAAGGTCGGCTACTACGCAAGGCAAACCGCTTGCCAACGCCTCGTTGACAACAAGGCCCCACGTCTCGCCCGCGTCGCTCGCCAATACCATGCAGTCGGCCGCGGCGTAGGCTTCGCCGATCTCCGTCTGGTTGAGAAAGCCGACAAAACTAGTCGTCCCACCTTCCGACTCGAACGACGCGCAGGCCTGCCTAACCGCAGCCTCGAGCCGACCAGAGCCAACAAAAAGAATGTGCGGCGCGACGTTGGTGGCGTCACGGAACTTGCCGCAAGCCGCTACAATATCCAGCGGCCGTTTTTTGTCGATCAGCTTCCCGCAAAACAGCACGCAGAATGCATTTTCAGGAATGCCAAGTCTTTCGCGCAACTGGTGCCGCCGGCCTTGGTTCTGCTCGGCCGCCGCGCGAAATCGCGCATTATCCACGCAGTAAGGAGCGGGCCACAAAGCGGCGGAGCCGATGCCGTAAGATTCGTAAAAGCTCCTGTTCGCTGAACCGATATAGAAAAAGCTATTCACACATCTAAAAAAGTTGCTCAAGAGAATTCTTTTCGCGACTGCCTTTGGGCCGGTAACCTTGCGCAGGTTGTTGGTCTCGCCTCTTAACCATACGTCTATCCCAAGCAGTTTGCCCGCTAAGGCCGCCTGCCAATAGGCTGACACCTGCCAACCCTGTAGCCATAGCGCCGAGACCTTTTCGGCGCGCAGTGTTGATGGAAATCCGCGCGGAAGCCTCATGCCCCAGAAATCGCCCGGCGACCTCCCTTTCCCGACAAAGCGGTGGGCATAGCCTTCCAGCAGATCGAGATCCCAGGCGAACGTACAGTTAAATTCGCGATCGTAACTCGGCACAAGACCGTGGTCTGACAGGAACCAGACTTCGAACGGCACGCGCCCGTCGCTCGCAAGCGCCTGCCATAGCGGCGCTTGATACTGGATTGGATGGGTCGTCAAGACGACGAGTTTCGACATCACTTGATCCTGCGGGCTGGAACGCCCGCAACCACCGCGCCGGTCTCGACGGGCCGCGTAACGACCGACCCCGCCGCCACAACACAATTATCTCCGAGCGTGACATCTTTGAGGATGACCGCCTTAGCCCCGATCCAGCAACGATTTCCAATGACCACCCGGCCGACGGACATGGGCGCTCGTTTCGGACCATGTGCCGTAGCGTATCGGTGATTGCTGTCGGTTATGAATATATCGGGGCCAAACATGTTTTCGTCGCCGATCTCTACGCGGCCGCAAGCGTCAATCATCACGTTTCGGCTAAAATAGTTCTGGCTTCCGATCTTTATTCTGACGTTGTCGTATTCGGAATCCTCTGGCCAGAGCCAGCAGCCCTGGCTAAAGGCGTTGTAGTCGCCGATCTCAATCTGCGAAAATCGTCTTATGCGGCCGCCGCCTTCCATGCGGTTGCGAACACCCGTCTTGAGACCGAGCATGGTATAGATGACGATGCGAACGCGACTCGTAGCGCCGCGCGGCGCCGTTAGAAGCGCCCATTCCAGACTACGCATCATAAGTCGGCTCGCTTGTCCCGGTTTCGTCCCTTTTTGACAGCGAACGATCGAATTTCTTCCAAGTGTCCAGTGGCGTCGGGGCGGTCACTCCCTGAATTTTGCGCGCCTTCCGGATCGTCCGCCAACTGACCGGCTCCCGCAGGCGGAGCAGTTCTTGCATTGAGCCCACGAAATCCATGGTCCCCTCAAGTGTCGGTCGTACAAGCTTGTTGGCCTTCGCGAACCTAAGATGAGACAAGAATTTCAAGAACACGGCCGGCACAAGAACGGCGGCGGGAAATCGGACAAAAATTCGGCTCAGGTCGTTGCAGACCCCTGAGCGGTGCTGCGTTGCGATATCCCTTCCCATCATTGTCTTGTCATGCCAAACATGGACCCCTTCAAGGAGAGCGACGCTGAAGCCCAGGTCGAGCAGTTTCAAACAGAAATCCTGCTCCTCGCCGCCGTAGAAGCCGGGATAGACTTTGTAGCCGCGTAACTGTCTAGCGAGATCAAGGCGGATCACATGTCCGCACCCGATGAACATGGAGACCGACCGTACGCGGCCGCGGGGCCTGATCTTGTCCGCATCTGGCGTCAGAATATCGAATGCCACCGCTCCGACCCACGGATTGTCCTGCAGGTAACGCACTGCGATCTCGACCTCGTCACCTTTGATGAACCATGCATCATCGTCGAGGCTGACATAGAAATCTTCGGTCGCCTGCAGCATTAGCTGATTGCGCGCTTTGATGATTCCCACCGGCGCGGCGGAGACCTCCCAGGTGACATCAGGTTCAGTTTGCCGCAGTTCACAGGCACCGTCATCGGAGCAATCGTCGAAGACGTGGACCCGGGTTGGCGAATGGCTTTGCGTGCGCGCGCTCGCGATAGCCTTGAGCAGGATCTTCGCTCTATTGCGCGTCGCAATGCCGACCACAACCGAGGCGCCGCTGCTGTTCACGCCGCGAGACGCATCAAGTTGCACGGCCACGCTCCCGTCGACGCACAACTGCGGCGAATCCCAGTACCCGCCCCCAAATGTCAAATATTGTCGCGCGCAAGTCTGCTGTTTGAAGAAACAGGAACCCAGACTGCGCGAATTCCCACACTACTAGCTTAATATAGTCGCTGAGTCGGTTTTTCTTGAGAATCCTCGTCATAACGTAATGACGATTCACCACCTCCATGCGATTCCGGATATTCGGATCGTTCTTATGTGTAGCGGGCTGACTATCATGGTAGATTCGCGCGGCATGGACATAAAGCAACCGCCATCGCTTTCCGATCTCCAACGATAGCGCCAGGTCTTCCATTAGCGAATAGCCCGTGAAGAATTCAGAAAACGGCGGCAAGGGCATCGCGGCACGACGATATAGCGAGCAAGTCGTGCTCAGCCAATCGACTTGCGAGGCATCGTTCCCCGGCCTGAATTCCGGGAGAAAATTGAGCGCGGGACCGATGACGCGTCCTTCGTAGCTCGGCCCCGGCCGATCCGCGAGGCGGTCGAGAAGCCACTTCAAGGACCGTTTTGGCGGTCGGTAGCTTTGGTTTTCGATTGACGCCCCCACGGCACCGACTGTCGGATCGCCGTCGATCGCCCTGAACAATTCCCGGAAGCACCCGGATCGCAGGATTATGTCGTCATCGAAGAAGCCAACGATCGGCTGCACCGTCAGCCTAACGCCCTGATTGCGTTGCCCGGCGGCACTAATGACATCCGCCCTGCGAAGCGATACGGGAAAACTGAGCCCGCAATGCCTGACTTCCTCGGCACCGATGCGTGCCCCCTCGTCCGAACCGTCGATGACGACGACCTCCTCCGGCTGCAAGTCCTGCGCGGCGATGCTTTCCAGAGTGCGCAATAGGACTCGCGGACGGTTTCGTGTCGGGATGATGACGGCGATCGGCACGCGGTGCGGTGTAGCGTTCGGAATGTCGCTCACGAGCCCCCCTGCAGCTTCATGAGCCGATCCTGAAATTTCCGCCTAATCGTCTCAGGGTCGAAGTCGCCCCCCGCTGCGCTGAGAGCCCCAGAAGCCAACGCGAGACGCCAGTCGCTATCGTTGCACAGCCGCACGAGCATCGCGCGCCATTCGGCCGGATTAGCGAGCTCCATGCACACACAGGCTTTCGGATTTCGCGCCGCCCAGCGCACGCCCGTCGCGTACTCTGGACCCGAGACAATGACCGGCATGCCAAGCGCGAGGTACTCGGTCAGCTTGCTCGGGAAATGCGTCCGATAAAGCTCGACATGGCCATCCTCCGGGCCGCAATAGGGCAGGATCACTGCGTCACATTCGGCCTGGATCTGCGGCCAGACTGCCTCTGGCGTGGCGGACGCGCCTGCGTACTCTAGCTCGGCGCCATGGGCGAATTTCGGCTCGTGAATGGAGTAGACGCGAAGCGTCGCGCCTACATCGCGAAAAAGCGGCAGCAGATTCTCAATACCTTCGCGATAGCCGTACACTAGGCTTCCCGCGTACCCGATCGTGAGGCGGTTCCCGCGCCGTAGGGCCGAATTCATCGACTCGGACCGCGAGCGAATGTCGGGCGAGCGGTTGGGGTAAAGAACTGATCCCGGTGCGCCGTATCTTTCGCGCAGAGACTTCTCCATTTCTGGCGAAATGCAGAAGCGCTCCGAGGCGAAACGATAGACTCTACGATTGCCGGCATGAACCAACGGGCGATTCCACGGTCGGACGCCTTCGAGCTTTTCCGGGTCGTCGTGGACGATGAGTACCAGAGGCAAAGAATGGCGCCGAGCGAACCACGCCGCTCCCCGATAGTAAACCGACGCCTGCATGATCGTGACGACAACTCCAGGCCCAGGCTGCTTCTCAACTGGCGGGCGCACCGGCTGAATCCAGCTCAGCGGAGGCGCCAATGTATGAAAACGGGAAACTTGCATTCGAGAAGCGAATGGTTTCCACGCGACGTAATTGCAATCCAGCGTCTGAGCCACTTCCGGCGGCGGTGGCCCGCAGACAGTCATCCTTTTCGGCGGCCAATCCTTCAGCATCCGATGCAGAACGATCGATCCGGCAGCGCGCGTGTGCGGAACTTCACTAGAAATGACATACAAGAATGGAACGTCATCTTCGCTCGAAGGAGTTCGCCTTACGTCAATATTTATACACTCAGTCATCAAATGTTTCCCGCGCCAACATTGACCATATTGTTGCGCCTGCTTAGTATCGCTCCAGCCTTTCGTCGCTGCCGGTCAAAATTTCACTACGCGCCCTCACTAGTAGTCGCCTTTGCAATCCTGCGTCGGACGAAGCGGTTGTAGAGCGTCTTCCTTGGTCCGTACTCGGGCGGCGCATCGACCCAGCGGCCGCCTGATTTCAGCACGTGGATAATGCCGCTGATCACCCGCGGATCGTCGACGCGCGCCTTGCCGCGCGTATCGGTCGGCAGATGCGGCTCGATCTTCGAAAACTGCGTGTCCGACAGCCAGAACTGATCCCGATTCATCGGCGCTTCCTTTCGGAAGTCGTGAATCACAAGCGGCTGCTCATGCCGACACTTTTATGGGTCCGGCCCCTAACTCACAGGAGAACTCACAGGACAACTCACAGGAGAGATGCGTCTCGATGAGCGAGAACTCGACACGCCCCGACTCTGAAAAGGGCGTCGGCCCGGGCCGACGCCCGTCGTCAAGGCACATTGGCGCTTCAGGATTGCTCGACAAGCCAGTATGGCGCAGTCTGAAGCTGAAACTAGCCGCCATCTGGGGGATGTCGGATAATATGCCGTGATCGCCTCCCTAGTGCCATTGGTATGCTTCATCCTTCTGTGCCATCTGGCACGTCGCCGTGGCGCAGAGCGCTGTGCCGCGCTTCTCGCCGGGGCGATTTGTTGGGGCATCACCGTCACCGGTCTCACCGAACTGCTGAGCGCCCTACATGCGTTGACGTTCTGGGGCGTGTTGACTGGATGGCTAATTGTCCTGTGCGTCCTCGCGGCTACGGCGCGGGATATCATGGGCGGCGCGCTGCGACTGCTCACATATAGTGGGAAGCGATTTCTCGGCCTAAATCTTTCAGACCGTTTGCAGATTTGTGCCGTCGCCGGCCTGTTGGGCGTCGTGGCCTTTGCCGGCCTGTTCTCCGCACCGTCGAACAGTGATTCGATGACCTATCATCTCGCCCGGGTCGCGCATTGGATGCAGGACCGTTCTGTGGCGAATTACCCGGCCGTATTCTTGCCGCAACTTTATCAGCCACCTTGGGCCGAGTTTGCGATTCTCAATCTGGAGCTGCTTAGCGGTGGCGACCGGTTTGCGTTTGCGATTCAGTGGACAAGTTTCGCGCTTTGTCTGGCAGGCGTTTGGTCGATCGCCGGTCGGTTGGGGGCCGATGTCCGGGGACAATTGCTGGCGGTCGTGGTTGCCGCCACATTGCCAGAGGCGGTGCTCCAAGCGTCGAGCACGCAGAACAATTTGGTGCAGGCGCTGTGGTTAATTTGTTTTGCTCGTTTCCTGCTGGATTATCGCCCCACGGAGACCACGAGCCGCTTGCCAATCGCATTGGGGTGTGGTGCCGCGGTCGGACTAGGGATGCTGACTAAAGGAACGGCGTACCCTCTGGCTGTGCCGATGGTCGCCTGGTTTGCCATCCTCACTGTGCGACACCGAAGCCGCGGGACCGTCCTAGCCGCGGGCGCGGCCATCGTCGTCGCCTTACTGTTAAACGTGGCGCACTGGTCGCGGAACTTTCAGGCCTTTGATTCGCCGCTCATGCCACGTTCCGAATTATCCATTTACCGACCCGACTCCATGTCGCCAACTTTGCTTATATCCAATCTTAGCCGTAACCTCTCGCTGCATTTCTCGACCCATAGTTCTAAAGTCAATCACTTGATTGACCGTGTCGTCGACGTCGAGCATCGTCTCCTGGGCGTGGACGTTAATGATCCGCAGATCACCACCGATGGTCCGTTTACGATGCCAACACATGGGATCGATGAGGACTTTACGGGGAATCCGTTACACCTGTTGTTGTTCAATTTCACGTGTGGTTGGGCCAGTTTGGGTGCACTGCGTCGGCGGCAAGATCGCCTTGTGCTCGTTTACACGATGGTGGTGGTCGCCGGATATGTCATGTTTTGCGCCAGCATAAAATGGCAGCCCTTTAATACGCGACTCGATTTGCCCCTGTTCGTCATGGCAGCGCCCGCCACCGGTCTGGCGCTGGCCCGAATAGCAAGGGAGCGAATCACCTCCATTATCAGTCTGCTGCTTTTGCTTCTGATCGTCCAACCATTGCTTCGCAATCCCAGTCACCCCCTGGCCTTCAGGAGAAACATCTTCAATCTCGACCGCGAATCGGAATATTTCCTGAATCGGCCCCAGGTCGCGGCACCTTACATTCAATCAGCCGATTTTCTCGCTTCGCAGCAATGCAATTCTATCGGCCTCGCAATGGAACCGGCCGATTATGAATACCCGCTGTGGATTTTGATGCGCGACCGCTTGGGTCGTTGGCCAACGATTCAGATGGTCCCGACTAGTGGGATGCCCGACGCTTGGCAAGATATCAATTGCGTCGTGATTCTGGAACCGCAACTGCGCGACCATGTTTTCGCTTCGGAGCCCTCTGGGCCTTGGCAGCTTCGCGTTTTCGGTGAGGTCGCAGTGCAGTCCAGGCGGTGAGCAAGAATGCTTTGCAAGGACGGACGCCGTGTGATCGAGCTTGCTCAGCGCCGACGACGCGCCGCGCGCCGTGATCGCCGACATTGCGCCCGCTCCGCCGCCGGTCGCGTCGCGTGACAAGGTCGTGGTCGAGAGGGAAGCGATCAATTGATTATTGAGATCAGAGAACGTCCTATCGATCTAGCACCACTTTGGCAGATTCTTGAGGGTTCGGGCGTTTTTGGGATTCCCGAGACGCGCGTTGCATGATTCATGGGTGGTCGGCATCACGGAGGGCCGACCATGGACGAGACCTGGAAGTCTGATCTTGATTGATGGCTGGCGCCTTTCCTCAGCGCTTTCCGGCACAAGGCGCGGGCTTGGATGTGCCCGGTTCATGTTGCGGGGCTCTGATCGGCGCTGGTGATCGCAAGAGCGTCCAGCCCATGGCGGCGCGCGACGGCGAGGTTGGCTACGACCAACTTCATCACTCCATCGCCAGCGGCGTGTGGGACGCCGCGCCACTCGAGAAAGCGCTACTCGCCGAAGCCGACAGGATGGTTGGCGGCGCCGACGCTTGGCTAATCGTCGACGATACGGCATTGCCGAAAAAGGGCGAGCATTCGGTCGGCGTCGCGCCGCAGTATGCCTCGTCGCTC
>Ga0181520_10008830_pt1 | contig 14169 bp, 9 predicted proteins | sample PEATcosm2014_Bin_29_FD_132451 | JGI IMG/M metagenome (GOLD analysis project Ga0181520, IMG submission 132451) | Peatland microbial communities from MTU Mesocosm Facility, Houghton, MI, USA - PEATcosm2014_Bin02_30_metaG | ecosystem: Environmental > Terrestrial > Soil > Wetlands > Peat | place... | reverse complement strand
CGATTTCATCGATGACGATCTTGCTGGAATCGACCTCGCCGTAATGCTGTTCGGCCACATTCGCCGCTTTCACGCCAAGCGCGAACAGCGCCGCCATGACGATGAAATACCAGAAGTGCGAACAATGCGCGAAAAGCAACACGAGCGGAATGCCGACCAGCGTGCCCCACGTGCCGGACGCCGGCGACATCAGCCCCGTGCCCAACCCCGTGGCGACGACCAAATAAAATCGCTTCATCGCACGCTCCCTATGGCGAAAGTTAAGTCTGTTTGAAAGACCTGCCCAGGTTGCCCGTTGCGCGGCGAACCGTCAAGCGGCGAGCGGCGCGGCGTCCTTGACTTCGAAACGAGCGCAAGGCCAAATGTCGGGGATCAAGTCGTTGCTTCAACTTGGATTTCCCGGCGCCGCAGTTGCGCGATCGGCCCAACGTCGGCGTTCGTCGGAAGAACGATGCGCGTCAGAAAGACAGGGCTCGGTGTGACGTTGATTTTCGCGGCGCTGTCGGCGATGTCGACGCGCTGCGTGAGCGCCAACCGCGAACTGTTCGCGCAGCCGGCCGGGCCGGCGCCCGCCGCGAACGCCGGCGGCGGCGCGGCGAACGACCCGCATCGCGCGAGCGAGCCGCGCCATCTGGCCTGCGACCGCGGCGATATGCGCGGGTGTTTTGACCTCGGCGTCTGTTATGAAACGGGCGCCTGCGGCCTCGCGCAAGACGCGAAGCGCGCGGGCGAACTGTATAAACAAGCCTGCTACGGCGGCAATGCAAAGGGCTGCGCCAGCCTCGGCGACTGCTGCGCGAACGGCGCGTGCGGCCTGGCGAAAAACGCGCGGCGCGCCGGCGAGTTGTTCAAGCTGGCCTGCGCCGGCGGCGACGCAGACGCTTGCCGGAAAATCAGGAAATAATGGAGAGATTAAATGCGCGGTAAAGAGGCATGGTTCGGTTTTGTTTTGTTTGTGGCGCTGCTTCCGGCGGCGGCGACGTACGGCGCGAACGTCGGCGGCGCCGGTTCGCGTCCAACGGCCGGCATGGCAGCCGACGCCGGCGGTTCCGGCGCCGACCGCGCGGCGGCGGATCCGAAATCGGCGGGCGAGTCGTACAAGCAGTCGTGCGACGACGGCGACATGCTCGCCTGCTTCAACCTCGGCGCCTGCTACGAAGTCGGCTCCTGCGGCCTCGCGAAAGACGAAAAGCGCGCCGGCGATTTGTACAAGAAAGCCTGCGACGGCGGCAACGCAAATGGGTGCCGCGGCCTCGGTTTTTGCTGCGAGCACGGCGGTTGCGGCCTGGCGAAAGATGAGAAGCGCGCGGGGGAATTATTTCAACGGGCTTGCGACGGCGGCGACCTGCACGGGTGCGTCTACCTCGGCGTCTGCCAGGCCAACGGCGAATGCGGCCTGGCGAAAAACGAGAAACGAGCGGGCGAGCTGTTCGCGCGGTCCTGCGACGGCGGCGACCTGCTCGGTTGTTATAACCTCGCGTCGTGCTGCGAACATGGGGCCTGCGGCCTGGCGAAGGATGAAAAGCGCGCCGTGAAGATCTACCAGCAGGCCTGCGACGGTGGCGAACTCGACGCCTGCAACAACCTCGGCGCCTGTTACGAACAGGGCGGCTGCGGGCTGGGCAAAGACGAAAAGCGCGCCGGCGAGTTGTATCAGCAGGCCTGCGACGGCGGCGACGCGCTGGCTTGCTTCAATCTCGGCGTCTGCTGTCGACGCGGCGCCTGCGGCGTGACGAAGAACGAGAAGCGCGCGGGCCAGTTGTACGCGAAGGCCTGCGATGGCGGCGATCTGAACGGGTGCGACAACCTCGCCATTTGCTACGAAAGCGGCGAGTGCGGCCTGCCGCAAGACGACCAACGCGCCGGCCAGTTGCACCAGCAGGCCTGCGACGGCGGACACGCGCTCGCCTGTTTCAACCTGGGCGTGTGCTATCGGCACGGGTCCTGCGGCGTCGCGAAAAACGAGAAGCGCGCCGGCGAATTGTACAAACAGGCCTGCGACGGCGGCAGCATGGACGGCTGCGGCAACCTCGGCGTCTGTTATGGGAACGGCGAATGCGGCGTGGCGAAAGACGAGAAACGCGCCGGCGAATTATACAAACAAGCGTGCGACGGCGGCAACGCGAACGGCTGCGTCAACCTCGGATTTTGCCTGGAGAACGGCGTGTGCGGCTTCGCGAAAGACGAGAAACGCGCCGGCGAATTGTACAAACAGGCCTGCGACAACGAGGACGCGCTCGGTTGCTTCAACCTCGGCCTCTGTTATCGGCACGGCGGCTGCGGCCTGGCGAAAAACGACAAGCGCGCGGGCGAGTTGTACAAGCGGGCCTGCGACGCCGGCAACATGGAAGCGTGCGCCAACCTCGGCGTTTGCCTGGAAGAAGGCCAGTGCGGCCTGGCCAAAGACGAGAAACGCGCGGGCCAACTGTATCGGCAGGCCTGCGACGCCGGCGATGCGCTCGGTTGCTTCAACCTCGCCATCTGCTATCGACACGGCGATTGCGGCCTGGCGAAGGACGACAAGCGCGCCGGCGAACTGTACCAGCAGGCCTGCGACGGCGGCGAGATGGACGCCTGCGGCAACCTCGGCCTCTGCTATCGGCACGGCGACTGCGGGCTGGCGAAAGACGAAAAACGCGCCGGTGAATTGTACCGGCGCGCCTGCGACGGCGGCGACGCCGACAGTTGCTGCAATCTCGGCGTCTGCTACGAGACCGGCGGCTGCGGCGCGGCGAAGGACCCGAAGCGCGCCGGCGAGTTGTACCAGCAGGCGTGCGAGGCCGGCAGCGCGGACGCCTGCGGCAACCTCGGTCTCTGCTATCGCCACGGCGGCTGCGGCGTGACGAAAGACGAGAAACGCGCCGGCGAACTGTACCGGCGGGCCTGCGACGGCGGCGACGCCGACGGCTGCGGCAACCTCGGTCTTTGTTACGAAAACGGCGACTGCGGCGTGGCGAAAGACCCGAAGCGCGCCGCCGAGATGTACACGCAGGCGTGCCGCGGCGGCGACCTGGCCGCCTGCGTCAATCTCGGTGTTTGCTATGAAACCGGCGCCTGCGGTTCGGCGAAAGACGCCAAGCGCGCCGGCGACCTGTACAAACAGGCCTGCGACGGCGGCGACATGGACGGCTGCGGCAACCTCGGTCTCTGCTATCGGCACGGCGGCTGCGGCCTGCCGAAAAACGAAAAACGCGCGGGCGAATTGTATCGGCAAGCCTGCGACGGCGGCAGCATGGCCGGCTGCGCCAACCTCGGTTTCTGCTACGAAAACGGCGCGTGCGGCGTCGCGAAAGACGAAAAACGCGGCGGCCAATTGTACACCCAGGCCTGCGAAGGCGGCGACCTGCACGGCTGCGTCAATCTGGGCGTCTGCTATGACAACGGGTCCGGCGGCGTTGCGAAAGACCCGGCGCGGGCCGGCCAACTGTACCAGCAGGCCTGCGCCGGCGGCGACATGGATGGTTGCGAAAACCTCGGTTTCTGCTATCGCCACGGCGGTTGCGGCCTGGCGAAGGACGAGAAACGCGGCGGCGAGTTGTACCAGCAGGCCTGCGCCGGCGGCAATATGGACGGCTGCGGCAATCTGGGATATTGCTATGAAAATGGCGCCTGTGGCTTCGCCAAGGACGACAAACGCGCGGGCCAATTGTACCAGCAGGCGTGCGAAGGCGGAGACATGGTCGCGTGTTCCAACCTCGCCATTTGCTACGACACCGGCGGCTGCGGCCTGGGGAAAAACCCGAAGCGCGCGCGCGAATTGTTCCAGCAGGCCTGCGACGGCGGCAACGACGAGGCGTGCAAGAACGTAAAGAACTAGGGGGAAAACGACTTCCTTAACGCTCGTGGGAGGGGAAATGCTGGGCAAAAAGACATGGTTCGGTTCGGCGTTGTTCCTCGCCATGTTGGCGGCAATGTTGACGCTCTGGGCCGGCGCCGGCTGCGACAAATCGTCGTCGCGCGGCGGCGCGGCCGCCCGGGGCGCTGAAATGGGCGCCTCCGGCGACGCCCGCGCGGCGAACGACGAGAAACGCGCCGGCGAGCTGTATCAGAAACTTTGCGATGGCGGCAACATGCTCGGCTGCTTTAACCTCGGTTTTTGTTACGACCGCGGCGCCTGCGGGTTCGCGAAAGACCAGAACCGCGCTAGCGCCTTGTTTCAGCAGGCCTGCAACGGCGGGAACCCGAACGCCTGCGCCCAGGTCGGTTTTTGTTACGAGCATGGCTCGTGCGGCCTGGCAAAAGACGAGAAGCGCGCCGGCGATTTGTACAAGCAGGCCTGCGACGGCGAAGACGCGGTGGGCTGCTTGAATCTCGGCAACTGCTTCGCCAACGGCGGGTGCGGCCTGGCCAAGGACGACAAACGCGCGAGCGAGTCGTACAAGCAGGCGTGCAACGCCGGAAATCTGGAAGCCTGCGCCGCGCTCGGCGCTTTCTATCAATCCGGCAAACGCGGCGTGGCGAAAGACGAAAAACGCGCCGCGGAATTGTTCAAGCAGGCCTGCGACGGCGGCTTCGCCGACGCATGCAACAACGTCAAGAAGTGACGGGCAAGTGCGTTCCCGTTTGGCGATTTTCGGCACAGCCGAGGGCGGCTGCACCACACGCCAGCCGCCGCGTCAGCCCTTCGTCAACTGGCCGCCGGCAACTGACCACTGACCACGGGCCGCTCTCTATTGCGGCAGCGGATCGCCCTCGGTAAGCCACCACTCGTGCTCGCCGGCGCCGGTGTAATTCACGCCGTCCAACGTGAGCGCGCCCTCGGCGTAACTGTGCGACTCGCGGAATCCGGCGGTGGCTGGGGTTTGCCACATCGCGACCGGCGGATCGCGATATTCGCGGACGACCTGGGCGACGTATTGCAGTTGCCGGCCGTCGGCCAGCGTCGCGGTCAGTCGGTATTTTTGCAGCCAGCCGTCGACGCCGGAGTTTTCCGGAAAAGCGAAATCGACCGCGCCGCCGACGATCGCCGTGCGCACGCCGTTCTCGGCGATCTCGCCGTGCAGCCAGGCGGCCGGCGCGCCGCCGCCGAGGGAGTAACGCGGCCAGGCCAGCGTGTCGACGCGGCCGCCCTGCCCGTCATCCCAATGCATGTCGGCATAAAGCGACCAGCCCTCGATGTTGTCGTAGCCGACCGGGTCGTAGCCGCCGCGATTCCACCAGCGTTCGAGATCGCCGACGCCGGTGAACGCGTAGCGCTGCCCGCGCCAGGTCACATCCGCCGCGGTGAGGTCGGCGTCGTAGCAGGCAAAATAGTCGTCGGTCCAGTTGTGCACCGAGCGGCACTGGATCGCGAACACACCGTGAAAATCGGCGCCCGTCGCTTCCACGTGAAACACGGCCGCGGCGGCGGGATCGCGCGACGCGGTCAGAAACGGGTAGACGCTCATGTCGAAATACGCGTGCGACAAATACTCGATCGGATACCCGGAAAAGACGCCGGCGGCGAACGTGTTGTCGAGCGGGCCGCCTTCTTTGAGATATAAGCCGGCGACCGTCGGGGTCATCGCGCAGCCTTCGAACACAAAGCGGTCCACCCAGAAATACGCATACATGCCGTAAAACGGCAAATCGGCGCCATCGAAGTCCAGGGCGATCCACACCGCTTCGTATTTGTGGTACGGGGCCGACGGGTTCTGCAGCGGCGCGCACGGGTGATCCCAACCGGTTTCGCCGACGACGGGCGTGAACGGCGTTTTTGCCGCAAGCTGGCGCCCATGCGCCCCGCTCTTCGACCCGGCGTTCGCGGAGCACGCCGGCGCGGCGGCCGCCAGCGCCAGGGCGACGACGAGCGATATCGCCAAGGCGAACCGATTTTTCGCGCGGCACCCGTCCGAATGTCTACGCATGCGTCGATTGTACCGCTGGCGCGGGAATCGCGCCACGCCGTGATCTCGGCAATTGCGGGCGGGGGTTCGTCGGCCGAAGTCTTAAAGCGGGTGGCGCGTGAATAGGACCTATGCGACCTATGCGACGTATAGGCCCTATATCCTACAGGTCTCATTCCCGGGCGACGCGAAGGGAAAACCCTCGCGCAGCAGGAGGGCACGCGAATCGGATCACCTCCCCGGTATGCGCGCCGGCGCGGCGACCACCTTCGCCTCGGCGGCGGCGGGCCGCACGTGCGCGGCGATGAAGGCGTCGATGTCCGACGGCCGATAGCGCACGCAGCGCCAACTGAGCCATACGAACGCGGGGCCGCGGCCGCGGCGTCGCCATTCGGTGACGGTTTTGGTTTTGACGCCCAGTCGCGCGGCGACCGCGGCAGCGTCAAGCAGCAGTTCGGACGATTCGTGAGCCTGGCTGGTCATGGAAAGGCCCCTTTCCCGCGCCCGGCGGGCGCCGGCGGCAAGGCGGCATCGTCGTAAGAGGCGGCCGCCTGCGCTGTGGTTGTCGGATCGTTTCCGCTGCTGCCGGAGCGGTGCGGCGCGGGGCGTGGTCCACCCGCGGTGCAACCTGTTGTCCCACGGCATCCCTGCGGGCCGCGCTTTTAGGGGGCCGCGGTTGCCCCGTTCCCCGATGCGCCGAGGCAACGACCGTCTACCATCAATGGCGGCGATGAGTGTAATGTACTACAACTTATTGCGATGTGCAAGTTAAAAGCGTCTATATGTAGACGTTTTTCTGGTTTTTCCGCAAGCGCTGGCATCTCGCCACCGGTTACATAAGTGTGGAACCCATCGGAGCTTGGGAGCCATGGAGACGGTCGATTTTCTCAATAATCCTGATACTCGATGCCTCGCGCAACCCAGACAAAGGGCTGCCCTCGCGCGGCTCGGTTTACGGTGTGAACGGAGCGACGGCTACTACAGGATTTCGACAAGTTCCACGGCGAATGTCAGGTCCTCGCCGGCGAGCGGATGATTCGCATCCAGCGTCACGCCGGCGTCGCTGATCTCGCTGATGGCGACGATCATCGTCTGGCCGGCGCCGAAGCCGATCTCGACCTGCTGGCCAATCGTGGGTTCCGCGTTAGGCGGAAACTGGCCGCGTTCGACCTCGAAAACCATCTCCGGCCGCCGCGGTCCGTAGCAGTCTTCCGCCGTAAGTTTCATCGAGCGGTTTTCGCCGACGTTCATGCCGATGACGATTTTCTCGAAGCCGGGAATGACCATCCCCATGCCGATCGTGAATTCCATCGGTTCGCCCTCGCGCGACGTGTCGAATACCATGCCGTCGTCGAGGGTCCCGGTATAGTGCACGCGCACCGTGTCGCCGTCTTTTGCCGCCGCCATGTTGGGCATCCTTTTCCGGTAAACAAGGTCGTTGTTTATAACCCGGTCGCCGGAAAAAGCATAGCCGGGCACAGTTCACACGGTCATTTGTACTTGAGCGTATCCCCGGGGCGATCCTGGTAGCATTCGGAAACAGCGACGGGGGTTCCGGCGGCGAGCAAATCCGAGACTGTGACGAAGGAAAAGCCTTTTTCGCGCAGCTTCGGAACCAGCAGGGGCAGCGCTTCGGCGGTGTGCCGGCCGCGGCCGTTGGCGTGCATGACGACGATCGAGCCCGGGCGCGCCTGTTTCAACACGCTGTCGGCGAGCGCGCGGGCGGTCAGCGTCGGGACCGGATCGCCCGGCGCGACGTCCCATTGCACCGCGGCGATGCCGTTGGCGGCGACGAGATCGAGCGCCTCCGCGTCGCAGGCGCCGTACGGAAAGCGGAAGACGCGCGGCAGCGGCGGGATTTTGTCGACTTCCGCGGCGCCGGCGCGCTGGGCGCACGATCGGGCGAGCAGTTCTTCGCGGAGCAATTCGTATTCGGCCTGCGTCCAGAGCAACTGTTCGCGGCGTTTCGCGAGCGGCAGCGTGCGCAGGTTGCCGTGGGTCCAGGCGTGGTTGCCGATTTCGAACAACGGGTCGGCCATCAACTGCATCGCCTGTTCGGGATGCGAGCGCAGCCACTTGCCGCCGGCGAAAAACGTCGCCGGCACGCGCTGGGCGCGGAGATAATTGACGATGGCGCGGTCGTAGCCGGTGCGTTCGGCCGCGCGTTCGCACAAGTCGAAAGTCAGCGCGAGCAGTTTCTGTCCGGGCGGCAGTTCGACGCGCCGAATCGAGTTGCGCCACGCGGCGGGAAGCGGCGGCAATGCGTGTCGCGGCTCGCGGCGCGTGGGCGGTTGGTTTCGGTCCGGATCATCCGGCGTGCGCCGGACCAGCCGGTCGGCCGGCGAGCCGGCAAGCTGTTCGGCGGTCCAGCACGAGTCAAGGATGGTCGGCGCGCCGTCAGACGCGGCCGGCGTGGCCGTCGGCCAGAACAACAACAGCACCGCGAGCAGCGCAGCGATCACGGCGTTATTGGGGCCGACGTGCTGCCGATTTCGTGCGCCCGGGCCTCCATCTTCGCGCCGGCGCGACGTTGGAGTTTGTCGAAATAGGTGTAGAACACGGGCGTCACGTAGAGGGTGATGAATTGGGAAAACGCGAGGCCGCCGACGACTGCGAGACCGAGCGGGCGGCGCGCCTCGCCGCCGGCGCCGAAGCCCAGCGCGATCGGCAGCGTGCCCATCAGCGCGGCCATCGTCGTCATCATGATCGGCCGGAAGCGCACGGCGGCCGCTTGCGTGATCGCCTCGGCCGGCGTTTTGCCGGTTTTCTGCGCCTCGACGGCGAAGTCGACCATCATAATTGCGTTCTTCTTCACCACGCCGATGAGCATGATGATGCCGACCAAGCCGTAGACGTCGAGATCAACCTTGAACAGCCACAACGTCAGCAGCGCGCCGAAGCCGGCGAACGGCAGGCCGGTGAGGATCGTCAACGGGTGCACGAAGCTTTCGTAGAGAATGCCGAGCACCATGTAGATCACGGCGATCGCCACCAGCAACAGCAGGCCGAGGCTGCCCTGCGAACCCTTGAACGCCTGCGCCGCGCCGGAAAACTGCGCGCTCATGTCGGCCGGCAAAATGCGCGCCGCCGCCTTCTCGATCTCCGCGGTCGCCTGCGACAGCGAGGCGCCCGCGGCCAGGTTGAACGAAATCGTGGCCGACGGCAGTTGACCCGAGTGGTTGATCGCCGACGGGCCGACGCTCGGCTCGATCGAAGCGACCTCGGACAGCGGCGTCAACGTGTCCATGGCGGTGTGAAGCCATAGCAATCCTAGCGCCGACGGATCGCGCTGGTAGGCCGGGTCCAACTCCATGATGACCCAGAATTGGTCGGTCGGCGTGTAGATCGTCGAAATCTGGCGCGCGGCGTACGCGTAATACAACGCGTCTTCGATCTGCGCCGGCGTCAGGCCGAGCGCCGCGGCCTTGTCGCGTTCGATCTTGAGGGTCACCTGCGGATTGCGAATCGACAAATCGCTGGTGACGTCGGCCAGCACTTTCGAGCCGCGCAACTCGCGCTCGAGCTGGCCGGTCTTGTCGAACAGCGTCTTGGTGTCCGTGCTTTGGATCGTGTACTGATACAACGCCTTGCTGATGCGCCCGCCGATGTTGATCGAGGGCGGGTTGACCATGTAACAGCGGTAGCCGGTGATCTGCGCCAGCTTGCCGCGCAGTTCGCCGACGACCTCGTCGGCGCTCAGCGCGCGCTTGCTGCGCGGTTTGAGATGGATGAAAAAGCGCCCCTGGTTGTTCAGCGAATTCGGCCCGCCGGCCCCGACCGACGACATGAAGCCCTCGATGTTCGGGTCGGCCAGCAAGATCTTCATGGCCTCGCGCTGGTGCCGGATCATCGACTCGAACGACGTGCCCTCGACCGCCTCGGTCGTGCCGATGAGCTGGCCGGTGTCTTCGCTCGGCAAAAAGCCCTTGTGGCTGATCATGGCCAGGTAGACCGTCGCGGCAAGAACGAGCGCCGAAAAGACCACGACCCCCGGCCGGTGTTTCATGACCCAGGCCAGCGTCCGCTCGTAGAAACGGGCCATCGCCAGCCAGCCCTTTTCGGTGACGGCATAGAACCGGCCGTGATGGGCCAGCGCCGACTCGCCGAGGAACTGGCTGCAGAGCATCGGCGAAAGCGTCAGCGACACGAAGCCGGACATCAGGATGGCCACGGTGATCGTCACCGCAAATTCACGGAACAAGCGGCCGACGATGCCGCCCAGCAGCAACAGCGGAATGAACACGGCGACCAGCGAGATGGTCATCGAGAGGATCGTAAATTCGATTTCCTTCGCGCCGTTGAACGCGGCGGTCATTTGCGACTCGCCCAGCTCGCGGTGGCGCACGATGTTCTCGAGCATGACGACCGCGTCGTCGACGACGAAGCCGGTCGCCAGCGTCAACGCCATCAGCGAAAGGTTGTCGATCGTGTAGCCGACGGCGTACATGACGCCGAACGTGCCCACGAGCGACAGCGGCAGCGCCAGGCTGGGGATGACCGTCGCCGAGACATTGCGCAGGAACAGGAAGATGATTGCGATCACCAGGAACAGCGTCAGCAGCAACGTCAGTTCGACGTCGCGCACGCCCTCGCGAATCGATTCGGAGCGGTCGAACAACACGGTCACGTTGACCGCCGCCGGCAATTGTTTCTTGAGCCGCTCGACCACGGCGCGGACGTTGTCGGCGACCTCGACCGTGTTGCTGCCCGGTTGGCGCTGGATCGCCAGCACGACGGCGCGATTGTCGCGGTACCACGCGGCGACCTTGTCGGTCTGCACGCCATCGATGACGTTCGCCACATCTTGCAGTCGGATGAGTTGGCCGTTCTGGTAATTGACGACGATCGGCCGGAAGTCGGCCGCCTTTTGCAGCGGCGCGTCGGTCTGGACCGTCGTCACCACGTCGCGGCCCCACAGCAAGCCGGTCGGCAGGTTCGACGTCCCGCGCACCGCCGCCGCCGCGACCTGGTCGAGGCCGAGGCCGGTGGCCGCGAGCTTCTGGGGATTGACCTGAATGCGGATGGCGTATTTCTGGGCGCCGTAGACGATCACCTGCGCCACGTCCTGCACCATCGAAATGTTCTGGCCGAGCAGGGTTTCCCCGAACTCGTCGAGATCCGAGAGCGGCAAGGTGGGCGAACTGACCGCAAAGTACAGGATGGGCTGGTCGGACGGATTCACCTTGCGAAACACCGGCGGCGTCGGCATGTTCGGCGGCAGCAGCGGCGCGGCCAGCGTGATCGCCGCCTGGATGTCCCCCGCCGCGCCGTCGATATTGCGGCCCAGGGCGAAGACGATGGTGATCAGCGTAATGCCCTGCGTGCTTGTCGAGGTCATCGAATCGATGCCGGCGATCGTCGAGAACTGTTTTTCGAGCGGCGTGGCGACGGCCGAGGCCATCGTGTCCGGGCTCGCGCCCGGCAGGCTCGCCGTGACCAGAATCGTCGGAAAGTCGACGTTCGGCAGGTTGTTCACGGGCAGGTTGCGGTAGCCCATGATGCCGAAGAACAGCAGGCCGGCCATGATGATGAACGTTGCGACCGGCCGCCGGATGAAGAGGCCGGTAATGCTCATGACGTGGGCTCCCCGACCGTGATCTGCTTGCGCACTTCGGCTTTGACGCCCGGCGCCAGGCGAATCTGGCCGTCGACGACGACGGTCTCGCCCGCCTTCAAGCCGTCGTCGATAATCGTCAGATCGTTGCGCGACGGACCCGTCTTCACCTGCCGGATCTCGGCCTTGAACTCGCCGTTGAGCAACCAAACATACTCGCCCAACTGACCGGTCTGCACGGCTTGCCGCGGAATCACCAGGGCGTTGTGCTGCACGCCGAGTTGCAAGGTGGTTTCGACGTACTGCCCGGGCCACAGCGTTTCGTTATCGTTGCTGAAACGGCCCTTCAGCAGCACGCTGCCCGTCGCCGCGTTGACTTGATTGTCGATAAAATTCAGTTTGCCGGTGACTACACCGCCGGTCGGACCGGGGGCCTTGGCCTGCACCGGCGGCACATCGCCCTTCGCCATCGCGGCCCGCACGATCGGCAGGTGTTTCTCGGGGACCGAGAATTGCACATCGATCGGTTTCGTCTGATTCAACGTCGCGAGCGCCGTGTCGTTGACCTTCACCAGATCGCCCTTGTGAACCAGCAACAACCCGAGGCGGCCGGTAAACGGCGCCCGGATCGTCGTGAAGACGCGATCGAGCTGCGCGCGCGCCAACGACGCCGTCATCGCCTGCACCCCGGCCCGCAAGCTGTCCGCCTGCGCCTGCAGCGAGTCGTAATCCTGCTGGCTCATGTACTTCTGCTTGAGCAACTCCTCGCCGCGCTTCAACTGCAATTCGGCGTTCACGAGCTGCGCTTTCGTTTGCTCCAGCGTGCCCGCCGCCACGTTCGCGTTCGCGTCGAACGTCCGCAGGTCGAGTTGGAACACCGTCTGCCCTTCCTGGACCAACTGGCCTTCTTCCACCGGAGTGCCGACGACGTAACTGCCGACCTGCGCGCGCAAAGACACCGACTTGAGCGGCGAGACCAGACCGGTCGTGATGTAATCCACCGGCATGTCCATCTGCTTGACCGCCGCCACGTCCACCGGCGGCGGCGGAACCTTCGGCGGCGCCTTCGCTTCGCAGCCGATGACCATGGTCAACGCCACGGCGCATCCCAAAAGCACGATCATCGCCCGGGAAACTCGCCCGCGGCGGTAGATATTCACGGTAGCCTGCACCATACGAACCCTCCGGAGATCAGAATTTACCGGCTCGATCTCGACGCGACAGACTATTCTTTTTGTCGATTTCGTCAACCGCCTGTCGACTCTGTCCGCCATCCCGCAACGCCGTCGCAGCACAACTTTTTTTGACACGTTTTATGTCGTTTTGGTTAAGCCGCGCCGCCAACCAAACATCCGCGGTTCATAGCAAAATAACTCGCGACAGGGCGCGATTCGGGGCGTAAGTTTGCAGAATGACCAGGTGATTGTGAAGCGGGGCTGCACGGCGTGCGCCACCAACGACCGCGCGCGGCGTGGCATTTTGGGGAGACGGGTCAGTTCATTTACGAATCGGATCGAAAATCCGATACGCGAGCAGCTTCACCCGGTCATTCAAGAAGAACCACGCGAGCGCATAGCCCCAAACGAACAGCGCCCAACCCCAGCCAAGCGGCGTCATAAACAGCCCATAAACCGCGATTAAGGTCGCGATGACTTGTGTGCCGAGCACCGCGCCCCACAGAATCCGCGCAGGGCGTATGGACCAGAATGGGCCGCGGGTGCGCGTGAGGAAGATCGTCAGATGTCCCGCCACCGACAGCTTCAGGTACATCAGCGTCTGGATGTGCGCGCGGTCGAGATGAAAGACGCGCTCGCCGAGAAAGAACAAAGCGAAGGCGGAGACGACCCCGATGACCCCCAGTACCGTCGAGATCCCCAGCACCATGCGCATGTTCCATTCCTCGGGCTGATTCTTGTAATGAACGTTGTCGTAGGCGATGGACAGGATGGCGCCGTCGTTGAGCAACGCCAGCATCACGATCATTACCGCCGTCAACGGATAAAAGTTGAAGATCAGGATCGCGAGGGTCATGAACAACAGCACGCGAATCGTCTCGGCGATGCGGTAAATCGCGTAGCTGTTCATTCGCTGGAAGATGCGGCGGCTCTCTTCGATCGCCTGAATGATCACCGACAGGCCGGGCGTCATCAGCACGATATCCGCCGCCGCGCGCGCCGCGTCCGTCGCGCCCGACACGGCGATGCCGCAGTCGGCTTTCTTCAGCGCGGGGGCGTCATTCACCCCGTCGCCCGTCATGCCGACGAGGTGACCGCGTTTTTGCAAGACATCCACAATGTGGAACTTGTGTTCGGGGAACACCTGCGCGAAGCCGTCGGCCTTCTCGATGGACTCGGCCACCTCATTGGTCTCTTCGTGCTTGACGTCGCCCAAGCCGCCGGCATCGAGGATATTGGCGCCCATATCCAACTTTTTGGCGGTTTCCTTGGCGATGGCCAGGGCGTCGCCCGTCACCATTTTCACCTTGACGCCCATGTCCCGCGCCGTCGCGATGGTGGCCTTGGCGTCTTCCCGCGGCGGATCGAACAAGGGCAACACGCCGGCAAACTGCCATGGTCCGTCGCCCTCGGCCCGCGCCACGCCCAACGAACGAAAGCCGCGCGCCGCGAACTCGTTGACGGCCTTTTCGACGGCGGGCTTCACCTCCCCGGCGTTGGCGGAAAGCTCCAGGATCACCTGCGGCGCGCCCTTCGTCACCTTGAACGTCTTTCCGTCTTTGGCTTTGACGGCGGCCTCGGTGCGTTTATGCACCGGGTCGAACGGCTGGAAATG